>Ga0190367_1001377_pt1 | contig 14197 bp, 14 predicted proteins | sample 4872181011_MG_FD_171838 | JGI IMG/M metagenome (GOLD analysis project Ga0190367, IMG submission 171838) | Hydrothermal vent microbial mat bacterial communities from Southern Trench, Guaymas Basin, Mexico - 4872-18-10-11_MG | ecosystem: Environmental > Aquatic > Marine > Hydrothermal vents >...
ATTAATTTTAATGTGCCAGAATTATTTAAAATAATGGACATTTGGAACATCCTTTCATACTACGGAGATCCCAGAATCTTAGTTTTTGTTATCCTTATAATTTTCATTTATGCTTATGTAAAAAACAAGAGAAAATTGCTAGGATTTTCAAAAAGATTACTCATAATAGTTATAATAGCGACTCTATGTGCTATAGGATTAAAGCATGCTTTCAAAATACCGCGACCATGCGAAGGTGAAGCATGGTGCCCGTCATCTTATTCGTTTCCCTCAACCCATGCAACGATTTCCTTCTCTTTTACAATAGCGATTCTTCTTTACTCTCCAATTATGGGATTTATTCTACTGCCCATGGCCATGCTTACCTGCATCTCAAGATTGATGCTAAATCTTCACACACTACCCGATGTTTTTGCGGGAGCTTTACTAGGCTCGAGTATAGCCATGCTTATATGCAGAGATGTCGAAGTATAAGGCTACATCGCAAACAAAAATTAAGTTATTCATAGGATATAAAGATGGGGAGAGGTTCGAAGTTGATGCAGAAGATTTAGTAACTCAAAGAACCTGTGTAATTGGGCAATCTGGATCTGGTAAAAGCTATCTTATAGGTGTTATTTGCGAGGAGTTGGCAAAAAATAGTTTAGGCTTTTGCGTCATAGATTTTGAGGGAGAGTACTACGGACTTAAGGAGAGGTATGGTATTCTATGGGTAGGTGCTGGAAAAGATTACGAGATAAATATTGAGGAATATAAAATTGAAGAGATAGCAAATGAACTTGTAAAAAACGAAATACCTTGCATCTTCGATGTTTCGGAAATTGAGTATAGAAAAGTTTTAACTAGCTTTTTTACATCAGTTTTTAACGCAGCTAGTAGGTTCAGAAACCCCTATCTGCTAATAGTTGAGGAGACTGATAAAATAGTGCCTCAAAGTGGAGAAAGAATCAAGAAATTCGAAGAAATTGCCAGAAGAGGTAGAAAGCGTGGATTGGGTATATTAGTTGCAACTCAGAGACCTGCATTGGTCAGCAAGGATATTTTGAGTCAATGTAGTAATCAATTTGTAGGAAAGCTTGTAACCGAGCCAGATATAAAAGCTGTAACACCTTTTTTTACAAAAAGATCTTTTTTAAGAGAGTTACCGAATCTAAAACCAGGAGAGTTCTTTGCTTTAGGAACTCTAGGTAATCTAAAAATAATTGTAAGAAAGCGAGAAACTAAGCATATAGGTTACACTCCAGCACTCAAACCTAGAAAAGAAAGTATCGAAAACATAATTAGAAAACTTTGTGAAAAAAAGGTAGAAAAGGAAGTTTTTTATGTAAAACCAAATAATTTAGAGCTAAAGGAAATTGGGTTCATTAAAAAAAGAAGGATTTTAAAGAAAGAGATAGTGTATTATCCAATTTTTGAAATTAATCTAATTAGAGGAAATAAAGAGATGAGATTGTATGTTGATGGAATTCTAGGCAAACAATTCACAATAACAAAGTTAGGAAAGGTTTCTTTTAAGTATTTGTTTGACGATCTTATTGAGCTTAGCGCAAAGGAGATTAAAATATTAAAAGCAATTTATGAGCTTAGGGAGGCAAGCGCAAGGGAAATTTCAGAATATGTAGGTTTTTCCATAAGCACGGTAAGAAACGTTCTTAAAAGTTTGGAAAGTAAAGGAAAGATCGCCGTATATGAAAACAAATCTAGGAAATATTATTTAGCTAAAAAGATTAAAATTTCTAGGATGAAAGGGGCTAAGATGGCGTTGGTAGCAAGAAAAGGTGTTATTAAGGAGAGGGTCGCTCAATCTAGAATATCATCAGAAAACCTGAAGGAAATAATAAGAGGTTTAGGATTTAAGGGCGTTATTGGGAACATAAAGTTAATTCACTATCCTTTTTACGTAATTCGTCTAGAAGGTTGCTCAAAACCAATCATTTTGGATGGTGTTTTTCTAAAGAAGGCACCCAATTACTTAATCCAGATTCTCTTACCTTCAACAACGTAAACAGCTCTAGCTCCGCTCTTGCAAAGTATATCCCCTATTCTCTCAATATATTTTAAAATTGTGGCAAGATTGATAAGTTCTTCAGCTCTTTCAGGGTTTTTCTTGATTTTCTCTACTATTTTATTAAACACTGTGAAATATAGCTCATCAATCTGGTTATCCCTTTCCTCAAGTTTGCTCGCAATTTTTGTATCCTTTCTCCTAAGAATATCCATACTTAACCTAACCATCTCTTTGGCTATATCAATTCCTCTGATAACATCTACAAGCAACGTTTTCTCAACATTCTTCTTATACCTCTCAGAAATTTCAACGCAAATATCGCAAATTCTCTCAAAATTGCTTGATATTCGCATCGCCATGGAGACCAGTCTCAAATCTTTAGCCACGGGATGGTACAATGCTAATAACTTTAGACACTTATCCTCCACATCGAAATTCTGCAAATCAATTTTTCTTTCATTTTCCTTTATTTTTTCGGCCAACGCTACGTCCTGTGTCTCTAAATAATTTTTTACATGATCAAGTGTCTCTATAATCACTTCCGCTTCCTTAAACAATTCCTTTTCAATTCCCTCAAGCTCCTCTATAAATTTCCTTAACATTTTTAACCAAACCTTCCAGTTATATATGCCTCAGTTCTTGGATCCCTTGGATTCTCAAACATCCTCTTAGTTTCATTAAACTCTATCAACTGACCGTTAAGGAAGAATGCTGTATAATCACTTATTCTTGCAGCTTGCTGCATGTTATGTGTAACTATAACTATCGTATATTTTCTCTTCAGCTCTTTTATTAAATTTTCTATTTTATCGGTTGAAATTGGATCCAAAGCTGAACAAGGCTCATCAAGCAACAGAACTTCAGGATTTACGGCTATTGCCCTTGCAATACAAAGTCTTTGCTGCTGACCGCCTGAAAGCTTTGATGCATTCTCATTCAACCTATCCTTCACCTCATACCACAAACCAGTAAGCCTAAGGCTTTCCTCAACAATTTTATTTATTCTTTCTTTATCTTTAATACCATTGATTTTTAAGCCAAATGCAACATTATCGTAGATACTCATCGGAAATGGGTTTGGCTTTTGAAAAACCATACCAATCTTCCTTCTTATTTCAACTGGGTCCACATCAGGATCATAGATATTTTTACCCTCAAAAATAACTTCACCACTAACCCTAGCATTTTCTATCAAATCAACCATTCTGTTAAGCGTTCTTATAAAGGACGTCTTGCCACAACCGCTAGGTCCTATGATCGCTGTTATAGCATTTTCCTTTATGGAAAGAGAGATATTTTTAAGAATATACATATTACCATACCATAGATTTAGGTTCCTGACTACTATTTTTTCCTCCATAACAATTTTGTTATTATATCCAATATCAAAACCATCATTAACAATACTAATGCTGTTGCGTATGCATCACTAATTCTACCTTCAGTAGCCTCAAAGAATAGATTTGTCGAAAGGAAGGGAGAGGGGTTAAAAATTGATTTTGGCATGAGATTGTTTAAGATTGCGGCTGTAAAGATTAGTGGAGCCGACTCTCCTGCAATTCTACCCATTGCTAAAATAATACCAGTCAATATTCCTCTAAAAGAGCAGGGTAAAACTACTCTGAAAATTGTTTGAAGTTTTGTTGCTCCAAGTGCTAAGCTTGCTTCCCTGTATTCTTTTGGAACAGCAAGTATTGCTTGCTCCGAAACTCGTATTAGTATAGGCAAAACCATAATAGCTAGTGTTAGTGCGCCAGAAAGTATAGAAAAACCTCCCGTCATAAACCTTAAGAAAGTAACAAAAAAAGCTAGCCCAAACAATCCATAAACTATTGAGGGTACAGAATTTAGGGTATCTATGCAAGTTCTCAAAAATGTTACGAACTTTCCCTCTTTACTATACTCAGCCAAATAAATAGCTGTTAAAACGCTTATCGGTGCTGAAATTAGTAATGTTAAGGCTATGAGTAGCAAAGTTCCAATTATTGGCTCAGTATGGACATAGGTGATGCTTTTTAAACCACCAGCTAAGATGTAGAACAAAATTGAAAAGAATGATAGGCATAGCAAGGAAGTGCAAATTACCATCACTGCCTTAAACGCCTTTTCCATCATTCTACTTAATTTTATTCAAAAGTAAGCATAGTGCTAAGGATATTAAAAGAAGGATTAAGCCTAGCGTAAATAAAGCGTGGTAGTGCATACTTCCAATTGCGGCTTCTCCCATTTCAAGCAATATAGCGGAAGTTATTGGCTCTCCTGGCTTTAATATTGAAGGTATTTGAGCTACATTTCCTACAACCATTACCACAGCCATAGTTTCTCCAATAGCTCTTCCAAAAGCTAAAATAATACCAGTCAATATTCCTCTAAAAGAGCAGGGTAAAACTACTCTGAAAATTGTTTGAAGTTTTGTTGCTCCAAGTGCTAAGCTTGCTTCCCTGTATTCTTTTGGAACAGATGAAATAGCATCGCATGCGACACTTACAATTATTGGCAAAGTCATTATTGCCAAGGTTATTGCACCAGCAAGAATTGTTTCTCCAGATGCGAGATCAAAAGTTATTTGAACAAGCTTGACTATTACCATTAAACCGAAGAAACCGTAAACTACACTAGGTATGCCTGCAAGCAATTCCGTAATGGCTCTTATTATTGCCGCAATTTTTTTATTTGCATATTCCACCAAGTAGGTTGCAGATATGATCCCTATACTTCCCGAAATCAAAATAGCAAGCAAGGAAACAAGTAATGAGCTTAATAGTAAAGGAATAATGCCATATTTTCCAGCAATAGGTCTCCAGGTATCTACAAAAAGCATTTCAAGGCCTTTTTCCTTTAAAAATGGCAGGCTTTCTTTAATTAAGAAAAGAATTATGAAAAAAATTGAAAATACGGAAAATATTGTCATTAAGTTCAACAGTAACTTAAGTGCAGTTTCCTTATTTAATTGAGATATATCTAGCCTCCTCAACTATTCTCTGCCCCTCCTCACTCAAAACAAAATCTATAAACTCCTTAACAATGCCTTGTGGTTGTCCATTCGTAATTAAATAAAGTTTTCTTGAAATCGGATAACTGCCATTCTTAACATTTTCTCTTGTAGGAACTACCCCATCAATTCTTAATGCTTTAACACTGTTATCAACGTAACCTAGGCCTATATATCCTATTGCATTTTTATTACCTGCAACAGCTTTCCTAACAGCTCCATTACTTTGCTTTTGCAATGCGTTAATTGCGTAATCCTTGTCCTTCAGAACTAACTCCTTAAACGCTTTTCTTGTTCCAGATCCCTCCTCTCTTATAACTACAACAATTTCTGCATCCTCTCCGCCAACTTCCTTCCAATTTCTTATCTCCCCAGCAAATATTTTCCTAACTTGATCCAGAGTTAAATCATTAACAGGATTTTCGGGATTAACAATTACCGCAATACCATCCAAGGCTATTGGCGTAGCGACTAAGTTGGGATAAGCCTTTCTTTCCTCCTCTGTAACCTCTCTACTCGCGGCTCCAATATCTATGGTACCCTCACCAACAAACCTTATCCCAGTACCCGACCCGCCTCCTTGAACGAAAACCATAATATCAGGATGCTTCTTCATAAACTCATCAGCTGCTTTTACCATGATTGGTTGAACAGTTGTTGAGCCAGCAATTGATATTGTTTCTTCCTTCTCGCCGACACATCCAAGTATTAAAAGTAGAATTAGAAATAAGGACACCAACAACTTCATTTGATCGAAATAAACTTACTACTTCTTGTAGCACCGATGCCTGGGGCTGAATGCTCAACCTTTTTGCGTGTTAAAGCGAATTCCCCAAGATAATGACCAACCATCTCAGCCGTTATCTTCACTTTAACAAATTCTTTACCATTGTGCACTGCAACAACACTTCCTATCATCTCAGGTAAAATGATCATATCCCTAACATGCGTCCTTATAACCTTATTTTTTCCTTTATTTTTCCTTATTTTTTCCAACAGTTTCCTTTGCTGCTCAGTTAAACCTCTCTTTAAACTCCGTCTTTGTCTTGCTGGCAATAATTCCGCAAGCTCCTCTAAGCTCATTCTCTGCAGCTCCTCAATGGTATGTCCTCTGCAAGTGAAAATTTTTCTCGACATTATTTCTTCCTCCTTCCAGTTCTTCTTGCAGAAATATATCCAACCTTCCTGCCAGGTGGAGCGCTTCTAGGTACTGTAGTTGGCTTACCAGGATGTTGATGCGAACCACCGCCAAATGGATGATCAACAGGATTCATTGCAACACCTCTAACTTTGGGATAATATTTATTTCTGGCTTTCATAGCATGATATTTCTTACCTGCTTTGACAAAAGGTTTATCAGTTCTGCCAGCACCTGCTACGCTACCAATTATTGCCCTACACATAGGATGAAAAGCCTTTATTATTCCTGATGGTAGTTGGACCATTACTTTTCCTTCTTCCCTTGCAACAACTCTTGCATATGTGCCTGATGCTCTAACAAGCTTGCCACCATCTCCAGGTTTCAGTTCGATATTATAGATGAAGGTGCCCTCGGGGATATTTGCTAATGGTAATGCATTACCAATATCTATACTTGCCAGTGTCCCGTACTCAACAACGTCACCTACTTTAATTCCTTTACATGCAGGAACAACGCATCTGTATCCATCCTCAAACTTCAATTCCATTAGCGGTGCTGTTCTTCCAGGATCATCAACCAGATCAACAACTCTAGCTCTTACAACACTATTTTTCTGTATTTTGTCAAAAGGTCTAAGTTTAGCATCCGCTTTAAATCTATGACTAGGTGCCTTGAATGTAGTACTTCCTTTTCCGCGTCTTTGGCAGATTAAATTTTTACCCATTTTTAAGTAACTACTTAGACAAACTACTATATAATTACTATATATAATGTATACTTTAGATTATGCAAATTAAAACATCAGAATTTAAAATTTAAAATCTCTCCAAAAAAATAATGAGAGGGTACTCTACGCTATTTCTATAAAAATGTCGCTAAGAGGATCACCAGTTTCAATCGGTGGGTGAATTAGGGAGATGGGTGCATATTATCTTTTTCAGGTACCAAGTCCCCTGTACAAGGAAAATGTGCCACCCGTCAAAAGACCTCCGCTTTGAGGAAGGTGAGATGGGTGTTCACACTCCAAATTCAAAAGAATTGTAGAATTTCTGCGCCTTAAAAATTTATTTAAACAAAAAAAGAAATTAAAAATATTTGGAGGTGATCCCATGGTTAAAATGTATACTGGAATTTTAGAGGAAAAAGACGATTTCTACTCCTTAGGTAGAGAAGTTGCTGAAATCGCAAAAAACAAGGTTGAAGAAGGAAATCCAGATCTAGCAATTGTATACACGGCATGCGCTCTGGAGGAAGGGCAGATTAACCAGTTACTTTCAGGAATAAAAGAAGTTATTGGAAATGTGCCCATGGTAGGTTGTACAACTGCTGGAGAATTTACTGAGGAGAAGGTTGTTAAAGGAGTTGCAATTGCCTTAATTAAATCAGAGGGAGATTTTAAGTTTTTCACTTCTAGCGCTACTGGTTTAAAAGATGATCCACTTCAATGTGTAAGTAAGGCTTTAGCTACTGTTCCAAAAGGTGCGGAAGGTTTGGGGTACTACTCACTTCTATGTTTAGCTGATGGCCTCGCCGGTAGAGGTGAAGAAACAGCATTATCCATCCCAGCTATTCTTGGCCCCTCAGTCACGATCTATGGGGGTACTGCGGGAGATAACTATAGGTTCCAAAAAACTTTTGTTTTCGAGAATTACAATGCCTTAAATAATGCGTTTGCATGTACTGCAGTGTTTTCAAAAAAACAAGTTAGCATTGCGATAAAGCATGGCCATAAACCGATTAGTGAACCAATGAGGGTGACAAAAGCCAAAGGCAACATCATCTATGAAATTGACGGAAGACCAGCTAAGGAAGTTTTGATTGAAGCTGCAAGGGAAGAAGCTAGAAAACTTGGTATTGATGTTGATAATATGTGGGACAATCCACAGGATTATATAAAGTTTAGATGTGTATTCGAGCCAGGATTAGAGGTTGCAAAGGATGAGTATAGAATAAGGTGGATATTAGATATAAGCAGAGATAAAGATTACCTAGCTTTTGCCTGTACAATTCCTGAGGGAGCTATGATAAGATTCATGGCTGCTACACCAGAAAGTGAGATTGAGTCAAGTAGAATAGCTGCTGAAGAGGCATTAAGGAAGTTAAACGCTGAGCCAGCGTGCGCTTTAGTCTTTGACTGTGCAGTTAGAGGCGCTTTGCTTGGGAATAGATTTCCAGAGGTTGTTGAAGCCATAAAGGGGGTTGTTGGAGACATTCCAATAATTGGTTTCGAGACGTATGGGGAATTTGGTTTATTGCCTGGAGGAACAAGTGGTTTCCATAACACAACAACCGTAGTAACTCTATTTCCAAAATGACTGAAATTTCCAAAGATAAGCTAATAGACGAGCTTGCAAAGAGTGTAGGTATGGAAGCCGCGAAGCAAGTTGTGGAGGATGCTATGAAGGAATTGGGAATAACTGGGGATACTTTAAACAAAGAGGATGCCGTAAAAGTCTGCAGAGTATTAACAAAAAAAGAGGATATTGTTGCAATAGCTGCTAGAGTGCTTCTAGCGAAAATTTACTTGAGTTCGCTTTAGAATCTTCTTTTCTCTCTTATTTTATTTATTCTCTCCAAAGCTATTTTTTCTGCTATTTTTCTTGGATTCTCTTCAAGCTCCTCAGTTTTATTCAGTATTAACTTAGCATTTTTAGCAATTTTTTCTTCAACAATTTTAAATGCTTCCTTTGGTGTCGAATTTATCCATTCGGCATATGAAGCTATAACTCCACCAGCGTTTGCTATTATATCTGGCAAAATAACCACACCTTTTCTCCAAAGTATTTCTTCTGCTTTGATAGTTAACGGAATATTCGCTCCTTCAACAATAACCTTAGCTTTAACCATATCTATATTCTCTTCAGTAACCAGATTTGCTTTGGATGCTGGAACAAGAACATCAACTTCATAACTTATAAGTTTATCGGGATTTCTATGCGTTTCATCGGCATTTTCGTAATAAACTACACTACCTTTTTCTTCCTTAACCTTAATGAGCTCCTCAACATCAATTCCCTCTTTGCAATAGATAACCCCCTTACTATCTGCAACCGCAACTATGTTGCCATTATTTTCATAAACAAACCTTGCAAAGTTACTACCAACATCACCAAAGCCATGAATTGAGAAGCTTGCGTCTTCGATTTTTAACCCTAGCTTTTTAAGAACTATCTTCGCTGAAATGTAAACACCATAACCAGTATATCCCAAATCGTGAGGTATCCCTCCAAGCTCCAAAGGCTTCCCAGTAACCGCATTCAAATCATCGAGCTCATCAACTATTATCGCCATATCATTTTGATTCGTACCCATGTCTGGACCCGCAACATAAATCTTGCCTAATATATGCCTCAAAGTTCTTGCAAATGCTCTTATCAGAATCTCCTTATTACCACTCCTCGGGTCCGCAACAATTCCAGACTTGCCACCTCCAAAAGGGAGCTCCGCAAGAGCATTTTTTAGGGTCATACCCCTTGCTAACCTAAAAACTTCCTCCTCAGTAACATGGGGTGTCATCCTTATTCCACCCTTAGCAACTCCAAGCGTTGTGTTATCAATGACGACATAGGCTCTAAGAGAAACTTTGGGATTCCAGACTTTAATAACAAGCTCTGGGCCTAAAGTATCTAGCATTTAGAAGCTGCCCTCCTTATCTTACTTACTATCTCATTTTTATCTATCAACCCGACAATCCTTTCAATTTCCTTACCTCTACAGAAAATGATGAGAGTAGGTATGCTGAATATGTAATATCTCTTAGCAAGCTCAGAAAATGCGTCTACATTAACTTTTATTATTTTAACGTTGCTCGGTAACTTACTTGCTATTTCTTCAAGGGTTATAGCCATTATTTTACATGGCATACACCATTCAGCATAGAAATCAACAACTACAACACCATCATAATTGAAAACTTCCCTCTCAAACTCATTTTTTGATGTTACCTCCTTTACCATTCTAAACCTCCTCTAAGACTAATTTGAAAATTTAGTTAAACAGTGATTTATTAAGTATTTTTTCCTTATGGAAAAGAAGTTTATAAAATTCCGCTACAAACCTTTAAAAAGATACAAAAACATTACTCATTAAAACCTGAGGTGTTTTAGGAGATGGAGGAAATAAACGGATATACACATACTGATATTAAAGCTTGTAAATACTACGCCAAGAAATACGGAGCTGAAAGAAAAACTTGGAAAGGTATTGAACTTAAAGTTACAAAAATAAGAAAACGTGATGGTAGAATCGTTGACTTTGATCCAGAGAAGATAGTTAACGCTATATTTAAAGCTGCACAAGCTGTTGGCGGCAGAGACAGAGTGCTTGCAGAGAAGCTTGCTATGGAAGTTGTTAAAATTGTTAATGAGAGATTCAAAGGTAAAATTCCAACTGTTGAAGATGTGCAAGATATTGTTGAGAAGGTGCTTGTAGAAAATGGTCATTATAAAACTGCAAAAGCGTATATTTTGTATAGAGAGGAGCATAGAAAGCTTAGAGAGATAAAGAGTTTGCTTTTGGATGTAGGAAATATAGTAGATACTTATATAAGCCAAAGTGATTGGCGTGTTAGAGAAAATGCTAATGCTGGTTATTCATTAAGCGGTTTGCTTTGGCATGCTACTGGCACAGTAATGGCATACTATGCTTTAAACTATATTTATCCTAGAGAGGTTGCTAAAGCCCATGTTGATGGGGATTTCCACTTACATGACCTATGTATGAGTCTTGCAGGTTACTCATTTTACAGAAATGAGACAGTTGTTGTTAGGCAAAAAAGCACCAATAAAGTTTTTGCATTGAGCTTAGAGCAATTATTTGACATGGTTAATAGCAAAGTTATTCGTGAAAATGGTTTTGAAATAAAATATACTGATGATTTTGAAATTCTTGATGAGAATGGATGGGTAAAGCTGATAAGGGTTTTAAGGCATAAGGCAAAGAGTCCATATTTGCTATCATTTAACACAGAGCACGGATTTAATGTTGTTGTTACAGCAGACCATCCATTCATAACACTTGAAGATTTGAAGGAAGAAGTTTTCTGCCCACAATGTAAAAGTAAGGATGTTGTGAAAAATAGGAGTTATCACAAGTGCAAAGAAGGTTTGAAAGATTACTATAAATGTAAGAGCTGTGGCTACACGTTTTCAAAAGTTGTTAAGAATATTGATTTAAATAGGAGAGTTGTTAAGTTTGCTGCTGAAATAAATGAAAGAAATTATGCTATTACGCCAAAGTTTAAAATAAATATTAAGAAAATGGAGAATGGGCTAACAAGCAAGGATGGTTGGTTTATAGGGTTTTACATTGCTGATGGATACTTGCATGATTATAGAATTTGCTTTGAAATTAAGCAAGGCAAAGAGTTTGAAAAGCTTTTGAATTATTTAAAAGAGAGGGAAATTAAGTTTAGTTGTAGAGAAAGGCAAGGTAAAAAGGTTGTTGAAATTAATGTTAACAACTTGCCAGAGAATGTTAAGAAAGTAATTTTAAGTATAAGAAGTGGTGCAGAAAATAAGAATCTACCAGATGATTTCCTAATGTTTAAGGATGAAGTTATTGGTGGAATTGTTTCAGGCGTTATTGATGGTGATGGATGCGTTAGGAATGATGACACATGGGTCTCAAGAGTTTTAATAAGAGCATGTGCAAAAACTTTACTTGAGCAAATCCAAATATGGTGCTTATTAAATAATATAAACGCCTCTTTAAGCTCAATTGAGTCCTATGGCAAAAGAGAACATGAAGGGAGGATTATAAAGTCCAAAAAGCAACTTTATTGTTTGACAGTTTACATCCCTGAAAGTAAGAAGCATTTATTTAAGGAATGCTTGAAGATTGACGAAAAGTTCAAGTTTTCAAAGGAGCATGGTAAAACAAAACTTGGCGTTATCAGAAAAATTGATGTTATTGTTAACGATTCGAGCTTTGTCTATGACATAACGACTGAAACCCATACATTTGTCTGTAATGGCGTGTTAGTGCATAATTGCGCGGGCTGGAGCTTAAGGAAGCTGCTACTTGAAGGATTTAATGGTGTGCCAGGCAAGGTTGAGTCAAAACCATCAAAGCATTTGAGAAGTGCTCTAGGACAAATGGTTAATTTCATTGGCACTCTGCAAAATGAGTGGGCTGGCGCCCAAGCATTCAGCAGTTTCGATACATATCTAGCACCCTTCGTTTACTACGACAGGCTTAATTACAAGGAAGTTAAGCAGGCAATTCAGGAATTTGTATTTGGAGTAAACGCAAGTTCAAGATGGGGTGGACAAACGCCTTTCTCAAACATTACGCTTGATTGGATGGTTCCTGAAGATTTAAAGGATCAAAATGTTATTGTCGGCGGTGAGCTAAAGTCAGAAACATATGAGGACTTTCAGGATGAGATGGATATGATAAATAGAGCGTTCATTGAAGTTATGACTGAAGGAGATGCAAAAGGTAGGGTATTCACATTTCCAATCCCAACATACAATATAACAAAAGATTTTGACTGGAATAGTGAAAATACTAGCATGCTTTTTGACATGACAGCAAAATATGGCTTACCTTACTTCCAGAATTTCATTAACTCAGATTTAAAACCAAGCGACGTAAGAGCAATGTGCTGCAGGCTTCAACTTAACCTTGCAGAATTGAGGAAGAAAACAGGAGGCTTGTTCGGATTTGGCGAATCCACAGGTAGTATTGGTGTTGTTACGATAAACATGCCAAGAATTGGATATCTAAGCAAAGACGATGATGAGTTCTTTGAGAGGCTTGAAAGGCTTATGTATCTTGCAAAAGTAGCCTTGGAGGTCAAAAGAAAACTCGTTGAAAGAAATATGAAAAGCGGTTTACTACCATATACTAAGCGCTATCTAGGCACATTAGACTTTCATTTCTCCACAATTGGCTTAGTGGGTATGAATGAGGCATGCCTGAACTTCCTTGGAGTAGATATTGGTGATAAAGAGGGTCATAGATTTGCACTAAAGGTTTTGGACTTCATGCTAGACATAATTAAGGAATACCAAGTGGAAACTGGACATCTCTATAATTTAGAGGCTACACCTGCAGAAGGAACTAGCTATAGGCTTGCGAGAATAGATAAAAAGAAATACCCAAAAATCATAACTGCTGGTGAGAAGGTGCCATATTACACAAATTCAACACAATTACCAGTTGACTACACAGATGATTTATTCTGGGCATTGAAACATCAAGAGCCTTTGCAATGTAAGTATACTGGAGGAACCGTTTTTCACATATTCCTTGGTGAGGCTTTAGATGATGGTGAAGAAGTAAAATTGTTGATAAGAAGAATTGCTGAGAGATTCAGAATACCTTACTATACTATAACACCAACATTCTCAATTTGTCCAAACCACGGATATTTAAAAGGAAAATATAGCAAATGTCCAAGCTGTGGAGCAAGAACCGAAATTTATTCGAGAGTTGTAGGTTACCTAAGACCAGTGCAGGATTGGAATGCCGGTAAGCAAGAAGAATTTAGGCAAAGAATAGGCTTTAAGATTGCTTAGCCTATTTTTAATTTGTTAACTATTAGATAAGCTTTATTCATAAAGATACTAAAAATAGAATTGTTATACCGCTACATTTCGGTAAGGAGTTAAAACCAGGATTGATAAGACTAATAATTAAAGATTTAGTTACTAGGTATCTCCATCTCTACTTTCTGTATACCCACGAGTTCTAAGCCACATTCCTCCTTTCCTGCTAAGGTTTCCAGATACAGTTCTATAGCTTCCTTAACATTATTTATGCATTCTTCTAAGCTATCTCTTTGAGAAAAGCACCCTGGAAGCTCTGGTACATATGCAACATATCCTCCCACATCACTATCCTTAAAAATAACAACTGCATAATTTCTCTTTTTTAAATTCATTTTACTAATTTTTTATTTATCGTGAGGGTTAATTAAAATAATGGTTTCATTAAAAAAATTTGAGAAGGATTATTTAGCTCAAGCTGATTGGGAAGTTAAGGAGAATGCTAATGAGAATATTAGTTATGGTAATTTCCTTAGCTATTTCTTGGATAAAGTTTTAAAGAG
>Ga0190367_1001379_pt1 | contig 14194 bp, 14 predicted proteins | sample 4872181011_MG_FD_171838 | JGI IMG/M metagenome (GOLD analysis project Ga0190367, IMG submission 171838) | Hydrothermal vent microbial mat bacterial communities from Southern Trench, Guaymas Basin, Mexico - 4872-18-10-11_MG | ecosystem: Environmental > Aquatic > Marine > Hydrothermal vents >...
ATTATCGCTCAAGGCTTGAGGCTTTACGGTGGTGGTATTGAGGGTTCTAATAGAGGTGGAGTTTGAGAGGAGGCAGGTAAATGTGTATGTTCTTTTCGACACGGTTTTCGGCTTTATCGTAATAAGCACGCGGAGTTTTGCGGAGGATCTTCAGTTATCGGTTATGGTAAGTGGAGGGTTTCGGGGAGGTGGTATTTTGCATGCTCAGCGAGCAGGGAGAAGGTTAAGTTTGGCAAGATTGCGGTGCTGACAATAGTACTTGACAAGAACAAGTTTGACGGTGTGGCGGTTGTTGGCGGAGGCTTCCCGACTTCATAGTAGGATCCGGGACTGGGAAAAGTACGGATGGGCTGGATTCCGTTGAGGAGATAAGGTTCCGCGCCCCCTTCCTCATATAACCCGAAGTTTTCTCATTACATGCCGGTTATTCGCCAGCTTTATGGCTTTTAGATCGCATTGCCATTTTGATGTTCGTTTACGGAGGAGGGGTGTTGTCTCCAAGTATCTTACGGTGTTTTCGAATAACGCTGATAGTTCTCTGGCGAGTTCTTCTGCCTCCTTCCTAGAGATCCGCCTCGTTTTAGAAAAATGCACATGGATGTTCCGCAATTCGGTATTGAGGAACTGTAAATTTCCCGGTAAGAAGGTTGCTTGATCCGATGGGGATGAGAGTTTCGAGTTTTTCCTCAGGGTGCTCTTAAGATGGAGAGGGTGACTATGAGCATTGAGAGGGGAGTGAATCCGAGCCAGATTGTCCACTTCAGGACGTTCAGCCTATTGTCGAATTCGGAGAACCTCATGTCCACATATCGTAGGATATCTTCTTTCAGCACCCTCATCCCCCTCCCGAAACTCCTCCCTCATCTTTCCTATCTCCTCCCTCATCTCGCTCCTGAGCCTCTCAACGTCCTCCCTCATCGCAACTCTCCCCAGCGCAGCCTCCGCGGTCATCCTCATGAGGTCCAGGTGCTTCGTGAGCTCTTCACGACCTCCAGTAGCTCCTCACGAGAGACCATGTACGACTCCACATTATTATTCCTCAGCGGCACTCATTAACTCCTCCTTAGCCACCGGGACTTAGGTATTTGGGGCAGAAACCTTTGAATGTTTCAAACCTATGTCTTTTTGTATCGGAGAGTAGCGGATGACAGAGAAAATTGTTATCACCAAGGGAAGTATGTGAGTGTCTTGGCATTAGTTTCATCACTCTGAAGAGGTGGATTTACTCTAGTAGGATTAGAGCTGTTAAGACGCCTACTGGTAGGTGGATGATTCCAGACATAGACCGTTACATCCCAAAATCCGCGGTCATAATTACATTCCCTTAATATCTTTGGCAGTTTTTTCGCAATGTTATTACATCGATGCTCTTTTACATCGATTCCGTACCGCTTTTTGATCTCTTTTTATTCTTTCAAAATCGGCTGTGATATCCTCTAAAGTTGACTTGAAAACTCTAAGAATGTACTTCCGAACTATAGGCTCCTTCTCAAATTCCATATCCTTTTCCTCTACTACTATGACCCGAGTTGTCCTCAGGCTGGATTTCGGCACTCTTACATGCATTGGTCCATCTTCTTTCTCTATTTTTGCCTCACACGCCAATCTGTAGTTCTTTGTGGGTTCTTCCCTCGAAAGTAAATTCATTTCAGAATCCGTCAATGGAGATAAATATTCTCCACCTCTCTCAATTATTACTTTACATTTTTTCCACATATTCCTCTGCCGCCACAAAGACTTTCTATTTTATTTTTATACCTAATTTTTCAGCTGCGTCGACAATTTTGTATCTTTTTCAAACTCTCCCTCACGTTGATTGATAAGAACCTTTACCATGAATTTCACGTCCTAAGAATCCTGTAAAGTGAATGATTCTTGATTAATGGCCCTTTCGTTCACCTAATCTCATTGCATACCCCATGTAAGCATCAGCAAGAGAGCAAGCAGTATAGATGTACTTCGCATTGGATATAGGACCGTAAAGGATAAAGTCAGCACCGTATGCTATCGTGAAAAAAACGGCAGCAACAGAAGCCCTCAACATATACGTCGTCTTATTCATCTTTTTTCTCCTATTCCACATATCCACGGCATTATGTGTACCGCAATCTGCTGGGGAGACAGAATCTTTCCTTCACGCAATATATATGCATTTCGTAGCTGGCCCCGGATCCGGATATCAAGGACACTGGTATCCACAAATATCTTTTTAACCCAACTCTCTCAGCTACTTTCAGAAGACTCTCCAGAGTTTTTATTCTCCCCTCAACTATGGGATCTCGAGGATTAAAGCAGAGGAGAATGGCAGCATCAATACCTGATTCTTTTATAGCATCAATTTCCTCTTCCGTGTATCTTGTGTTAATCGAGTTGTATACTACTCTATTGCTTAATCCCACTTTCCCAACGTATCTGGCAGCTTTGGATCTTATTTTAGGTGTAGGCGCATCTGTAAGGAAAGGTAATTCAATTGTCTCCGTCACAAAGTCTATGAACTTTATGAAAGAATCCCCACTATCTAATATGACGTCAAGGAACGTGGATTTCCGGTCACCTCCGATAACTCTTCTACCTCTCCAATTTGCTACTCTGCTTTGTTCTGTCGATTTCTCCTTTATTTCGATCTTTAATGATGCGATCTCCCTCGTAAAAGATATTCCTATCAGTACGGTCGGATATTCCCCTGGTTGTCCTCCTACTTTCACCTCATTTATATCAAAACTAACTGTTCTCTTTTGAAGTCGATCAGGAGTATTGCTGACAAAGGTAAAACTTATAAAATTCGCTGTAAAATCTACCCAAAAACCTCTATGGTAGGTTATAATTGTGGAGAGTGGGCATCCTTGAGCGATTCTGAACTATACAAAGCGCTTGTAGAACTTGACGAAGAGAAGGTTCTATCCCTCGTTAAGAGAAGATTGGAAAAAGGCGAGGACCCGTATCAGATTCTTGAAGAGTGCAGGAGAGCAATGACAACAGTTGGAGAAAAATTTGAGAAAGGCGAGTATTTTCTCAACGATCTTGTCATTGCTGGGGAAATATTCAAAATGGTAAGTGAACTGTTAAAGCCCAAACTTGAAGAGGGTAGAGGTAAGCGGGAAATCGGTACGATGGTGATAGGAACAGTTCAGGGTGATATCCACGATCTTGGTAAGAATATAGCAAAAATATTATTGGAGGCAGCGGGATTTCGAGTTTACGATCTAGGAGTTGATGTTCCTCCCGATGCTTTTGTACAAGCAGTTAAGCAGTACAATCCAGATATCGTTGGGATGAGTTGCCTTCTGACCAGCGCCTGGAAGTCTATCAAGAAAACCGTTGAGAGGTTAAAAGAAGAAAACCTAAGGGATAAGGTAAAGATCGTACTGGGAGGAGCAATGGTTAACGAAAGAGTTGCAGAGATGGTTGGAGCCGATGCATGGACGAATGATGCGAAAAAGGGAGTAGATATTTGCAAAAAATTTGTAGGAGCTGATTAGATATGGAGAGCATAATTGAGGAGGCTGTAAAGGAACTTTATGAGGAGAGAGAAAAGAGAATTCAGGACGCCATCAACCTGAAAGTCCCGGACAGGGTTCCTGTAGTTTGTAAGGGTATAAACTGGTACTTCAAAACAGTACCGGGAGTAACAGCCAGAGATATGGTGACAAACAACGAAAAATTCATGAAAGTGATGATAAAATTCATGCTCGACTTCCAACCGGATGCCGCCTGGAGGCCGATACCTCAAGACCCACTTGCATCGGTTCTTGTAGAGCCGACCCCAATGGTGTTTCCCACAGAAGAGGACGAGTCGTGGGAGCCTAAAATTATTTCTAAAGAAACGATGAAGGTTGAGGACTACAATCACATTATCAAGTACGGATATGTGAGTTTATTGATGAAATACCTGCCAGAACTTCGTCCTGATATCCCGGATCCACAGAAAAAACTCCTTGATAAACTGGGATTATCAGGTAAACCGGAAGAGAAGCCCTTACCTTTTAAAGAGAATGTCGAACTGCTGAAAAAGGCAGGTTTCCCCACGTACTTCTTATTTGAACTTTTAAGTCCATTTAACTGCCTCACTTTGCTGAGAACTTATCCCAAGATGTGTCTCGACCTCAAGAGACATCCGGATCTTGTAAAACAAGCGATAGACAAAATGATCCCCGAGATGCTATCGCTTACAATCAGATTTTCGAAGGAATGTAATGTTCCGAGAATTTGCATAGGTCTGCATAGGGAAAGTGCTACTTTCTTCTCGCCAAAAATATTTGATGAAGTGTTCTTCCCGGAGATCAAGCAGATCGTCGAATTATGCAGGAGGGAAGGAGTGACGGCAATACTTCATTGCGACGGAAACTGGAATCCCCTCCTTGAACGACTAGCTGAGTTGCCGAAAGGCACGTGCGTCATCCAATTAGATATGGATACTGATCCGTTTAAGGCCAAGGAGATACTGGGAGGCAAACAGTGTATAGACGCGGGGCCGATGGAACTCGAAATGGCAACTTGGACCCCCGAAGAGATAGAGAACTACTGTAAAAAGTTGATCGAGGTCGTAGGCGATGGCGGAGGGTTCATTCTCAAGAGCGAAGTTTCTGCCGAGGCAAAACCGGAGAATATTCGAGCATTCATAAACGCTGCGAAAACTTACGGCATTTACTAAAATGATGAAATTCTCAACTACAACTTGCCCCTTTTTATATTTCCTCCTCTTAAACGACGCTTAGTCCTAATTCCTTTTTATTGTCATTATATCTTGGTGGGTGAGAGAATACGGGTAATTATAAAGGGAGACACAGGGATTTTTCGTCGAGACAGTGGTTAAAGTACTGATTGTTTTTCAAGGCGACAGTGCATAACGTTAAGCAAGTTAGAAGCACTGGCCAGCTTCTTTGTGTAGGTGGATGGCGGTGGCAATTGAGGCGTAAGGGTGTTCAGCAGAATTCTCTTTAGAAATAGATAGAAAGCTTATCTCGCATTCGTACATATCGCAAAAGCGGTCTTTCCTTTCAAACTAATACGACTAATACAAGTCATACCTTATCTTGGTCTTCTCTCCGAGAACTTTTTCTTCGTTCTCGATCCTTTTGAGATTCGCCAAAGCGTGCTCCTTTTTGAGCGGCTTGAGCACCATGGTTCCGTCGTTCCTGAGGTCCGCCAGTATCAGATCCTCCTTCCTCACTTTCAAGTGATCGAGGATTCTTCTCTTCAGCACTGTGCGCCCCTTCTCGTCGTAAACCTTAATCATCTCCGCCCTCGTCATGCAGCATCACCCGAGGATCCTTGGTGTAACCATGATATAAGGGTGACTAAATACGTGTAGTGAACGCCATGCTCGACCAAATACTCCTTGACACGATCGCCCTCTGGACCAGCACGTGGAAGTAGTGACACTGGTATGGCTGGGGAAGACGAGGAGGGTGAGATCTCACTTTGCGGATTTCGAGATTCATAAGATTTCGAGAAATCTATATTTTGGATTCGACAGGAGCACTATGATTGCAGAGCCCGAAAAGGCACTGCTGGATACCATTTACATTAGAGGGAAAGTTCCTGCCGAGATAAACATCGATCTGGTTGATAAAGGGAAACTGCTAAGGTATGCCGAAAAATTTCCAAAAAGGGCTCTAAAGGAGATAAATAAGATGTTTGCTGCTTAATTTAAACGATTTTTTACCTTAGATGACATAATAGATCCCGTTACAACAGTTGATTTCGTATGTTTATCGCCGAATATTTCTACCTTCCGTGCGAGGACTGTCTGATCAATAAATTGACCCTTAATGGACGTTTTGGGAGAAGAAAAATTGGAACAATACATTGCTGGGATTCGAGGACAAGAAAGGTATTGTTCTTAAAAATAAGCAGAGATCGAGGCTGAAATCTATTTTTGTCCACTAAATTGTGATTGCTCAACCTCTGTGTGTATTGCATTTAAATCGAGCGCATTGAGGGGAATTCTAGTTAATTGGCGGTAGTCAGAAGAGGAGGATAAGAGTGCTTGTGAGAGCTACGAGAAGCTGAGGATTCATTAGAAAAAAGTTAGGAAGATTAGGATTAGGGCTTAAAAGTCCAGACGGCCTCGATTTGATTTTCTAGGAACTTTTCGTGGGTTGTGTAGAGGAGGGGCTGGATGTAGCCTCCGTTGACGTATATTTGGAGGAGGTCGTCGTAGTGTTTACTGGTTATGTGGCCGCTTTGCCCACCGGCTATGATCACTCTGCTGTTGCTGAAGTTTGCAAAGTCGACCACCATTCTCCAACCGGCTCCGCCGCTGAAGGTGCCGGCTCCCCAGGAGTTTACGGTGTCAAAACCTCCGCTTAGTGGGAACGGTCCTCTTCCGAATTCGGGAATTTCTGAGATGTGGTGGGCGTACAGTTTGTTTACTCTTTCCCATTTCCAGTTTTCGATGTTATCGCCAAGATCCTCTCTGATCTTATTTATTGCATCTATGAAGCTTTTTCTCATGATGTAGGATCTGTTTTCGGTGATGTCGGGGGTGGACACGTTATCAAACCAGGGGGATGTGGGCATTTCTCGCGTTATGTATTCGGTGTACTCGAGCGGGGGCTGCCATTTGTTGTTGGGGTTGTAGCCCCAGGTGTAGTTTGTCCGGATGCCGTAGTATTTCCATTCGTCGAGCCAGATGTAGTCCCTGTAGGTGTTGAACCAGTAGTACCATATCGTGGGTGCGACTTTGGACTTATCCATCGTGTAGTCCCAGTTCTTCAACTTCTCGATTGCCGCCTTGACTAGTTTATCTCCGAATGGATTCTGCTCGTACTCTTCTATAAGGATGGGCACGATTCTGCTTGCCAGAACCTCGTAACAGTCAAGCTGGAGGTTCATCATGTCCTCAACGGTCGCGTTGTAGGTGTCGTAGAGCACCTGGTATATTCTCCTCGCCCTGTAGGAGGGATCCCACCCGGTTCCGAGGTAATACGGGTAGTCTCTGGGATACGGGCGCTGGTTTGCGGAGGCAACGAAGTATCGTGGCGGGTTCAGTATATGGGGAAGTTCGTCGAATGGTACGAACGCCTCCCACTCTCCCTCCCCTGCGGATCCGTTGTACGGGAATCTTCCGGCGCCCTCTTCCCTTATTGGGAAGAGGCCGGGGCACCATATTGCTATGTTTCCGTAAATGTCCGCGTAGACGAAATTCTGCGCGGGGACATTCCAGTACCTTAGGGCATCCACGAAATCGGTGTAGTTTCGTGCTGTGTTTAGCTTGAAGAGGGTGACGAGATTCAGGGTAGCCATGTGTCCGGTCCAGCGCATTGCGACGGTTATGTTGAATCCAGTTATCTCCGGGGTGAGCACGGGGCCGTGGACTGTGAACTTAACAACAAGCTTGTAGGGTTCCTGTCCCCGTACGTTTATTATTTCGATCCTTTCATCAAAGTCCCTCCACTCGCCCTTGTAGAGGTATTTCCCATCCTTGACCTTGTAGTAGTAGAAGTCGACGACGTCGGCCTGCGTGTTCACGAGACCCCATGCTATGTGGTCGTTGAATCCTATTACCACTGCTGGGCTCACGGGGAAGGTCACTCCGAAGATGTTCATCTTTCCCGGTACGACTATGTGGCAGATGTACCAGTACAGCGGGAGGTCTATTGCAAGGTGGGGGTCGCTACAGAGGATGGGCTTTCCGCTTTTCGTTCTGCTTCCGTTGATTGCCCAGTTGTTACTTCCCACACCTACGAGGGTGGGCGATCCCGTGATAAGGCCTGGGATTCCCATATTCATTTCCACGCGCTGGAGTTCAACTACTGTGTTGAGGATCTTCGAGGCCACTTTCAGAACCTCGGTGTTGTCTATCTCGAGTTCCGAAGCTTTGTAATGCGTTTGGGTTTCGTTGGGCCACTCGAGTACTATTGTGTAGTTGTCGGTATAGGGTCTGAAGATCGGGAATATTTCCTCGAACTTCTCATATCCCATTTTGGAGGCTATCTCGTAGAAGTAGAGATCGTCGAATGCGCCAGTCAGATCCCATGCCATCAGCAATGCAAATGCTATGCTGTCGAGGGGCTTCCATGGCTCCGGCTTATAGTTTAAGAGTTTGAACATCAGCGGCATGTTCCTGTCGTTAAGCTCGGATATGAACTTGTTGACGCCCCTGCTGTACGCCACCAGGTAGTTGTAGTATTCCCGGAGGGTTTCGTTCCTCATTAGTTCCAGTAACGTTAGATTCGCATAGTATGGAATTCCTATTGTTCTGATGAATATGTCCAGTTCCAAGGCGTCAGATCCAAGTATTTCCGCTAATCTGCCCTCTGCTGCCCTTCTCAGCATGTCCATTTGCCAGAGTCTCTCACGCGCGTGTATGTAGCCCACCGCGAAGTAGGCGTCCGAGATGTTTGATGCGTAAATGTGAGGTATTCCGTATTTGTCGAACACCACTACCACGGGCGCGCTCAATGACGGATCCGTAATTGTCTTCTCGTGTTCTATCTTTCCGTACTGTCCCTCGCTCCAGAAGCCGAGCATCGGGTCAACTAAGAGCCCCAGCGGTGGAGATATCAGAATATCGGTAAATGCCACCACGGCGATGAGCGCTAGTAACACTATCGCGATGCAATCGAGGGCAACGTACTTCCTCTTCATTTTTCAACCCTCCTGACTGCCATTTTTGTAAAATATCCTACACATCCTCCGAGAAAGACGTAAATTGCCGCTAGTATGAGCGATAGCGCTATTATTCCGGTCGCACCGAGGCCTATGATGCTCCCCATGAGTTCCAGTAGGTAGCCGGCGTCATACGAGTACAGGACATAGGCTATCGCTATCGCGTATGCAGCCAGCGCGCCCACGATCGTAGAAATCGCCATGATAACTGCTGTTTCCGAAATAATTCCTGCTATTACGCCGGCAACGGGCGCCAAGTACCATAAACCAGTGAACTCAAATAATATCGAAAGGACGAATGCCGTGACAAATGGAACAATTTTCCAAGTGGCTTTAGTGATTTTTTCCTGCTGTGCCAAGAAGATCACCCGTCAGGATTCCTCTCCCGTTTAGAGTTCGTCATAAAATTTTCCGCTGACTTATTGTATAAATTTTTTCTTGCAATTTTGTGTTCACTGTCGCGGAATTCCTGAGATCAGCGTGTGGGGAAAAAACGGCGGTACGGGATTCACGCATGATGTATTTATAGGTACGCAGTGATTGCAATTGCAACATAATAGTTGCAATCGTTGAGATGGGGATCCAGTCGTCATTTGGAATAGAAGCCTTAGCCATATTGTAGTCTGATGGTGAGATTTTACCTATGGGGCGCGTTATGGGGGTCTTGGATCAGAGATGTGCTGTCTTATTACAAATTTACCTCCTTAGTGGTGTACTGCATGATTTAATAGGTTCTCGTGGCAAGATATCTAGTGCATGTGAATATGCGGGTGGTGGTTATGAAGTTTAAGGTTGCGCTCGCGCAGATGAACAGCATTTGTGGAGACGTCGAGAAGAACCTTGCCAAGATGGAGGAATTAGTGGTGAGGGCTTCGAACGAGGGCGCGAAGATGGTTGTGTTCCCAGAGATGTGCCTCTCAGGTTACATGGTCATGGACGGGAAGGACTTCCAGACGATTTTCAGGTGCGCAGAGACCGTGGACGGTCCCTCGGTAAAGAGGATGAAGAAATTATCGGAGGATCACGGGATATACATAGTTTTTGGCATGCCCTTGGAGAGCAGCACCGTCAGGGGCGTTATCTTCAACAGCGCGATACTTGTGATGCCCTCGGGAGAGGTAGGAGTTTACAGGAAGACGCACCTGCCGACCGGCAACTTGGGAGGAACGACGTACTATGAGGGTCTCTACTGCCAGGCGGGGGATAGCTTTCCGGTTTTTGACACGGAGCTGGGGAGGATAGGCTTGGAGATATGTTATGACTTTGCATTTCCCGAGGTTACGAGGATCCTTGCAATAAAGGGCGCGGATATCGTGATCAACATATCCGCCGGACCGGAGACCTCAAAGCCGTTCTTCGATGCGATGCTTCCCGTAAGGGCGATGGAGAACGGAATATTCCTCATATACGTGAATGTTGCAGGGGAGCAACGCGGCTATAGGTTCTTTGGTCACAGCAGGATTTTCGATCCACTTGGAAGAGTCGTCCTCGAGTGCGCGGTCGGCAAGGAGGACTTCAAGGTTGGAACCATAGATCTTGGGCAGATAAAGATGATGCGGTCGTTGCTCCCCGCGTTTAAGGATAGGAACAGGAGGCCCGAGATCTACGGTGAACTCGCAAAGCAGTACGCATAATCCTCTTTTTATTTTGAATTTGCGGTGCATTTCCGTCAAAACATCATTCAACTCTTACCGCGCGAGTTCCTATAAAGTTCAGCTTGAACTTCCTTATCACCTCGGGAGGGACGATCTCTCCGTCCGGCCTCCTAAAGTAAAGAGCATCGGAGGGACATTGAACGATACACGCTCCACATTTTATACATCGCTCTGCTTCCACCATGACTGCCACGTTTTTCTCCTCATCCATTCTGTAGCAGTTTCTCGGGCAAACGTTCTCACAGGTACGGCAGCCGATGCACTTTTCTTGATTTATTTCGATGGTAAGGAGACGATCCTTGAGAAATTCACTTCTGTAAATAGGGGTAAGACCCATTAGGTCCATGTTTAGTACAAAGGTGAGTATTACTGATATGGCGGCCCATCTGAGGATCTCAATCCACGACAATTGTCCCGTTAGGAACTCCACGATCGAAACGAGCAGTATGAATATTCCCCACACAAACAGCGAGTAAATGAGTGTGTCTAAGAAACGTGGTTGTCCATTTGGCGTTCTTTTCCTTCTGCGGTCAGCCATTCTTGAAAACAGCGGAAATGCCAAGAATGTCAAGAATGATAGCGACCAGATTGCGACAAGTGCGGGAATCATTAGTTTTGGGAACACGAAAAACAATATGAGACCTATTATTAACGAAATTGGGAACGCCCATGCGACAGAGATTTCTAGTCGTTGTCTGAGCGGAAATTTGATCTCTCGCATATTGGGAGTTTTCTTAAGGTTGTTTCTTAGGAACTCGGGGATGTCATGCGCGTAGACCGGTCCCCATATCACATTCCATCCCGTCTTTTCCTTTATGACTTTGGCTTCGATTCCCGATGCTGCGAGTTGCGGCAATATTATGTTTCTGTGACCGACGAGTTCTTCTATTCCGCTGGTTTTTAGGATGGAGATGACGCTGTGATTTGTAAGATGGCCGCCCGCCGATGCGCACCACACGTTAATGCCCCTACTATTTGCCACTAGCAGGTAGCAGTCAATTCCTCTGGTCGCCTTCTTTACTCTTTCCACGGTCAGCCAGTAATTACAAGTTAAAAGGACGGGTGAGTCTCTCCCGGGGTTGCCTATCTTGATGACCCCCGTCCTGCACGGGATGGGGATAAACCTCAGTAGGGTGCACAGGACGTTTGCGACGAGATACCTTAAGTTGCTCATTCGGTTTCCCTCATCGGCTTTCTTGCAACTACTTCCACGAAGTTTTCCAGCCTGCTGACCCTTATAGACTCTATTATGAAGCCGGCCTTCTCAAGTCTTTCGGGCAGGTTCTTTATCGGGTGGGAGGTTCTCTGAGCAACCAGATAAGTTATCAGGAGCAGAGGTGCTCTGATTATCCAATTAATAACTCTTTTGAGGCGGTTTCTCGGCACAACTTCGTCTGCTACGAGGAAGAGACCCCCTGGTTTCAATATTCTCATCACCTCTTTTAGCGTGTAGTCGAGTTCGTGGGTTGTCAATTCTGATAGCACAAGAACAGCAGTCACCACGTCATAACTTTCTGATTCCTCCTTATCCAGTTCAACGACGCTCATTTCATGCAGTTCTACCCTATCTGAGAGATTTTCCTTTTCGATCTTTGCTAGCGCGATCTCGAGCATCTCGGGGTTTACATCGATTCCCTTCACCAGTGCCCCTCTCCGTGCTGCTCTTATCGTCATGTTCCCGGTTCCGCACCCTATGTCGAGAACGCGTTGTCCGCTCTTGACGTGAGATGCAAGGCTATCGTATACATTCTCCGCCTTTCCGAGAGTAATTATCCGGATGCCCCAATCGTATTTCTTCGGGGACGATTCGAAGATTCTCATCAGAACGTATGCGCACATTAAGCGACACCGGAGGTGTAGCATTTGAATTTATGTGCAACAATGTTGCTAGGTGATATCGTTCGAGATTCTAAATTTCTGGAATGTAATTAGTAAGGTTATCTTTAAGGAAGAGAAACTTAATGTATGATTAAAATATTGGTCACTATCGATTAAACGAAACTCTAAGCTAGGATTGCCTCTACATTTATTGGATGTGATCACATGAGAGAAAGCTTACATGCGGTACTAGCCGTTGCTGAGTGGCTTCTACTGATCCTTTGTATAGTCGTGGGGTTTTTCTTCGGTCTTAGTTTCTTTAATATGTTTCTTTGCATAGCCGGATGGTCCATTTTCACAACGGGAATGGCAATTCATTTTCTCAGTCACAAGGAGCACCCTAAGGCGCATAAGAGCATTGAGGAAATAGATTACGTTGCATCGAAGGGAATTTACTCATGGGTTAGACATCCAGGGTACTTAGGGCTAATACTTGCATACTTAGGACTCGCCATAGCGTTCGGAAGTGTTCTTGCATTAGTGGTCGCGGTTCTCTTCGCGGTTCATCACTATCGCCTCGCCTGCAGGGAGGAGAAAATGATGCTGGAGAAATTCGGTGAGCGCTATGCAAAGTACATGGAAGAGGTGCCGGATAGATTTATACCGATAAGAAAACTCCTAAGGAAGTTGAAATACAAGTGAACTGAGATTTTTTGGTGGAGAACATCAACCTCGCAAACTCTGAGGATGCGGGATACTCTAAGAATCCTATAGGCTCATATGTCGAAGACCCCGCGCTCCGTTCTTCAAAAGCAATATGGAAACTCGAACTGGTGATACTATACACCATATAGTTTATACACCATATGGTGTATACACCATATGGGTGATACCATGTTTGTTAACAGGGAGCAGGAGTTGGAGGTTCTGCGGAGGCTCTTCGATGCGAGGTTGAAAGGATCAAGTTTTCATGTTTTGGTTTATGGGCTGAGAAGAGTGGGGAAGACAGCTCTTATTGACGAGTTTCTGCGCGATAAGCGCGGATTTAGGGTGGACTGCTCGTATGTATCTCATGGGACGGATCTTTTTAGGGCCATGTTCCACGAAATTCTTTCTCTCGAGGGCGAGGGTTTTCCCGTGAGGCCGAATGAGTTGAGATCCCCGGCTTTAAGGAAATATTACCCTTACTTTGAGAGGCCCCTTGAGGATTCCCTCGAAATGCTGAGGCAAGCGTTCTTCCTCATTAATGAGTATGCTAGGGAGGTGGACCACTTAGTAGTGGCACTTGACGAATTCCACGGGCTCGTGGAGAACATTTCCCTGCTCACGCCGGGCGCGCCAGCTGAGGTTCTTAGATCGAGAGTTCTGTGGATGGTGCGCGACGCCCTACAGAGATCCCCCAGTAACATGTTTTGGATTCTGTGCACGAGTGCGGGATTCCTCATGGAGGAATACGGGAGAGCAGATAGTGCCTTTTTGGAGATGTTTCAAAAACTTGAAGTGGGACCGTTGCCGGAGAGGGCTTCAGCAGAACTTGTAAGGGCAAACTTGTCAAATATGGGTGTTAGCTTCTCGGAAGATGCCGTTTTGGAAATTTCAAGGATATCAGGTGGGATTCCTGCAATAATAAACGAGATAACCGCCGCACTTGCAACCGAGAGGGAGATTTCAGGAACAGTTGTTAGGAAAAGGGTGAGGGAGTTGCTGGAGCGTGGGGAGTTTGATGACTTCTTCGAGGCCTACATTTCCTTCATCGCGGATTGGAGCAAATGGAGCAAGCAGACGATCCTTAAGGTTCTGCGGTGCATTGCAGAGGGTAAGACCACACCGAAGGAAATAGCACGGGTGAGCGGTATGAAACCATCCACCGTTGCAAACATGCTTGTGGATTTGAAGAAGAAGCACGTGATAACAGAGTCAAAGGAAATAAGGTACCCATTGCTCAGAGAATGGTTGCTGGCGCGGCCACACCCTCCGTTTGGAATTCCGAGAAGAGAGTTGCTGATGATGCATCTCGGAATTACGTTTGAGTCGTACTGCAGGGAACTCTTCCAGAGAATAAAGGAGACGGTTTCCATAGAGGACGAGGACAAGATGTTCTTAGGAAC
>Ga0190367_1001382_pt1 | contig 14164 bp, 17 predicted proteins | sample 4872181011_MG_FD_171838 | JGI IMG/M metagenome (GOLD analysis project Ga0190367, IMG submission 171838) | Hydrothermal vent microbial mat bacterial communities from Southern Trench, Guaymas Basin, Mexico - 4872-18-10-11_MG | ecosystem: Environmental > Aquatic > Marine > Hydrothermal vents >...
ACGTTACAGTGTATGTTCCCGGTGTGTCATATGTGTGTGTTGCTATTGGTGTTGTCGTAACATCTCTACTCCCATCCCCAAATTCCCATTCGTAACTAACTATAACTCCATCTGGATCGTAACTCATCGATGCATTAAAAGTAACCGTCATACCCTCTATCTCATACGTGAAATCCACTATCGGTTCATGTAACTGCGAATAACACACGTAATTGGCAGTTACATCTGTTGATGTCACAACCACATCCATTTCCATAACCGTCGCTTGTGTTTCTTGGACTATTGCATTTGTGTTCGTCACGTTTACATCTGGAGTCGTTACAACCGCTTCCGATTCACCAACTATCTCACAACCCGGTATATCCCCATCCTCATCCAACTTCAACACCAAGAAATCAAAATCACCTGCTCCAAACGATTCCGTTTCACCTGCAACTATGTATCCTCCATCGTCAGTCTGTTGTATCGATGTTGCCCAATCATAATCACTTCCACCGTAAGTCTTCTGCCATTCTATGTCACCATTAGAATCAAGCTTTAATACCCAGACATCATATCCACCTGCTCCAAACGACCATGTGACACCTGCAACTATGTATCCTCCATCGTCAGTCTGTTGTATCGATGTTGCCCAATCATCCCATTCACCACCGTAAGTCTTCTGCCACTCAACGTTACCATTTTCATCAAGTTTCAATACCCAGACATCATCACTCCAGCCTGCTCCAAACGAATATGTGTAACCTGCAACTATGTATCCTCCGTCGTCAGTTTGTTGGATACAATTTGCCCAATCCCAATCCCAACCACCGTAAGTCTTCTGCCATTCTATGTCACCATTAGAATCAAGCTTTAATACCCAGACATCATATCCACCTGCTCCAAACGAAAATGTCCAACCTGCAACTATATAACCACCATCGTCAGTTTGTTGAACAGACCATGCCCAGTCATCATAAATTCCACCGTAAGTCTTTTGCCACTCAATACAACCACTTGCGTTAAGCTTCAAAACCCAGAAATCACTTCCACCTGCCCCAAAAGAATCTGTGACACCTGCAGCTATATAGCCACCATCGTCAGTTTGATGAATTGAGTATATCTCATCCCACCAATCTCCACCGTAAACCTTTTGCCACTCTACATTTCCATCTGAATCGAGCTTTAATATCAAAGCATCGTCACCCAACCAACTCACCTCAGATGACCAAGTTATACCTGCAACTATGTAACCTCCATCAGACGTTTGTTGGATATAATTTGCCACATCCCAACTACTTCCACCGTAAGCCTTCTGCCATTCAACACCACCATCCCCATTTAGCTTCAGTATCCAAATGTCACCACCAGACCCAAACGAATTCGTATAACCTGCAACTATATAACCACCGTCAGATGTTTGCAGTATAGATGTAGCTTCTTCATCATTACTTCCACCGTATGTAGCAGCCCAGTTGGACATTGAACATATTCCCAAAGAATAGGCTGGGGTCACTAAAAGAACTACCAATAACAATATCACCATCGTTCTCATATCTAACCCCCAAGTGATGTTGGAGAACATCATTTATAACATTTTTGATTTAAGGGATGTGATAACATAATCACATCAATATGCTCTGTTGAAAAATTGATAATTGTCGAATTTAAATTTAAGATGGGAATATTATTTTGTCATATATATCTAAATCACATGCTTAATTTTTAACAGAGCAATGTCAATATAGTAGATGAAGAGTTTGCAAAAAAGAGGATCCAGTTTCCGATTGGGTTATTAACTAATAGAGCAGAAGCTAATGGATTCAACCAAACTACGCTTACCGAATGTTCAAAACTTAAGAATTTACTCTTTTAAGCCAATAACGAATTTGGGTTTATATCAGATAATTTCTTGTTATACATGAGTCATTTCTCTTGCTTTGTCAAACAAATATCCGAAAATTGGATTATCAGTTCCTTTTATATGGATTGGGGCTATGAGACCCCTTATTTTTCATCATGAGATTAGAACAACCATAAGGCTCTTTTCGGCATTTTAACATTTTTACGTATGACTTTCGAAAATTGTTCGACAAAGCATGATGAGAATAATTTATAAATTTTCGTTTATGTTTCAACTTTGTGCAAAAAGCTTATGACAGACTTCAACAAGAGGTGCATTGATAATACTTCAATGATTTTGTTAAGTTGAAAACTTCAGAGAATGTTAACTTAAAGGCAAAAGCTTAAATATAAAATTTTTGCCTAAAGTTGACAGACCCAACATCAAAAATGGAAAATTTTACAACTTCCTCTCAAACTTTGCATAAATCCTCTTTATCTCCTTGGCTTTAGCCTTCCCCCTCTTTAAAACCCTACCATCAAAAGTCTTTATCCTCGTAATCCTAAACAGGCAGTTGTCTATGTTTATCCTCTCCCCAACCTCAAACTCAGTCTCTCCAGAGGATACCATCTTGTATGGAGTTGTTACTGCACCCTTGTGGAGACTGAACTTCACAAAAACCTCACTAACATTCCTAAGCCAGACAACCCTAACATCCCCAGCCCTTGCAACCTTAACCCTCCTCCCATCTTTAAGTTCCAAAGCCCTTATCTCCCCAACTCTATACTCTCCATCCTCAAATATTAACTCATCCCCAACCCTGAGATCTTCACCCTCCTTAACCTTCACCCTCCCAACCTCACTCAACTCACCCGTGCTGATTATCGCCTTTATCTCAACATCCCTCTCTGGATTTACCTTTACAACACTACCACACGATCTACATCTGAATGTATCCTTCTTTATCTGTTCGTGTTCAGTCTCATCCATACAAACATCACAGTAAATCCTCATAGATAGACGTATGTTGCATCTATTATCCCATCAAGCTCAACCATCCTATTTAAGACCTCCTCACTGGGTGGATCATCCAAAAGTAGCAGCATAAGCTGAATACCTCCCCTCTTACCATACCTACCAACAATCATGCCCGCTATGTTTATGTTGTAGCTACCCATGAGTGTCCCAACCCTTCCAATTACCCCAGGCTTGTCCTCGTGAAGTGATATGATGTAGTGACCCTTTGGGACGAAGTCAACCTTGTATTTGTCTATCTTGACTATCCTGCATTCACCTCCAAGACAAGTCCCAGCCATGTATATCTCCCTCTCACCACTCACAACAACCTCCATTAAGGGATAAGTGTCAGTCTCGATTCTACTCTGTTCAACTACAATACCCCTCTCCCTAGCAACGATTGGAGCTGAAACTACGTTTATCCCATCGAGTATCTGAACCAACAATCCCCTCAACAGTGACCTAGTTACAATTTCAGTGTTCTTTCTTGCAATCTCACCCCTAAATGTAACCTTCACCCTGTTAAATACACCGTTCAATCTTGCACATGCAATCTTACCCATCTTCTCAGCAAGCTCGACGTATGGCATTAGATAACCGTAATCCTCGGGTGCTATGCTTGGAAGATTTACAGCATTCCTAACAGGTAAACCCTTGAAGAAGTTGACTATATCCTCAGCTACAGTCATACCAACAATCATCTGTGCCTCCCTTGTTGATGCACCTATGTGTGGTGTTGTGACTACGTTATCGAGGTTTAGGAGGGGATTGTCCCCTGGGGGTTCCCTCTCGTAAACGTCCAAAGCTGCACCAGCAACCTTACCACTTAAGATTGCATCATACAAAGCCCTCTCATCAACTATACCACCCCTTGCAGTGTTCACTATGTAAACTCCATCCTTCATAATCTCAAACTCTTTGTAGGATATCATACCCTCAGTCTCCTTGGTCTTTGGAACGTGTATCGTTATTATATCTGAATTCTTAAGTATCTCCTCAAGACTTACAAGCTTTGCACCAACACTCCTAGCCCTCTCCTCACTCACGTAAGGATCGTAAGCTAATATGTTCATTTCAAAACATCTCATCCTCTTGGCAACCTCATAACCAACCCTACCCAAACCCACAACACCCAAAGTTTTACCCCTAAGCTCAACTCCAACAAACCTCTTCCTCTCCCATTTACCCTCCTTAACACTCCTATCAGCCTGAGGTATCCTCCTGACGAGAGCCAAAATTAAACCTATCGTATGTTCAGCAGCTGAGACACTGTTTCCACCAGGTGCATTCACGACAACAATACCCCTCTCAGTTGCAAATTTTACATCTATGTTGTCAACTCCAACACCAGCCCTTCCAATTATCTTCAACCTCATAGCAACCTCTATGACATCCCTCGTAACCCTAGTCCTACTCCTAACTATCAGAGCATCGTAACCCCCTATCAGATCAAGAAGCTCATCATGAGAGACCTCAGTCTTAACATCAACATCCAATCCATTCCTCCTCATGAACTCTATTGACTCCTCTGCAATCGGATCGGTCACAAGCACCTTCATCGCATGAAGTTCGAAGGTTTGATTATAAGTCTTACCTCCAACGAGTTTCCAAAGTTCACTCATCCTTAAGGGATGTTGAATACTGTCTCCACAAAGCCTCAAACATAGCTTTCTGAAGGAGAACGACAAGAGGAATCGTTATTGTTACCGCAACGAGTTCGTCACCCTCTTTAAATGCTAAAATGGATTTCTTATTATCTGCAATACAGAGGAGCACTGGTTTGACTTTAACTCCTTCAAAGTAACCTTCAAGCAATTCAACGAACCTCCTGAAAAACTCCTGATTTGATTTCCTCAGCTTGTCTCTATCAACTATCCTATTTATTTGGGATAGGCACCTCCTCCAAGAGTAAGATCTTTGCAATCTCTGGTTTTGATATATCCACTTTAACGCTTGAGTCAATGAGGAACAGAAGTAACTCATGCTTTGCAACATCAACAACCTCCCTAATTCTACTCCCAACAACAAATCTACCTCTTGAAACCCACGTAAGCTGAACTCTCCTTCTCTTCTCAATCTTAACATTTTCAGCATCCTTCACCCGATTTACGGTATCTTTCAGAATTGTTCCAGAAACCTCTAAAGGTTCAGAAGCCCTAAAGAGTGTTGGATTTTCAGGCTGTATTTCAACAAAGCCCTTGTTAGCAAGCCTCTTCAAGACATCGTAAACCTTTGTTCTTGGAATCTTTGAGAGATCGCTTATCTCTCTTGCCGTAGCTTCACCAACAGACAGAAGCTTCGTAGGAAGACAAACCCAACACCTTCAACCTCTCAATAAGCTCTTTAATCATGTAACCATCTTCAGTGACACATTTTTCAATCTTGAAATAGAGGGTCTTACCGTTAAGTTTGGTGATTTTGTCGCTATGAATAATCTCAGTTTAAATGTTTAAAGAGGGGAAATCATCGGATTACTTAGTCCAAATGGAGCTGGAAAAACTACAACAATAAGGGCAATCTTTGGAATGGTTCCCTATGAAGGTAAAATAAGAATCAATGCAAGTTCCATAGGAGTTCCATAGGATGGATGCCTCAAAACTCACCCCTCTATCTCAATCTGACCGTTGAAGAGAACATGAGGTTCTTTGCATCCCTTCACGGGTAGGCTTGTAAGAAATCTGAGTGGTGGGATGAAGCAGAGGGCAATGCTCGCCTGTGCCATGATCCACGATCCCGATTTGCTCATACTTGACGAACCAACTGCGGGAATTGATCCCCCTTTGAGGGGGGCATTCTGGGAGTATTTCAGAGATCTCAACAGAGAAGGAAAGACGATCCTCGTCACAACCCACTACATGGAGAAGCAGAGAATTGCGATAGGATTGTTCTTATGAGGAACGTGAAAAGATTGCTGAGGGAAAGCCAGAGGACATTAAGAGGATGGCGTTGGGTGAGGAAATGGTCAAGTTGAAGGTTGATGATTATGAGAGAGCTTTCAGAGTTCTCTCATCTGAAGGTTACGAAGTTATTATGGACGAATGGGTTTTGGTGAGGGTGGAGAATGCATCAAAGGAAATTCCGAAAGTAAGCGAGATTTTGAGGGAGAACGAGTTAAGATTGAAGAGGTTGATATTGTTAGGGCAACGCTCGAAAATGCTTTTCTCAGGCTGGTGAAAGGATGAGGTTGGAGATCTTTACAGTCTTCTTGAAGGAGCTTAAGGTTATTGTAGGGGAGAGGATGTTATTAACAATCATCACAGCTCAGCCCATAATTCTGGTTTTTGTCTTCGGCTACGCATTCTCTGGAGAGATAAAGAATGTAGAGGTTGCGGTAGTTGACAAGGGTGCTGATTTTGGTGTAAGGGAGATAGAGGTAACTGCTAAATACACCATCTTAGCCTCAAAAATTGAGAAAAAGGAGCTGGTTAAATCCCTAAGGGTAGTTGTTGAGGAGATTCCAGAAATTGTCGTTTTGAACAAACCAGTTATGCATCACGGGGGAAAACGTTGTGAGGCTTGAGGTTATGAACGTTGGTGGAGATGCAAGGAACGTTCACTTCAAGCTTAATCCAAGTCCTGGAATAAAGCTTAAGATGCCAGAAGCCTACATTTCTGAGCTGAAGAGGGGGAGAAGGCAACGGTCAGCTTCAGAATAGACGTTGATGATGACGTAATAGCTGGAAACGAATACAGGATAGAAGTCAACTACGAGGCGGAGATGGGGAAGAGGTATCTGACACATGCTATGCATACTTGACCGTTGAGGAGAGGGGTTGGATCGAGAGATACACCTGGGCTTTGATTATTCTCACCTTGATAGTGGTGATTTTGGTTGTTAGGTTTAAAATCAGATAAATTTTTATCAAGCTTTCCGACAAAAACAATTTAAGTCATTCAAAATGAATTGAAACGTGAGAATTAAAGGTAGAGTAATATCAAAGGGATTTGCTGAGGGGGAGGTTATAGTTAGTAAGAGGAGGTTCTCCTTTTTGGGAGATGTAGATCTAAATGGTATCGTAGTTGCTGAGGATAGTGACATACTTGGTGAGAGCATTTCAAACAGGATATTCGTTTTTTATGGGGGTAGGGGTTCAACCGTTGGAACATACATACTACTCAGGATGAAGAAGAGGGGAACTGCTCCAAGGGGAATAATAAACGTTGAAACTGATCCAACGATTGCAGTTGGGGCAATAGTTGCAGAAATACCCCTCATGGATAGGCTTGAGTTGAATCCACTCGAACTCTTTAGGAGTGGAGATTACGTGGTGATAAACGCTTATGAGGGATACGTTGAGAAGAGAGTTTGAGAGGTTTGCAATAGTCTATCAAGTTGAGGAGTTTGGTGATGGCTTTAGATTTTACGTTCAACCCATAGACTTTGAGGGTTTCAAATCACTACTCATAGATTTAACAGCGGAATACGATCTCAATGTCCATTCGAGGTTTGGTGAGTTCATAGTCGAGTTGAGGAGATACAGGGAGAGGATTTGGATAAACTTGGCTTTACTTGCTGCAACCTTCGTATCTACAACCTTCATGGGTTCTCTTATGTTTGAAGGTTTTGATGTGATTGGAGGTATGACATACTCAATTGCAATAATGTTCGTTTTGGGTTTTCACGAGATGGGTCACTACGTTTTTGCAAGGAGGTGGGGTATGAAAACATCCCTACCCTACTTCATACCATTCCCAAGCTTCATAGGGACACTTGGTGCAATTATAAGGCACAGGGGTAGAATTCCAAGTAGAAAGGCACTTTTTGATGTTGGTGTATCTGGACCCCTCTTTGGAATACTTGCATCCATGATAGTAACGTTTGTTGGATTGAGAATGAAGTTTGAGCCAAGCTACGAAGGTTTGACGGTTACACTTGGAGTTCCTCCACTCTTCGAATTCATAGCTGGATTGGTTGGATACGAGGGTAAGTTTATACATCCAGTTGCCTTTGCGGGATGGGTTGGAATGTTTGTTACATTTTTGAACCTAATTCCAGTTGGACAGCTCGATGGAGGTCACATACTCAGGGCCATGGTTGGTGAGAAAGCCGAGATCATATACAAGATTATACCCGTAACACTGATGGTTCTTGGATTGATGACAAAATCATCCATCTGGATATTCTGGGGACTCATAACACTCTTCTTCTCAATTCATACGCATCCAAAACCCGTTGAAGATAAACCAATAGATGCAAAGAGGTTTGCAATTGGAGTTTTAACTTTTGCAGTTGGAATACTATGTTTCACCCCCACCCCCTTCAGAGCTGGCTAGTATCTTCTTTGCATTCAGCTTTCCAAGCTTAGAGTTTCCATCTATCACAATCTTCTCATCAGCTTCAACCTCACCAATCATGCAACCCTCAGCTATGTGAACGTTCCTTGCTTTAACGTATCTACCTAAACATCTACCCTGAATTAAAACCTCATCTGCAAATATCTCATTAAACCTCGTGCATGCACCTATAACCGCTCTATCACATGTTATCCTACCCATGACAACACAACCCTTACCAAGATAGACGTCTTTAGCTTCGATGTTCCCCCAAAATATGACTCTCAAGCCAGCCAAAATCTTTCCATCAAATCTCAGATGCCTTGTGACGACACCCCCATTCCTAACTATCGCAACACTCCTCTCCCTATCAACCATGAACATCAAATCACCTCGTAAGCAGGACACTCCTCAAACGTGTATTTGACAGTTAAGAAGTTTGATTTAAACTCCCTAACCTCCTCCCTAACCTTCCCTGGATTTTTATCCTTCAAAGCCATATCTATAAACCTTGCAATCTCCCTCATCTCATCCTCCCCCATCCCCAACCTCGTAACCTCCTGAACACCTATCCTTATTCCAGATGGATTTTCAACGTTTCTAACATCATCCCAAGGTAGGAGATTCTTGTTCAGTATTATCCCACACTCCTCAAGCTTCCTAGCAACGTAATCTCCCCCTCCAATATCTGAAACGTCAACTGCGACCTGATGAGACCTTGTGAAATCCAAATCTGGACAAAGAACTTTGTATCCCAAGTTATACATCTCCTCAGCCAAAACCCTTGCATTCTTAACTGTCTGCCTTGCGTAATCTCTACCAAACTCAATCATCTCAATGCAAGCCATCACATAGCAAGCTAAACTGTGAACGTGATGGTTGCTAACGACTCCTGGAAAAACTCCACGATCTATCACCTTTGCAAGTTCACCCTTGCACATTATTATAGCCCTCTGGGGACCAAAGAAGGTTTTGTGGGTTGATGCTGTTACAACGTCAGCACCCTCCTCAATTGGATCCTGAAACTCACCACCAGCCATCAATCCCAAGACGTGACTTGCATCGTAAACAACCCTCGCACCAACTTCACCTGCAATCTCAACGATCTCCTCAACTGGATGTGGGAAGAGGAATAGACTGGCACCAAGGACAAATATCTTAGGCTTCAAATCCCTAACAATCCTCCTAGTTGCATCTACATCTATGTTGAAGTTCTCTATGTCAAATGGATAGTGTTCAACCCTCAAACCCCTTATCCCAGCTGCAGAAAATTTATCGTGAGATATGTGACCTCCGTGAGGGACTGAGAGTGAAACTATGCAATCCCCTGGATTTGTCAATGCAAAGAAAGTTGCAAGATTTGCAGTTACACCCGATATTGGTTGAACGTTTGCATGCTCACATCCAAATAATCTCTTTGTAAGTTCAACCGCAAGGGCTTCAAGCTCATCCATGTAACTACAACCCTGATAGAACCTCTTACCAATCCACCCCTCAGCGTATCTGTGTCCAAAGTCAGTCATGTATAGTCTCCTCACAGCGTAGCTTGTTACGTTTTCACTTGCTATCAGTGGAATTGAATATTTGAAGAGATCGTGATGTTTCTTCGTTATCTCCATCAGTCTTTCAAGCATGTGATTCGTTTACCCAAAACTTAAAACGTTTTCTGGATGAGAGCTGATAAAACTATGGCATAAGTTAAAAGCTCACTCTCACCTATTGGCTTGCACAACCTAACTCTACCATCACCCCTCACAATCTCCTCAATCTCCCTCAGATGTTCACCGTATGAGATGAAGAGTGGGACAACAAAGATTACATCACTCTCCATCTCACTCAAAACATCCATCAGCCTTGGTTCTTCAATAATATAGGCTGTTCTAACCTCATCAAATATTCCAAACTCCTCTATTCTCTCTCTATGCCTCTCAACAACCCTCCTGTAATCTGGCAACTTGCTACCGTGGCCAAGTAATATCAGTCCAATCATCTTCGATCGAAGAATGGATTTTTTCCCGTGCATGCCAACGGAATTCCAAGTGCAACAGTCGATTTTACAATTCCAAGCATCCTTGCAACAACCCCAATCCTATACATTATTCTGTTGTCAACGTTCAAAAAGCTTGCAAGCTTCACAGCTGAACCCAAAGCAATTCCCAAATCGAGTATCTTAAATACACAGTTTGGTCCCTTGTATTCTCCATCAACCCTCGAACATCTCTCAAACTCACTGCAATCCTTGAATCCACATGCCGAACAGTTCACACCCAAAGATCTGTCACCCCTGACACCAACTATCAGTATCCCCTCAGCCTTCTTAACACTCTCACCGTCCCTCCTCCATCCCTCCCCCTTCTCACTTGCAAGCTCTATCATCCTCTCAGCAATCTCATTCTTCTCATCACCACTCACGTAAACAATCTCAATATCATCGATCCCCTTTGATTTTGGTGCAGTTCTTGCTGAAATTGACATTAAGAGTGCCGAAATTCTTACAGATTCAAATCTAAAATCCTCCTCCCTCTCTACCATGGAAACAAATTTTGCAAACTGCTAAAAATATTTACTCGTATCTCAAAGCCTGAATTGGTTCCAAACGTGAAGCCTTCCATGCTGGATACATTGCACTGATCAGGGATGTTGAGATTCCAAAAGTGACACCAAGAACCACGTAAAGGAATGAGGATGTTTGAAAGACATACTTTGCAGTTTTCAATACCAACATGTCTATTGCGTAACCCCCAACAAAGCTCAAGATTCCTCCAATCGAGCTACCAATCAACCCAAGTATCAAAGCCTCAACTAGGAAAAGTTTTAGTATCGTCTCCCTGTAAGCTCCAATTGCCCTCATTATACCAATCTCCCTAGTCCTCTCAATAGTTGACATAAGCATTATGTTCAGAATACTCACACCAGCAACCAATAGGGAAACACCAGCAATGGCCATCAGAAATAGTGTAACCTGCCAGAATGCCCTGTTTATTATCTCAATGATTGTCCTCATTTTAAATACTGAAACCTTCTCCTCCCTCCTGTTTATAACATCCTCAATCAATCCTTCAAATCTGTCAACATCCTCCATCCTCTCAACCTTAACTATCACCATCTTGAATTCACTCTCAAATATCTCGTCAAAATCCCTCAAAGGTAAAACTATGGAGTTTGGGCTTACGTCGTATCTGGCTTCAGACTTAATTATACCCCCAACCCTAAACTCCTTCCCCTCCACAGAAACCTTCTTCCCAACCTTGAGATCAAAGAATTCTGCAACCTTCTCCCCAATCAGACATCCCTTGTAGCTACCAGATTCAAGCTTAAATATCTCCCTCGCATCCCTAAGATCCATACCGTAAACTGTCATGTAAGTCCTCTTGTCTCTGCAAGATATCAGTGTAGATTCACTCTTTATTGGAATGACAACCTCAGCGTAAGGAAAGCTCTCCAACTTTTCAATCGTCCTCCTATCTATCGATGTAAATCCCTTCATGTAGTTTGGTGTAACTATGATCTCGTTTGCAACATCCTTGAAGTTTTCAAGTATGGCAGCCTTCAAGCTTTCACCAAATATTCCAATTGAGCTTATAGCCATAACACCTATGACAATCCCAACAACAGCCAAGAAACTCCTAATCTTTGTCCTCTTTAGATTTCGAACTGCCAGCTCTACGAGCATACCTGAACCCCAAGAGTATCAGAACTACAACACCAATCAAAACTGCAATTGGTATGATGTAATCTCCTCCCTCTTCACTCTCAACAACAGGTTGAACACTCAAGATTTTTTCAATCTCAAACACCTCACCAAGCTCGTTGTTCCACTTCACCTTAAGCCTTACAAAGCTTGCATTCTTAAATGTGAACTCAAAAGAATCGAAGTCTGAAGGTTCGAGACTGTCTATGTAGTAATTTTTGATTGTCCCGTCAGCCTCGGCAATCACGTATATGTTGTAAACCTTTGTCCTTCCATTGTTGCATACATCACCACCAACCTCAACCTCAACACCACTCCTCACATCAACACCACTGAACTGTAAAGCATACTCATCCAAGAAAAGTATAGAAGTCTGAGAATTCAGAATGTATGGATTGTTGAACTCGTCGAAGTATTTGACCGTAACATTGACAAACCTTAATCCACTCTCATTTGAAGAAAACTTCAGATCAAAACACCTAGATTCACCCGAATTTAGGTATGGTATTGTTACGATTGAGGGTTCAGCGTTTGATTTTACCGTAACGTTGTATATCAGATCTGTCCTTAGGTTTGATATTTCAACTGGTATAGATACGACGTCTCCAATGAGGGACACTGAATACCTTGGAGTCAAGTTCAATATGACACCCTTACTCTCCTTGTAACTTACATCTACACTTTGAATTACGGTGTGACTGTTTCTACCGTTGTAAAAAGATATTTCAAATCTCAGTGGTTTTTCCTTTGGTATGAATTTGAACGAACCTTCCATACCGTATATGGTCTGTGGATCGGATGGGAAGAGTGGTTTTACAATGACGTTCGATATCTCAAATGGGGAGACAACCTTGAAACTTAAAGTGTTAACCTCGTTCAAGTAGAGTGTAGTTTTGTTGAGGATTATCCTTGGCATGTCTCCAACGACAACGACATTAAAAGTTTGCTTTATTGTTCCATTTAGAGTGTTTATATAAACATCTATTGTATGTATGCCTGGCTTTCCAGCCTTCAAGTTGAATGGTAACTCGTAGCTCGATACCCAACCCACACCAGAGATCGATTTTGGCATTACATCGACATCATTTGAAAAGCTGAAGCTACTCACATAGGTCTCCCTTGGAAATGTGATCTTGAGCTTGCAGTCAGCAACATCGTTTGGGAATAGTGTGCTTGGGGTGCATTCTATTGTTATCTGAGCTTGAGCTATTGCCATTAAAGATATTAATGCCAACATCTTGAGCATGGGGGCAATACATCGCATGATTTTTAAATGTTCTCAGCCAACATCAAGAAGTGTTCGTGGATCCTCGTATCTTCGGTTAACTCTGGATGAAATGCAAAACCCAAGATGTTTTTCTGCTGAACTGCAACGATGTAATCTTCAAACCTTGCAAGGACTTCAACATCATCCCCAACCCTTGTTATGGCTGGAGCCCTTATGAATACAGCTGGAAACTCACCAATCTTCTTCACATTCAAAATTACTTCAAAGCTCTCCCTCTGTCTTCCAAATGCATTCCTCTTTATCCAAACATCAAGTAATCCCAAGAGTTTTGTCCTCGTCCTCTCAACCTGTTCATCTCCATGCTTTGCAAGTAATATTAGTCCAGCACATGTCCCCATTATTGGTTTACCTTGCTCAGCCAACTCCACTATCTCACTCGCAATGGAATCCCTAAATATAAGTCTGCTTATAGTCGTGCTTTCACCACCGGGAATAATTACACCGTCACTCTTTGAAACTACACCTTTCCTTCGTGTGGCTATTACTTCCCCTTCAATCCCAAGTTTCCTCATTGCGTTCCTAGTTGCAACCACATGCTCCTCAACAGCTCCCTGGACACCAACAACTGCAATCCTCATTGTGGTGAGTTGTCTTTCACTTTAAATATTTTGAGACTTTTGGATGGAGACAAATAACATATATTCACTTGAATTTATGCAACAAAAACATGTCAATGATAAAAAACGTTGGATGACAAAAGAAGGTCTTAGGCTCAAGGTTTAACACTGTAAATCAGGTAATAACAGAACATGCAATAGATGATAAGTTAACAATTAACCAATTCAATTGGAGACTTTTATTTCTAAGTTCATCAGAAAATTTTTAAATCCTTATTGGAGTAGGGCTATGATGAGAAAGGTATTCACAGTCCTCTTGATAGTTCTAATTGCTGGATCTATTGTTTGGTATTTCAAAGAGTCTTCTGTTGGAACAACACAAAATCCAAAGCTCCCCTCAAAAGGTGGTTATTACCTAACAGGGGATAGCAGGATATACCTCATCAATGCAAGTGCCAAATTTGGATATTACGATCGAGACCTTTGGGGGGTAGTGAAGAAGGGAGATAAATGTG
>Ga0190367_1001383_pt1 | contig 14163 bp, 11 predicted proteins | sample 4872181011_MG_FD_171838 | JGI IMG/M metagenome (GOLD analysis project Ga0190367, IMG submission 171838) | Hydrothermal vent microbial mat bacterial communities from Southern Trench, Guaymas Basin, Mexico - 4872-18-10-11_MG | ecosystem: Environmental > Aquatic > Marine > Hydrothermal vents >...
GTCTTCAATATTATCACTAATTTCTTTCTTTAAGCCGCAAAGAGGGCATATTAAATACCTTTTGCCTTTTTCTTTAATTTCTCTCATAGGCAAGCCACATTTGGGGCAAAATTCAACCATTGAAATCACCATAATGAAGGGTGTAATATCTTCAGTGAAACCGAAAAATAAAATAACCATTGAAAAAGTTTAAAGATAAACTCATAAAGGGTTTTTATCATGTATTCTATTTGATTAGAAGATTATTCTAAAAGTAGATTATCAAAAATTGAAGATATTACCTAATTAACTATGTTTTTACGTATTTTCTAATGATAAATCTTGGAGTACAAAAACCAATCCATACGAAGATAGCTGTTAAAATCATGGAAAGTAACTTAAAGAATGTGATAATTAGCAGTCCAGTAGCTGCCCATGGAACTTTGAATCGAGCCATGATTCCGTGTAATACCATTAATAAGGTGAGTGCAATCATAAAAACGAAACCAATTCTTAAGAATTTGAATTGTATCGCTTTTAATTTATCTTCTTTTGCTTTTGGTTTAACTACATTTCTCAAATACTTAAAGAATGCAAAAACAGCAATTATTCCAAGGATCAACAAGAACATTCCAGTAATGGGCTTTGTATCAATTACTCCTTCTGGTGGGGTCATATGCCACCAATTATAGGGACTTAGTCCTATGAGAATACCTATTACATCAAGAAAGATTATGATCTTATCACTAAATATGAGCTTTTTGTGAATTTGAAGTATAGAGTAGTAGAAAACTAACATATAAAATACGATGATGCCAGCAACACTCAAACTTGTAGCCGTTGGATAATAATAGAAAACAACAGAATCAAATGAGATAGGTACACGGGAATCATTTGTGAGATAAAATAAAACATCTCCAATCACATGAAGCACATCAAAGGTAAATACAACTAAAAAGCCATATGACCAATATTTTAGTTGAGGATTTTTAAGTTCCTTTGATGTCTTACGAAAGAGCAATCCAATTATCAGAAGTGTTATGAGATAGACAATACTAATAATTAAAGCAAAAAGTAATCCAGAGAATCCATAAGGATATTTACGTGGTTGAGCATCTTCCCATATTGACCAAGGAAGGACTATCTCCATAATGGAATCACCATGCGTTGAATTTAATTAAAAAACTAGTTAATAAATATGCACAGCTTACTAAGATATGCAATATTCAAGATAACTACTAATAAAGTCATTGTAGTGATACCTATATAATGAAGCATCGCTCAAGACGACTCTTTTGCACATTTTGTTGCGAATTTTCTCGCTTTCTTTGATCATTAATTTGGTTGAAAACTAATGCAAACCACCGTGCACAATTTCAGAAACTCTTAAAATATGCTCAATTTAATAACTAAATAGATGAAAAACAAGGAAAATTCATAAAGCACAAAAGAGTAAACAAGAACGAATGAAGCATATTAATGTCCGTTGTTTTAAATAAAGATTTATTTGGTTTTAAATACTTATTAAGCTCTTTTATATGCAGAATTTAAGTAATAGGGAGAATTCTTGACGCAGAGTAAAATATCTATAAATGAGTCCAAGAGAAAGACTATCGTAGTTAAATGTCCCAAATGTGGGGAGAAACTAACAGTTACTGTTGGAACGGGCTTTTCTGGAATTAGACGTATTTCAATTATTCATGGGACTCCACGCCATGCATTAATTTTGTACATAGATAATCGAGGTTTCATCAGAGGATTTCAAGTTATTGAAGAAATACACGAGATTGAGGAATTGCCACTAAAAGATATAATTACGATTATAGGTGAAGAAGCCATTGCGGCATTACTTTACTTTGAAATAAGTGATAAGAAATTTTCTCCGGTCATTGGAGATTCTGCAGTATTTAATGTGCTTAATGCATTGATTCGTGATCTCAATATTAAAGGAATGGTATTCTCATCTGATGCTATTATTTTTAATCCACTTAATCCTTCAAAGCTTGGTTTGGAGCTTCAGCCACTTACTACAATAGTGAAGACCGGAGTAGAAAAATGCAAAATGTATTCTGACTTTGTATCCTGGCTTAAGGAGAACATAATTCGGCTAAAAAATGCAATAAAAGAATTGGAAAAAATCGTAAAGACTAGTATTCCAGTTAATGGAAGGAAATTATGCAAACAATTAAATATAACAAAAGATGAATTATCATTACTACTTTCAATACTCCGTAAAAAAGGCCTGGACATTTCAAAGATCGTATTCCGAGACTTCATTGTTTCAGAAGTCTTTGGATAATTTAACTTTGGAATTACTACCATTAAAATTTTCAGAACGCACTTTACAGTTTCAGATTAGCAATCAATGCAACTTTCATACATGCTTTGATGTTTTTAGCTCTATTGTTTAGCAGTTTAGGGTCATTGGTAAAGGGATTATTTTATAATAAGATCGATAAAATTTTACTGAGCATTTATACATTAATTTTATTGTTTTTTATATATTTAGAAAAAAGGTGAGTCCTAATGTGGCCAGAATGGTGGAGCGCTGAAGGTATTAAATTAACACAACGCCCGTTAGCGTGGACTATTTTTGCATTTTCTTACTGTGCTATTATGATCATCGTTGGATTATATTTATTATACAAGGGGATAAAATTACGAAGAGGATCACTTAAGATTCTTGGTTTTGCGATTTTCATAGTAGGATTTAATGATACGTTTCATGGACTTGCAATTGAAGGTGCAAGAGCCGTGGGAACTACACATATTCCTGGAGAATTTCCCGTAATTCCAACAGCAGCTATGATCTCAATTGTAGTATTTTGCATTTTTCAACTGCTCCTAATCACTTGGAAATATAAAGCACTAAAGAAGCCCATTAATAAGTTTGGATGGTTTTCATACTTGTTTGGACTTATAACAATAATTTTGGTGATTTTACCGTATAACTGGTGGTTATTAGAGCCACCGGAGGGGGCAATTAACACAAGACCAATAACTGGAACATTTTTGCTAATTTTAGGAATTCTCGTAGCGATTCATTTAATCGGATATTATCGAGAAAAAATTTCTAGAACAGAAGAGCTAAAACCTGTGACAAAAGTACTTTTAAGGATTTTCTTAGTTGGAACATTTCTCCTGATAATTAGCATTCTCCTCGTCATACTTCATGGGATGTTTCAAGCTCTCGGTTTGCCAGAAATTGCTCTTACAATCATCACAGCTATAAAGTTAGGATTTCTCATAATTTCAGTGATACTTTATACATTATCACTTGTTCCACCGCATAGATTTTTAATGTGGCTTTCAGCGCGTGTAAAATCTTAAATATCTGATTTGTAACCTAAAGCTATTTTTCCTGAGATTTTTTAAGTCATTTCTTTCTATTTTTGGTCTTTTAATAAATAATTGCATCATTATTCGCTTTTGATTTTTTATCAGAAGTGAAGAAATATTTTGTAGACTCTAAGTAATAATAATGCATATCCCCTTCTAGTTGTTCTTGAGTATATGCCTTTTTTGTTAGTTTTCTGTGATGCTTGTGAGAGGGAAAATGTGGTTTCATAAGCAGGAATCCACATTTAATCACCAAAAATGAGGCACCTATTCCAAAGTAATAAGCCCAGCAACACACATGGGGAGGTATGCGAAATAATAATTAAAATATGACATTGTCGTTATTTTGCAGTTTTTCTAAATTGTTTAGGATACAACTTAGTAAGCGGAAGTATTTCTATTCTAGTTTTGGATCCAATTTTATGCTTTGCACGACGAATTGCTTCAAGTGCGGCATTTAGGTGTTTCTGATGAATCCAACATTCAATTATTATTTGCCCTATATCAATTCGAGCGGCACGATCTGTTGGTTTACCCCAAGCATGGCGCATTCCCTTTTGAATTCGGTCAGCTCCTGCCGTGCCTAGGAACTTAACTTCGCGTATAATTTCGTGGGGATATGGTCTAATTCGTAGAAAGTAATTTTCTCTCCCAATGGTGTCTGTTAAATATCTATGAGCAGTTACTCTTGCTGATTCTAATGAGCGAGAAAGTATTACGGCTTTTTCATCGGAAATTAACAAGATTGCATGTGTATAGTCCCCATTGGGATTGCCCATTTCAAAAATCTTGATCTTCGATTCTGGTATTGATTTTATGTATTCCTTTCTTGTGTACGATCTCTTGTGCCTATTTCGATATATTCTAGCTTCTCTCTTCGTTGGCATTGTTGTTCCCCAAAACAATTGTTAAAAATTAATAAGAATGTAGAAAATTTAAATGCTGATGCATATAGGCGAGAAGTAGTCTTTCTCTTTACTTTTAATTATGGGGAGAAAAATGGAAAAAAGATTTATAATGGCTAATGATAAAGAAATTAAAGAAGGCAAAGTAACGGATATTTATTTCGTAAGAACGGAAGAAATCCTTAAAGCAAAAAAATTATATAACGTAGAAGTGAATGCTGAGATTACGATAAGTTCTGTTCCTAACGGCTGGAAATGGGTTGTATATGCGGGGCTAAGGGAAGTTTTGAAACTGCTGGAGGGTCTTCCTATAGATGTATATTCAATACCAGAAGGAACGATTATTTCCAGGGAAGATACAAATGGTATCCGTATTCCAGTAATGAACATTCGCGGACCTTATGCTGCTTTTGCAATTTACGAAACACCACTTCTAGGCTTTTTAGCTGCAGCAACAGGTGTTGCAACTAAAGCAGCACGTATTAGAAAGCGTGCTGGAAAAAATACGTTAATTGTTTATTTTGGTGCCAGACGTAATCACCCAGCAGTTGCTCCATTCTATGATTTTTACGCATATGTGGGGGGCTTTAATAGCGTTTCATGTATAGCTGGCTCAGAGTTTCTGGGTAAGAAACCAGTTGGAACGATGCCACATAGTCTCCTAATAATATTTCGTGCAATTTATGGTGACCATAGATTAGGTTGGAAAGCGTTTCATGAGGTAATGCCACCAGAGGTTCCGAGAATATGTTTGGCAGATACATTTTGGGATGAGGTCGAGGAATCAATAGAAGCAGTAAAGACATTGGGACCCAACAATATATGGGGTGTACGTTTAGATACACCCGGAAGTAGAAAGGGGAATTTTGCTGCAATTGTGAGAGAAGTTAAATGGAAACTCTCTCAACTGGGATACAAAAATGTAAAAGTCTTTGTATCTGGTGGAATCGATGAACATAACATAAAGGAGCTAATAGAAGCTGGTGCAGATGGCTTTGGCATCGGAAGTGCAGTAGCATCTGCTCCTCCAGTTGATTTTGCGATGGATATAACAGCAGTCAAGGTTAATGGAAAATGGATTCCAATAACAAAGCGCGGTAAATTCTCTGGAGTCAAAACTGTTTGGAAAAGGATAAAACAATCCAAAGTAGAATACATAGTTACTCCGGAGGGAACTATTATAGATGATGCAGAATGTATTATGCATAAGTATGTTGAAAATGGAAAAATTATTCAAAAATTGCCTTCTCCTGATGACTTAAGAGAGTATGTTATATCTCAATTAGATTACTTTGAACTTTAGTTTGCAGAAGCTTTTGATTAACTAGCTCTTGTATTGATTAACTAATCTCTTACTTAATTTATATTGCAGCTTAATGGTGATTTTATTGAAAATAAGAATTACAAAAAAAACAGTATTATGCATACTCCTGCCATATATCCTAGTAGTAGCTAGTCCACTATATTTTCTATTGCCAGCAGGCATATTTGAACTTGAATCAAAATTAGCAGAGGCTGAAATCTCCCGAAACGTAGTACTGTGGCTATTTGATGCATTCTTATGGATTTTTATTGTATCATTAGCATTGATTTTAGCAATGTTTTATTTTATAATCAAAAGAAAACGACAAGTTATAGCTATCATGTTTATTCTTCTTCTATTACCAATGGTCATTATTTCCCCTGCAAATGCTTATCAGTATACGCAATCTGAAAGAAAAACTCCCTTAGCCAAAGTGGTGATAATAATAACCCTTGATGGTACTAGAGCCGATGTTTTCTGGAAAGTTAGTGAATTCTTCATTGAAACTAAGAATGAATCTGTTTGGGCTAGACGAATAAGTTGCACTTACCCTACAATGACACATCCAAATCATCTTAGTATCTTCACTGGAACTTGGCCGCAAGTTCATGGTGATGAATTAAATCCAGGAGAAACTCGTCGATTTTGGATCATTAGATCACATAATCCTTCTAGAGTTGAGGATATTTTTTCAGTTGCTAAAAAATATGGTATTATTACAGCAATGTTTACTGCTACAATGTTACCAAATGTTATAAAAGAATATCCAGACTATGTTTATCGTCCAATAAATGATGAAGATGGAGTTAATCATTTTATTGAATTTATTGAAGAAAATATTGATGATATTAAACGATTTGGATTATTAGCCTTTTTACATCTTGATGAACCAGATCGTAATTTGCATGAGCATGGAACTTTTTCGCAAGAGTATGAAATTGCAATTAGAACTGATGCAGAAAGAGTTCGAAGAATAATGAATAAAATTTACTCTCTTGGGATTGAAAATGACACAGTAGTAATAGTTACTGCGGATCATGGAGGATATGGACGTGGCCATGGAATGGTATTTCCAACATTAGTTTCAGAAGTTCCACTATGGATGTGGGGCAAATGCTTAAAAAGAGGAATAGAACTAGGTGGACTGCGATTGGTTGATATTGCAGCAATAGTTAGCTTTACTCTAGGAATTCCAAAGCCAAATCATTGTATAGGAATTGTTCCATATCGTATTTTTAATGAAACTCTGCTACGGACTCTTAGAGAAATAGAAAATCCGATTGAGGCCGAAAAAAATGAATTGCAAAGAGTACTATTTCAAGAGTACTGCGAAATCATACTCTACTTGACGATAGTTTATCTCATGATTGCTTTGCTATTTTTGCTAATGATATTACTTAAGAGAGAACGTGCAAGAATAACCAAGAAATGAAACTAAACTTTTTTAAGCAAATTTATTGCTTCTTCTGTTTTTACTACTTTTGCACGTGCTAACATCCTCAGTTTCTCTAATGCGTCATTATGTCGTTTTTCATCAATTGATGCCGTACCATCGCTTACAATGTAAATTTCATAACCTCGGTAAATCTGTAAGGATCCCCGTTAAAATGAGTGTTTGTATTTTGAGTTCTCTTAATGTTAAGTCCAAATCTGTTTCAAAGAAACCAGAATATCTCCTTTTTCTTACAATTATATCGCCTCTCTGAGGAGCTAATTCTTCAATTACTTCTGCACCATGGGTTCCCTCAAGTGCATGAGGCGGCCATGCTTCAAACTCTTTATCACCTTTTCGATGAGAATCACATACATAAATTACCGGAATTCTTTTTTCATGTGCAACTTGGATCAATTTTTTAATGTTATCAATAATATTCCTCGCAGCAGGAACTTCTAAGATTGCTCCTGGTTTAACAAAATCATTGAGCATATCAATGACAAGCACTGCAATTTTTCCTTTTTCATTTGGGAGCATGAGTATCACCTTTTTCAATAAATAATTTAATGATTGTGAAAAATATGGGTTTAACTGATGCAAGCAGATGCTGTGTTTCGTAACATAGCCAGCATTGCTATTGATGCGCTTTCGAAAATACGTGACATTGAATACAGGAAAATACTTTTTCTTGAGGTTTCTAATAAAATAAAAGAAATAAAATGGAAGGGTGTGAGTGTATTAATCGAGAGACTTTTCGATCAATTATTAGCAGAGGAAGAATCTGCTATCATCATCGCATGCGGAATACGTTTTATATGCAAAATTAATCCAGAAAAAGCAAGAAGATATGCAAATGAACTATTACTTCGTATTGAAGACCTAAGCCCTTTCAGATGGGATAGAGCGATGGCACTAATTTATTCTGCCGATGCATTACTTGAATTAGACAATGAAATAGCAGAAGAGATGATTAACAAAGCGATGATTGAGGCAGAAGCTGTTCCGGATAGATCTGATAGATCCGATGCGTTTGCAAAATTAATACCCGTACTTTACAAGCTCGGCAAAAGAAAAGAAATAAAAGACGTATATGAAAAAATCATTTATTATCCAAGAAAAGTAGAAGTAGCTATTTCGCTTATAATGACTAATTGTGACAAGGATATTCTAAAAGAAATTTTAGGAGATCTTGATGAAAAAGATAAACTGTTAATTAATTCATTTCTTGCTAGAAATATGTTAAGGGAGAACCCAGAGATTGCTAAAAGAATGATAGAGGAAATTATTGAGAAAGTAAAGTCAATGAGTGTTCCTGATTTTGAAAAAGCTCGTATTCTTACTAATGTATTTTATGTTTACAATAGGGTAGACATTTCCAAGGTTAGGTTCATTCTCGAGGAATTAAAAGAAATCATTGTTAGGCATGGTTCGGAGCCTCACTTTGTAGCGCTTGCATTTGAACTGCCAGTAATATTATTTGAATTTGGTCAGAAAGAGAAAGCTCTAACTTTAACAAGTGAATTAGTAAAATCTTTTCTTGAAACTTCAGACGCTGAGGAGTTCTTAATCTTAAGCAATGCTGCATACTGTTATTCTCGTCTTGGAGAATTTGAGAAAGCCTATGAATACTTAAATAGAGCATACGCTATTACGCAAAGAGAAAGATTTATTGCCCCAATGATTGATATATGTTCGACAAGCTTTGCAATTATGAATGAGTTTCCAGAGAGTGTTCCAATATCATTAGCAGAAGAATTTGCAGATAAGATATTAGGAATTAAAAGAATTCATTTAGAATTAGAATTAACTGAAGATAATTTTTCATTTCTTCAAGCAGTATTTAAAGGCAATATTCAGCAAGGGCTAAATAAGTTACTCTCAATTGCTCGGTACATGCTCTTACACAATATTGAAGAAAAAGCGATTAAAGCACTTTTTTCTATTCTTGAAATAGATCCAACGATATTACACTACATATTCAAGTATGTAATGTCATTGAAAATTCCTGAAGGAGAAAAAGGTGTTTTATTTAGAATAATTGAAAGAGCAATTGAAAGCGTATATGCAAACAAACTTGAAAAAACGCGACAATTTCTAGAAATAATTATTAGTAGATTATCACGGCTAAATATTCCTATTTCTCCAGCAGTAGTAAACTATGTAGCTGAGTACTTACCATACATGATTGCGGGAGAGAAAATACTTCCATAAGTCCAAAGGATCGTTTAAATAACTTGAGAGATTTCTTCAGAGAGCTCCGATATAATCCAATTAATGTCGCAAACAATTTTTGAAATTTTTTTCTTTGCTTTTTGTGTGCATCCAGCGGCAATAATAAATTGCTTTTGATTGATTCCAAACCCTTTAATTAACATCAATCCATTATTTCCTCTCATTAAAATGAAACTAACTTTTGAAGAAATTGGCGCTCTTCCAATATAACTGGCCGCTGCATTCCAGCACGACGTAACTGTCGCGAGTACAGTCATTGTACTTGTAACTTCAAAGTTTTTTCTGCTTACAAGTGATATGGGATATAAAGGAAGCATTATTAATATAGCAAACAAAATATCTTCATGTCTATCAAGAAGCATATGCAATGCAATACTAGCCAAATCACTTATTGTGATTGAACTTTCGCTTATTTCTAGTTTTGGTACAATTTCTGCAATTTCTTTTGGAATTATAACTGGTTTCACTAGAGGTAAACGTAATTTTGAATGAACAAGAGGTGGGGCGGCTATGAATTTCTTCCTAACATTAGAGACTAAAATCTTATCTGGTGATTTTGAAGCAATGAGCTTAGCAAGGCCTTTCTCTTGTAATACGGAAACAATCTTATAGACATCACGAGGAGTAATGTTTAGACGGAATTTTTCGGCTTTTTTAGCAGCAATACGTGCAATTTCGTAAATACAATGTTTTTTATTTAAGCTAGTCATGATACTCGCTATAATTTCAATGGGTAATCCAGTAAGCTTATTGAGTTCTTTTTGGATTTTCCAAATTTTTTCAGTTTCCATGATTTTAGGACTTAATATGAAAACCCCAAATGTTCTTTTCTTAAAGTTAAGTCTTTTAAGCAAATTTATCACATGCTTCCTAAAATAAAGCTAGAAATTATTTTTTAAAAGTAGCACATTAATATTATTTTTATGAATTTAAAATTAATATTCTTACGCGCTGATACAGTTATTTTTTTGAATACAATTGTAATGCAATTGTAAAATGCAGTTGCAATACTATCGTTCAAATATGCATTACAAAAAGAATACTATTGTAAAAACATGAACTAGCCTTTGTGTGCGGCGAGGAAGAGAAGGCACCAAAACATTCTCACTTCACCGCTCATGTTGATACTTTCGCGCCTATGATTATTTAACGATTTTTATTTGTTTTGTTATTAAATTGGTCGTATGATTTCAAAAAATATTAGAACTCATAATCAAGTTACAACAAAGCAATAAAAATTAAGGTTTATAGGGGAAATGCAAAAGTATCAACATGAACATGACGGTAAAATGGTCTGAAAGCAGATAGGTTTACATGATCAAAAATTCGTTTTCTTCGGAAGTATTTTCTAAAAGACGATTCTAAAGTTATTTCAATAACCTATTTAAGTCACGTATCAACTCGCGTACTGCCCAATTTAAATCTCTCATTACAATAGATAATCTTCTACCAGCCTTAGCATCTGTAGCAACAGCCAGGACAAACTCTTCTTTCTTAATTTTAAATCCCTTTATAATCATGAAGCCATGATTTCCTTTAACTAAACAATAACTGATACTTGTAGCTAATGGTTCTCTCTGGACATAGCTAGCAGCAGTGTGCCATAATGTATTCACTATTGCGGCTACATTAGTTTCACTGGTTATTTTTACACCTTCTTGAGCTACAAGTGAAATAGGATTAACAGGTATTCTCACGAGGATGGACCACAAAATATTAGGGCATCGATCTAGTAACGCATGTAATATGTTTCTAGCAGCTTCATCTACAGTTAGAGCCTCTTTGGCAACTTTTACCTCCATCGCAGTTTTAAGAATTTCTTCTGGAACAGGCGCTGGTGCAACTTCTGGTAATTTAATTAGTCTTGCAGGCGGTGCTGTGGGAGCTGCTATAAACCGTTTTTCAGCACGAACCTTAAATACTTCATTAGGATCCTTTAAGGTTATTGCTCTTAGGAAACCGGCTTTCCATACAGTTTCAATAATATTGGATACATCATCAGGAGTTATTGTGAGCCCTTTCTCTTTTTCAAGTTGTTCTCCAACGATTCTTGCTATTTCATAAACACATTTGTCTCTACCAATGTGAGATAAAATGGAAATAATTATCTCTTGGGGATATTTCTTGCTGAATTTTACTTTTTTCCAAAGTTTCTTAACCAAATCCCTTTTATCCACAGCAGGTGCTGGTATGTACACTCTGAACATTCTTTCCTCGAATGATAATTCAGACGTCATGCTATACACGACTGTGAATCCCCTAAAGCATAAACATGTAACTATAAAATTAACTATAAAACCTATGAAAAATAAGTAGTAATTATAAGTTTTTTAATATCGAAATAACAAGTTAAGCTTCTATTCAATAACGAATTTTATCTTCTCCCCCTTAGCTAATGCACGAGATATTTTTCGACCAAGACTTGTTCTCTTTGATATTTTTATAATTGCTTGTGGTGATATTCTGTCGGTTGTGATACGTCGTTCTCCCAAATACATGGCAACGCTCTGTCCAGCGTAATCCTTTGAAAAAGAAAAAACATATGCACGTTTAGTTTCTTTCATAACGAATGGAATTTCTTCTCGAACTCTAGCTTCCTCATATCCATATAATTGTCTTTCTGCTTCAGATGATACCGGTACGATAAATCGTTGCTCACCGAATACGTACATCTCATACCAAACTTTTCCAGTTAGTAAGTCATACACCTCAACAACCGGTCGTGCAAGGTCTTCTTCAACAAGTCCATGAGGTACTTTTACACGAGTTCTTAATGCAAAAGTCTTAGCTACTTGACCTGCTTCCAAGAATATTACTGTATCAAGAATACTTGGAATCAAACCAATATCAAACTGATGCAAAAACCTTTGAATAGCATCTAATGGTGTTGTTGCATGAATTACTCCAATCATACCAATTCCAGCTAGTCTTAAGTCAGCGAATAGTTTGAAGTCTTCTGGATTTCTTATTTCATCATAAATACAATAATCCGGACGACCAAGCAAGAGGATATCATGCAATTCTTCCGGTGTTCCATACGATTTTGAGTATGATGTAATAGTTGGTGGCAGAATCATATCTCGTGGTGCTTGAACGACACGAACTATTTTCCCAAGTGATGCATAAAAGAGAGCAAGTGCTCTTGCAAATGTTGTCTTTCCAGCCCCAGGAGGACCACTTATTAAAATTCCCTCCGCGCGAGTCTCTAGTCTCTTAATTACTTTCTCGGGAAGTTTATAATCCCTTATTGTTAATGTCTTAACAGGTCTAACAGCTGTTATTTCTAGACGATCTGAAAACGGTTTTTTCGTTATAATTATACGCAAATTTTCAAGCATGATTATCGTTGAACTAGGTCTTTCGATTTCAACAAAACCAGCACCGCTTCGTGCACGTGAGAGAATTTCTCTTATAATTGCTTCTAATTCCGCTCGTGTCATAGGTTTATCTCGTAATGGAACAAATCTCCAATTTCCCGGGCGTCCCTTTTTAGCAACTGGAATGCAATCTTCTTTTAAGTGAACACTCATTGTATCTTCATCAAAAAACTCCTCAATTGAAACCTTAACTGGTCTAAATACTATCAATTCTACACTAACACCTAAGGCTTTCGCGAGATTATAGATAACTTCATCGCTTGTAATCAATTTTGCACCTATTTTCTTAGCTAAATTAATTGCAGCATCCTCAGCATCCAAATTATGATCGTCAGCAACAACATCTACCTCCGCTCCAAATTCTTCCCTTAATCTTAATAATTCTCTTATTCCCAAGTGCCCTTCTTCCATTCCACGGCTAGCTAATTCACGCAATTTTCGTATAACAGCGAGTGGCACATAAAACTTAGCATTTTTAATTTTTTCTTTTTCAATACCTCTAAGACCCCCACTGACAAGAGCACTATAATCAACTACATATATTTCCATTATATTGACCCCAGTGAACTCTCATATATTTAAGAAAAAAGGTCGAGAGAAATTTTATAATAATATTTGTTGAATACACTAAAGCAAGAATTCAATGGAATACATTGAAATTAATATACATCACTACGAAACTACGAATAAAAAAGATTCTTCCGGGCTCACCACTCAAGATCGTCATCATTCTATCAGTGGGGCTGGACCTGATCATCGCTTTCCGGTTTTAATCAGCGCTCAAGATCTTCCACATGGTGCATTCAGGAGGCCGAACTCTCATCATCCAAAATATGATAACTCCTAATAAATAAAAATACTCGACACCATAACATCTTAACACATCAACCTAGTTTTTAAAATTAATCGGAGTGGATCAGTATATTCAGCAATTACTTAAGAGAAGTGAACCGCAGACTTCGTGAAGTAGATATTTATACCTAAGAGAAAAAGTGAACAATAATGTCATTTCTCTGTGAATAATGCCAGATGAGACTTATAAACAATGCAAAAGAGTACTTTTTATTCTCAAAAATCAGTTATTCATTGTGGTGTCAAAATGCAACTAGTTGACGAAATATATAATCACATTTTACGAGCACATAAAAGTATTCGAAAATATATCCACTGGACGCCATTAGATAGATCAAGAACATTCTCAGAAATGGCAAACTGCCAGCTTTATCTAAAACTAGAAAACCTACAAAAAACAGGAAGCTTCAAAGCAAGAGGTGCAACATACAAGATTTCTCAATTATCTGATGAAGAAAAAAGAAGAGGTGTTGTGGCAGCATCAGCAGGAAATCACGCACAAGGTGTGGCGTATGCTGCGAAAGTTTTTGGTGTGAAAGCAACAATATTCATGCCTATTTATGCTCCACTTTCCAAAATTCTTGCAACTAAATCATATGGTGCCGAAGTAGTATTACATGGTTTAATCGTTGATGATGCAGTATCTAAAGCACTTGAATTTGCTCAAGAGAAGAAAAAAGTATTCATTCATCCGTACGACGACCCCCTAATCATTGCGGGTCAAGGGACAATCGGAATAGA
>Ga0190367_1001384_pt1 | contig 14162 bp, 17 predicted proteins | sample 4872181011_MG_FD_171838 | JGI IMG/M metagenome (GOLD analysis project Ga0190367, IMG submission 171838) | Hydrothermal vent microbial mat bacterial communities from Southern Trench, Guaymas Basin, Mexico - 4872-18-10-11_MG | ecosystem: Environmental > Aquatic > Marine > Hydrothermal vents >...
CTTCTGTGAAGGTATAATCACATTAGCCGTTGTCGCTTTTTTAAGCTTTACCTTTAAACCGCCGCCCTTGGTTCTAACAACTTTTACTAGAGGTTTATCTCCTAGTATTGTTTCAGTTGGATAGCCGCCCATGTGAGCCTTTAGCTTAACTTTACGGTGTAGTCGTTTCTTTCCTCCTGTTATTTTCCTTAAATCGTTTCCGTGATATACCCCCATACGCGCTCCCTTATAGTTAAGTTCCGTAGTTCTGTTTTAAAACTTAGATATTAGGTTATCGCCGCCGGTCAGATGTAACACCGGGTAACAGCTCTGACTGCTTCTCAATCTCATTCATACAGCTTCTCCAACTATCTCCACATATCGGCAAAATATAAAATACCGGTGGCTTATCATATATTCTAGCTTAAAAAGAAAGAGGATGAACTTTAATGAAAGCGTATATAATTGAAAACGTGTTAGGAATATTGGCGCTAGACGAGCATGGAGAGATTATAGCGACGAAGCTTTTCGACGAAGAGCCTCAGAAAATAGCGGAGAAGCTCGCAATGCTTGAACGGGGCAAGGTGATTGAGGAATTAGCTGATCTAGTTGAAAAATTAAAGGAGAAAGGTTTTTCTGATCTAGTAGTGGAGGACGAAGAGTTGGGGAGGAGTCTAGTAGCTAGTAATAAGAACGTGCAGGTTCAGGTAAAGCCGGGAAACGACGTAGTATCTCTATTTAGGGGTAAAATTGCCCATTACCTGTCTAAACTCGGCATAAGCGAAGATAAGTATAGAGAGTTATCCCATCAAATAGCGCTAGAAATCACTAAAATGAAAGTTCGCGAAGCTGCCGAGAAAAGAGATCTCTTCGTAGCGCAGGCTGTTTCTGCCATGGATGAAATCACCAAGACGATAAACCTTTTCGCGTCTAGAATAAGGGAATGGTACGGACTACATTTCCCCGAGATGGATGACATAGTCAGGGATCATGAGGATTACGTTAGACTAGTTTACGAAATAGGCAATAGATCCAATTTCGTTAAAGAAAAACTAGAGAAACTCGATCTGCCAAAAGAGATTTTAGACAAACTAGTTGCCGCGGCTAAATCGAGCATGGGAGCTAGTATAACCGAGTTTGATCTCCAAGCCATGAGAGGTTTAGCCAAACTAACTCTAGATCTTTACGATTTAAGAATGGCTCTCCAAGAGTACATAGACGAGGCTATGAGGGAGGTCGCGCCAAATATAAGGGGACTCGTAGGTCCCTTGCTTGGCGCTAGGCTTATAGCCCTAGCTGGGGGTTTGTCCAAGTTAGCCATACTGCCAGCTAGCACTATTCAGGTGCTGGGCGCTGAAAAAGCATTGTTCAGGGCTTTAAGAACCGGAGGGAAACCGCCAAAGCATGGAGTTATATTTCAACATCCGGAGATACATCGTGCTCCTCGCTGGCAACGAGGTAAGATCGCACGCGCACTCGCGGCTAAGTTAGCGATTGCTGCAAGAATAGATGCTTTTACTGGAGAATATAAAGCAGAAGAACTTAGAGAAGAATTAGAGAAGAGAATTAAAGAGATAAAAACTTTATACGCAAAGCCGCCTGTTAGAAAAAAGGTTCCAACTAAACCTAAGAAGAAAAGAAAGAAAAAGAAAAGGGGCAGGAGGTGAGAATTATGATAAGGGCGGTAAAAGTTTTTCCTCACGAAAAATTCTATGGAGTTTACTGGGTAGAGTTTGAAGATGGTAGTAAGAAGATCGCAACTCTAAACTTAGCTCCCGGCGTAAAGGTTTATGGAGAACAACTTGTCAAATTCGGCGAAAAAGAATATAGGATATGGAATCCATACAGAAGCAAGTTGGCGGCTGCTATTTACAAAGGTCTGAAGATGATTCCGCTTAAAGAGGAATCAAAAGTTTTATACCTAGGCGCGGCCTCCGGTACTACGCCTAGCCATGTCTCCGATATAGTAGGCGAAAAGGGGATAGTTTATAGCGTAGAGTTTTCACCGAGAGTAATGCGGGAATTTATAGAGAAATGTGCGGTTCACAGAAAGAACCTAATACCTATACTGGCCGACGCTAGGTTCCCTACGCGATATAGAATGTTTGTGGACCTAGTGGATGTAGTTTACGCAGATATAGCCCAGCCTTTCCAGAGTAAGATAGTAGCCGATAACGCTGATATATACCTCAAAAGCGGGGGTTGGATTCTACAAGCTATAAAGGCTATGAGCATCGATGTAACTAGAGAGCCCTCTGAGACGTATAGGCTAGAGATAAGACACTTAGAAGAGAGAGGCTACGAAGTAGTCGATGTGGTGCATTTGGAGCCTTACGACACGGCGCATGCGTTCGTCCTAGCTCGTAAAAAATAGCTCTATGTGATACCCTTATAAATACACATGTCGTAATAATAAATAGTGGTATGGATACGGTTGAGAAGAAATACACAGTCGCGAAATTACTTAAAAAGAGCGAGTATAGAATAATATCGGACTACGGCAGCGGAGACTATTGTTTTGACTTTATAGCTAGTAAAAAAGGAGGCGAGAAACACCTTATAATACGCGTATCCGAGGACGTAAATCAGTGTGGTAGACAAACAATCCAAGATATGAAAAAATTAGCGGTAACCATAGATGGAATGCCATTATTGGTAGGGTCGAAAATCGGCAAAAAGGAGCTTAAAACTGGGATATTCTACAGAAAATACGGGGTATTCGTTGTTGATGAGGAGACTCTAAGGCTTTTCCTAGAGGAGAGAAGTTTTCCTCTTATATACGCTGATAAAGGAGGACTTTATGCAAAAATAAACCCGCAAAAATTGAAAGCCGCGAGACACGAAAAGGGTTTTTCTCTCGGGGAGCTCGCCCAGAAAGTGGGAGTATCAAGAAAAACTATTTATGAGTATGAGAGAGGGAATATGGACGCGACACTAGACGTAGCTTTAAGGCTAGAAGAGATACTCGACGTTGATTTAATAGAGCCTGTGACCAAGCTCTCAGAGCTAATAAAACTTAATATTTCAAAAGAAAGGGCTCAACTTAATGATGAAGTTCTTTCTATGCTCTATGACATGTTGTCAAAGTCTGGTTTCAGGATATGGGTCTTTAAGAAAACTCCGTTTGATATAGCCGCCCGTAAGGAAGGCAAAGAGAAAAAAGTAATAGCCAAAAATGCTAGGAAAACACTGAAAGAATATGAAATCTCCATACTATCGGAAATCGCAGATCTCGTAAGCGCTTGTGTTTTTCTTATTGTAAGCCGAAAGCACGAAAAGCATGTTGAAGAGAAAGATGAGAGATTGTGTGTACTCAGCGATCAAACTTTACATAAAATACAAGAGCTTTTATGAGCACGCCATTAAAGGAGATAAAAGAAGGAAAAGTTGTAATTTTAGGCCCTAGACTCGAGTTATATTCTGATAAAAATAGAATAGAACCTTGCTGGGCACCGATTTTTTATAATCCAGCTATGAAAACAGACCGAGATATAAGCGTGGCTTTTCTTTATGCTTTTCAGAGAGTGACAAACAGGAAGCTAAGGATCTGTGACGCCTTAAGCGCCACAGGAGTGAGAGGGTTAAGGTACGCTAAAGAAGTAGCCAATGTAGAACGTGTAGTAATAAACGACATAAACGAACTAGCGTACAATCTAATGAAAGTCAATATCGAGAAAAACGGTCTGAAAGGTATAGTATCGGCTTTCCATGCTGACGCTAACGTACTTTTAGCTCATTTTGCTCGCAAGGGTAAAAGGTTTAACGTAGTCGACATAGATCCATTTGGATCGCCCGTGCCTTTTCTCGATAATGCTATCAGAGCGGTAGAAAATAAGGGTCTACTCTGTGTGACAGCTACGGATTTAGCGCCATTAATGGGCGTGTTTAGAAAAGCTTGTATACGTAAGTACAGCGCAATCCCTCTTAGATGCATCCTTTCTCGAGAAGCTGGTCTAAGAATTTTAATAGGTTATACTGTGAGGATAGGCGCAAAATATGGATTAAAAGTAACCCCTCTTCTTTCTTATAGTAGGAGACATTATATGAGGCTTTTTTTAAATATACGCATTGGGAAGAAACGAGCTGACGAGAGTTTAGGTAAATTAGGTTATATAGCGTTTTGTCCTAGGTGTGGAAGAGTTTATATTGAAAAACACCCTTTCGCTCTGGAAAAGAATTGCAAAAAATGCTTGTCTAAAGTTGAAATTGGAGGACCCCTATGGCTTGGAGAGCTGGGTGACGAAAACATTCTAAGAGAGACCATAAAAATATACGAGGAGTTTTTTGGCGAGTCAAGCAAAGAAGGTTTAAGAATTCTTAAAAAACTCGCTGAGGAGTTAGATATGCCACCCTATTTTTACACTACAGACTTCATAACGAGGATTTATGGCTTTAAAAATGAACCTTCATTAAAGTCTGTTATTGAGGGATTAGAAAAAATGGGATACAGAACTACTTTCACTCACTTTTCTACTAAAGGGTTTAAAACACGAGCTAGTATAGATGCGATAGTTGAAGTATTTAATAATTTATTATCATCATAGTAAGTCATATGGTTAATCTGGCAATGTTCTTAGCGAATTAAATATTTTAACAGGAGCCGGATGACGAAGAATTCGGTAAATCTTTAAGTTAAGTATATCAAAGGAATCGCATCCTAACCTTTCCTTAACTCGACGTTTCATAATCAGATCTAATAAAACTTTCATTCCAGCTGATTTCAACCCATTTTCTCTCTCGAGATGCTTTAACGGCCATAAGGGCATTTTTAAGAGCCACATATCCTTCGACAGCGCTTACTAACGGCTTAACGTGTTTTTTCACACATTTTATAAAGTGGGAGTCCTCTAACAATAAAGGCTCGCTTGCCTCACTGCCGAAAACTACGTATTCCTGCCTGGTTCTACTCTTATAAGCCGCTAATAGGCCGTAGTAGTCTAAGGCTGTGCTGTGCTCTATTAACCCACGCTCGATAATCAACGATTGAAGTATGTAGTCGACGGTAATTGCTTTGTCGTAAGCATGTATGGATAAAACTCTTTTCTTAAATGTAGGAGAGCTTCTCCAGCTAACCCTTAGAAACACATGGAGATTTTCCGGAAATTCGAAAATTGTGCTCATCTCAACTTCGTGAGGATAATTGTAATTCCTCACGCCTATTGCCGCGACTCTCTTAGGGAGACTGCGAAGTAGAGAAGTTACTATATCTATGTCGTGAACCATTAAATCGTGGGCTACGCTGAGATATGATTCCGATTTAGAAGAGGGGGGACCGGGTCCTATTCGCTCGCCACTTATAAAAGCTATTTCGTCAATTTTAATCAGCTCGCCTAGCTTTTCTCTGAGAGCGGCGATGACCGGATTAAAACGTTCTATATGCCCGACGGCAACTACTCTTTCCTCTTTCTCCGCTAACTTAACTATATCGAGGGCTTCCTCAATGGTAACTGCTATCGGTTTTTCGATCAACAAATCGGTGGAATCTAGGAGGGTCTTCGCAACTTTATAGTGCAAGGCCGTAGGAACGGCTATCACGGCCGCATCTGGTTTTTCCTTATTTTTCATATCTATAATGTTGGTATAAATTTTTTCCACTTTGTAATCTTTAGCTACTTTCTTTAGAACCCCTAGATCAGGATCAACTAACACTAATTCATCGATTTCTCCTAAATCGGAAAGTTTTTTTAACACTCTTACGTGATTTCTCCCCCAGCGCCCTACACCTATCACAGCCACCTTCAAGGATATCCTCTCCAATCCGCTAAGAGAATTCTTAAATTAATACCTTTCCACACTGTTATAGAGTAGATCATTGATATAGCTAACGGTGGATCTAGATGAAAGATAAAAAATTAATCCTAACAACTGGCATGCCTGGTGCTGGCAAATCTTTAGTTAGTAAAGCGGCTAAAATGCTTGGTATACCAGTGCTAGTAATGGGAGACGTAGTTAGAGAAGAGGCTAAAAAGAGGGGATTAGAGCCTACTCCGCAAAACCTAGGATTAACGGCCAAGCTCTTAAGAAAGGAACACGGTGACGACATAATAGCTAAGAAAACTCTTGAAAAAGTGGTTTTACAGGATTCTAAAGTCGTACTCGTAGACGGTATTAGGAGCCTTCCTGAACTAGATTTCTTTAGAAGAAAGGTGAAAAATTTAATTTTAATAGCTGTTCATGCGTCTCCCAAAACAAGGTTTAAGAGATTATTAAAGAGAGGGAGAAATGATGATCCTAAGACTTGGGAGGAATTTTGTGAGCGGGATCGGAGAGAGTTAGAATTTGGAATAGGGGGTGTTATCGCGCTGGCAGATATAATGCTGGTTAATGAGGAAATTGATAAAAATGAGATGTTTAGAAAAGCTTATGAGGTTCTGGAAAAGGTAGCTGAGGATGAAAGTGATAGTTAGAGTTGAGGTTCGTCCAACTGAAAATTTAGAAAAAGTTCGAAAAGCTTTAGAAAACGTATTTGATGCTGAAGTTCTTAAAACGGAAAAAATTGAGGATTATACTTTATTAATCGCCGAAGGCTACAGTTATAGATGTTTATCAAAGTTATACAAAATGATTAGGTCTCAGTATATTCTAGATGCGGCGCGTGAACATTTGAAGAGGGGTGTTTATGATTATGGTGTTATTTTCTATCTAAATAAGCAAGCAGCATATGCTGGCGTCGTGTCATTCTGTAATCAAGAATACGGAGAGAGCCCTCTTGGTGCCATAGTGTTTGATGTACAGGTAAGTGATCCTCAAAGGTTGATCGATTGGCTAACTCCTCGCACGCTAAATGGTAAACCTATCAAAGAAATCGAACCTCCACTGGAAGATCCTTAAACCTTAACTTTTTAAAGAGAAGCATAACACTGCCTGAATCTCTCTTCTTGACTTCAATAGCCATCCCGTCGACGGAAAGAAATGACCTATAGAAAACTTTTCTTGAATCTCTGAGTAAGTTAACTAAATCTTCGCTGTAGCGTGAACTGTAATGGAAGAGGAATAGAAAACGTGTTCCAGCCTTTTTAGCTACTTCGGCCGCCTGAGATGCCGTCGAGTGACCAGATTCTATGGCATCACTTTCCAGTTTATCTTCAAAGGTTGAATCATGAATTAGGACATCCGCTCTTTGAGAAAATTCTATTAATTTTTCGCAGTATCTCGTATCTCCGCTGTATACTATTTTTATACCTTCACGGGGTGGACCTAGAACTTCTTCTGGCGTCACGATTCGTCCCGAGGGAGTTTTAACGGGATATCCAAGCTGAAGTTTCTTCCATAGACGTCCTCTCGGCACACCTAGCTTTTCAGCTTTTTCTCTGTTAAACCTACCTGGTCTAGGCTTTTCTTCTATTGCATATGCAAAATTTACAATGGTATGTGAAGTCATTACAGCTTTTACTTGATATTCCCTATCGTCTACGAGAACTCCTTCTTTTACTTCGGTAAAGTGTAAGGGATAGCTTATCTTAATCTTTGTTTCTTCAAGGAAGCTTCTTAAAACTTTACCTAAACTTGTAGGACCAAAGATATGTAGAGGTTTTGTCCTGCCAAGCAGCGCGAATGTTTGAATTAAGCCTGGGAGACCAAAGTAGTGGTCTCCGTGCATGTGGGTTATGAAAATTTTCATGTCTTTATTTACTCCTAACCCGCTCTGTAGAAATCTGTATTGAGTTCCTTCTCCGCAGTCGAACATGAACAGTTTTCCTTTACGCCTAACAACTATACTGGGCAAGAATCTATCTCTGTGGGGTGTGCTGGCGTTTGTGCCCAAAAAGAACACTTCCATGTTCAAGCCTCTTTCCTAGCTACTACGAGAACTCGTATTAGGTTTTTGTGCACTCTAATTAAATGTTTCTCTTCGATCATAAACTCCTGCTCGAGGATTTTTTTGATATTATTCTCGGATTTTTTGGGATAGAGAATTACTAATCTTCCTCCTTTTTTTAAAACTCTCTTAGCCTCAGGTATGAAGTGAGTATATATGTAGCTAACGCCTCTACCCATAGTTGTGGAAGAGCGACCATAGGGAGGATCGGTTACTATAGCATCTACACAGTTATTTCTTAATGGAAGTTTGAGAGCGTCGCTTTGTAATATTCCGATAATGTTCTCCTTATTTGAATATATAGCTAGGTTTTCTAGGCATCCTCTCACTATACGCTCCTTTATATCGGAACCTAAGATATCGTAGCCTAAGATTCCAGCTTCTATTAATATGCCGCCAGTACCTGCAAAAGGATCAAAGATGAGAGAGTCACTTCCCGCTTTAGCTAAGTTCACCATGACACGAGATGTGTATACATCTAAGGCGCTAGACATGAAAAAAGGCCTTTTACGCGGGCTTCTGCTTAAAAACGTGCCTCTTTTTACACTTTTGAGTAATACTCCTAGTGAGAGGGTATTATCGTACAACACTCCGACCAGTATAAAATCAGGAGATTCAAAGTTCACCTTAGCTTTGCTTACTGATTGAATAATGTAAGATCCTATCGCCGATTCAATCTCGGTTGAACTATGCCTGACGTCGCATTCTCCCTTTTTTATGATTCGTACATAAAAACTCTTATTCTGGAGAAAGCTCAGATCGCGTTTCAACAGTATTTTTCTAAGGTTAGAAAGATCAAATGTCCTAAGGTAAACTAGTTCCTTAATTATGAGTTTTAACATAGATGCCCTATAAGAAATTCTATCGCAAATCTCTTTAAGATTGCCTGAAATCTCTATCCTAACTAGAGGACCTTTATTCGATAACAACTTATAGCTTACTTTTTCTGAAGCTAGAATCGAGAGTAATTCGCTTAGAGGTATGCTTCTGTGCTCTTCAGAGAGAAGAAACGTCAATACTCTATTCTCCGCCTTCTTCATGGGCTTCCTCTAAAGTCTCTTCCTCCTTTGTTAGGACTTCGAATTTTTTCCGAGTTACGAGAAAACTAGCCGCCAAGACGGCTACCATTAACGAGAAGATAGTCCAATAGATTAGCGCCTCCACATTGCCTTCTCCCCTCAGCAATCGAGCTATTTCAACTAACACTTGCCTAAACAGGAGAGTGAAAATGAGGAGTATGTATTCGCTCCAGCGCACAGGTCTATTAGACATTAAACTATCCGCTATATGCCCAGCAACCACTAGTGATGTCGAAATTATAATCAAATCAGCGACATAGACCTGCCCCCCTATCATGACTAATAGGAAGTTTCCCACGGCTTCGGATAAAGTTTCGACACCGCTGCCTACTATTTCGTTAACCCCCAACACCGAAGTTATCGATATTAAAGCTAAACTGGCTATCAAGGATAGAAACGTTATTGGACTATTGAGGTAGACCTGTTTAATTTTCTCGTCCAGGGAGAAACCTTTTAAAGCTAGTATGGTTCCTAGCACGGTTGTCAATAGAGGCCATATATACTGGGGGACGGTGTAAGACATAATAGTGCCTAAGATTATGAAAAGACCCGGTAATCCGAGCGAATACTTCCTGTATTTTTCTTCTCTCACAAGTTTTTCTAAGTATCTGATTACTAAAATGAACGATTCTTCTATACCTCGTGACTGCTGAACTATAACTCTTTTGACGGAGATAACTGGTACTTTTGACTGAATTATGGGTAGAACTTGTTCATCGGTAGGACCGTCAGAAACTAAAACCACGCCTTTAGCTTTAAATTTTGAAAGAACAGTGGCCAGTTCCACGGAAATTTTCATATCTGCTTCTATGCCTTCTTCAGGAGTACCTGCTACCACGGCTATTTCCACGTTTTCTCCTTTCATAACTTTACACATTCTATCGTATACTTGTATGGCGGCGAAAAGAGCGTTGGAATCAGAGTCTTCCGGCCGCTTTACTGCGAAGTCTATAGCTGCTTTCAACACGTTGCTTCTTCCTATTATTGGCGTTTTAAAGTTAGTTATCTGACCGATGTCGTCATCTCTATCTACGCATAATACCAGTAGTTTTTCTGGAAACGCTGTTTTTTCCTCCATTAACAGCTCGACCCTAAGATTATGAAGCTGGAACAAATATTTAATAATTTAGGTTTTCGGAAAAATTAGGGTTTAATCATATTAAATTCAACTAATAGTTTAAATTCTTCAAAAGTTAGCCTTTCTCCTCGCTTATATTTTTCGTATACTTCTTTAGCTTTAGAGTATAAGCTCTTTCTTCTCTCCTCTATTATCCTCGATAGCTGGCTCGCTTTTAAGAGTATAGCTATCCTTTCGATTTCTTCTTGAAGTTTCCGAATCTCATTGTTAGTCTCGATGAATTTTTGATGATATCCATTCGCCTCGTTTCTTATTTTATCGCGTTGCTCTACTAGGTTCTCTATTTCAGTTTTTAGCTGATCTCTCATGCTCTTCAATTTCGTAAGTTCATCTTTTAAAGAAAGATACTTATTGGAATACTCGTTCATCTTATCTATTATTTCCTTTCTCATCGCTATCAAGGATGCTATCTCTTCTTTAATTTTAGCAACTTCTTCTCTAAGCTTATTGTATTTGCGAACATTTGCTAAAGTTCTGCCAAGTTTTTCGATGCGTTCGACGTAAATTTTTTCTTCTTCAAGGGGCATAGACCTGGTCTGATACTCCCATTCTAGTTTCTCTAGTTTTTCAGCGAGGTCCTCCTCTGAGGGTAAACGTCTTCCTATTAAAGCTCTTAGATTCTTCATTTTTTCGCGTTTTTCACGCAACAAACTTCTGAGTTCAGACAATTTCTCCGATATTTTGTTTTTCTGTTCTTTTAACTTGCGAATTTCCTCTATTAACCTATTTTTCTCTTCTATAATTTCGGATATTCTAGCTCTATATTCAGCTAAAACTTCTCTTTTTTCTCTTATTCTCAGGGATAGTATCTTTACTTCATTATTTAGTTCATCACGTTTCGCTCTCAAGTTTAGGGCTTCCGCTTCTTTTTCTCTCAACGCATTTTTTAACTCTTGTAGCCTTTTTTCGTATTCTATTGAATCCCCTTCGATTTTACCGTTACTATTTCCTCTCATGTGATCACATGGGAGAACTTTTTGATTTCAAGAACTGAAATCCGTTTGTTGTTTACGGCTAGCATATGGCAGCCCGGCTTTAAAGCCTTGAGCATCTAAGTCTACATCTACCATCTCTTTATAAATCTTACCATCCTACAGCAAGTTAACCCTTAGACTTATTAATCAAATCCAAGCACAGAAATATACGTTAAACCAAGAACATCCTCATTTAAATCTCAAATCTCCTACAGCGTTAGATGAGTAGTATTTTTATTTGTCGAAAGTTAATACATAAGCAGGTGCTAATTTGGTATGAGGATTCACGGAGAAATAGTGCTAACGGAGCACGCAGAGGTAATAAACATTCTATATTCCTCCCTTTTACCTGAAGTACGCACCCCTCCCTCATACAGATCACGCAGCGAAATTAGAGTTTCTCCCCAAAAAATGGTCTTAACTATAGAAGCAGCAGATCTAGTTAGCTTTAGAGCTGCCGTGAATAGTTATTTAAGGTTGATAAATGCCTTGATAAGAGTTTTAAGAGAAATAGACTAGGTATAGGTGAAGGTCTATGGGTCAGGAAGTACCACCTGGATTAAAAACACAAATCGCTAGGTTGCAGAGGCTACAGGAAGAGCTTCAATATGTTCTCTCGGCAAAACAACAGTGGCAAGCCCAGTTATACGAAGTTAAAAGCGCCTTGGCAGAATTGGAAAAACTTCCGGAGGGCAGGCAAATCTACAAAATAGTAGGGTCGATAATGGTCAGTAAGGATAAAGAATCGATAATGAAAGAGTTAAACGAGAAGAAAGAGCTTATAGAGATGCAACTTGAAACTCTGAAAAAACAGGAGGAAATGCTTAGGAAGCAAGTTGAGGATTTGGATAAAAAATTGCGCTCGAGACTGGGCGGAACTAGCATTGCTGGTTAAAAGGCTGAGTGAGGATCAACGCAGGAAAATAATCGAAGAGATTTCAAATTCTATTTCTAATTTCTTAGATGTTCTCGTAAAGGAGAATAAAGTAAGAACTTACGAGTTAAGCATTAAACTTTCAGATGATTGGCCCTATACATTGGAGATCGACCTCTCAGTCTCTGTAAATCCATTTTGGAGCGATAAGAAAGAAGAAATAACAAAAGAGGCTATGGACTTAGGATTTAAGAAGGCTAGAGAGATCTTCTCTAAAATAGGGTTAAGCGAGCTATGAATTTCTTACAGAAAATCGAAGATTTTTTGAACAAGTATAAGCCTAAATCCGTAGGAATAATTACGCATGTGAATTCCGACCCTGACGCTGTGGCCAGCTGTGCAGCCTTAAGCTTGCTTTTATCTAAATTCTTCAAAATTGAGGATATCGAAGTTGTATTCCCTCAAGGCCCTAGTAAAATCTCCAAAAGGTTGCTGGAAGAATTTTATTGTTTATCGTTCTCCGAAGAATGTATAACAAAAATTTGTGACGTCTATTTCGTCGTAGATACTCAATTCTTTCAACAATTGGAAAATTGTGAGGAGGTGATTTTCCAAAAGCCCTCCTTTATTATTGACCATCATGAGCCTATAGAGCAGGTTGTGAAAAAAGCATGCGGCTATATTATTGAGCGAGAAACTGCTGCTAGTGTCCTAGTTTACCAGCTGATTTTAGAAGCTGGTATAGACCTACCCTTAGGTGTGCTTCACTTACTGGCGGCAGGTATAGTCTACGACTCGCGCCGATTCGTCCATTCAACGTCTAGAACTTTTAAAGTTTTCTATGAGCTATTAGAGAATGGAGTCAACTACGATAAAGTCCTAGAATTCTTAAAAAGCGAGGCAGAAATCCCGGAACGGATAGCTCGCCTAAAAGCCGCTAAAAGGGCTTCAATATTCAAAAGCGAAAAGTGGATCTTAGCGCTAAGCAGGGTAGGATCTTTCGAAGCCTCCGCGGCTCGCGCTCTTATAGATCTAGGAGCAGATGTAGCAATCGTGGGAAACGAAGACGACGGCTATATTAGGATAAGTGCACGAGCTTCGTCGAAATTTTTGAGAGAAACCAAAGTAAATCTAGCATCAGATCTCATGATGCAGTTAGACAAAGTAGCTGAGGGAGTAGGAGGAGGTCATAAAATGGCTGCCGGATTCAACGGTAAGGGAGATCTCGAACTAGTCTTTCAATTTATCAAGAAGAAACTTGAGGCTCTACTAGGGGAGAAGTTTAAGCCTGTGAGCTAACCTTCTGTTTTTCAGGAATTTTGAGGGGTATCTCGAAAGTAGGCGTTAGAACTTTTATTTTTCTAACCTCTACCTTTTTAATGGGGTATATTTTCTTGGCTCTATTGAATATCTCCTGAGCAATTATTCCAAGAACGCTCTCTTGAACATACTCGTCGAAGGTTAGCTGTGAAGCCTTTTCTAACAATACTTCCGTCATAATTTTCCTTATAGCCTTTTCTTGGGAAGTTTTAACCCTATGCATAGTTATTGCCATAGCCATAACTCTTAGCCTTATTCCATCCTTTGTGACTAAATTCACTATGGCATCTATCCGTGTGGTGCCTCTCCTTACTAAGCTCCTAATATAATCGCCGGAGAGTTCAAAACCCTTAAATTGGGTGTACGCTTTGTCCCCGTCCACTTTTACTATCTGGAACTTAAGCTTTATAGGTAGCTGAGACACGTCCTTTGTTATATCATAGAAACTGACTTCCATAACTCTTCCAAGCAGGTGTTTTTCAGAGTTAGCCGGTATTACCCCTAGTTCTGCAAAGCCGAAGGCATGTGAGGCGTAAACGGTGAACCATTTCTTTGCAGCCCATTTATCTCTGGCTACTTTTGATAGCTTAGACAATTTCTCACCCAAGCGTAGCTACTTCGATAACACACATGGTTTTATTAAGTTTTCGGTTTTAAATCTGTCACTATTTTCTCTTCTCAAACTTCAAGCGATTTCATAACGGCATATAGGTTTGCTGTTAAATCATTGAATAATCCCTTTACCTTAAGTATATCAGAACCGCTAATTTTGCATATTAAACGATTTTTTTCAGCTTTGCATAAAACCTTACTAAGAGGAAGATGTTTATAAACAGTATTGTCCGGCTCCATGGCTTTAGATAAAATTTCGAGATGTTTTATTTCATATAGTTCAACTATTATTTCAATTTCCAAAAATCCCTACCCTCAAATCTAACTATAAAGGATTTAATAAAAGCGTCCAGTTTTTCTGCGGGAA
>Ga0190367_1001385_pt1 | contig 14162 bp, 14 predicted proteins | sample 4872181011_MG_FD_171838 | JGI IMG/M metagenome (GOLD analysis project Ga0190367, IMG submission 171838) | Hydrothermal vent microbial mat bacterial communities from Southern Trench, Guaymas Basin, Mexico - 4872-18-10-11_MG | ecosystem: Environmental > Aquatic > Marine > Hydrothermal vents >...
GCTAGACGCCGAGGTGGAGGGGCTGAGCGCTCGCGATGAGATGGCCATCACGCTCGGCTATGCTGAGGGGGCTTGGGCCCAGGTCTCATACGCTCTCCCGCCCGGCAGGCCAACTCTCATCATCACGGCCGAGGGCATCCCGGCCAACTATGTGATAAGGGAGGTCCTCGGGCTGGGGGAGCGCGCCTTGGCTGGCTTCTCCAGGGGCCGCTATCAGCTCCGCTTGGTCCTCGACCTGCCGCTCAGGAAGGACGTGAGCACATCGGTCGAGCTGCCCATAGGCCCTCCACTGTCTTAAAGACCTGGCGTGCCCGGCTCCACGTGCTCGTAAGGCCTGAGGGCCTCTGGGAGGCGCTCTATCACATCGGTAGCCATGATGTGGTAGCCCAGCTCCCTCGCGGCTAGGTCCCCGGCCAGGCCGTTTATGAAGGCCCCCAGGCAGGCGGCCACAAAGGGCTCTAGGCCCCAGGACAGCAAGGTGGCCACCACGCCGGAGAGCACATCGCCCGTGCCGCCCACCGTCATGCCTGGGTTGCCTGTGATGTTGATCTTCACGCGCTTGCCATCGGAGATGACATCCACGTGCGCCTTGAGGAGCACCACGGCCCCTAGCTCGGCAGCCACCTCCTTAACAAACGCCATGCGGCCTCTGAGGTCCGTGGGGGGCGGGACCTTACGGCCGGAGAGCAGCCTTAGCTCGCCAGCGTGAGGGGTTATCACGGCCTTGGCGCCCGACAGAAGGACGGGCCTTGATGCAAGAGCCTTTATGGCGTCGGCATCTATGACCATAGGCACCTTCCCCCGCAGGCGTTCTAACAGGCCTTCCACGGTCTCGAAGGTCTCGGGGGCCGTGCCCAGGCCAGGCCCCACGACCACGCAGGTAGAGCGCTCGGCCAGCTCAAGCAGGAAGGGCAAGTCGGCTGGCACCAGCCTGTCCGAGCTGAGCTCCTTCACGATGAGGTTGGGCGAGAAGGAGCGTATCACGCTTGCCACGGACCTGGGGGCCGCTACCATGGCCAGGTCAGCCCCCATCCGCAGAGCCGCGAGGGCGGCTAGGGCGGGGGCGCCCGAATAATCTGGCCCACCGCCGACCACTAAAACGCGGCCGAAATCCCCCTTCTTTGCGTGCGGAAGCCTCCTACCCGGCAGGTAGGCCCTCAAATCGCCTGGCCCTACCACGAGCTCGGCCTCGGGAGGCATGCCTATGCCTGCCACGATGAACTCTCCCACGAACTCCTTGGCGGAGGGCTTGAGCAGGCCGGGCTTGAGCTTGTGAAGGCACACAGTCGCGTCAGCCCTGACGGTGGGCCGGGAGGGCTCGCCCGTGTCGGGGTTCAGGCCAGAGGGCACGTCAACGGCCACCACAAGGCCCCTTGAGGTGTTTATGAGCTCTATGGCCTCCGAGAAAGGGCTCCTTATGCGCCCTCTGATGCCGGTGCCGAAAACCGCATCTACAATCGCATCCGCCTCGCCAGCTCCCAGCTCCTCCCAGGCAGCCGAGAGCTCCTCTGGCGTGGGGGCCTCCCTCAGCTCGACCGACAAGGGCATTTGCTTGAGCACTTCCCAGTTCGTCCTGGCCTCCTCCGTCCTGATGGCCTCCTCCCGACCGAGCAGGATCACAGCTACGCGAGCGCCCATAGAGGCTAGGTGGCGGGCGGCCACGAGCCCATCTCCACCGTTATTGCCCAGGCCAGCTACCACGGCTATCCTGCGCCCCTCCGCGCCCCCGAGCCTCCTGGCCACCTCCTCTGCTACGGCCCGGCCAGCGTTCTCCATGAGGAGGGCACGGGGAAGGCCCAGGAAGGCAGCGTTCTCGTCCGCGATCGCCATCTCCCTTGAGCTGAGCACCTCCGGGCACAAGCCACGACACCACCCACATGGGCACCCAAGCTATTTTATCGCCTGGGGCAACCTCCCCACCGGGTGGAGCTCTTGGCGATAGGCCTGCCGACCGCGTATCAGTGGGTCCTTGCACGGGAGAGGAGTGCGGGAGAGGTGCTCAAGAAGGTGGCCAGAGTCCTGCTGGCCGTCCTAGCTGTCATCCTCATCTTCATCTTCTTCATCAGCCTGCCGCTGGGCCTCCAGCTCTTCTTCAGCACGCCCCCGGGCCGAGAGCTTCTGGCCAAGCATGTGAGGAGGCTATACTTCTTCGTCCTAGCCCTCCCGGTCGAGGTGCCCATCAGGCTCCCCGTGTCCGGCCTGTTGCTCGCCCTCATGGTCATCTTCGCCCTATGCTTCCTAGCCGCGGCCCTCCAGGCTGGCGGGGTCCACAAGGCCGTGATGGGCTCGCTGGACAGGCCGCTGATGAAGAGCATGCAGAACTTCCTCTTCGCCATGCCCTTCGTGGCCACGGGCACCCTCGTGGGCACCATGGGCCTCATCTGGCTGATGGATGTCCTGGGTCTCCACGTGGCCCCCACCTTCGAGGTCGGGAACGTGCTGGAACTCCTCCTAAACGCCAGCTACGCGGCCGTGGTCGAGGAGCTCGGCATCCGCCTGCTGGGTATAGGCCTCCCGCTCGCGATCGCGGCCGCCCTCAAGGCCGGGGAGGAGAAGGGGCTGGTGTTCCTCAAGGGCCTCTTCTGCCCGCCGGCCCTGAGCGAGGACATCAGACGTGCCCTCAGGCCCCTAGTCTGGCTCCTGGTGATCGCGACCTCCCTGCTCTTCGGCTTCCTCCACCTCCTGGGCTGGACGGTGGGGAAGGTGCCCGTGGCCACGGCGGCTGGCCTCGTGCTGGGCATCTGCTTCGTGTCCTACGGCCTCCACGCCTCCATCCTCATCCACTGGTTCATGAACTACCACATCCAGGTCTTCGGGGCCTGGGCCTACCTGACGGAGGACCCAGGGGCGGCCGCGGCCTGTGGTCTCACGTTCATGCTTGAGATGGGCGTGGGCGTCCTCTCGCTCATCATGTTCCTCGTCCAGGGGATAAGGTTCTACTTGAGCAGGCAGAGGGCGAGAGAGGAGGCCGAGAAGCCAGCGATAGCCGTGCCCAGCGCCTGGTATCGGATGCCCTAGGCTGGAGGCCCGGGGATAAGATAAAAAGAGGGGCTGGGCGCCCCTCTTTATTTCGTAGGCACTGTGAAGCCCACCTGCCCGATGAGCACGAGGGGCGTTATCACGGCTGGGCTGCCCCACTCCATCCACCAGTGAGCGGTCTGGCGGGCCTCCTTGGAGAAGGCCTGGATGGACCTCAGCATGTTCAGCACGTTATCGCTCAACCTCAGCTCCCTCACGCCCGTCTTTATCTCGCCATCCTCGACCAAGAAGACACCATCCCTTATCACGGCCGAGAAATCGCCCTTAGCGTAGTCCTGGAAGCGCACGTAGGTGATGTTGTTCACGAGGAGGCCGCGCCTCACCTCGGCTAGGAGTTCCTCATCGCTCCTATCGCCGGCCTGGACCACCACGTTCCAGGGCCTCGGCACCACCCAACCAGCGTTAGCCGTGGAGCTCGTATTGTGTCTCTTAGCCGTGATGGAGTTGTGCAGGTAGGTCTTCAGCACCCCGTGCTCCACGATGGGCTTGCGGGCCGTGGGGAGGCCCTCGTCATCGAAGGGGCGGCTGCCTAGGCCGCCCTCAAGGCGGGCGTCATCGTAGATGCTCACCACCTCGCTCGCGACCTGCTGGCCCAGCTTGCCAGCCAGGCAGGAGAGGCCAGAGTCCACGTTGAAGGCGGAGGCCATGCCAGCCACTATGTCGAAGAATACGGCCGCAGCCGGCCTGCCCAAGATGGTGTCGTAGCGGCCAGCATCGAGCTTCTCCAGGCGGAGGGACAGCTTGGCGTAGCGGCCGGCCTCCTCGCCAGCCAGCTCCGGGTCCAAGTCCTTGAGGCGCGTGCCGCACGTGAGGCCTACGCCAGCCGACTCACCATCCGCGAGCGCCCTGACCATCAGCTCTGCCTTCGTCTTGCGATTGCTGGCCTCCACGCCACGGGATGTGAGGAGGAAGAGCTCCTCCTCCCCAAAGGCGAAGGTGCCTGCCACGCGCTTGCCGCCAGCCTCAAGAGCCTTGTTTATCGCTGCCTCCACCATGTCCACGGCCTTCTCGCCCAGCTTGGCCAGGCGCTCGTCATAGAGACCGGGCACTGGCTCGTAGTCGAAGGGGCCCTGGGGCAGGGGGGCGTAATCTGGCCTCTCCTTCATCACGGCCAGAAGGGACATCAGGTCCGAGAGGGCCTTCTTGATGGCCTCGGGCTGGATGTTCGCCAGGGAGGTGCCGACCACTTTCCTGTCCTTGGCCAGGTAAACATGGACCTCAAGGGCATCCCAGGTCTTAGAGACCGTTACCTCGTTGTTCGCGAAGCGCACCTGCCTAGAGACGCTCCTCACGGCCTCGGCCGCTACCTCATCAGCGCCCAGCCTCAGGGCCTCCTTGACGACCAGCTTCGCCAGCTCCCGGAGCTCCACCTCACAACCCCCCCAACGCCACCTCCCTTAGGCGCACGTTGGGACCTCCGAACCACACAGGCACGCCCTGCACTGGGTCGCCTTTGCCACAGGTGCCAGCATCAAAGGCCAAGTTCTCATCTATGGCATCTATGCTCCCGTAGAATCCTGGCGTGGTGATCTCAAGCACCGGGCGCCTCACGGGCTTGGTTATCTCGCCCTTCTCGATCAGGTAGGCCTCGCGGCCTATGAAGCGCATGTTGAAGCGCCTATCGTCTATGTTCCACTCCCCGAAGGTCTTGATGTAGACACCCAGCCTGATGTCCTCCAGGAGCTCCTCGAACTTGTAATCGCCGGGGAGCATGAAGGTGTTGGCCATGCGCACTATGGGCTCCCGGTTGTAGCCGCTCGCTCTAGCGGCCGCGTTGCTGGAGACGCCCAGGGCCGCTGCCGTCTCCCGGTTGTGCAGGAACTCGTTTATGATGCCGTTCTTGATGAGGTAGCGCCTCCTGGCCTTAACGCCCTCGTCGTCGTAGAGGTAGAAGCCGTAGGAGCCCTCAAGCGTGGGGTCGTCCACGACGGACACGATTTCAGCTCCTATCCTCTGGCCCAGCATGTCGGGCTTCACGAAGGACTCGCCAGCCTGGGCAGCCTCGCGGCCGAGTATCCTGTCGGCCTCATACGGGTGGCCGCAGCTCTCATGGACCATGAGCCCCACCACCTCGCTGCCCAGCACGAGGTCTATGGCGCCCCTCGGCGGGCTCACGCCCTCCCGGAGCACCACGCCCAGGCGCTTAACGCGCTCCTTGAGCATCTCCAGGAGCTCCCACTCCCTTATGGCCTCCCAGCCCTTGCTCGCCCCTTTGTGCACCATGTCCTGCTCCGTCCCCTTCCCAGGCTCCATGGCCGTGGTGATGGAGAAGAACTCCACGCGCGGCACGCGGCAGGAGATGCGTGTTCCCTCGCTGTTCACGAAGTAGCGCTCCGTGGTGCGCTCTACGAGTTCCAGCAGCCTGAAGGGCACCTGGACGCCCACCTCAGCCCTGTCCGTGAGCACTTTCTCGATGTCGTAGAGGAGCTCCATCTTCTCCTCCAGAGGCACCTCCTCCATCGGCTCCCTCGCCCTGGCCTTCCAGCTCGCCTCCTCGGCCTCCTCCTCCGAGAACCTGATGGACTTCTTGCGCGTCCTAGCCGAGGCTCTGGCCATGGAGATGGCCTCGCGGACGCGCTGCTCTAGGAGGGCCTTATCCGGCTTGTTCAGGGAGGCGAAGCCGAGGGCGCCATTCACAAGGACCCTTATGCCTATCCCGCGCGCCCGGTCGAAGCCAGCCATCTCGGGCACGCCGTTCCTGAGCACGTAGAAGTTGGCCGCATCATCGTGAAAGCGGGCTTCAGCATAATCGGCCCCCAGCTTCACGGCTAGCTCGACGGCCATATCGGCTAAGTCCTTCAACCTTCCACCTCGCGTGAGCAAATGTCCACGAGGAGGGAATAAACCTTCACCTGAGGCGCGAGACCGCTTCGGCTAGGATGGCCTTGGGTGTGCTGGTGCCTATTAGGTCCGCGCCAGCCTCTATCATGGCTAACGCCCGGTCGAGTGTCCTTATGCCGCCAGCGGCCTTCACGCCAGCCCTATCGCCCACCGCGGACCGTATAAGCTTCACGGCCTCGATGGTAGCGCCGCCGGGGCCCATGCCCGTGGAGGTCTTCACGTAATCAGCGCCAGCTCTCACAACCAGCTCCGATGCCGCCCTGACCTCCTCGGGCGTGAGGTAGCAAGTTTCTATGATGACCTTCACCACCACGTCATCGCCAGCGGCCATGGCGGCCTCCACCACACCCCTTATGTCGCGCAGGACGAGCTCGTGGAAACCAGACCTGAGGGCCGAGATGTTCATCACCATGTCCACGTCATGGGCGCCCAGGCTCACGACCAGCTCAGCCTCCCTAGCCTTCACCTCAGGCAGGTCGAAGCCAAAGGGAAAGCCCACCACGGCGCAGAGGCGGACGCCTGAGCCCTTCAGGAGCCTAGAGGCCATCTCCACGTAGCAGGGAGGCACGCAGATGCCCCTCAGGCCTAGGCGCTTGGCCTCAAGGCACCCCTGCTCGACATCAGCGGCTGTGGCATCAGCCTTCACCACCGCGTGGTCTATACGCCTGGCGAGGTCCTCAAGCCTCAAGAACTTCTCCGGCAAGCCCTATCCCAAGTGATAGAAAACTCCCGCCATAAAACTCTTAGCGTTGGGTCAGGAGAGCTTAATCCTTTATTAGCCCGGTCCCGCCCGTGGCCGCGGGTGGCGTGTGTGCCCGTGGAGGTCTTCGACCCGGACGAGTTCATAAGCATATCCGAGCGGGCTAGGTATTGCATCGTGAAGCGGAGCGGGGACATGGTCAAGTTGAAGCTACGCACGCCCAGGCGTCTCTACACGCTGAAGGTGAAGCCCGAGGAGGCGGAGGACATCATAAGGCAGCTCAGATGCGAGGTGGTGGAGGCTTAATTCTTTGGTCTTCATTCAGTCTGAAGACCAATTATACACGCGGGACGCTCGGAACACCTGTCATAAGACTGTGAGGCCAGCTACTTATCTCGGGCTGGAGAGGTAGGCCGAGCTCCCTTCTCGGACGGCCTTCCGCCAGGCTGGGTCCCTGGCCATCATGGCTAGGGCCACGCGAGGTGGTAGGGAGCCGTATCTGGCCGCGAGCCGCTTCGCCAGAGGAGCCAGGCGGGGCCTGAGGCACGCTATGTCCTCAAGCAAGCTCGCGAAGGGCACATCCTCTCCCTCTTCCTCGCAGGCTTCTAGGATGGCTAGGACTAGCTCAGCTCTCGCGTCCAAGGCCTGCCAAGAAGAGTTCCGCTGGGTCGAGGCCATAGGCCGTCATCCTCACCAGGGTGGTCTCGTAGGGGTCGCATATCTCTTCCTCTAGGTTAGCGGCTAGGAAGGGGTCTATCTCCTCTAAGCGCCTCAGAAGCTGTTGCCGCTCCTCGCGCGGCATGAGGCGTGGGTCTGTCATGGCTGCCACGTGGAAGCTCACGCCTTCGTCCAAGAGAGCCTCTATGGCCCTGAAGGGGAGCTCAAAGGCCTCGGGCTTAGCGCCCGTCCTAGCCGTGAAGCCCTCAGGCGTGCCAGCCTTCAGGCTAACGCGCACGTGAACGCGCTCGAAGCGCGAGAGCGCCCTCACGTAGGAGCGGTCCGCGCCCAGCAGGATGCCGTTGGTCTCAAGGATGAAGAGCCTCAGGTCCGTTTCTTGGAAGGCCTCCAAGAGGCCCAACAGGTGCTCGCGGCAGAGAGTGGGCTCTCCGCCCGAGATGCGGGCCTTATCCACGCCATAGCGCCTAGCGGCCGCTAGGATGCACTTCATGGCCTCCTCAGGCCCGTAGAAGCGGCCGAAGAACTCCGGGAAATCCCGCTCGAAGCCGGACCAGCAGAAGAAGCAGCGGAGGCAGCAGCCGACCACGTAGCCCGTGGCTATGCCAGCGTAGACGCCCGTGGCGTAGAAGGCCGTGTATTTGCGCTTGTCGCCAGAGCAGGCTATGCGCTCCGTCTCACGGGCCAGCCAGAGTGGGTCGAAGGGCTTAAAGCCGAGCATGAGAAAGCGCGGGTAAGACCACTTCGGCCCTGCCAAGGCCGACCGCCTTCTGAGGTAGTGGGCCATGAACTCCCACTTTAATCTACCAGCGTCCTACTAGCTCACGTGGCCGCCGGGAGCTCCAGCAGGCAGGAGGGCCTGACCATATGGACCATAGGCTACTCTGGCCGCACGAGGAAGAGCTTCCTCAGGCTCCTCAAGGACTACGGCATAGAGATACTGGTGGATGTCCGCCACTTCCCTACGAGCAAGAACCCGGACTTCCGCCGCGAGAGCATGGAGGTCTGGCTGCCGGAGAACGGCATAAGATACGTGTGGTTAGGCGACCTCTTAGGCGGGTACAGGCGCGGGGGCTACGAGCGCTACATGGGCACGCCTGCCTTCAGGGAGGGCATAGAGAGGCTGCTCCAGATAGCACGCCAGGGCAGAACGTGCATCATGTGCATGGAGAGGAACCCAAAGTATTGCCATAGGCGATTCATAGCCGCTTATCTAGAGGCCATGGGCATCCGCATGGTCCACATCCTAGGCTTCAGGTCGGCCAAGCTCACGGACTTCGGACTAAGGAGGAAAAACAGGAGGCGGGGGCAGTGAGGGCTACCTCCTTAGCTTGAGCACGTAGACCACGGCCACGCCCTTATTAACGCTCGTGAGGCCGCTGGTGCCGGTGTTGAGGGCTCAGGGGAGGCCTCTGGTGCGCGTGGGCACGGACGTGGAACTCCCGCTCGTGGGCGCCATAGCCTTCGGCGTGATAGATAGGGGCACTAATGTGCTCCAGGTGCGCCCGACCAGCCTGTGCCCCCTCTCCTGCCCCTTCTGCTCCACGGATGCTGGTCCGTGCTCGCGCCACCGGGCGGCCGAGTATGTGGTGGACTTGGACCTGCTGTTGGATTGGGTGGCCATGCTCGTGCGCTTCAAGGGCTCTAAGGGCATGGAGGCGCACATAGACACCGTGGGCGAGCCAGCCACTTACCCGCGCCTCGTGGAGCTCGTCCAGGGCCTCTCGAATATCCCGGGCGTGGAGGTCATCTCCATGCAGACGAACGGCGTGCTCTTGGACGAGCGCCTGGTGGAGGAGCTGGCGGACGCTGGCTTATCACGCGTGAACCTGTCCATACACGCCCTGGAGCCCGAGCTGGCCAAGCGCATGGCTGGCACAGAGCGCTATGACCTAGAGCACGTGCTGGCCGTGGCGGAGGCTGTAGCCGACTCGCCCATAGACCTGCTCATCGCGCCCGTCTGGGTGCCCGGTATCAACGACGCTGAGATACCGCGCCTGATAGAGCTCGCGCTCAAGCTGGGGGCTGGCAGGAGGTGGCCTCCTCTGGGCATCCAGAAATACCTGGCCCACCGGAGGGGGCGTAGGCCGCCTGACGTGAGGCCCATGAGCTGGAGGGCCTTCTACGCGGCTCTCAGGCGCCTGGAGGCCATATATAACGTGAAGCTCGTGCTCAGGCCGGAGGACTTCGGCATGAGGAAGGCCCCTCTCCTGCCCGCACCCTTCTCTCCTGGCGAGGTGGTGAAGGTGCGAGTGGCCGCACCGGGCTGGCTAAAGGGCGAGATGACAGGCGTGGCCAGAGGCCGGGCCATAACGCTCCTGGGCGCGGAGGGCCTGGAGCCCGGCATGACCGTGCTGGCCCGGGTGAGGCAGGTGAAGCACACCATCTACCTGGCCGAGCCCCTCTAGCCCTCACGCATGGCAGCTTTCCCCTCAGAATGCCCAGCGGGGGCAGCTTAAAAGGGCAAAAGCTAATAGCTCAGCCCCATGAGGCCAGCTCGGGGGCCGGTCGTCTAGCCTGGTAGGACACCGCCCTCGCACGGCGGAGGTCCCGGGTTCAAATCCCGGCCGGTCCACCACTATTGGGGCCTAATTCCACCTTCGCTTACCCTGAGGCGGGGGCGAGCGCCATCTCATAGCTCGGCCATGACCTGCTCGGCCGTCTTCACTTCCGCGCCGTAGACACGCCTCATGTAATCCAGCGCGGCCTCGTGCTCCTCGGCCGTGAGGGCCTCGCAGGCATCGCTCACCACCACGAGCCTGTAGCCGCGGAAATAGGCATCGGCTGCCGTGTGCTGGACGCAGACGTTCGTCACCAGGCCCGTCAGGATGAGCGTGTCCACGCCCAGCTCGCGTAGCAGCAGATCTAAATCGGTGGCGAAGAAGGCACTGTAGCGGCGCTTCTCCACCACGTAATCGCCCTCCTGGGGCTTGAGGGCCTCCACGACCTGGGCTCCCCAGGTGCCCTTGATGGCGTGCTCGCCCCAGAGGGCCAGCTCAGCATCCACGCCCCTGATGTGCGCATCGCAGGCGTAGATGACAGGTATGCCCTTCTGGCGTGCCCAGGACAGGAGGGCCTTGATTTTGGGTATTATGCGTTCCGCCCTCTCCACGCGGAGAGCGCCGCCCTCCTCCACGAAGTCGTTCAGCACATCTATCACGAGCAGAGCGGGCTTCACGACCCGCCACCACGCGCCCCTGGAGGCCTGGGCTTATTTGCCTTCGGCAGCCGCACCCTCAGCAGGCAGGTCGAGGCCAGGGAGAGCTCCTCCTCGCTCGGCCTCCCCTCCTCCAGCTCAGCATCAAAGGCGCTCGCCAGGCACGAGGCCAGCAGCTCGCCAGCCTCCCGCACCCCCACGGGCTTGCCCAGGAGCTCCGATAGGTTCATGACCTCATACTTGCAGTAGAGGGCCTCCCTCAGCCTCGCCAGGTCGGAGCTGATGAGGAGGGTGCCGTGGACCATGATGGCCTCGCGGCTCACGTAGATGGCCAGGCCCGATATCTTCCTGCCCGACGCGAAGGCGCCCTCCCCCGGCCTGAAGGAGCCCTTGAGGCCGTAGCGCGAGAGGAGGGACACGATGGCCTCACCAGCAAGGCGCTCTGCCTCCCTGGGCCACCTGACGCCCTCCGGCAGGTCGCTGCGCCTCACAAGCACTGTCCAGTTCAGGTTCCCCTCATCATGGTAAACGGCTCCGCCAGCCGTGGGCCTTCTCAGCACGGGCAAGCCCAGGCTCTCGCACGTGGGCAGGCGCACCTCGGCCAGGGAGCGGCAGGAGCGGTCCACGACCACGCAGGGGCCGTTGACCCAGAGCCTGAGGGTGCTGGGGCAGGCACCTCGGCGGGCGAGCTCCAGGAGGGCCCACTCGAAGGCCAGGTTCAGCTCCGGGCTCGGCCAGGAGGCCCAGAGGAGGCGCAGGGGCAAGGCCTGCCTCTCACCTCAGGAGCTCCGCCCGCTCAACGTGCTCTTTCACGGCCATGAGAAAGCGAGCGGCTGGACCACCGTCCACGGCCCTGTGGTCGAAGGAGAGCGTGAGCCAAGCGGTCCTCCTCACCTCTAGGCGCCCGTCCACCACCACGGGCCTCTCGGCCACGCGCCCGAAAGCCAAGATGGCCACCTGTGGGTGGTTCACTATGGGCGTGAAGGCATCTATGCCGAAGACGCCCAGGTTAGTGATGGTAAACGTGCCCCCGCGCACATCCTCCATGCTCAGCCGCCCCTCCCGGGCCTTACGGGCCAGCTCGCGTATCTCGCGGCCTACCTGGGCCAGGGGCTTCTTGTCCGCCTCCTTCACCACGGGCGTAACCAGGCCCTGGGACGTGTCCACGGCCACGCATACGTTTATAGTCTCGTGCACGCGGACCACGCCTCCCTCGAAGGTGGCGTTCAGCTCCGGGTGCTCCCTCAGGGCGAGCGCCACGGCCTTCACGAAGATGGCGTCGTAGGGCAGCTTGATGCCCTCCTCGGCCTCCAAGCTGGCCTTGAGCTCCTCAGCCCTCGTCATGTCCACCTCGACCGTGAGACTGGCGTGAGGGGCCTCCCAGGCGCGGGCCATTTTCTCGGCCGTGAGGCGCCTTATGCCCGTGAGGCGAACCTCGCGGCAGGCTGGCTTAGCGCGGAGCTCCTCAAGAGCCCTCAGCACGTCCTGCTTGGTTATGCGGCCACCAGGCCCCGTGCCGCGTATCTTGGTTATGTCGAGCCCGTATTGCTCGGCCAGCCTCCTGGCGGCAGGCGTTATCCTGATGCGCTCCGGCACGCCCGGCTTGGCCTCTGGGGCTGGAGCCGCTCTAGCAGGCACCTCAGGGGCTGCTGCCACCGCTGGGGCAGAAGATGCCCTCAGGGCGGCCTCAAGAGCACGTCTTGCCTCCCGAACGGCTGCCTCCACGTCCTCTGGCCTATCTCCCTCCTCGGCCAAGATGGCTATGGGCGTGCCTATGGGCACCTCCACCTCCGGTTCCACGAGGATGCGAGCCAGCACGCCCGAGGCTGGGCTCTCCACCTCGTAGGTAACCTTCTCGCTCATTATGACCGCCACGACCTCGCCCGCTTGGACGGGCTCGCCCTCCCGCTTGCGCCACTCCACCACCGAGCCCTTCTCCATGTCTATGTCCAGCCGGGGCATGATAATGCTCTTCACCACGGGCTAGCACCACCTGCCTCCCCGTGGGCAGCCCCATCCCCCCAAATAACTTGCCCTCAGAGCAGCCTCAGGAGCGGCTCCGGGCTCACAAGGGCCTTCCTCAAGGCCCGCGTGTAAGCCATAATGTCGAAGGGCACATCGGGTGGCGCCAATCGCCTGAGGAAGGCATAGCGCTCCCAGGGCTTAAGGTCAGCTAGCTCATCCGAGACCACCACCAGGTCCACATCGCTGTCCAAGAGCCAGTCGCCTCGGGCCAGGCTGCCCGTCAGGTAGATCTCCACGTCCCTGAGGCGCTCGCGGACGCGGGCCAGGAAGGACAGGATGGCCTTCCTATGCCTCTCCGAGAGCCCTCTTAACGACTCCGAGGACACGCCCGGCCACCTCCATGGCCTGCTGCCGCCTTATGGCCCGGGAGGGGCGCCTGAGGCCAGCGTTTTGGATACTTGGCCACCAGGTAGTAGGCCGAGAGGGTGGGCAAGTGGCTCACGATATCCTCCGACAGGTCTAGGTCCTCCTGTGCCTCGTGGAGCCAATCGAGCACCTCGCTCCTAATCCTGGCCTCCGCCAAGGGAGTCCGCTCCCTCTCTAGAGCGGCTCCGCTGAGGCATCTAATAAGCAGGCGAGGAGCTCCGCCCTCATACCTGCCCCAGCACGAGCGATTTCGCGGCCTTCACGATGTCCTCCACGCTCGGCAGGGTAAGCTGGCCCAGGGGTGGGCTGACGGGGATGGGCACATCCGGGCTCGCGAGGCGGAGGATGGGTGCGTCTAGGTAGTCGAAGGCCTTCTCGACCACGAGGGCTGCTATCTCGGCCCCCACGCCCCCGCGCTTGTGCGAGTATTCCACGATGAGGAGCCTGTTCGTCTTCATCACGGACCGCAGGATGGCCTCCTCGTCCAGGGGCACGATGGTGCGTGGGTCCACGACCTCCGCGCTCACGCCCTCCTCCGCCAGCTTCTCGGCAGCCTCCAGGGCGCGGGGCACCATGGCCGAGATGGCAACGATGGTGATGTCATCCCCCTCGCGCTTCACATCCGCCTTCCCGAGCGGTATCACGTATTCGCCCTCTGGCACCGGCCCTTTCACGCGGTAGAGCACGTAGGGCTCGAAGTAAATCACGGGCGCGTCATCACGGATCGCGGCCTTCAGCAGGCCCTTGGCGTCGTAGGGCGTGGAGGGGGCGACGAGCTTCAGGCCGGGCACGTTCAGGAACCAAGGTATGGGCACCTGGGAGTGGTCGCCTCCGTGCCCCCGGCCGTGGGCCATCATGGTTCTCACCACGAGGGGCACCTTAAGCTGGCCCCCGCTCATGTAGCGCATCTTGGCCGCGAAGTTCACGAGCTGGTTCATGCAGTTCGCTAGGAAGTCGGCATACATTATCTCCACCACGGGCCTGAAGCCCATGATGGCTAGCCCTATGGCCGCCCCCGTGAAGCCCTCCTCGCTGATGGGCGTGTCTATCACGCGCTCGGGCCCGAACTCCTCCAGGAGGCCCTTGGTAACACGGTAGATGCCGCCCAACACGCCTATGTCCTCGCCTAGGAGGATAACACGATCATCGCGGCGCATCTCCTCGCGCAGGGCCTCGTTGATGGCCTCGGCCATGCTAAGCTGCCGCTCCCTGTTAGCCGCCATCTCGCACGCCTCAGGGCCAGGCAGGCCACGGGAGCCTTAACCTTTCCCGCTCGGCCAGCTTGCGAGGACCGTAAGCCATCTGGCGAGAGATCTTCTGGGTCAATGAGTTGGTCGTGGGGGAGCACAGAGGATGGCG
>Ga0190367_1001387_pt1 | contig 14142 bp, 14 predicted proteins | sample 4872181011_MG_FD_171838 | JGI IMG/M metagenome (GOLD analysis project Ga0190367, IMG submission 171838) | Hydrothermal vent microbial mat bacterial communities from Southern Trench, Guaymas Basin, Mexico - 4872-18-10-11_MG | ecosystem: Environmental > Aquatic > Marine > Hydrothermal vents >...
GCAATACAGTATGCTATAACACCTAGAGGGGCATGTCACATGCATCCAAACTGGGCTGGAGCCTATGACTTTATACCATTAGATAATGGTTTAAGAGACTTCGGATTGCCATGGCCTCCTCCAGATAAATTTGCTGAGGTAGGAGTGAAAAGAGGGATTGCTTACAGACTATTAGCACTACATGGTGAACTAGCTGAAAGCCTAGGTCTCTGTAGGTTCTATTTATGGGGTTCAGAAGAAAACGCCTTGACACCGAAGAGACTAGCACGATTATTCAGCACACTTACAGGAATAGAGATGACACCGCAAGAACTCTTAATAGCAGCAGAAAGAGCATGGAACTTAAAGAGAGCATTTAATATCAGAGAAGGCTTTGATAGAAGACATGATGTACTACCTAAGAGATTACTTGAACCATTAACAACTGGTCCAACCAAAGGACAAGCAATTAAGAACTTTGATGCAATGATTGATGAAGCATACGAAGCATTTGGATGGGATAAAAAGACAGGGTATATTACAAGAAAGAAGCTAGAAGAACTAGGACTTAAGGACGTAGCAGATCAGTTAGAGAAACTAGGTAGAATCGCCTAATAAATTAGCTAATTAATATTAATTTTTTATCTCATATCTTAATTCCCGAAACCACTATTACATAATTATTCACGGTAATATATTAAGTAAAATCTTATTAATTTCCATATGAAATATGTAATCAGGTGTTATTCCTTGTATGTAGCTCAAATACCCTATGAGTCTTTTGAAACTAGGGAAGTCTATCTTAAGCTTGAAATTCCAGAGCGTAATCTAGTAGCTATAGCATTACCTAAAATTCCTCCACCGCTAGATAATTTAGAAGATAAGGTACTTGAATCCATTGAGAATCCTGTAGCTGGTCCTAAATTAACTGAACTTTTAGGCCGTAATAGAAAGCTCACAATCATTGTTGATAATCAGTTTAGACCTACACCTGCTCATAGGATATTACCACCTATATTAGATGTTGCTGAAGACAAAAAGGCTGATATAACACTTATATTTGCTTGTGGTGCTGTACCTCCATTAACTCCTGAGGAAATGGAAGCTAAAATTGGAAAAAAGGCTATTGAGAGAATAGGGAAAGAGAAAATACTCAATAATGAAGCAAAGAAAAGAGAAAACTACATATTTAAGGGCATAACTTCTCACGGAACACCTGTTTGGGTTCACAGAGTCGTAGCTACAGCAGATGTTATAATAGGTATAGGCCTAGTACAAGCTGAACCTTTCGCAGGTTATGGTGGCGGAGGGAAAATAATTCTACCGGGAGTATGTAGCATTGATACAATTGAAGCAAATCATAGAATGACCATTTCACCAAAGGTATATCCTGGAAGCCTAGAAAATCCTGTTAGATACGATATCGAAGAAGCTGCTGATCTAGCTGGACTAGATATGGTAATAGATGTAGTCATGAATGTTAAGGGAGAAGTTGTAGGTATATATGCAGGTGAACATAGGAGAACGTTTAGAAAAGCTGTTGAAGAATACGATAAAATATATAGAGTTAAACTACCGACGTTAAGGCATAGAAAAGCTGACATCACAATAACTGGTACATTCTGGCCTACAGATCATCTCTATTTCCATACCGGCTGGGCTGTCAACAACTGTGATTTAGTAACTAGAGATGGAGGAACTATAATACATGCAAGTCCCTGTCCTGGATATAAGGAATGGCCTGGATTCGTCTTAATGGACTTAATGAAAGAGTATATGCCACCCTCAAGAGAGAATCTTGAGATGGCGTTAATAGACATAGTAACAGGTAAGAAAGAAATGTGGTGCGGCTGTATATGGTTTAAGTTCTATGAGGTACTTACCAGAAAGAATGTAATTATAGTAACCGAGAAAGAGAACATCAAGTTTGCTCGTGACATAGGCTTAAACGTTAAAGAGCATATAGAGGAAGCATTTGGGGAAGCTATTAAAATGCATGGAAAAGATGCACGTATAGTACTCATGCCCTACGGAAAATGGACTCTTCCAGAATGGTAAGGTAAAGCTCTACCTAGATTTATTCCTATTTTTAAATACTATAATTTTTCTTAAAATTTAAATACTATGAGAAGATTAGTTAGAAGGGGCAGTTTATGTCATCACTTGAGTTCGGAAGAGTTCTAAAGATTGACTTAAGCACTGAAGCTGTAAAAGTATACGATATTGCAAGAGATGATATGAGAAAATTTATTGGTGGAGAGGGTATTGCTGCAAAAATTTATTGGGATGAGGTACCTCCCAACATAAATGCATTTGATGAAAATAATATATTGATATTTGCCACAGGACCATTAGTCGCTTCAGGTGCTCCTGGTGCTGGAAGAACTATTGTAGCTGGAAGAAGTCCTCAATCATATCCGGAAGGTTATACAATTAGCTCATTTGGAGGAGAATGGGGAGCGGAGCTAAGATATGCTGGTTATGACATATTAGTAATTAAGGGTAAGGCAAAGAAACCAGTATACATATGGATTAAAGATGAAGACGTTGAAATAAGAAGCGCATCTCACCTATGGGGTAAGGATACATTTACAGTTAGAGAAAACATAATAAGGGAAGTTAATGACGAAGAAGCAAAGATCATTACAATAGGTCCAGCAGGAGAAAAGAGAGTTCGTTATGCTCCAATTATACATAGATCAGGTCATGCAGCTGGTCAGGGAGGATTTGGGGCTGTTATGGGTTCAAAGAATCTTAAAGCTATTGCAGTAAGGGGTACAAGAAGAATTATTAAGGTTCACGACCCTGATGGATTATTAGCTTTAGTAGAAAGAGTGAAAAAGATAGCTACACTAATGGGAGTAACTACAGAGGAATCCCCTCTATGTGAGGGGTATAAAAAGGTAGGAACACCTGTCGTAAGTGAATTAGTACCATTCATAGAAAAGTATAAATTACGAAATACAGGATGCCATGATTGTCCAAAGGGCTGCCATGTATTCTTAGAAGTTCCTGAATTAGGAGGAGGAGAGATGACATGTGTACAATTCTTCTACTGTTGGCTTCAGCTAGGAGCTAAAGGTGAAGTAGATGAAGCATGCTTCTTAGCTAAGCAATTAGCTGATAAATATGGAGTTAATGTCTATGAGTTATTACAATTAATACCATACATACTAGTACTTAATGAGAAGGGCGTACTTTCGGAAGAGGAAACGGGAATACCGTTTTCTAAATTCCCTGGGAAAGAATTCATAGAGACCTTAATATTAAAGATAGCTAATAGAGAGGGTATAGGTGACTTATTAGCTGAAGGTACTTGGAGATTTGCTGAAAAACTGGGTAGACTCAAAGAGTATTTAACTATGGAGGGAATTGAGGAATCATTAGCTAATAAATTTGGTATGGTTGCAGGGTATATGGGATATGGTACTGGAGGTCATGGATATTGCGCGCACTACGATCCAAGAGATTTCATAGTTTCTGGAATTCTTTGGGCAACAGGTCATAGAGATCCGTGGAGCTATAGTCATGAATATATAGCTGTAGTTGAATGGAGTGGATTAGATTTTGAATATCAACAAAAAATAGCTGAAATAGCCTGGGGCTCCAAAGACGCTATCCATCCCATGGGTGATCCAAAATATGATGAACATGAAGTAAGAGCAGCAATAATAGTTCAAAACCGTTCAGTAATAAAGAACTCCCTACCACTATGTGATTGGATATACCCTATACTATGTACTCCCTATACCGAGGCCTACATAGGCGATATAGAAATGGCTAGTAAATTATTTACTGCCGTAACGGGTATAAAAATGACTGAACAAGAATTACTCAAAATCGGTGAAAGAATATTTAATTTAGAGAGAGCAATTCTAGTGAGAGAAGGAAGAAGAAGGGAAGGAGATACGTTACCAGATTATGTATTCCTATATCCACATAGATGGACTGGAAGCCCACCTCTAGATAGAGAGAAGTTTGAGAAAGTCATGGACATGTACTATTCAATGCGTGGCTGGGATGTTAAGACCGGAATACCTAAGGAAGAGAAATTAAAGGAGCTAGGTTTAGAGGATGTTGCAAGGAAGCTTCGCGAAGAAGGACTATTACCCGGGTGAGGAAAATGAAGGTCATAATATATAATCCGGAAAAGTGTATTGGTTGCAGATTATGTGAATCTGTATGCTCCATTAAACATACAGGAACAGCTTCACCTATGAGATCTAGAATTAAAATACTGAAAAGATTAGAGTACGTATTTGTACCAGTACGTTGTAGACAATGTGAAGACCCCATATGTATGTTAATCTGCCCTGTAAATGCCATAACAATAGATTCTAAGCTAGGAATTATGAAATTAGATTATGATGTATGCAGAGGTTGTAGAATATGTGTAGAAGCATGTCCATTTGGAGGAGCTCAAATAGATCCTGTTGAGAGAAAGATATTTATGTGTGATTTATGTGAAGGAGACCCCCTCTGCGTTAAAGTATGTCCAGGTGAAGCATTAGAGTTTGTAGAGGAGTCAGAAATAGTCTATAGGAAGAGGGAGAAGATAATAGAAATGTACACTAAAATCCTTGAAAGTTATAAAGGACTAATCCGCTAGTTTTTTATTGAACCTCACACAAATAAAGATGGGTGACTTCATGAGTTCTGAACTCTATTTATGGAAGAAGGGAAATACCTGGGCTAGAGTAGAACCTGATGGCAATGTAAGGGTTGGTGTTATTCCGGATGTCATAAGGAAGTATCCTAAAGTAGCAGTAGTAAGATTTGTTGTAAGTGAAGGCGCTTCGGTAAAACAAGGAGATAAAATAGCTTCAATTGGTGTAGGTAAAACAACAATAACCGTTGAAGCACCCATATCAGGTACTATAATTAACATAAATGCTAAGGCAAAGACTACTCCTGCGATTATCAAAAAAGATCCTACAGGTGAAGGCTGGTTAATAGTCATTAAGCCATCAAAGCTGGAAGAAGACCTAAAGAATTTAGTCAAAGGATGAATCAGGATAAAGTAATACTACATTATTTAGAAATATTAGGTCTTTTTCTAGCCCTCTTTTACACCTATCTTGGTGAACGGCATGGATTTAAAGGTGTGGAGATGTCTTGGAATATATAGGGCTCCAGCAAGTCATATACATGCATCTCAAGAAGTTATAACAAGAAGTGTTGGTAAAGGACTTTCTCCACCAACAATTAGAATAGTAGTATATGATCCCCCTGCAGTAACTATAGGTTATTTCCAAAATCTAGAAGAAGAAGTTAATGTAGATAAATTAAAAGAACTAGGCGTTGATGTTATGAGAAGACCTACTGGAGGAGGCACAGTATTAATGACAGGACCTGAAGGACCTGAAGATGCTCCCGGCTGGGAGATATATGTTCCCGAGGACTGGTGCGATGTCCTCAAAGATATTGATAAAAGTTATGAATATTTATCAAGACCCATTGTAGAGTTCTTTCGAATGCTAGGCATAGAGGCTAACTTTAGACCTAAGAACGACATTGAGGTTAGAGGTAAGAAAATATCAGGAGTAGGACAATACAGAGAATCTGGCGGAATTCTTCATACAGGAACGTTCTTATTTGATTTTGACATAAAGCTTATGCTCAAAGTCCTTAAGATGCCTATCGAGAAAATAAGTGATAAAGCCATTAAATCGTTCGAAGAAAGATTAACAACCGTAAAACGTGAAGTAGGGTTTAAGCCTAGCATTAGCGAAATTTTAGAATTGTTTAAGAAAGCTGTAGAAAAAACATTTAATGTTAAGGTGGTTGACGGATCATTAAATGATGAAGAAATAAAGGATTTAGAGAAGACATTAATAAGATATAAATCAAGAGAATGGTTATATGGTATTAGGCCATCGCAAGAGTACACGAATATATATGTGAAGAAAACTCCTGGAGGTCTGATAAGGATACATGTAAAGGTTATGGATAATATGCTTGAGAGCATATTAATAACTGGAGATTTCTTCATTTACCCTAAAACAGCAATATATGATCTTGAAGCTTACCTGAAATGGTCACCAATAGACGAATTAGAAAACAAGATAAAAGAGTTCATAAAGACGAGGAAAATAAAGATACTTGGATTAAATACTCAACATTTAGTTAAGTTAATATGTGATGCTGTTAAGTCTTCAAAAGGTAGTTAAAGTTTGATTCTAGTGGTTGGCAATATCGTTTCAACTATTTTTTCATTACCCCTATAGGCGTGTACAGCACATGCTAAACATGGATCAAAAGCTCTAACCACTCGTACTATATCTAATGTTGGATCGGTTTTCGTAACTATAGGTGTATTTGTTAGTGCCTCCTCTAGAGGCCCTTTTCTACCTTTATCATCTCGTGGAGAAGCATTCCATGCTGTAGGTGTTATTACCTGGTAACCATCTATAACATATTTCTTTATCCTTATCCAATGACCCAATGCTCCTCTTGCAGCTTCAACTAATCCCCTTCCTTTTGAACTCTCAGGTATTTCCCAAGGATTCCAAGGATCTCTATTCCCTTCCTTAAATAAATCAAGAAGCTTATCTATCTCTTCAAGTACTTTGGTTGCTGCAAATGCTGTTTCATAAGCTCTAGCATATATTCTCTCTAAGGTATTTGGTTTTTTAGGAGGTCTCCAATCACCTGCATCAGTACGTACTTTACCACCACATTGTAGAGCTGTAGACCACATTCTAGCTAAAGGACCTGTTTCCACTACATACTCTTTCCACCTAGGGGCTTTAATGTATGAGTATTTATGGTTCTTATTCATACCTGTGAACGTTACTTTTGGCGGTCCTTCCTCTGAAGGCTTTCCCCCAGAATCTTCAGTATACCATGAGTGAGTGACGTGTTCAATAATATTAGGCTCTATTTCATCATACAAATTATTAGTGATTAAACTACCTTTAATTATGACCCCTGGCTTTAGCGCTCTTTTCAGAGGGTCTAAGGATATATCCTCAAATGTTCCATAGGCAATTAGGTTAGCTTCTCTCTCTCCTGAATATTGCATTTCATCTTTATAAACTTCATATAATTTATCAAATAATGGTATCATATAATTATCTATCCATGTCTTTAATTGCTTAACTCTATACATAAAAGACATAATCTTTTGTATATCAATAATATCGCTAATTCCTCCAGGTAGAATTGAAGCTGCATGAGGTAACTTGCCTGCAAATATTGCAGCAGCCTCCATGGCTAATTTCTGCATTTTTAATGCTTCGATGAACCCTTTACCCTTTAACCATGCAAGATCCTCTATTTTTCCGTAAGGGGGACCATAGTCAGGACCAGCTAATAGCATACAATGAAGTATATGATCATAAATCCAATGTGTATATTGCATTATATTTCTTACAACAATAGCTATGGGAGGAGGTTGAACGTTGAAGGCGTCTTCTAGCGCTCTTGCTGTGGCTATGCTATGATCTAGTGAACATACACCACATATTCTAGATGTTATGAATTGAGCATCTACAGGATTGCGGCCAATTAATATTATTTCAAACCCTCTGAACATTGTCCCCTGAACCCATGCATCGACAACTCTGTCCTTCTCCAATAGAACCCTTACTGATAAATGACCTTCAATTCTAGTAATAGGATGTATAACAAGCTCCTTCATGAGTTCACACCCTTTCCCAAGGCTTCTTCTCTAATTTCTTCTTAATACCGTAACCATATAGTAGAATTGTTAAGGTAGGTGGTGGAATAAATGCTGGTACTGGTTTTGGTGGATAATATATGAATGGTGACATAACGTCAGGGAATTCAGGGTCTGTACATCCTATACATACGCTACCTGATAGAGGACAAGCACTTACTCTACCATTCCATTTCCTTTCAGGGCAATCACCACGTGTGTCTGGTCCTTTGCAACCTAGTAGTAAGAGACATTCTCTTCTCCCAAATTTTCTAGCAAATTCTCCTTCACTAAAGTAGCCTGCTCTAGGACAACTTTCATGTACTGACTTGCCGAAGAACATTAGTGGTCTATTATATTCATCTAGTGAAGGTGGCTGGGCCTTTCCCTTAATAAATAGTATTAAGTTAGTTAAAGTTCCTGTTATCCAATCTGGATGTGGGGGGCAGCCAGGTATGTTTATAACTGGTAGGTTTAATTTTGATCTATATTCCCTGCCTAATATGTCCATTACTCCTTTAGCAGCAGTTGGGTTAGGAGACCCTTTAGGTATGCCCCCAAAGGAAGCACAAGTCCCTACAGCAATTGTTGCAAGAGCTCTTGGGGCTAAGTTTTTTATATATTCGAGCAATGTAATGGGTTTTCCCTCGATTTCTCCCATTAAACAATGAACACCATTATCTTTTGTTGGAATCGCTCCTTCGACAATTAATATGAATTTTTCTGGCGGTTTCTTAATGAGTTCTAATGCTCTATTCCCCCAAGCAAGCATTATTGTTGGATGGTATTCCACATTTACTTTAACTAGCGGTATAGTACCTAATAGAAGATCAGTTAAACCTGGAAAATCGGCTTGGAGCATAGAAATAGTGCAACCTGTACACTCTTGTCCTTGTAGCCATATCAATTGAATGTTTTCTTCCTTCATTAAAGCTTGGGGGTTGGTCTTGGTAAAATTTTTAAAATTATCCTCGAAGGTCAAATATTCACCTCACCCTACTGATTATTCACATTTAATATAAAGTTTTTACTTAATTGAATCAATTATAGAGCTAATGACATGTTTTAGATCAATATGTCTAGTTATTCCTAATTCATCTAGTATTAGTTTGACTATTTTAGTTAATGAACTCATCACCTCTTCTGAAAGACCTATCTTAAAAGAATTAGTATTGTGGGGTTCACAACCTATTATAATTATCTCCTTAGGCAATGTGCCAAGGGCTTTACATAATAGTAATATATTCTCTAAATTCAATTCATGTAAGCTTACGTTAAATACTTGCTTAACGTTGTTAAGCCTTAGGTTCTCAATGGATATCTTGAGATAATAAATAGTGCCGGGCTTATTGCCTTTAACTACTGAATCTACAATAATTACCTTATCTGCATTCTGCATATGATTTAATACACATAGAGTAGAAGTGCCACATTCGATTAAGTTTATGTCCTTTCGTATAACATTCAATGATTCAAGTATTTTAATTACATAAATTCCTAATCCATCATCCCCCTTAAGTACATTACCTAACCCTATAATCACAATTTTCATGGGGGGAGTCCCTAGTGGGTGAACGAGTGCTCTCATATTAAAATGCTTAGATCAATTATAAAAGTATGTTAGCGCAGGCGGGTGCACCAATGAATATATATAGGTGTACATAAAGGTTATATCCTAGTTTATGCTTAGACTATAGGGGCAGGTGATTTTCTTGGCAAAAGCTAAAGTCTATTATACAGATGCTCGTGGAGGTAATTATCACTTAAGCCTTGCACACAAAGTCAAAGAATTATTCTATGAAGCAGGATTACATGAGGCAATTCAGCCAGGAGATATTGTAGCTATTAAAATACATGTTGGTGAATGGAACAGAACAAGCTGTCTAAGACCTGAACTTGTAGCAGCTGTTGTTGAATGTGTAAAGGAGTCAGGAGGAAGACCCTTCGTAACTGATACGACAACTCTATCCTATCACCCCTGGAGCTCTAGATATAATGCCTACTATGAATTACTAACTGCTTATAGACATGGTTTCACTCCCGATGCTCTAGGATGCCCATTAATAATAGCTGACGGATTCCATGGTGAGGACGACGTTAGAGTAGATCTTCCTGAAGGAATAATATTAAAGGAAGCTTACATAGCACGAATGATCGCTGAAGCTGATGTTTTAATAAACCTAGCTCACGGTAAAGGTCATCCGGTCACATCCTTTGGAGGATGTATCAAAAACATTGGTATAGGTGCTCAATCTAAGAGAGGTAAATATCAAGTACATATGGCCCTATGGGGTGACCCCAAGGACGCTATTGGATGGCCTTCAGTAGATAAAACGAAGTGTCCTGGTAAAGAATGTCCATATTGGCAGTTATGTGAACAGTCATGTCCTGAGGGTGCTATTAAAATAACTGAGAAAGGACTTGAATTCGACTTTGATAAGTGTAAATTCTGCTGGTCCTGTGCAGTATTATGTGTATTAGTAGCAGGTAAAGCGGCAATAGGTTTCCCCAAGCCTGACTACTTCCCACTAAACCAGATAGCCATGGCAGATGCTGCTCTAGGATGTGCTAAGACTAAGAAACCTGGAAAGTTAGTAAACATGATGTACTTAATCGATATAACACCATGGTGTGACTGCTTCCCATGGGGCGACATACCAATAGCACCAGATATAGGTATACTTGCATCTAAAGATGTTGTAGCAATTGATGCAGCAGCACTAGACTTAGTAGATAAGGCTCCTATAGTACCCTGGTCTAGAGCTGAAGAACTAGGATTAAAGCCAGGAGATGACAAGTTCAAGGCCGTTAATGGATTCCCACCAAGAGTACAAGTTAAAGCAGGAGAAAAGATAGGTTTAGGAACAACAGACTATGAGCTCATAGAGTATAAACCTGAATTAACACCAGAAACTGTGGGTAAGCATCAAATACAGAAGACTCCAACCATACCATGGCTTAAGAGAGTATATGAAAGGAAGCACATATTAGAAGGCGTACTACCATTTAAGAGAGCAAAGTTTGGAACTGTTGACTGGCACGTATTTGAGTAAATAAAGTAAAGATAAACACCTAAAATAAAACAATAACTTTTTTACTTTTACTACCTTCTAGACTTAGGTGAATATATTGTCTAATGTATTTATGGTTGATGTTAAAAGTGATCCAAGCGTAGGCTGTTTAGCTACAGATTTCATTAAGTTATTAAACATCCCTGAACTAAAGAAACTTTTAACAAACAATAGATCCATTGCAATAAAGGTACATATAGGTGAAGAAGGTAATTACAAGTACTTATCACCTTCGTTTATAAGTCTCATGGTTGATGAATTAGCAGATGGAAAAAGAGCATTATATGTAGTAGATACGAGCAGCATAACTTCCGGAAGTAGGCTTTTTGGAGATTCGTGGCACGCCCTAGCCGCTAAGCATGGATTTACATATCAAAGCATAGGAATTGACGTAGTTTTAGCGGATGGCTACTATGGAACTGATGGGGACCTCGTCTTCATAGATAAATCAGAGGAGTTAGCGGGAGTAGAGATAGCAGATGCTATTCTAAAATCAGATGCACTGATCGTTATAACACATGTTACAGCAGATCCATTAACTGGATTATGGGGAGCCTTAGCACATTTAGGTTTAGGTTGTTTAACGAAGAAGGGGAAACGCAGGGTTCACAAAGCTTTAGAGTTAAAGTTTAATCCAGATAAATGCAATGGTTGTGGCATATGTCAAGAAATATGTGTATGGAATGCTATTAAAGTTCTCCCAGACAAGAAAGTCGTTATAGATAAAAACAAGTGTATATCATGTGGTGACTGTGTCATATACTGTACTAATAAAGCATTATATTTTGACAATAAAGGACTAATGCGTTATAGGAAGAGAATAGTTGAATCAGCAAAAGCGGTTATGGAGGCGTTAAGTAATAACGTCTTCTTCATTAACTTCTTACTTGATATCACACCCTTCTCTGATAATTATCCTGAGCCAGGATCACCAATAGTACCAGATATAGGTATACTTGCATCTAAGGATCCAGTAGCAATAGATAAAGCCTCTTTAGACCTAATAAACAATGCTCCTGGAATACCAACATCAATAGCGAATAAATTCAATGCCCTCACGCCGGGCATAGATAAGATCAAGGCAATTTATGGAATAGACGTAAACTTCATGATAGAATACGCTGTTAAACAAGGTCTAGGAAGCAATAAATACAAGCTTATAAAAATATAGGTAGGTGGCAGCTATGAGTAGTAATATAGATCTAGTAGAAGCATTTATAAGAAGAGAAGCACTTAAGGACGAACTAGTAAAATATTCGCCAGCATTTGAAAATATTAGAAAAGTGAAATATAAAATAGCAGTCATGAGCGGTAAAGGAGGAGTAGGTAAAACAACTATTTCAATAAACATTGCTGCTTCCTTGAAAATGAAGGGATACTCTGTAGGTATTTTTGACGTTGATGTCCATGGACCTAGTGTTCCATCACTATTGGGGATCAAGGAGAAAACAGATCTTATGGGACATCATCTATACCTTAAGCCCTTAACTTCTAAACATGGTATTAAGGTAATGTCTGTAGAACTTATGTGGCCTGGAACCTTTGTACCAGTAATGTGGAAAGGACCCTACAAAGCTAGAGCAATAAGACAACTAATGGCAGCAACAGTATGGGGCGACTTAGAGTTCCTAGTAATAGATATGCCTCCCGGTACAGGTGATGAACACATAACAATATTAAAAAGTGTTCCAGGACTTAATGGCGTTGTATTCGTAACCACACCTCATAATCCTGTTCAACAGACTGTTGGAAGAGCAATAAATTGTGCTAAAGAATTAAGAGTACCAATCCTAGGGGTTATAGAAAATATGAGCACTTTCATATGTCCACATTGTGGTGGTAGCATAAGGATATTTGGACATGGTGGTGGTCGAAGAATTGCTGAAGCACTTGAAGTACCATTCCTTGGCGAAGTTCCATTAGATATTCATATAGTAAAGGCAGCAGAAGAGAAAGAACCTGTAGTAATTAAATATCCTAATGCACCTTCATCAATAGCTATTAAGAATATAACAGATAAAATTCTTAAAATGATTATAAAGTGATAACGTGTCTGAAGAAGAGGCCTTAAAGGAGGAAATTCTAAGAATACTCAAAGAGAGAAACCTAGTGTGTACTGGAAGCTGTTATTTAAAGAGACCTGATGAACTCCATTGTGTGGATTTAGCACAGATGCTAGGAACAAATCAAGGGGTAATATGGAGATTGATAAGGGAGTTAATGGCGGAGGGAAGAGTACTAAGAACAGAAGTGTATAGAAATGGTAGAAGAATAAATATATTTAAACCTGCATAAAAGTGATATCATGAGTATAGATGAGGTAAAGGTAACAGAAATTATAAAAGAAGCTGTAAAGGTGCTCTATGATTACCTACGAGGACTAAAGAGTACTAAGGAGGTATTAAATGAAATTAACAATCTTAGGGTAAATGATTTATTGAGGAAATATTGGAATGAATTAATTAAGAATGAGAAATACGCAGATTTTCTTGAGGCTCTTCTAATTATTTCGAGCATAGCTAGAGAATTAGAATTTCAGGAAAAAGAGTATGGTTTAGATAGCGTCAAAGAAGATATAGAATCTTTAGCTAAACTATACCTTAAAATAAAGGGAGAGTTACAAGCCCTTTAAAAACCTCCTACAGCTGGAGGAACTATAACTATAGTATCACCATCTCTAATAACGTCATCTAGTGTTACTTGTATATAATCTGAACCACGTTGAACCATGATAAAGTAGCTCATGTCCCAATTTCCACTGGAATCTAAAACCTCATTTCGAAGAGCACTATATAGCTCTAGAACTTTATCTAATACATATTTAACCTTTATGGTTTTTTGGTGAGAAGAAATGGGAATATATACTTCATCTACGCCAACGAGATCTCTTAGGTGACCTCTAAATACTACCTTAATTTTCACGTTGTTATTCGCCCCATAAGTTCCTTGCAACATCTTTAAGACCTAGATTAATAAGTTTCTCGCGTGTTGGGATGCCCTCTTTGGTCCAGCCTCTTAACTTATAATACTCATCAGTCATAGAAATCAAGTCAGGTACGTATCCCTTTGCACCTCCTTCAGGTAGAGGAGATAGAAGTCTTTTGGGAAGTTTATCGTATTTCCTTTCACCTATGCCGCATTTAACATTAAAAGCTCTCTTTAAGTTAAATATTCTCTCACCAGCTTCTAAAAGCCACTTTAAATTAGCATCCCAGCCTGTAATTGCTGAGAGTCCTTGGACAATTAATGAAGGTGGTATTCCTACAAGAATAAGGAACTTACATAATGTTAGGGCATCAATAGTCGACATAAAGTCTTGCATAATCTTTACCATAAGTGGCTTGTTCTCTATGGAAAATCTATCCATTATCTTGTTAAATCCTAGGTCAGGTATAGTTAAATTCCTCTTTAGTACATATGCAAATGCAGTAT
>Ga0190367_1001388_pt1 | contig 14136 bp, 19 predicted proteins | sample 4872181011_MG_FD_171838 | JGI IMG/M metagenome (GOLD analysis project Ga0190367, IMG submission 171838) | Hydrothermal vent microbial mat bacterial communities from Southern Trench, Guaymas Basin, Mexico - 4872-18-10-11_MG | ecosystem: Environmental > Aquatic > Marine > Hydrothermal vents >...
AGCCTGAAGTCCACTTTAAGGGGAAATACTATACGCTGGAAGGCGCTTTGAACGATCCGAAGCCCCTACAGAAGCCGCATCCCCCGATACTGATAGGCGGTGGTGGGGAGAAGTTTACTCTTAGAGTTGTGGCTAAATACGCGGATAAGTGGAATATAGGCGGGGATTTCGAAAAATATGTTAGAAAAGCTAGAATCCTGGAAGATCATTGTAGGGACGTAGGGAGAGATTTTAAAGAGATCGTTCTCACGCATGTGGGAACCGTAATTATCGGTAGGACGGAGGAAGAGGTTAAGGAGAAATTTGATGGGTATGAAGCGGTGAAGATAGGCGGGATAAGCTATGAAGATTGGAGAAAAAACCACTATATAGGGACGCCCGAGGAGATAGCGGAGAAAATCGAGAGATTTAAAGAAGTAGGTGTTGAAGAAATCTACCTCTATTTCCCATATGCTGGGGAGTTTAAAACTCTCGAGTTCTTTAGAGATGAAGTGATGAAACAATTCAAGTAATTTCCTTTTCATTATAAAGTCCCAAGTTTTAATAAAATGTTTAGCTTAGCAGATACAAGTAAATTTAAGATAGAGAACTATAGTTATTGCCTTTCCAACTTTAGAAAGGAGAAGCGGTTAAAGAGGAGAAAAGTCGCTAGCTCAGCATAATTTCATAGCGATAGTAGCCGCAGTTATAATAAACTCTCAAATATCTGAGAAAATGAAAGAAATCTCAATCATTTATTTCCAAGTTTTATAGAAATTTCTAATTACGAAGAAAGATTTCTTAGGAACTCCATCCATCCTTATTATCCCAAAGCCGAGGTCTCCTCTTCCAGCAATCTCACTTTCATCCCATTGATGAACAAAACAACCATCTAAATCAGCCCTCTTTATGAACTCGATATTCTTTTTAAAACACTCTGCTTGCGCCTCCTCATCATACTTTACCTTATGTTTTTGAGGGTATAGCCAGATAGGCCCCGCTTTAAAAGCTTTATCTATTGTTTGAAACCTAAATTCGCTCAGTATGGCTGGTTTCCCAAATCGCTTCATTTTTAATAGCAAATCTAAGTATATGCGCTCTGTTTTGGAATATAAAAATTGATTGCACATTACCATGTCTAAATCCTCCCAATTTACCAGTTCGAATTCCCAGGATCCAGCAGCGTACGATATTCTGCCAGAGAAATATTTTCTCGATTTCTCTACTAGTTCAGCTATAAACTTCTTAAATCTGTCAGGGTTTTCTCTCAACGGCCTATGTACATATTTCTCCATATTGGAGCATCTTTCGACATAGCCGAGTTTTCTATCGCCCTCTAAATTTACCTCTAAACTTAGTTCATTTCCAAGCATTAAAACATCTATTCCATAATCTTCAGCTTTTTTACAAAAATCCTCGTATATGCTAATGTATTCTGATTTTGGAATTACATCGCCAACTTTAGGATGAGCCCACACTTGCAAGCCTTCCTCCTTGGCGATTTCTACAATTCTCCACAATATTGCGCCGACCCCTTCTAACCTTATAGCATTTGCGCACAGTTCGCTCCGCATTCTCTCGATATCACTTCTTATTCTATTAAGATCTTTTTTAAACCAACCCATAGATGTAGATAGATATACTATACCCTTGACTTTCACAAGCAGTGATAATAGTAAAATAAAGCTTTATTTATTATCGACCATAAGTACTGGAGCTTTTCAGAAGAATTAAAAATTAAAAATTGAAATGGATAGGAATAAATTCGATAAAATATTTTATATGCTAGAAAATGAAGGACTCGCATTTAAAGATAGTACCTTACGACGATGAATATCCCAGAATTTTCAGTGAAATAAAGGAATTTATCCATAGCATAATTCCCTTCGAAATTAGAATCGAGCATATAGGTAGCACTGCCGTCCCGGGACTTGGCGGGAGAAGAATTATAGATATTCTGATTATAACTGAGCGGGAGTATATGCAGAAAGTAGTCGAGTTGCTAGAAGCTAGGGGATTTAAGTACAATCCTCAAGCTAGTACTTTACCTGAGAAGCTTTTTGTCTCGGGACCTTATAGGTATAAGGGAGAAAAGCTCCATGTACACATCCACGTAACATTTCAAGGAAGTAGAGAACACGAGGAAAAACTATTGTTTCGGGATTATCTGAGAAGAAATCCCACTGAGGCCAAGAGATACTATGAGTTTAAAAAATTGTGGATGGAGAAAGCTGGATCAAATTTATCTAAATATAGAGAATATAAAGCAGCTTACATTAAAGTGATTTTAGAAAAAGCAAAAGAGGAGATTCCTCAATGAGAGAAGAGTTCATAAAATCTTTAATATCGCACAGTCAATTTCAACGATAGAAACTATGTCTATCAATTTTAGAAACAAATGGCTTGAAATAGGCAAAGAAGTTCTAGCTCTGATAGATGATAGTATAACGCCGAGGATGGAGAGAATTGTTCGAAGGAAGGTAAGTTTTGAAGTTTTCAAACGTCTCAGCAAGAGACTTCACATCTTAGCGGATGAAATAGCTGAAGACTATTTGAGAGAAGTAGCCGATAACGCCGTGCTTATAGACCACGTCTCTGAGAGAATTCTAAGAGAGGGAGAGAAGCCCGTCGCGATAATCTTACTAAATGCTCTCGATGGTTCCCAGAATGGAGTTAGAGGAATAGCTTTCTATGGAGCTTCAATCGCAGTTGCAAGATATAAGCCGAACGCTACTCTAAAAGATTTAGAAGTGTCCGTTGTGAGAAATTTCGCGACGGACGACGTTTATACAGCGACGCTGGGAGGGGGTGCTTATTTAAATAATATGCGTATCCGCCCTTCCACCGAAACGGAGCTAGCGAATTCTATAATAGGCATGGATACTTATGTAGAGGATTTAAGCATTCTATTAAGAAAACTAGAGAAACTCTTAGCGCAAGTTAGGGATTTGAGACGTATGGGCTGTTCATCGCTAGAGGTTTGTGAAGTAGCGAGAGGAGCTATAGATTCATTCATCGATTTAAGAGGCACCACGGATATAGTGCATTTAGCGTCTAAGCTCATCGTAGAAGAAGCCGGAGGAATAATAACCGATGAACACGGCAATCCTTTGAAAAAACCGTTAAAGGTAGGAGAAAGAGTAAAATTCATAGCTTCAGGAAATAGAATTCTTCACGAGAAAATTTTAAACTTAATTTCAGCTAGCAATCAGTAAATTGCAGGTACTACGGCAGTTTAGCTTTAACTCTATTTAAGTATATAGAGGAATAGGAGGATCTCGAGCGCTCCAGACAGACATGAATCCATTTAAAAAAGCTTTTTCAACTTTACTGAGGAACTTCTGAGTAGGCTTTCGAGGACATATTCCCAAGTTAAACATACAACTGAACGTCCCATCTATCTTTATAAATAGCTTCTCTTTACTCCATACAACTTTCAATTTTACCCTGATATTCTCTCGATTTTTTAACCATAGTTTTCTAGCCTGCCAAGCAAGCTCTACTCCACAATTCCAAGCTTCTAGGAGCAATCCTAGATGATAAGCAGACCATAAAGGTCCTAATGGAGATAGTATAGTTTGATCAGAGATATCCAGTCCCTCCTAGACCCTGTTTAAAATACCTAGGTTCACTTTATTTAAAAATATTGTAGTTTTGTAACCCAATTTAGCTATCCGTTCTATAGTTTAAGTGTTCGACGGCTATTATCACAATTAGTATTGAAAAGTGCTAAAGGAAAAAAGAAGAAAATGTAAGCAACTCTAAAAAATCGGGAGCTGCTACAGTTTCTTCCCAAGCTTTAAGAGTAAAGATACTGTCTCCTTAGGGGCATAGCTGGAGATATTCTAACGTACTTGAATACTCCAGGCAGCATAATTCTCCAAGTATTGAAAGACTCCATTGCAGTCTCAGCACTCTCATACTCCATTATTGACATTCCCTAGTGTTCCGGTGTAAAGTATCATCCTAGCACTTTTGCGCCCTTAGGCGACCACAGACCTTTCTCGGCAGCTTCAGCTACTTTTTTAGCTATTTTAATAGGATCTATGTCTGGATTTAACTCCCAGTACGCTATAAACAGCATGAAATTTTCACCTCCTTATCTTTGCCACATTAATACATGTTTCTTATATAAATGTGCATTTTTTAAGGATAAAGTTAACATTTTCACAAAAAATATACATGAAACTATTCTACTATTTTATTATTCATAACCTTATTAAAATTATAGAGAAATTTTAGCCGTAAAATAATTTTTCTAAATATTTCTTAAATATAAATGGCTATACCACTTATTAATCAAACGGACTATTTAAACGTGCAGATAACAGAAATATCTAGTACATCAACTCAGCCAGCCATACTCTATGCCTCAGGAGAGAAGATGGATATCAGCAATAAACTTAGGAGCGAGAATTCCGATAAAATAGTTATATTAAAAGATTATTTCAACTAACATATTCTCTCTACGCCTAAGTTCATTGCATGCAAAATTAAGACTTTCTCTTTCCGCTTCGGAAAGATGAATAGAATTCTTCAATTCTTAATCAAAGAGGAGATAAGAAGTATTATAAAAATTAGGATACCTATTTCTTAAAGTATTTTATTTTCTGAGTGCCATCATTTAGTTTTGCTAAATAACCAACTGCGTGTTCACTACAGTAATTCTCGCATAACCTAGCGTATTCTAAGGTCTCGTAGACTAATCCGCAAATATTGCATATTTGCCGTATTCGGTACGAATCCCGACCGTGAGCGCCCCATAATAATCCATTTTATTTTAAAATTTCTCCCTGATATATAACTCTCAAGTCGACATTACCGCCTTATTCACGAAAAATTTTTTAAGTGTTTTCCTTCACTTATCATGAAATATTTAAAGAGTTAAGAATATGGAAGAGGGAAGGGGAGAAACCCTTAAAGAACTAGAAGAAACGTACTTCTCGCTGAAGGACTGGGAGACCAGGGAAAATGCCAACATGGACCTATCATATGGAGGTTTCATAAAATACATATTAGATAAGCTGTTGAAAAGGAGAGAGGTTCTCATCGAATACCTGCCTCAAGAAGCGGTAGAAAAACATTTGAAAGGTTACATCCATATACATAAACTTCCGAGCTCTCTGTGGATACCATATTGCGTTGGCTGGTCCTACTATAGGTTGCTTAAAACAGGTCTCGTAACCCCAGGTACAACTTCTAGGCCGCCTAAACACTTTGATACCGCTCTATCCCAGCTGGTTAGCTTTTTCTACTCGGTATCTCAAGAGTGGACAGGGGCTCAGGCAGTAAACGGGTTCGACCTATATACGGCTCCGTTCGTAGCTAGAGATAAACTAGGTTATAAACGAATTAAGCAGGCACTGCAGAGGATGATATTCGATCTAAACTACCCCGGGAGGTTGGGATTTCAATCTCCGTTTACGAATATAACCGTACTCCTAGATACTAACAAGCAAATTCTAGAAAGCGATGCAATAGTGGGAGGCAAAAGCGCCGGGGTTTTAGGAGACTATATAGAGGAGGCTATTCTAGTGGCTAAGGCTCTTTTCGAGCTTTGCGTGGAGGGGGATGGAATTGGACAACCCTTCACTTTTCCAATACCAACTATAATGTTAACAAGGGATTTCGACTGGAATGGTAGAAAGTGGGGCGATTTTGTGGATATTCTATTTAAGGCTATAGCCCTTAGAGGATCCGCCTACTTCCTCAACGGATACTCTGTAAACGTCGAGGCTCTATACTCGATGTGTTGTAGACTCGTAGTAGATGTATCGAAGATCACAGAATTGGAATTGAAACCCGTGAGCGAGCTGGAGAGTTTCCTAAGAAAAGGCAGACACGCATATGGAATATGGGCTATACCGGACGCTACTGGTAGTATAGGAGTAGTCACGGTGAATTTACCGAGACTAGCGATAGAGAGTAGGGGGGAATGGGATAGGTTTGTAGACTCGCTTAGAGACTTACTAGAGCTAGCTAGAAGCATTCTCAAAATTTTGCGGAGTAAATATGAAAAAACTTTAAGAGCAGGACTTATGCCTTTGACTAAAACTTACTTGGGCACGCTCTCTAACCACTATAGCACTATAGGTCTTATAGGTCTTCCTGAGGCAGCAGCTAATTTCATGGGCGAACCCAAACTATGGGAAGAGTGCGAGAAGAGAAAAGTCGAAGAAGCCGTCAATATCGAAAAACGGATAGTAGAGGAGGTTAGGGAAATCGTTGAAGAATATGAAGAAGTAGATGGAATCCTTTATAACGTGGAGGAAATTCCGGGAGAGAGTACCGCTTATAGACTCGCTATGCTTGACTATGCTAAGTTTAAGGAAAAGGTAGAGAAGGGAGAAGTGTTTATACCGGGAGACGGTTCGACATTCTTTTATAGTAACAGTATCGTACCTTACTACGCGCCAGTACCGATAACCACTAGAGCTTTACTTGAGAGCGAGGTACAGAAGGAATTTAGCGGAGGAGTTATGATGCACCTCTTCCTATATGAAGCGGCTGACTACGAGGCGTTGAAGAAGCTCGTTTACAGATTAGCGACTTCGACAAAGCTTGTATATTTCAGTATAACCCCGACCGTTAGCGTGTGCAGGAAATGCGGTTGGCGGAGAGTTGGAGTTTACGATGCTTGTCCAAAGTGTGGTTTTCAAGTAGATGTGTGGAGTAGGATTGTGGGATACTACAGGCCCATTAGAACATGGAATATTGGGAAAAAAGCAGAATTTAGGAGTAGATATCACTATGGAAGTAGGGGAGAGTTGAGGCTAGGTGAGACGCACGTTTTCTAAAGTCGAGATTTCGGGATGGATTGAGACATCGCTCGTAGATGTGATAGGTCACGTGTCATTTTCCGTGTGGTTTAGCTATTGTAATTTTAGGTGTCCCTGGTGTCAGAATCGCCCCGTCATCATGGGTGAGAAAGTTTTAAAAGTAAACATCGATAAACTAGTAGAAATTATAGAAGAACACGCGTGGCTAGTGGACTTCCTTCACGTAACTGGCGGGGAGCCCACTCTACAACCCGTAGGGCTGGCCGAGCTTTTCAAGCAGGTGAAGGAGAGAACTAAGCTTAAGACAAGCCTATCGACTAACGGGTCTCGCCCAAACGTGATACGGAACCTACTTAAAGAAAACCTCCTAGACCATTTAGCTATAGACGTAAAAGCCCCCATAGACAATGAAGAACTATATGCTAAAGTAATAGGCCTTAAGAAGGAAAATGTGGTCAAAAGCGTGGTTGAAAGTCTATCTATAGCAATTAAAAACTTAGATTTTATTGAAGTGAGAACGACGCTGGTCCCTGGACTGTTGGAAGTAAAGGACATAGAGCGCATAGCTAGGTATCTATCGACACTGGGGAAGATTAAGGAGAGACGCAGGTTCGTTTACGTGGTTCAACAATTCTCTCCGAGCGAAACCGTGTTAAACGAGAAATATAGGAGAATGAAAAGAGCAGAATTAGAGGATGTATTAAAGGCCGCTAGGATGGCTTCGAAATGTTTAAACTGGGAGGTTTACGCCAGAACTCTTGAAGTAGGAGTAGTGAGGATTAAATAAAGGTCTAAACCTTAAAATTTCTAACACAATTAGAATTGTAAAGGACCTATGCTAGACGATGAGCCCAAATATGACAGCGCCGAGGTAGACGCTCGCCACTTAAAACTCAGCCATATTTTATTCTTACAGACTTTAGCAGCAGAGATTCCTATAGTCATAAGTGCAATATAGACAATAACGGTCAGGGCTAGGCCGATTGTAGATATTATTCCTAAAGGTGTATATGGCAATGTCGCAAACCTCGGCAAAGGTGAGAGCTAGCAGAGCCGCTATAACTCCTTTACTACTTACTAGAAAATTTTTATTCTTCTGTATTACAAATATTACGATCTGTAATGTCTGTAGTCGTGAGCTTTAGAGTTGATAAGGAGATTAAGCGTAAAATGGAAGAGTACAGCTATATCAATTGGAGCGAAGTTGTGAGAAGGGCTATTTTAGAGAAGATAAAGGAGGAGATGAAGAGGAAGAAGAAGGATTTAGAGAGAATTAAGAGAGCTGTAATAGCCTCTGAGAATCTCTCCAGGAAAATCGAAGGGTGGAGTAGCGTTGAAGAAATTAGGCGGTGGAGAGAAGCACGTAGTAGTTGATACCTCGGTAGTTGTAAAATGGTTTATAGTAAAGGATTACTCTAAAGAGGCGAGACTGCTTCGAGATGCTTATGCAATGGGAGTATTGGATTTAGCGGCTCCAAGTATCCTCCCCTACGAAGTCTTAAACGCCCCTTAAATACTCTGGCGGCTTTAGAGAAGACGAGCTTAAAGAAGTCTCAGCTACACTAGAAGACTTCCAATTAACGCTCCATAATTTAACCGGAGAGTTGGCCGAGAAAAGCGTTGAAATAGCTATGAGAAAAGGCTTAACAATATACGACGCCTCTTACGTAGCTTTAGCCTCCCTACTAAATACCGTACTCTATACGGCGGATGAAAAACTTATAGCTAAAACTGAGCCCTTAAAAATAGCCCGCCACATAGCATTCTTTAAAATACTCCAAGACTAACTGGCAAATGCGTGAGTAATCGAGAAATGCTGTCGGAATGACACGATAAGAAAGCAGTACTAGAGAAACCCCCACAAGATGATAATGAGGAGAGCCGTGGCTACCAGAGTAGCAATATTTAGATATAGGATCTCTTAGTTCCCGTATTAATGATGACTGCACGTCAGGCTAATCGGTGATGCGATTGGTCTTTGCCGATCTCGCTCCCAGACTGTAGATCGACTGGGTGGGAAATTGGAGGAGCTATCTAAATGCAATAGATGCGGAATATGCTATGCCTATTGTCCTACCTACAGAGCTAGCGGAAGGGCAGAGTTCAGCCCCAGCGCTAGACTGGAGGCGGCGTCGAAGATAATCTCCGGGGAACCGAAGAGAGAGCACTTAATCCCCGTGTACTCGTGTACTCTATGCGGGATGTGTACTAGAGTCTGTCCTAGAGGAGTAGATATTCCGAAATTGATGGAGTTGTGTAGGATAACGCTGTACGAGAGCGGATTAGCTCCCCTCCCTCAACACCGCGAAATCATAGATTCCGTACTCCGATACGGGAATTCCGTGAAGAAGCCTAGAGAAGCCAGATGGTCTTGGCTCCCCGCAGAGTACGAGTTTCTATTCGAGAAAAAATCGCCTCTCCTGTTGTTCATCGGCTGTCTCTCCTCCTACTTGACGAAAGAGATCGCGATCTCTACGATAGAGTTGCTATCGAAGATCGGAGTAGAGTTTAGACTATATAGAGAGGAGGAATGCTGCGGCGCTCCTCTACTGAACTACGGAGATCTAGCAGATGCGAGAGAAGTAATCGAGGCAAATAAGCGGTTATTCGAGAAAGAAGGCGTCGAGGAGCTGCTAGTAGTCTGCCCCGGCTGCTACAGGATATTCAAACGAGAGTATAGAGAATACGAAGTAAAACACGTAGTTCACCTGCTATACGAGCTATACGAGAGAGGAGAACTAAAGCTCGAGAGACTAGACATCAAGTACACGTACCACGATCCATGCCACCTAGGCAGAGAATACGGGCTATACGACGAGCCTAGAGCCCTCCTAGGAGCCTCTGGGAGATTAGTAGAGATGGAAGAGAGCAGAGATAGAGCTTTATGCTGCGGTGCAGACGCTGGGGTTAGACCGGCGTTTAAAAATCTCTCAATCTCCATGGCTACAGAGAGATTAAAACAGGCCAGAGACAAGGCTGAGATCCTAGTCACCACATGCCCCTTCTGCCTCTTCAACCTAAACTACACGAATCTAAAGCTAGGCCTAGGACTTAGAATCGCGTACCTAACCGAGATACTGCTAAAAGCTCTAAAGAATCCGTAATCGAGATCTTGAGCTTCGACGCGAATATATTTAATTATCCTCTCCCAGTTCTATTTTAAATTCCAATGGATTTTCTACCTTAAAGAATTCAAAATTCCTAAAATCAGAAACATTCTGAGTCCACACATAGTCTACCTCGCCCTTAGCAGTATAAGCGAGTACTACATCAAATACATCCCCGTTCTTCACATTATTCTCAGCCGCATATTCTAATGCCTCCTTTATGTTTTTTGGGTAAAGCTTCTTTATCCTTTTAGAAGAAAGATACATAACCGCTATTCTAGACGCTTTAGCCGGAGATAGAGGCTTTTTGACCTTCCTCGAAGTTACGACAGAGTAAAACTCTAGAATATTTTGGACCGAGACGTACGGTATATATAAGCCTCTAAGGCCAGCCAATATTAGCAACTTCGCCTTCTCACGGTACGGGCTTAAAACGTCATGAGCATAACATAGGATCATAGTATCCAATAATATTCTCTTACCATAATACTCGGTTTCTCTAAATTCCCTCCCTTTAATGTAGATTTTCATATATTTCCCTTCTCTCAATTTTCTCCGGTACGCCTATCTCAAAAGGTTCTTCTAAGAGCTTTTCCAAAACCTCATCCGGCGTCTCTTTAAGCAACCTCACTATCAACGTTTTAGGCCCGCCAATAGAAACCTCCACTTTATCTCCCTCCTCTAACCCTATCCCCTCGGCAATAACCTTGGGAATATAAATTTTACCTCTTATATATTTGGTAATCTTTTTCATACCAAAACCAAATTACCAAAAGAGATATTTATCTCTATCGTTCCTAGGATATTAGCCAACATATTGCATCCAGGCTTTCACTTTACCAATAACAAGACTTTAAGGAAAGAAGCGGGGATTAGATCGTCGACCCTTAATAGGCAGGGCGAGAGCGTGAAGATAGATTGAAGTGTTTCGATACCCTGTTGGGACGCCTCTAGCTCTAGGGTTTTGCGCGAGTTCGATAGGCTATGCTGGTTGCTAGGCGATGCACGTTGCATAGAATCATCGGCACCAAGCTAGCAATTTGAGATATCGTTTGGTATAATGTCCTCAAATACGCCTATATTTCGAGGAAAATAGACTATTATTCACTTATTTAAAGATTAGGAAATATTTTCTCTAGCGCATACATTTTTCTTTCCATTGTGCATACATTATTAAAGATTAAGGCGCTTCTCTAATAGGTCTATTTAAATTACCTAGCGTGATAGAAATAGTTTCAATTTAAAACGCTACATTAACCCTTAAGTTCTAAAATCTGTTTAGGACCATTCAGACAGATATATAGTTCGTTTAACACGTCTCTCCCTACTAGTATTCTATCTATATAGGGGTGGACGAATATCTTCTTCCTAGCATGATAGAATTCTCTAATTTCGACGACGGCAATGACAGGCTTGAGTTTAGTGATAAAATGCCCGGCGTGTATGGCGTAATACTCCTCATCTACCTCGATTAAGCTTAGCTTCAACTTCTCATACACGTTTTTAGTTATAACTAAGCTCCCGCTAAACCCGGTATCAACGTAAGCCCTCTCCTCCAGCTTCATGTTCGTGATAGGGTTAATTATACTCACTTTTAGAAAGGGTTGAGGCGGAGCAACGGAAATATCATACTTCTCCACGTATCTCAAGCATTCCACCCCCAATCTCTAAAAACTCCACAGGCCTAGGCTTTATCTCCCTAATCACGGCAGAGTATATCTTTTCCTCAACGTAGGCCTTTCTAATACTGTCAATAGCCTCGTCCAGGCTACGACACACGATATGCTTCTCGCCTTTGTTAAAGACGACAATATAACCTTTAACCCCCCTCGCTAAATACTCCTCAACAAGCCTATCCGCGATCCTCCTAACATCTCCGCTCGAGTCCTCAATTATAACCGGTTTTTTCAACCACTCCTTTAAAGCCATATTAACAGCCTCAGACAAAGTAATCCCCAGCAAAGCCGCCCTAGCCTTAACCTCCCTATACACATTCTCGTCAATACCCCTAACAAAAATATTTCTCATAGATATCAAGATATCAATATTATCAAAAATATATAAATATTCGCCGCAGCGGCTTTATGAAACGGGAGGTGAACTCCGAGCTGTCGTTTGAAACCCTGACAGAAACCTGTTAGCAGCAGGCAGCTATGCTACACACATCTTCGACAGAAGTAGCAATATACAGTGGAAATACAAAGTAGACGAGTGGACTTACTCCGTCGCCTGGACCTCTGACGGCACTATGCTAGCGGCAGAAAGCCACGATAACTACTACGTCAAAGTTTTCGCCTTATCAAATCAATTTCTTTCCAACAATCAGGTTTGTCTTCTATAGAAAATAGGACTGACGCTCCAGAAACTAAAGTAGACGTACACTTACAATCAATACCCGGAACTAAGATAAGTATAGAGGTTACTGGAGTGAGAGAAGGATGGTATAACGTTTACAATTTCTTCAATAATAGTTTAATAGTTAAGGTAACTAGTTTTTCAATATTAGAAATCACCTCACTAAACTCAGTTATAGAGCTTGGTAATGGAACTAGATATATTTTTGAAGAATGGGAAATTAATGGGAAGACAATTAGTAATTTACCTAGAATAAGTATAAAAGTAAACAAATCGAAAAACTATTGTACTAAAGTGGAGAAGACAGTACCAACTGAGGTTCTCTCATGTTAACGATTTGCGATACGACGAATATTACGAATATGTTAATGAGGGAGAAAAAATTAAGATTGAAGCATGGATGGGCCTTTGGTGGGGTAATGGTATTAGATATGAAAAGAGTCCTGACGGTCGATTAATGGTAAGAGATGAAATAATAATTAGGCCCATATACAATTTGGGAAGGAATAATTATGAAGAAAAGTCGGGTAATATACGTGGTTTTTCCGTAAAGGTATATGAACCTATAGAGATCATAGGTGTATGGAGAGAGGCTACATTTCATGAATACCTCCTTATCACCGGACTTTGCTACTACCTATTTCCATTAACATTCCTCTCAATCATGCTAACCTTAATAGTTTGTAAGAAGATCATAAGAAGAAAGTATATAAAAAGACCACGGAGAGCTGAAACCAAAATACATATCTACCTAGAAAAATTAGACAAACTATATAGAGAAGGAAAGATAAGCAAAAAGGTTTATACGAAATTAAAGGCAGAATACGAGAAAAAGATTAAAGAAAAATCTAAATCCAAGTAATGCCCTTAACTCGCATATACACAACACAATTTCTATTAGCCATCTATAAACCGCTTCAGCATAAAGCCCAACAGCGCGAGGTAACTCATAAAACACAATATTAAGGAATGTTAGGTAATAATCATGCTTGGGACACTCTAAAGTATCGCAAAATTTAAGAATAAATACCACGTCAAACGCAAAATCTAGCACACTCAAAAACCTCTTCGATACGAGCCCGATGAAAAATCCCCAATCCCCCTCCTATAAATATTTTCCTCGCGTTAAAATCCGAAAAATACTCTAGAAAATTCAAAATACGTTTTAACCCATCTTGAACAAAGAAATAGTAAATCCATGGCTTTTCTCACATAAAGTCAGCCATGAACAACCTAGGCTTTTGATACCATGCTGGTTGGACGCTGTAAGAGGAAGAGAGAAGATTGATGAAGGTTTATTTTTATAGATTTCCCTCTTAGCAGTTCTAAGCGTTTTACCGAAAATCGCGGTTTCTGACTTTTTAAACAGTAAAGTTGTGACGAAACTTTGTTTAAAAACTATACAGTAATTTATTGTATTTAATGCCTTCCTCGAAGAGTTCGTGTTCGGATATTTCACGGTCAAACCATGGATTTATAAGCTTAGCGAAAAACTGCTTTTCATAATTTTTAACCACAACTCCCTCCATACTCCTAGCTACTGTGGAGAAGAAGGATTTCCCCTCCGCTATGGAAGCAAGATGGGAAATAAACCTCTCCACCTCCCTCTTAGAGGTTAAATGGATAATTCCTCTATATAGTAACGGAGGAGGAACTAGCCCTAAACTATTAACAACTTCCACTTTTTCATCGTAGCATAGGAATTGCCCCCTTTCTAAATCGTAGACGTCGAAGATGACAGCCCAGTCAGGGAGCGCATCATAAGGTACTGTATGTAAGACTTTAAGCCACTCTCCGTATAAAACCAGATTCTCCCCCAAACCCATCAAATCGTGAAAATGCGCGTAAATCCAGCGCCAAATCCCCCTGTAAGCGAGAGGCTCGAAACCCTCCACTATTAAACGCCCCCTACTCCA
>Ga0190367_1001389_pt1 | contig 14129 bp, 13 predicted proteins | sample 4872181011_MG_FD_171838 | JGI IMG/M metagenome (GOLD analysis project Ga0190367, IMG submission 171838) | Hydrothermal vent microbial mat bacterial communities from Southern Trench, Guaymas Basin, Mexico - 4872-18-10-11_MG | ecosystem: Environmental > Aquatic > Marine > Hydrothermal vents >...
GTTCTTTATTAGTTCTCCATTCTCCATTATTAGCTCTGGTCTTTTAACATATACTGCTATTTCTGGCCCTTCGAATTCTATCCTAGTTACTACTGCTGCTTTGGGTATCATTTTTAGTATGGTTTCTCGAATTAATGCTCTCACATCAACTTCATGTACCATTATCTTTGTACCCCTTTAGCTGTATAGAGAATATTAATACTTTTCTCTTCCTTTGTGCTGTGGTTACTTAACGTTTCAGAAAATATAAAGTTAAGGTATATCAGTTACCTATCTTATTTAATTGTCCGTTCTTCATACTTATCCTTAGTTATTACTACTACGTCTACTCCCTCTCCTGATGCGGAGTCTCTACTCATAGCTGATTTCACGGCTTTAACGGCTAATTGGACTGCATCCTCAACGCTCATTTCTGGATTATATTCTCCTTCAATTACTCCTATAGCTATGGGGGATCCTGACCCTGTGGCTGTGTATTTTTCTTCAGTAATAGCTCCAAAGAATTCTAACATGTATAGTCTTGGTGCTGTATCATATCCTCCTACTAATAGTTGGACTATGTAGGGGGAGTACCTTGAACTATGTAGTATTAGTGATAGTATTGATGCAACTGTTTTTACGCTTATTGGTCTTCCTAGTGTTAGCTTATAGTATTTTATTTCATTTTGAATACGGCTTACAAGCATTTGTGCGTCTGCTACTAGTCCAGCTGTAGTTATTGCTATGCGGTCGTCAACTCTTAGTATCTTCCTTACTCTTTTATGTGCTATATAGTATCCTGCTGTAGCTCTTTTATCTGCAGCTAATATAACCGCATCTTTGGTTACAAGTCCAACAGTTGTTGTACCTTTTAGCAATTTTCGTATGTCGATGTGGCTAGGTGGCTGGTACAATTTCTTCGCCCCTTAGTGTCTAAAGCAAAGAGAAGTATATAAGTTAATAAAGATTACGTAGTTTATAGTTCAATGTGGTAGTGGAGGATCACCTCTCATGGACGGCGGTTATCATAATGAGCACGTAATGAACTTGCCCAAGAAAATAGTTGTAGGCATTAATGTTAGAAAAAATATAGGTAAGTATATTAAGGAACTAATACCTGAAAAAAACATTACAGTATTTATTGTAACAGGTCCTCATGTAGTTAACATTGTAGGTAAGGAGGTATCTAGTATCCTTATTGATGAAGGTTTTGATACTCATATATTCATAGCTAAAAGGGCTGATCAGGATAATGTTGAAAGAGCTTTAAGTGAAGCTCGTGAAGTGAAGTCTCGGGTAGTTATTGGTCTTGGTGGAGGTAAGTGTATTGATGTTGCTAAGGTCGTTGCTAGTAGAACTTCTCAATTCTTTATTAGTATGCCTACAGCTGCTTCACACGATGGCATTGCGTCACCTTTCGCATCTATAAAAGGTTTAGCTCATCCTATATCAGTTAAGGCTATTGAGCCTAGTATTATTGTTGCGGATATTGAGATTATATCTAAGGCTCCTAAGAGGTTAATTGCTGCTGGTGCTGGTGATATTATTGCTAAATTTACTGCTGTACGAGATTGGCAGCTAGCACATAAGCTTAGAAATGAGTACTATGGTGCTTATGCCGCTTCACTTGCATTGTTATCTGCTAAGCATGTCGTTAGTTATGCAGGTGAAATTGGTAGATGTAGTCAGGAGGGTGTAAGGGTTCTTGTTGAGGCATTAATTAGTAGTGGTGTAGCTATCTGTATAGCTGGCTCCACTAGGCCGGCTAGTGGCTCTGAACACTTATTTAGCCATGCTTTAGACCTGATTGCCCCCAATCCTGCTCTTCATGGAGAGCAAGTAGGTGTAGGGACAATAATGATGGCATATTTACATGGAATCAACTGGAGGAAAATCAAGAAGGTATTAAAGAGAATAGGTGCTCCTACTACTGCAAAAGAACTAGGTATTGATGACGAGTATATAATCAAGGCTCTCACTATTGCCCATAAGATTAGGCCCGAGCGCTATACCATATTAGGTGAAAAAGGCTTAACATGGGAGGCAGCAGAAAGATTAGCTAGAATTACTGGTGTTATAGATTAATGAATTTATTTTTCTTTAGATTTTTCAAAGCTTTCAACGTACTTGACAGCCTTTAGGTTAGGGTCTACGTACTTGAATATCTCACTTGCTACAATAGACTTTATGTACTGTATGTTTTCAACGAATATAGCTTCACTTGGCATTTCAATTACTATACTATCATCTTTTCTCTCCACCTTAAACTTATCGGGTTCTATTCCTCTTAATTGTCTATGAAGCAGGTACTTTATTTTCTCTTTTTCATCTTCTATTTTCTTGACTATCTTGAACTTGTATATTAGTGTTTTTCCTGCTAAGGGGTGATTAAAGTCTACTACGACTCTTCCTCCCGTAACGCTTCTTATAACGGCAGGAACTCCATTTATGTTTACTATAGCTCCTGGTACTATAGAGCTTACATCAACGTGTTTCCTTAATTCTCTTAAGGGTACTATTCTAACTTTATTTGGATCTCTAACTCCATAGGCTTTCTCAGGAGGTATTTCTACTTCTTTTTCTTCACCTACATCGGATGATAGTAATTGCTCCTCGAATCCTTGGATAACTCTGCCTTCACCTAATATTATTAGTAATGGACCATATTTTCTTCCTTCTTCGTATATTTTTGCTTTCTTTGCTTCTTCTTCGCTTGTAGTTTCAATTACTTGTCCTGTTTCCTTTACCTTTGCTGTATACTCAACTAATATGAAATCACCCTTACTTAAAGGCATTTTATTATTCACCGTCTAGGTTTAAGATTAGTGGTAGTAATAAGCTTTAATTACAGTAATGTTATGTTTATCCTCCCTTTCTTAGATACCATCCGAGGTCTACTTCATTTCTTATAACTATTTGCGTAGGTTGTTTATTTCTTAATTTAATGATTTCATTATAGTTATATAGTGGGGTTCCAAAACCTATGAATTCGTTTATCCTGTTAGCTATTATTACCAATTTTCCCTTCAATATAGGTGGATACATGTCTATTATAGAACCCGCCATTATGTCTCTACCATATAGTGCTAATTTTTCTCCCCAATCATTAATGACAACAATTGATTTCCTTAAATTAAACTTAGTAAACACTAGTTCTGCAAATGTAAGTGATATCCTAATATCTTTCTCCTCTATAGGCTCTTTCCCATTAACTTTTTTGTCTATTTTTGCTACATATATTCCCGCACAATATGGATGCCTATTTGTATTGTTTAATATGTTTAATATGAACATGAATTGTTCTTCATTGACTACATATAGCTCGGAATAAGGTCCGCTTAGAGCTATCATTCTTTTGAAGCCTCTATTAATTAGCTCCTTAAGAATATTCGCATCGACTATTTTAGCAATAATGGTGATTAAGTGTTCGCTTTTATCTAATATTAGGAACTTTAATTTTCTCATTCTATCTTTCCCTTTCCTTTATGATCTTTGCTATGAAGAAGCCTTCAGTTCCATGCTTATATGGGTATAATCTAATGGCATATTGTAAGTCGTGGGTGAATTCTAAGTTAAAATACTTTGTTAGTCCTCTCGATCCTATTGGTGATTGTATTTTGGTTATTGAGGCATGTTTATATATTTCAAGGACTGTGTCGATTACCAGTTCGTTTTCTTCGGGAGCTATGCTACATGTAGAGTATACTATTGTTCCTCCTTCTTGTGCTAGGTCTAGAGCTTTAAGTAGCATTTCAACTTGTAATAATCCTAGCTTCCTTAAATCATTCATTGTTCTGCTTCTCTTCCTTTCAGGTTTAATTGGTATCAATCCCTCGCCGGTACACGGTGCATCTAGTAGTACCTTATTGAATTTGATGTTTGTATTAAATTTTCTTAAGTCGATTCTAATGGCTATGACATTGTGAACACCAAGTCTAGCAATGTTGGATCTAAGAGCTTTCATTCTTTCTCTTGAGATGTCTATGGCGATTATTACTCCTTGGTTATTCATTAATTGAGCCATTTGTGTGGTTTTTACGCCTGGTGCAGCAGCTGCATCTAACACTATTTCGCTTTCTCTTGGGTTTAAAATATATGCTGGAAGCATTGAGGCTGCTCCTTGAATCTGATAGTAGCCTCTAAGATATTCATGTGTTGAGCCTATGTTGATAGGTGATCTATGTATCCAAAAACCATGCGGAGCCCATGGTATTGGTGATAAAATTACTCCCTTCTCTCTTAATTTTCTTATTAACATGATGCAAGGAATCTTTAGGTTGTTGCACCTAATGGAAGCTGGTATCTTCCTTTCATTACCTTCAAGAAATTGTGTTAATTCATCATTAAATATTTCTTCATATCTAGCAATCATGTATGGTAAGTAACCATACTTTTCAGCTAATTTTATATGACTAGGACCGATGCTATACTTAAGGTTAGAGCATCTCTTTAAATATAATCTTCTGCATTGATACCATAATTCCTTATCCATATCAACTACACCATAGCTATTACAAACGATTACTCTACCAACTATTTCATCAGGAATGAATTATTTCTAAATGATTGCTATAAAGTTTAAACATATAGTTCACTCTTAACTTAAGTAGTAGGGGTAAATGATGCTAAAGCCCTGTGGTGTGATTACATTATTAACTGACTTCGGATTAAATGATCCATTTGTAGGTATCATGAAAGGTGTAATCTATAACATAAATCCGCAAGCTAAAATAGTTGATTTAACACATAACATTGAATCATATAGTATAAGACAAGCTGCACTAATACTTCTCGCTTCATATAAGTATTTCTCGAAGGGTACTATTCATGTAGTTGTCGTAGATCCTGGTGTAGGGGGTAAACGAAAGGCTATTGCTATAGAAACAACTAATTATTATTTTATTGGTCCAGATAATGGTGTCCTATTACCTGCAGCTAAAGATGATGGAATAGTGAAGATAATTAATTTGTCCAATAAAACTTTCTTCTTAAACCCTGTATCCTATACTTTTCATGGCAGAGATATATTTGCTCCATGTGCAGCCTACTTATCACTTGGTATAAATATTGATACTTTCGGCGAACGCTTAAATATAGGTGATGTAGAGGATTTGAGCTTAAACATTATCGACAAATATAGTGATCATATCGTCGCCGAGGTAATTCATATCGATAAGTTTGGCAACTTAGTATTAAACGTACGCGGTGAAGTTTTATTAAATAGAGTTAAATTTGGGGATCTCGTTCAATTAAACGTTCATGGTAAAGAGGTGAGTGTTAAGTTCGTGAGAACTTTTAGCGAAGTTAGTAAGCATTCCCCTTGTCTTTATATCGATAGTTTTGGTTTACTTGAACTTGGAGTTAATATGGGTAATGCGCGAGAGTTCTTTAAATTAAATATAGGTGATAAAATATGTCTAAGAATAAAGCATTAATAACATTAGATACGCGGAGAGGTATCTTCCCAGGTAGATTTCAGCCTCCACATAAAGGTCATGGTGAGGTTATTAAGTGGGCCCTTAATAGGGTTGACGAACTAATTATAGCTATAGGTACAGCTCAAGAAAGTCATACGCTTCAAAACCCATTCACGGCTGGCGAGAGAATTGTTATGTTGAAATTAATGTTAAGTGATTTAGGGATAGATTATTCACGAGTATACTTGATCCCTGTACCCGACATTTTTATGAATAAAGTGTGGGTTAGGTATCTTGAAGCTTTAACACCTAAATTCCATGTAGCTATCACTAGAAATCCTTTAGTTGCTCAACTATTTAGTGATGCGGGATATGAGGTTATGTTTCCTCCATCATATAATAGAGACCTATATAGGAGTACCTATATTAGGCGCTTAATGATTGAGGGAGGTAATTGGAAGGAGTTATTAACTCCATCTGTAGCTAAATACATAGAGTATATAAATGGTGTAGGGAGGCTTAGATTATTATTAAAAGGAGATTAAGGTGTAAAGAGATGATGGTTATTGATGGTAGTTTTGGTGAGGGCGGAGGTCAAATACTTAGAACAACTCTAGCACTAGCAACAGCTCTTCAGAAACCAGTTAAGATAATTAATATAAGAGCAAAAAGGAGTAACCCTGGATTACAGCCTCAACACTTAACAGTAGTTAGAGCACTTGCTGAAATATCCGATGCCGAAATTGATGGAGCTTTTAAAGGATCGAGGACATTAGTGTTTAAGCCTAGGGACTTAAAGGGAGGAAACTATGTTTTCAATATAGGTACTGCAGGAAGTATATCATTAGTCCTTCAAGCACTATTACCAGTATTATCTTTTGCTGATAGACCTTCAACTGTGGAAATAATTGGAGGAACTGATGTTCCTTGGAGTCCTCCCATAGACTACATTAAACACGTTATGATACCATTATTATCACGTCTAGGTGTTAAAGTCCTAGAAATAAAGGTAATTAGGAGAGGACATTATCCTAGAGGTGGAGGAAGGGTAAGGGTAGCTATAACTCCTGTAAAGGTATTGAATGCCATAAATTTAACAAATTTTGGGAAAATAATCGAGGTAAGAGGTATATCGCATGCAGTTAAATTACCTTGCCATGTGGCTAAGAGACAAGCAAGAGCAGCAAGCGAGTTCATAAGAGAACGTCTTAAAATCGAGCCAACAATAGATATTGAATGCTATGAGCCGTCTAAGGATCCCCATCTAGGTCCTGGTAGTGGAATTGTTGTATGGGCTAAAGGTGAGCATAGCATAATGGGCGGAGATTCTCTTGGAGCTAAAGGTAAGAGAGCCGAAATTGTAGGAAAGGAGGCAGCAATGAAGTTAGTAGAGGATTTATCATCAAATACCGCTCTAGATAGACATATGTCAGATAACATCATACCTTATTTAGCATTAGCACGAGGTACATCGAGAATTACAGGCGCAAAATTGACTCTTCATACATATACGAATATTCATGTAGTTTCAAAGATAAGTGGTGCAGAGATAAATTATGAAGGAGATTTAAATAAGCCATTCAAAGTAGTAGTTAAAGGCATTGGCTTATCTTACTGACAACATCTATTACTTCATCGGATTTCTTAATATGCTCTATTATTCTTCTACTTTTAACTAAGTTGATTAATCTATGGATATGAGTTTTACTTAACCCTGTTACCTTGGAGATATAAGATCTCCTAACACTTCCATGAATGATGAGATCTTTAATAATTAACGCTAATGCGACTTTTGCTCTTTCAGTTCTTGAAGCAAGAATGGGGTCTTTGTCTATGATCCTATCTATAATGAAATCTATATACTTTCTCTCGCTAAGAGGCTTGAGATCAACCTTTCTTCTCTTCAACAACTTAATAGGAGGTCTTTTTCCTATAAGAAACTCCTCAACAGCTTGTGTATCAAGTTTGAGATACGGTTTTTTCTTTATAGTATCTATCAGCTCTAGCACTTTTTGCACCTTTACTTGATCTACTTTTAGTCTTAATTCACCTACATGACTACTATAATGTTTTAATTCCATAGTCTGATGATGTATTGTACTTAGTGGAATATCATATCCATAGTATATGTTTTCTATTACCAATCCGCAATTGGCGCAGACAACGACTCCTGCTCTTATATCCCACACTATTTCATTGGAGAGACATGCTGGGCACTTCATTTTTCATCATGGTGGTTCGTAGAGGTAATAATAGATGAGAAAGTGAGGTTTTCTTAACCCCAAACCCTCACTTAGCCGAAAGTATTAATTTTAAGTAATCTAGTAAACTTATTATCCCTTGAATGAAATGAGATAGGGGGAGAGTATGTATCATTATGGAACAGGAGCGACGGCTGCAGGAGTTAAAGTAAAGGATGGCGTAGTTCTAGGGGCAGAGAAAAGATTTAGTTATGGTGGCTATATTTTAAGCAAAGTAGGTAAGAAAGTATTTGCCATAGGAGATAGGTTTGGCATAGCTTGTGCAGGCCTTGTAGCAGATATTCAAGCTATCAGCAGGATCATGTTAGCGGAAGTAAAATATTATGAAACCGTAACTGGCAGGCCGATGTCTGTACGTGCTGCAGCGAAACTATTAGCTAATGTCCTATATTCATATAAATTAATGCCGCTAATTTCAGAAACCCTATTTGGAGGAGTTGATAACACAGGTCCACACCTATTTGTAATGGATCCTTTAGGCTCATTAATTGAAGATGATTATGCTAGTGTTGGTACAGGCGCTCCTATAGCTATCGGAATAATAGAATCAGAATATAAACCCGAAATGAACATCGATGAGGCCAAGAACCTAGTAATAAAATCCATTAAAGCCGCTGTTTCAAGAGATGCCCTTTCAGGTGATGGAATAGATATATTAATAATAACATCTGAAGGCATTAAAGAGGAATTTATAAGGATATAATGTAATGAAGGACTTTAGTGCTCAAAAAGCAATAAACTTGCAGAAAGCTTTAGCTAGGAAAGTGCTAGTAAAGGACTACGTAAGCTCAGAAAATATTTATACTATAGCTGCTGTTGATGCTGCCTACATAGATAATATGGCTTGTTGTTGTGCTATCTTACAGAAGTATCCAGATTTTAACATCATTGGTTACACGATTATAGTTGATGAAGTTAAAGTACCATATGTACCCGGACTTTTAGCTTTTAGAGAAGCTCCCGTATTCATAAAGGCGCTAAAACGCTTATTTAACAAATTCAAGGAACCTGACGTAATTATAGTAAATGGTCACGGTATTGCCCATCCTAGAAAATTTGGAATAGCATCACACGTGGGTGTCGTATTGGATAAACCCTCAATAGGAGTGGCACGACATAGACTAGTAGGTGCATTAGTAAAAGAAAATGAAAGAGAGTATCTGGTAATAGACGGTGAAAAAGTAGCTCAAAGAATTAAGGTTAAGAATTCCTACATATACGTAAGTGTAGGTCATAAAATAACACTATCTACAGCTTCAAAAATAGTCTCTAAATTATTGATAAGTCATACGCTACCTGAACCATTATTCATGGCTGATAAACTGTCAAAGAAATACGCCAAGAGGATAAAACGTCAAAAAACAAAACATATGATAAGTCTAGATAAATGGATGAAACATGGCTGGAAAGCATAGGTTGAAGCCTAAGTTTTAAATCACCATATACATTCACATTAGCATCCACATGGATAGTAAGTCGTTATTGAAGATAACAGAAGACGTAGTTGGAAGTTTATTGGCGGGCCCGCCGGGATTTGAACCCGGGACCTACGGGTTAAAAGCCCGCCGTTGTAGGGGGCTTAGCCCTCTCTACCTGGCTGAGCTACGGGCCCACCCAGATGTGGTAAAGAGATATAAAGTATTAAAAATCTTCTTAGAGCTTCCCATCTAGCTCTTCTTGTAATAAAAATTTTATAGGAGCAATATGTAGGTTGAGATTACGTTAGAGGTAATGTAGATAATAGTAAGTTATATAGGGGAGTAGTAAGATTAGTGGTTGATAGTATGGTTAAGAAGCTTAACATATTACAACATGAACTCGTACCCAAACACGAAGTACTTGACATAGATGAGGCTCTTAGGGTACTAAAAGAACTAAGTGCAAAACCCCAATATCTACCATGGTTAAGAGCATCGGACCCAGTAGCAAAAACTATAGGTGCTAAACCCGGTGATATAGTTAGGATAGTACGCAAAAGCCCTACAGCTAGAGAAAGCATAGCATATAGGTATGTAATAGCATGGTGAAAACAATGGAATCAAAAATTTGGCCTACATACGAAGATAGATGGATAGTAATGCAAGCATTCTTTAAAGAGAAAGGACTAGTAAGGCAACACCTAGACTCTTATAATGAATTCATTGAGAAGAAGTTACAAGAGGTAATAAATGAACAAGGAATAATCTCAGTAAACATTCCTGGATTCTACATAAAGTTAGGTAAAATAAGGATAGGAGAACCAATGGTAAAGGAAGCCGATGGAAGTACACATCCAGTAACACCCATGGAATGTAGAATTAGGAACTTAACCTATGCTGCACCAATTTATCTTACGCTTATTACTGTTGAAAATGGTATAGAAAGAGAACCAATAGAAGTAGTTATAGGAGAATTACCAATAATGTTGCGCTCAGTTAAAGACCCTACATCCAAAATGAGCCGTGAGGAATTAGTTAAAATAGGTGAAGATCCAAGAGATCCGGGAGGATACTTCATAGTAAATGGCTCCGAAAGAGTAATAGTGGCACAAGAAGACCTAGCACCAAATAGAGTACTCGTTGATGTAGGTAGGGGAAGTTCTGCAGTAACACATCAAGCAAAGGTAGTTTCGGCGACAGCTGGCTATAGAACACCAGTAATATTGGAGAGACATAAAGATGGAACACTACATGTAACTTTTCCCGCAGTTCCGGGTAGAATACCCTTTGCAGTAATGATGAGGGCATTAGGATTAGAAAAGGATAGAGACATAGTATATGCAGTATCCTTTGACCCAGAAATACAAAAAGAACTACTACCATCACTAAGCCAAGCAGCAAACGTAAGAACTGTAGAAGACGCATTAGACTTCATAGGTAGTAGAGTTGCTGTAGGTCAAGTACGTGAAAGCAGAATTAAGAGAGCAGAACAAATAATAGACAAGTACTTCCTACCACACATAGGATCAGATCCTAAGTCGAGGAAATACAAGGCTTATTTCCTAGGACAAATGGCATGCAAGCTTCTCGAATTCGTCTTGGGAAGAAGAACGGCGGACGATAAAGACCACTATGCTAATAAGAGGCTAAAACTAGCAGGAGAACTACTTGCCATACTCTTCAGAGTAGCATTCAGGGTATTTGTTAGAGACCTAAAATACCAAGTAGAAAGAGCATATACAAGGAGCAAGAAAGTTCACGTAGCAACACTTGTAAGACCAGACGTCATTACCGAAAGAATACTACATGCACTAGCAACAGGAAATTGGGTTGGAGGAAGAACGGGAGTAAGCCAATTACTAGATAGAACAAACTGGATGTCAATGTTAAGCCACCTAAGAAGAGTTGTATCTCCTCTAAGCAGAACACAACCGCACTTCGAAGCAAGAGACTTACATGCAACACAATGGGGTAGAATGTGTCCATTCGAAACACCAGAAGGACCAAACTGTGGACTAGTAAAGAACCTAGCATTAATGGCATACATCTCGGTAGGAATAGATCCTAAGAATGTTGAAGAAATACTATACAAACTAGGCGTTGTACCATTAGATAAAGTCTTAGAAATGGCAAGCAAAGGCGAAATACCAGAATTTGTTTACAAGGGCTCAAAAGTATTCCTAAACGGTAGACTAATAGGCTATCACCCCAATGGAGAAGAACTAGCACAAGCCATTAGAAAATTGCGTAGACAAGGAAAAATAAGTAGTGAAGTAAACGTAGCACACTACGTAAGCAAGTATATTGATGAAGTTTACGTAAATTGTGATGAAGGAAGAATAAGAAGACCCCTATTTGTTGTTGAAAATGGAGAATTAAAGCTAAAGCCTGAACATGTAGAGAAGATAAAGAATGGAGAATGGGCTTTCGAAGACCTAGTAAGAAATGGAATAGTAGAATACCTAGATGCCGAAGAAGAGGAAAACGCCCTCATAGCCCTAAACCCTGAAGACATAACAAAGGAACATACCCACATGGAGATATGGACACCAGCAATACTAGGAATAACAGCATCAACAATACCATATCCAGAACACAACCAATCACCAAGAAACACCTATCAAGCAGCAATGGCTAAACAAGCACTAGGATTAAGTGCAGCAAACTTCCAGCTAAGAACAGACTCACGAGGTCACCTACTACACTATCCACAGAAACCGCTAGTACAAACTAAAGTACTAGACATAATAGGCTACAACGATAGACCAGCAGGACAAAACATGGTAGTAGCAGTAATGTCATTTACAGGATATAATATAGAGGACGCAATAATTCTAAACAAATCAGCCGTAGAAAGAGGATTAGCAAGATCAACATTCTTTAGACTATACACAACAGAAGAAAGAAAATATGCGGGAGGACAAGAAGATAGAATAGAAATACCAAGTGCAGGAGTAAGAGGATACAAAGGAAGAGACGCATACCTAAAACTAAGCGAAGACGGTATAGTAGATCCTGAGACAGAAGTAAAGGGAGGAGAAGTACTAATAGGAAAAACAAGCCCACCAAGATTCCTAGAAGAGTACAAGGAATTCGGACTAGCAGCTGCAGCAAGAAGAGATGCATCAGTAGCAGTAAGACATGGAGAAAAAGGAGTAGTAGACATGGTACTAATAACCGAAACAATAGAAGGAAATAGACTCATAAAAGTTAGAGTAAGAGACCTAAGAATACCAGAAATAGGAGACAAATTCGCATCAAGACACGGACAAAAAGGAGTGGTAGGACTACTTATACCACAAGAAGACTTACCATTCACTGAGGAAGGTATTGTACCAGACCTCATAATAAACCCACACGCATTACCATCAAGAATGACATTAGGACAACTAATGGAGTCAATAGCAGGAAAAGTAGCAGCACTAAAAGGAAGATTCATAGACGCAACACCATTCGCAAAAGAACCACTAGATAAAATCAAACTCGAATTATTCAAACTTGGATATCCAATAGATGGAACTGAACCAATGTATGATGGAAGAACAGGCGAACTGCTCAAATCACCAATATTCATAGGCATAGTATACTATCAAAGACTACACCACATGGTAGCAGATAAGATACATGCAAGAGCAAGAGGACCAGTACAAATACTAACACGACAACCAACAGAAGGAAGAGCAAGAGAAGGAGGACTTAGATTCGGAGAAATGGAAAGAGACTGCCTAGTAGGACATGGAGCAACAATGCTAATAAGAGATAGATTACTCGAACAATCGGACAAAACAACAGTATATGTATGTGAGCTATGTGGATTCATAGGATGGTATGACAGGAACAAAGGGAGATACGTATGCCCCATGCATGGAGATAAAGGAAAACTATACCCCATAACAATATCATACGCATTTAAACTCCTACTACAAGAACTAATGAGTATGTGCATAGCACCAAGACTCATACTAGGAGATAAATGGAAAAGGTGAACATCATGGAAGAGAAAATTATTAAAGCAATAAAATTCGGCATACTCTCACCAGACGACATAAGGCAATTAGCAGTAACAGCAATAATAACACCCGATACTTATGATGAAGACGGACTACCTATAGAAGGAGGAGTAATGGATCCTAAACTAGGAGTAATAGAACCAGGACAAAGATGCCCTATCTGTGGAAACCCCATGTCCGCATGTCCAGGGCACTTTGGTAGAATAGAATTAGCAAGACCAGTTATCCATGTAGGTTTCGTAAAGCACATTTACGACCTACTTCGGGCAACATGTTGGAAATGTGGAAGATTACTCATACCCCAAAATGAAATAGAACGTTATCTACAAATAATGATGAGACTTGAAAAACGATGGCCATTACTAGTACGTAAATTACAGGACGAAATAAAGAAAAAAGCTATAAAAACAACAGAATGTCCACACTGTGGAGCTAAACAATATAAAATAAGGCTTGAAAAACCAACAACATTCTACGAAGAACGTAAGGAGGGAGTAATAAAGCTAACACCAATAGAGATTAGAGCAAGACTAGAAAGAATACCAAACGATGACATAAGACTATTAGGCTTTGACCCACATAGCGCTAGACCCGAATGGATGGTATTAACAGTACTACCCGTACCACCAGTAAGCATAAGACCATCAATACTACTAGAAACAGGAGTAAGAGCAGAAGACGATCTAACACATAAGCTAGTAGACATCGTAAGAATAAATGAAAGACTAAGAGAAAGCATAGAAGCAGGAGCACCACAACTAATAATAGAAGATCTATGGGAACTACTACAATACCACGTAACAACATACTTTGACAATGAAGTACCAGGAGTGCCCCCAGCAAAACATCGCTCAGGAAGACCACTAAGAACACTAGCACAAAGATTAAAGGGTAAAGAAGGAAGATTCAGAGGACACTTATCAGGAAAAAGAGTAGACTTCTCAGCAAGAACAGTCATAAGCCCTGACCCCAACCTAAGCATTAATGAAGTAGGAGTACCAATAGAAATAGCAAAAATACTCACAGTACCAGAAAGAGTAACAC
>Ga0190367_1001390_pt1 | contig 14118 bp, 14 predicted proteins | sample 4872181011_MG_FD_171838 | JGI IMG/M metagenome (GOLD analysis project Ga0190367, IMG submission 171838) | Hydrothermal vent microbial mat bacterial communities from Southern Trench, Guaymas Basin, Mexico - 4872-18-10-11_MG | ecosystem: Environmental > Aquatic > Marine > Hydrothermal vents >...
CTTCAAGAGCAAGTTGCTGAAAATACTAAAGCTATTCGCGAGCTGCAGAAGCAGGTTGCTGAGCATAGTAGAATTATTGCTGAGCATAGCAAAGCGATTCGTAGTCTTCAAGAGCAAGTTGCTGAAAATACTAAAGCTATTCGCGAGCTTAGAGTTGAAGTTAGAGGACTTAGGGGTGATGTTCAGGGGCTTAAGGCGGCTTTCATGGAATTAAGAAGTGTTATGGGCTTAACTCTTGAGGAGTTTAGCAGGAGCTTTCTTAAGGGATTACTTGAAGCTAGAGGTTTTCCTAGTAGTAGGCTGAAATTAGAGAGAAAAGTGTTTAAACTGAATGATAAACAGATGGAAATTAATATATTTAATGAGGATCCATTGATTATTGCTGAAGTGACGGCTATACTTGAAGATTTAAGTGAGTTAGATAAGGTTATTGAGAGAGTTTTTCTTATTGAAGGCATTTACGGCCGACGACCGGACTATGTGTTTCTCATAGTGCCTACAGTGAGAAGAGATATTTCAAAAGAGGCTTTCAAGAAGGCGAAGGAGTATGGGATTGAATTAATCTACGGTAGGATAGCCTAATTTCTGGTAAAGGGTTTAATAAAGTAGCTATAAGTGAGGGATTATTTCTTTAGGCTTTATGTCTTAAGTGAATTATGTCTCCGTAATAGATTTTTAATATCTTATTCTCACTTGTTTTGACTATGAGTGAGCCGTCTTTATTTATGTCTAATGCTTGTCCCTTTATTTTCTCTTTTTCGCTTAAATATACTATAATTCTTTTGCCGAGAGTACTTGATAGCGATTTCCATACTTTGATAATGTGATCTGAGTATCCGTAGATGAGCTTGCTGTAGAGTTCATCTAGTCTCTTCAATATTGCTCGCATTAAAGCTACTCGAGAGACTTTGTGTCCGAGTAACTGGTTTATAGAGGTAGCTATATTGGCTATTTCCCGCGGTATCTCATTGTTTACATTTACTCCTATTCCGATGAAAGCGTATCTAATTAAATCTGTTTCGATATTTGCTTCTACGAGAATACCTGCTACTTTCTTTTCGTTTAGGAGGACATCGTTAGGCCACTTTAAGTGGGGATTAAGGTTAGTAATATCCATTATTCCTAACGCTACAGCGCAGCCTGAGAGCAGACTGAGGAGAGTTATTTTAGGTGGAGGGATAGGAGGCTTTAATACGACTGTAAACCACAGTCCTCCGGGAGGAGATATCCATTCTCTACCCATTCTGCCTCTGCCGCAGCTTTGTTTCTCGGCAAGCACTACCGTACCTTCGTCTACACCAGTATCAGCTAGTGAGCGAGCAATATCTTGTGTAGAAGTAGCTTCCTCAAAGTACACTACACGATACCTCAGTCTCGTAGGTAAGTCTCTTAAATATTCTTCTAAGTAAAGTAGGTCATCTATATCAACATAACAGTAGCCTAAACGAGGATGAGACTTTATAACATGCCCTTTCTTCTTCAAATTATTAACTGCTTTACTTACAGCCATACGTGAAACACCCAGTATTGAAGCTATTTCAGCACCACTAACATAGCTGCCAGCACTACCGAGCAGAATACTCAATACCTTGTCTTCCAGCGACTCTAGTGAAGACATTATCTCACATTACTATACACAGTAAAACCGTAAAAACATTCACTTAGCACTTTAAGTACCAAACAATACTCTCTATGTGAATAAGTAATTTAAGTTAGATACTAATACTAGTGAATACCAAGGAATCGTTTGAGATTCCATCTCAGAAAGCTAACAGAAAACTTCTCCTATATGCTGAGAATAGAAACATAGGTTGCTGACAGCTCACTAAGAGGATAGAGTTTCCGATAGTATTATAAGTGAGAATGGTTTACTGTAAACCATGGACAGAGTGTCTGAAAGAAGGACTTTCTTATTAATATTAACAGGGATCATGTCTGCTTTGACTGCTGTCACAGCTCAACTATGCTTTTACCTAGGGCCTATACCGTATACCATGCAAAATTTCGCTGTATTCTTATCAGCTCTACTACTACCCCCTAAGTATGCTTTACTTTCTCAGATCTTCTACTTAATGCTAATAGCCTTCGGGCTTCCTGTAGCAGCAGGGTCGAAAGGAGGAGTATTAGTGCTCACAGGTCCTACAGCTGGTTATCTCTGGGCTTTCCCTCTGGTAGCTTATCTATCTAGCTGGGCTGTCAGAAGAGTGGGAAGATTTAGTGTACTTAAGTCATGGTTTATATGCAATGCTGTATCTCTACTAATATATCTGATTGGAGTACTATGGCTATACTACTGGCTAGTTGCTGTAGGGGGACCTATTAAGACTTGGGCTCACACTGTAGCTGGACTGCTTAATATCTCTCATGACTCTGTAGTTGTGGCTATTGTAGTTGGAGCACTGATATTCATTCCTCAGGATTTTCTTGTAGATCACTTACTCGCTGTGCTAGTTTATAGTTATGTGAAAAATATAGTGGAGCATAAAATATAAAATAATTTAATATTTGAGTTTTCCCTCAGATATAAAATAATTTGAACATAGTTATTTAAATAAATAGTTCTAATTGAAATCATGAATATAAGCTGGCCTAGAGACAGAGTTTTCCCTCAGTTTAGTGAGCCGAAGCAATTAGAAGTAGTAGACTTGAGGACAATAGATTTCAGGAAGAACTGGAGGTGGTTGCCTTTAATTATTCTTCAAGGTCTCGTTAATAGAGAGGAGCCTAGGATCTATCTGTTGCTTTCAAATAGAGATCTCGATTTGCTTAAATTAATAGAAAAGCATGCAATTAAAGTAATTAAATCAGATTTAAATGAAGTCTTCGAGAAATATATAGATTACGCTAAAGGATACATTGTTTTCGACCCTGATGTGCCAGATACACTTAACGTAGCTAACACTTTGTCAGGACTAGTGAATGCTATAGTAGTGAGTCCAATAGATATTGAGTGGGCTGAAGAACAGGGCTTAAAGTGTCTCGAAGACTTTAGAGGGAGATTTAGAAGCAGACTAGAAGTATACGAGTGGGCTTACAGAGAGCTTTGGCCCAAAATCGATAAAAGGCTTTTAGCTCCCATGAAGCCTTACTCTGATTCTAGGCTCATACAGATAGCTTTCAGGGACTATGTGACAGCCACAAAAATTTTTGCTCACTACCTAGACCCCAGGGAGCCCAAGGAAAGGGAGCTTTTCTGTAGGCTGCTCAAGGAAATGCCTGATAACTCAGCTGTGCTGGGCTGGTACGAGGGATCAGAACATATTACAGTTAGACTGGCTTCAGAGTACAGGAAGTTTGTTGTAGTAGTCACTGGTAGTCCTTTTCTAACATCTAATCTGACAGTATGGTCTGGTATTAGAGTAGAGTGTAGGTATCCTCTTCCACCAGTAGATTTCAGTAAGCTAGGTAAAGACAAAGTGTATGTGACTTTCTACATGAATGACGGCGATAACATACAGTGGGATTTCATGATGAAAGACTTCTGGGAGGACCCTGATAGAGGTAAAATACCTATAGCCTGGACTATCTCACCCTTCCTCAAGGACTTGGCTCCTCTCATAATGAAGTACTACGCAGAGACAGCTAGCAGCCAAGATACCTTTGTTTCAGGACCAAGCGGGGCAGGATACTGGTATCCTAATGTGAACCCAGACTATGTAGATACTTTCCTGAGAATGTCTCGTAAGTATTTAGAAGAGTCGGGCTTAAAGTTCACTGAGATACTGGGAGAGTTTCTTGACGGCGAGTCTCTGCCTAAGTACGCTGAAACAGGACTACTAGCTATTAAGCTAGGCTACCGGGGAATGGATATTTTCCCATATCACCTGAAAGATTCTCCTGTCCCGGTAATTCCGGGTGCAGTAGAGTTCTGGGAAGGCGAGGAGGATAAAGTCTACGGGTGGCTTAAAGCAATAGCGACAGTGTATAAGAAGAGACCGCTACACGCATTGATCATATGTGTTCCCTGGAGATATAAAACTCTGAAGCCCTTAAAGATAGTCGCCGACAAACTCTCGTCAGACGAAGACTTTGTCTTAGTAAACTTTCATGAATTCGTAGCAATGCTCAATCCTGTCTATGGTCTAGCTTTATGCAAGAAGCTTCTAGAAGAGACTAAGAAAAGAAAACTGCCTAAAGAAATAGTAAGTGAAGCAGAAAGCTGCATCAGTAGAGCTGAAGAATTCTGCTCGAAGAAAGAGTGGAAAGAAGCTTTAAATCAAGTAAATAAAGTGTACAGACTACTAGATCCGAGGCTATTCTCTGCCGGAGAAACAGCAGTCTAGACCACAAGATTTTTATACTCTAGAGTATTATACTCAGGAGTATAATACTTATGAGTAGAATCTTCGTTAATAGAGAAGAAGAGCTAAAAAGCCTAGAAGAAGTCTATAGTAGCGGAAAATCTGCCCTAGTAATCATATATGGAAGAAGGCGTATAGGGAAAACATTTCTAATAAACTTTTTCGCTCGAAACCGTGACTCAATTTACTTAATAGTAAACTACGAGGATAGAGAACTAGCCTTACGTGATCTCACTAGACAATTTTTAAGACAAGTAAAAATGCCGTACAAACCCTTAATTGAGAGTTTCGCAGACCTTTATAACTTATTTCCATTGTCGGGAGCAAGACTCATAGTAATAGACGAGTTTCAGAGACTATGGGGTACAGGAGGAGTAACAGAGCTTCAAAGCACATGGGACAGCGAACTATCTAGAAAAGATATAGTTTTAGTGCTAGCTGGATCGGCTGTAGGAATGATTGAGAAAATAGGCTTATCCTATGAAGCTCCACTCTACGGCAGAGCTTCAAAAATAATAAAGCTAAAAGAACTCGACTATAGAAGTGCTAGAGTCTTTATGCAGAATTTCTCTCCAGTAGACAAAGTCAGATGCTACTCTATTTTCGGAGGCATACCAGGATACCTAGCACTAATAGACGATAGAGCTAGCTTAATGAAAAATATAGAAAACCTCGTCTTAAAAACAGGAGCTCCTCTCAGAGAAGAACCCTTCAATCTCCTAGCAATGGAGCTAAGAGAACCCTCTCGCTACATGAAAATTCTCGAAGTAATGGCTGAGGGAGCAACAAAACTCGGCGAAATAGCCGACAAAGCTGGAATAAAAGTCAATGAAGTGGGAAAATACATAAGAGTACTACAAAAAGAACTAGATCTCATTGAGAAAAAGTATCCACTAATGGAAGAAGGCAGAAAAGGTAAAGCAAGATACTATATCCGTGACAGCTTCTTCCAGTTCTGGTTCAAGTTCATTAGACCAAACATACACCTCCTAGAGCTAGGCCTACATAAAAAAGTACTAAACATAATAGAGAGAAAAATAGATGAACATGCTTCAACAGCATTTGAAAAAATAGCTCTCCAGCATATGGCTCTACAAGCAAAGAAAGGAAAAATGTCGTTCAACAAAATAGGCAAATGGTGGAATGGTGAAACAGAAATAGATATAGTAGCACTTGACGAGAAAGAAAAGAGAGTATATTTCGTTGAAGTAAAGTGGACCAATAAGCCTGTAGACAAGAGAGTACTCTACTCTCTCATATCAAAGTCAGAGAACTTCAAGTGGAAGAAAAGAGAAAACATTTACATAATATACTCGAAAACAGGCTTCACTTTCAAAGAAGAAGAAAACGTAGTATTGTACTCACTAAAAGACATAGAGAAAGACTTCAGCGAAGAAAAGCCTCTACTAAAACAACTAAATATCATCGATTAACAGCACTTCACAGCTAACTAAACAAAGTGTCTCCACTGCCCAGAAGTCTTAATAGATTTCTTAAGCCATTAGGTATTATAAATATGCCAGACACATTTACTCACGCCATATTAGGGCTCACAGCAAGCATTCTATTAAACAGAGACCCATCCACATATATCATTGCAGTACTCCTATCAGAGCTACCAGACATCGATGCATTTACTCCACAACACAGAGCCGCCTGTCACTCACTCCTAGTAGTCTCTCCACTAACACTAGTTCTTTTACTTTCATTTAACTACACTGGATTAAATAGCACTACTTCAGCAGTACTAGCACTTCTTCCCCTCCTGCACGTAGTAATGGACTTCACATGTGGAGGACTACCGGTTAGACTCCTTTGGCCACTATCAAATAAAGGAGTACAGTTAGCTGACAAAATAGACATAATTGTAGAAAGACTGCTCTCAATCAGTCCTTACGGCTACTATAAAGAAGTCATTAGAGCCAATCTAGTACTTTTCATATGTATACTAGCATTATTGACACTAACTCTTCTTCCTAGCCTTTAATACTACTAAAGCTACGAGAATCACTAAAACTAAGGCAACGATTATCTCCTTGTATTCAACTACTTGTTCAAGTAGACTAGGAGGTGAAACAACTTCCACCATAAGCGTAGTTTTACAGGGATAATAGTCTATACTACCATTCCAGTAAACAGTTATCATCCAAGTACCTTCACTAGGTAGCTCGACAGAAACCGTAAACTTGCCTCCACGAGTCTTTGCAGAATACTCGAGCACCTGACCTCCCTTAACACACTTAACTAAAATAGTCTGATCTGAGAGAGGTGGATTCAACTGGCCCGTTATCTTGATTCTCTCGCCTTTCACCACTTTCTGCTTATCTACATAAGCCTCTATCGAAGCCTCCTCTTTTTCAGCAAGGGCACCCACCTCGACAAAAGATTCTCTATATTTCTCGTCTCCTTCAAAGAGAAAACAGATCCTATACAATCCCTTTTCATAAGCCCTATAATTAAACGAGAAATACTGATTTTTAATAAAAACATCAGCTACTTCAGTAGAGTTATCTGGCTTCAATACAATCGCCTTTAAAACACTCACATTTCTATCAACTAGACCCAGCACCGTGACATAGCCTCCGGAGTACTTAACTGAAGTAACCTTAATCCGCACATCTTCTTTCTCAACCAAACTAAACTTAATGCTATAGTGTACAGTTGAGTAGAGCCCAGAATATACTCTATTAAGCATCCTAACCCTTATCTTATTACCATAGACAGTAGTTTCTCTATAAATACTTCTACACAAGACTACGTAGTAGCCTGATGGAGCAGTAGACCCTATAGTATTTGGAGCCTGAGGCTCTATTAGAATCCAGCCTACACCAGGAACATAGACTTCGCACCAAGCATGAACAACAGTAATATTCCTCTCATGGTACTGGGGGGTAAAGTAGATAAAAGCATAGCCTGAGACAACTCGACAAGGAATACCTGAAGCTCTAGCTAAAGCTGTAAACAACATCGAGAACTCGCTACAGTCACCTCTCCTACTCAAGTATGCTTGAAGAGCACTAGTATCTTTTTTCATCATAGTGTACTCTAAGTAGCTATCTACAAACGACCCAATAGCATAGAGCATTTCCCCTAAAGTCTCTTTACCTGAAGTAAGCTCTTGAGCCTTACTCTTAATCAAGGGGTGATCTGACTCTATTCGGGGACTAGGCTCTAAGAACACCTTAATATTTTCAGGGATCTTCTCGAGCTCACTCCTACTTATATTTAAGTTTATGTAAGATGCTTTCAGAGCCATAGTATAGTTAATACTCACTGTAAATTTCTCACCTGGAGCTAGCACTATATCTCTATATATTGCGTATCTATTGCCGTACTCATCAGACTCTATGGTAACAGGACTCTTACTGAAAACAGGACCTTCCAGCACCTTCTGGTAAACATTACTTGTTATCAAAGCTATATAAAGGTAATCAATTCTAATAGTTTTCTTATGAGGATTACCAAGCCTAAACAAATGATGAACCTTAACAGTAACAGCTGGAGGAATTGAATTCACTACAGCAAAATACCCTGTTTCTACAATCCTGCTCTTAAGATAGTAATCATAGACAGTTACTTTAACTACATAGAGACCATTATAAAACGAGTTACGTACTTGAAAAGAGAAAACTTTTCTCCAGACACTGCTCAGCCCAGCTTTTTTGCGTACAGTCCCATTTTTATAGAAAACTCTTCTATTAACAGGATCTAGCACCTCAATTGAGTAATTAAAATACCAGTAATAGACACCACTATACTTACGGCAAATAGGACTATATTCACACAGAACGTAAACCATCTCCCAGGGCTCGAAGACAAACCTAGGCTCTACTTTTTCTCCAACAGCAGTACCTACAATTACCTTCAAGTAAATTTTACTAGCACTTAATGAAATACAATTAGAGAACATACTCAAAGCAATTACTATCAAAATGAAGTAGATTCTCAAAGCCATATGCTAATATTACATCAAACAATATATTACTCTTACTCACAGTTAAAGACTACGCTATTATATTCACAGACAGATATACTGTCGATGCGCGAGAAACTTCCTCTCAAAAAGTATGCTGAACTGTATCCTAGATTAGAGGAAGTAGCATTAAAAGACATAAATATTTTAGAAAACAAGAAGGGCATTACATTAACTCTAACGTCTTCTCTAAAAAACTTAAAGTACTTTATATACAAAATAAATGAAAATAACATAAAGAAGACAACATCAACTATAACACTAGAATTCAGCGAAAAAACAGATACTCCACAGCACTATGAAATAAAAATAAAGGCAGTAACAGACACTAAAGAAACAGAATTCAAGAAAATCAAAATAGGCTTCTATCCCCGAGAATTCTACGCGAAAAGAGGAAGAACAGTAGAAGCCTCATGGATAATCATAGAAGAAACTGAAATACCCTACATGCCTACCTCAGTTGAAGAATGGGCTACCTACGACGTAGGCGAAGAAGACAAGAAAATAATTTCAGAAAAATGGGGCTACCTAGTAAAAAATGTAGACAAAATATATACTGCAGCTAAAAACATAGCTAAAAGCATCATAAAAGAGCTAGAGCCACACAGAGGAATACCCTCTGACGCTATGGAGGACTTAAATCCACTAAAACAGTATTTTAGAGCGGTAAATGGAGAAGATAAAGTATGGTGCAGCAATATTGCAGAAATATATTCGTATATATGCTGTGCACTAAACATCCCCTGTAGAACAATAATAGTGAGAAACCTACTCTATAGAGACGAGGAAAAAGGCTTACTCTTATCTCCAGCACATACCACAACAGAAGTCTTCTGCAGAGATCTAAACAAATGGATATGGATTGATCCAACACAGTACACTCTAGGAGTACTAGACTCCGAAGAAAACCCATTAAATCTCATAGAACTATACTGGTATTTAAGCTACCTTAAAGACTACAGTCGCCTGAAAATAATAGAATATGACGTAAAAGAAGACAAAGAAAAAATAATTCTCTTTAAAGAATCCCAGCGAGCAAAATCAGTACTCTACTACTTCGGAAGAGACCAAGTATTCGAATACACCAGGAAACAATAGCTTATACGCTACCCATCTGCTAGTACTCAATAATCTATATTACTATGTAGATACTTAATTTAAGTGAACTGCTTGATCGAAAAAACTCGTCGAGCGTAGACTAAATGAGATAAACGAAGCGCTACAATATATTGAAGAAATAATTAAGGAAGACAAAGAGAATTTTATCAAGAACTATAAATCCCGCTTTACTTTAAGACACCTTATATTAATTGTAGTTGAATCAGCAGCCTCGATTGCTATACATATATTGTCTGAAGCCTTTAATGAGAGTGCTGAAAGCTATGGAGAGGCGTTCATTAAACTTGCATACCGCGGAGTACTTAGCTCAGATGTGGCTGAGGAAATGGCTTTACTTGCTAAATTAAGAAACCTTATTGTCCATAGGTACTGGCTAGTAGATGACATTAGGATATATGAGGAAGCAAAGAGCTCAGGTATATCAGTAATTAAAAAGTTTTGAGAGAAGTAGTGAGCTATCTTGAAGGAAATTAAGTATTATAAGGCTACAGCCGAGAAGAAAAGGTTTCTAATTAGACGTATTGAAGAAATTCTTTCAAAAGAAGAAAAGATACTCGTAGCAATAATTTACGGGAGCTTTACCCGCAGAAACTTTTTCAGAGATATTGATATAGCTGTATACACAGGAGGTCTAATTGAAGACTCTCTACGCTTCGAGAACGAACTCTGTTTAAAGCTGACTGAAGCTACTAGAGTACAAGTAGATGTTAGGGTATTGGATGAAGCACCAGCATGGTTTAGGCTAAAAGTAGCACGCGAAGGCACAGTAATATACGAGAAATTCCCAGGAGCCTATAGTCTTTTTCTCAAGGAAGCTGTAGGCGACTATCAAGATCTTAAACTAAAATACAAGTATATTAATTTGAAGTATTAGGTAGTGCTCTACTATAAGCCTCATTAACTACTTTCAAAACCTTTGCTGCGTCTTCGAGACTAGCTATAGGCTTGTCTCTCCCTTTAAATCTATTAATAGTTTCTTCAACAAATTTAAAGTATTCGTTTTCCTTTACATCAATTACTTCTTTTTGTTTACCGAAGCATTTAATCAGCTTTTTCTCTGAGAGAATAATTCTTCCTGAAGTACCGATTATAGAGAAATATTCTTCGGACTTGTGGCAAGGAGTATACGCTACTTCTACTACACTATATGTCTTACTTGTCTTGAGGACTACTAGAGCATACTCCTCTACACTGAGCTCGTACACTTTATTGAGTATAAGAGAGTACTTTACTTCAGCTTCTTCTCTCGTCAAATAGTGTACTAAGTCTATGTAGTGTACGCCGAGATTTATTAAACAGCCTCCACCAGCAAGTTTCTTATCAAGCATCCATGGACACTTCCACTCAATATATCGGCTGGGAGGACCTGTAATATACTTGAAATACATGTACTTTACTTCACCTATTTTATTCAAAGAATCTAGTATCTCTTGTACTTTAATAGAAATTCTTTTAACAAAAGATACACTTGTAAAAAGTTTTTTCTCGCTAGCTTTTTCTGTCAATTTCTCTACAGTCTTGTAGTCTATTCCACAGGGTTTTTCAGTATTAAAGGGTATTTCGCAGTCTATTAGAGACTCTATTATATCAGGCATATCTACATGCCTCCCGAAGGAAAAAACAAAGTCTAAGTCTTCTCTCTCAAGCATTTCCCTGTAATCAGTATAGTAGCGGCACTTCACTTTATCTGCTACTCTCTTAGCGATTAGCTCGCTTCTATCAGAGACAGCTACAATATTTTCTCCGAGAGCAACTAAAGCATCAATATACATTCCGGCGTGCCAGTGGCTTACTTCAATTAAACCTATCTTCATTATACTTCACTTATAGTAAATTACATGCAAATCTATAATACACTTATCTAGCTTGCTCGTGAAGTGTTAAATATTTTTGAGGAGTGTTTTATTCATGAGCAAAAAGTATATTGTGAAAAAGTTTAGTGAAATTCCTGTAGAGAGAAGTAGTTGTGGTTACCGGAGAAAACTTCTCGGCTACGAGGAGGGAGAAGCTGCTTCACTACACTTAGTAGACATTAGTGAGGCTAAGCGGCACTACCACAAGAAAACTACAGAGTACTACTTTATTGTCAAAGGTAGCGGCGAGATAGAACTCGACGGCGAAACAATACACGTAGAGGAAGGAGATCTCATAGTAATAAAGCCTGGCTGTAAGCACCGAGCCGTAGGTAATATGCAGGCACTAATAATAGGAATACCTCCTTTCACCGAAGAAGACATGTTTTACGACTAAGCTTTAAACAATACTATAGTCCGAGTATTCTGAGTGATAAATATGTTTAGGAAATACGGATTAGTTCCCGCCATAGTCACTCCAATGAACAGCAAATTTGAAGTAGATTTAGATCAGCTTGAAAGCTACGTTAAGTGGCTCCTGGAATTCGACGTAGCTGGACTCGCCGTAAACGTCGATACAGGTGAAGGTCCTAGTCTGACTCCCGAGGAGAAAGTAAGGATTCTCGAAACAGTCTCCGGCGTTGTTAAAGGTAAAATACCCATTATTGCAGGGCTACAGGCGATAAATACTGTGAGCGCTGTAGAAAGGGCTATTGAAGCTAAGAACGCTGGAGCAGACGCGCTTCTAGTGTTTCCTCACTCAGCGTTTATAGGTGAGCCCAACGCAGACGTGGTCTACGAGTACTACAGAGAAGTATATGAGAAAGCCCAAATACCTCTAGTCGCTTTCCAGCTTCAGCCAGCTCTAGGAGGAGTTCTTTTCAGCGAAGAAACCTTAATGAAGCTTGCTGAACTAGAGGGAGTAGTAGCAATAAAGGAAGCTTCATTTGACGCCAAAAAGTTTATTGACACTGTACGCATTCTAAGGAAAGCTGAAAGAAAAATCTTCGTTTTCACGGGAAACGACAACTTCATCTATGAGTCACTTGTGCTCGGAGCAGACGGAGGACTATTAGGATTCGGGACTATAGCCGTAGACAAGCAAGTAGAAATGTTTAGGCTCGTCGGAGAGAAAAAGTATGAAGAAGCAGAAGAAATATGGGAAGAGCTCCTGCCGCTAGTAGAAGCAATTTTTGCTCCTCCCGTAAGAAACTATAAGACTAGAATAAAGGAAGCACTCGTCATGACGGGCGTCCTTGAAACAGCCTACGTAAGACCTCCTCTCAGACCTATATCTAGCGAAGAAAAAGAAAAACTAAGAAAAGTGCTTAAAGACTTAGACATGATCTAGGGGGGTTTCCGATGAAAGTAGATCTCTCGGTAGAAATAGCTGGTATTGTACTCGAAAACCCGCTAATAGTTGCTTCGGGAACTCCTACTAGGACAGCTGAGCACATAATCAAATGCTATGAAGCAGGAGCAGCAGGCGCGGTCACCAAGACCATAACATATGCTGAAATACATAGAGCACAGCCTAAGCCGAGAATGCATGTAATTTACCCATTAAACGCTATAAAGGGAGAGTATTTCTCGTTTTACTCCATTGAATTAATGTCAGAGCTAGAGCCAGAAAAGTGGGTTAATGAAATAAGGAAAGTTAAAGAAAAGTATCCAGACAGACTTCTTGTAGCCAGTATTGCAGGAAGAAGCCTTGAAGAATGGGAGAAATTAGCCCAGATCGTTGACGAAGCTGGAGCAGACGCAATAGAACTAAATCTCTCGTGTCCTCACGTAGAGAAAGAAGAATTCATGGGTAAGGCAGCTGCAAAGAAAACAGACATCATATACAATATAGTCAAAACAGTAAAGAAAACTGCCAATATCCCTGTAATAGGCAAACTCACACCACAGGGAGCAAATCCCCTAGAACTAGCTAAAATAATGTACTCTGCCGGAGTAGACGCTGTAGTATCTACTGCGAGATTCCAGGGCCTAGTACTAGACTTAAATTCACTAGAGCCTATTCTATGGAAAGGTTTCGGAGGCTACGGAGGACCATGGCAGTTACCCATAAGCTTAGCCTGGACAGCTCACATAGCACTAGAGTTACCCGACTTAACAATAATAGGTTCAGGCGGAATACACTCAGGAAAAGACGCAGCAGCATTCATAGCAGTAGGCGCAGCAGCATTCCAAGTATGTACAGCAGTCATAGTTAAGTCTTACAGTGTAGTAAAGCAAATATTAGAAGAACTCGCCGACTGGATGACAGAAAAAGGCTACATGAAAATAGAAGACTTTAAAGGAAAAGCGCTCCCGAAAATCAAGAGCCTAGAAGAACTCAACAGAAAGAAAATCTACAGAATAGAAGTAGACGAAAACAAGTGCACAGGCTGCGGAATATGTGCAGAAAGATGTTTCTACGGCGCAATAATAGTAAAGAAAGGAAAACCTGAAATAAACTACAACCTATGTGATAACTGCGGACTGTGTGTAGCAATATGTCCTAACAGAGCACTAAAAATAAAGAAAGCACATTAATAAACTCTAAGGACTTGAATAGAATAAAAATATATATCAGAGTACACGGTAATATACCTAGGTACACATATGAAAACAGTCACTATTAAAGTGCGGGAAGAAATATACAAGTTAGCAGAAGACATGATTAAGCTAGGTTTAGCCGAAAACCGCAATCAAGCTTTCAACAAAATACTCGAACTAGGCTATAAAAAAGCATTACTACTTGTAGAGAAAAAGAAAAAAGTATTAAATTTAGTAGAAAAATTCATGAAAGAAGGTTTACCTTACACAGATCTACCAACATCACTTGACGCTATAAGGGATCGAGAGTGAGCACTTACATAGATAC
>Ga0190367_1001392_pt1 | contig 14115 bp, 11 predicted proteins | sample 4872181011_MG_FD_171838 | JGI IMG/M metagenome (GOLD analysis project Ga0190367, IMG submission 171838) | Hydrothermal vent microbial mat bacterial communities from Southern Trench, Guaymas Basin, Mexico - 4872-18-10-11_MG | ecosystem: Environmental > Aquatic > Marine > Hydrothermal vents >...
TAACAATTCGACAAACGAATATTAACGTCTTCTGAAGCAAGAAAGTAGCATAGAGTACTCACATGAAATGTTACTTACTTCTCAAAATTAGCTACTTTGTGAACTACTGGCTCACAGTACTTCACAAAGTGATGATGAAATATCATAATCTTAATTAATAATAATAACAAATAAAATATGAAATGCATAGTTAAGTTTTGTTTGGTGTTCTAATAGTTGAACTAATGTTAAACTCCGTTTTGTGAGTAGAATGAAGGATTAGAAAACCAAATACAATTTAACACTACATGTAACGACAATTACGAACAAAAGTGAGAGGTGTTTAGACGAGTTCGTTAATTAAGATGAGTGCGAGAAAAGCCTGAGCTTCGATAACGGGGTTTGCAAATACTACTAAGAAGTTGAGAAATCCGTAGAGTAAGTTCAAGAGAACCCATGCGTTGTATAACAATACGGACAAAACGAACATGAAGAATCGAACGACATACTTTCTTGAACAAGTCTTAAGCCTAAGCTCAGACTTAACCCTATACGAGCTTTCTATTCCCCATCTTTTCCTGTATTTCTCCCTTATAACCGCTTCATAGTAATAAGGATAATTCGATGCAAATACTATCTTCTGTCCATCTTCTGCTTCTACAATGAACAAATTAAAGCACACTTTCCTTCCATCGTTACCTTCCATGTGATATCTCACTATCGTAGGAGCATCAAATCGCTCCATTAACCTCTTAACCTTTGGGTTCTTTATTGCTGGCATTATGAACTTTAAACCTAGCTCTTGCATCTTAGCAATAAACCTGACTGTGAAGAAGTGTCTGTCTAAATAAACACACCTTATCCTAAACCATCTATTAACTTTTCTAATCAACTCCTCAAGAATTTTAACTTCATCAGAGAATTCGAAAACTGGCTTTATAGCAACTGTAAATCTCAATCCTGGCTCTACAATGTTTACTGTCATAAACTTGAATCCTCTTGATGTTCCTTCCCTTGGCTTGATTCTTACAACTCCTGGAACCTTCTTGCCATAGTAAAGCCAGTCTGTTGAATCAATAGCAATTTCAACCTCTTCTCTACCAACAACTTTCCTCGCAAGCTTGAGTAATTCTCTGTTAGCTCTTTCAAACATCTCCTCAATTTCTCTATACTTCAGCTTGTATAAATGGTAAAAAACAGTGTTTGGGTGAATAATCCTACCATTCCTTCCAGTCTTATTGTAGTGTCTGTATCCATTGGTTATTGTCGGATTATTTAGGGTAGTTGTGTGAATGAGAAAATCGAGTATGTATTTCTTCGAATAAACGGAGTTTGGTCTAATTTTGAGGTTGATATTTTCGTACAGCTTCCTCTTGATGAATCTTGTCAGTGCTCTTGGGTGCATCCTTTCACCCAGTTATAAATTGTGACGTGGCTAACTCTAATCCCGTAAACTTCCTCTAAATGCCTTTGAATTGTTCTGTAGGACAAGCCTGAGAAATGCAAGTTAACGGATACTTTCCTCACAAGTTCTTTAAGTTTAGTCTTTTCATAAGTCGTATTTTCTGAGAAAAATCTGCCACAAGATTTGCATAGGAAAATTTGAACTATCTTAGACTTGTTTTTCCTTCTTCCGTATTTTATGACGTTTGTTGATTTGCAGTATTTACATTTGTATTTCTGAAATCCTTTCATACCCATGTTATACAATCATATAATGATATATTTAATGATTTTGGTCGAAAGTTTAGACGTGTTAACATAACATTCTCAAATGATTATAGTACCACATGGACAGCTTACAAAACAAATTCCAACATCTAACAGGATTTTTAGCTGGTAATGGAACAAAAGAAGATTTTAGCTCTCTGCTTGAAGGAGCTGAACACGGATTCAACTAAGCTTCTTCTCCCGAAACCCCTCATGCTCGAATTTCAGATTAAGGCTTTTTAAAGCATCTATAAGCCATGGAGCTTTATCGATAACGAATTTCGGCTTGTTCTCACAGTATTTGGGAACTTCTTTGATGAAAGATCTTGTTACTAGCCAGTTTCTTGTTGGATAAACTTTCATCAGAATCAACTCGTTCCTTTCAATAGCCGAATAAACGAAATAACACTTCTTGTTCGCTTTAACAACTGTTTCACCCAACTCAACCAATTTCCTATGCTTTTTCTCAGTAGCAATAGGTAATCTCTCTTCTATCTTTTTTATCCATCTTCTTACAGCGTTATATGAAACGGGATGCAATAGTATTCTGGCAGTTCTCCTGAATGATGACGTCTGAAAGTAAATAGCTACGCTAAGAATCTTTATTTCTCCAGGCACCTTGTTCCTTTCAAATATTCTAAGTTCTTTTACTACATCCCTTATCATCTCCTAAATTTATTTCTAGACTTTAAAATTTTCTGTTATGTTAACATGTCCGAAAGTTTAAGGAGAAATTACCGATTATAACAGAGAAAAAGAAAAATGTCTTGTAACAATATGCTGAAACTTTATTAAGGCAAGAAAGAAGAAGTAATATGATTATAGTTCTGTGCAGAAATAGTTATACTAATCTTAACAGTTATTTAACTTAACAGTAGCAGATAAACTGTAGAATTAGCATATTCCATAACCTTATGTTTAGATCGTTATGCACCTGACTATATTTTACAATAGATGTTGAGAAAAATTAAAAGATATAAAGTTACGGATTGATGTCCTAGGAAGTCTTATCTTAGTTTAGAATTTGAGTATCAAATATTTTAGTGAGAAGATTCTCTAAAGCAGAGATTAAAGATCTTTATTTTGCTTCATTACTTACTTTAATCTTGTTGAAAACTGAAGCTGATAATAAAACTTATATATTTTTAGTTTGGTCCAAACAATATGAGTATCAAACTTTACCCAGTTATAGAATTGCTGGATTTATATTATGCTCATAAATATAATTGGTTATCAAAGTTAGCTGAAATCTCAGAAGGTATCATGTTAAGACCTGAGAAAAAGCTTGGTGAAGCATTTAAAAATAATAAGACGATAAGGCAATATTTATTGGATAATTACAATATTTATTTAGGCAAATTAAAGATAATGTTCGATCATGGTATATTCTTAAGTACAAAAGATTTTAAGTTAATTTTTGGAGTAAGAAAAGATCCTAGAACTTTAGTTAAGATTTATGATGTGTTGGGAGTAGACTATGGACTAGCTTATGATATACCAGCAAGATTACATGTGGAGTTTGCTATAAGATCTGCTATATCCGAATTCTTTAATAATCGTATTAATGACAAACGTTTAGCTGTTCACTACTCTATGAAGCCATATTTGAAAAAACTTATAAGAGAGCTAGTATCATATATGGAGGATCACAATTATTCTAAGTTAGATATAAAATCTACGAGAACTAAAATTAGTAAATTGATTAGGTCTAAACAAGCGTCAGATTCTGGATTATACAAAATATTACAAAAGATCTCCAAGATCTCAGTTAGAGAAACAGTTAAGAGAGTTAAGAAACAATTACGATTTAAGAATAAAATTAATGGAAAATTTACTTTAGTACCAGTTGTTCAAGGATTATATGAAGAACATGCTAAGGAATGTCTCATTAAAATCGTAAATATCTTAATGGAATATAATGAGATTATAACAAATAATAACAGTACTAGTATTTATGTGGCTATAGGAACTGGTGGAAGAAGACTTTCAGATTATGAAGCTAAGATTGTAAATAAAATAATGATGATAGGACACAATTATGCAAAAGCTAATAATTTCTCCATTAGATTTCACATTCTTGGCTGGACAAGCCCTATAATCGCTAGAAAGCTCAACCTAAAACTTATATATAGTAGTGATTCACTTAGTGCTAGAGTAAGAGCTGGAGAAGGTAAAATTTACGTTATTGAAGGTGAGAATAAAATAAGATTAAAGCATGTTTCTGAAATAAAGCCAAATTTATGGAATTGTCAATGTATTGTATGTCGTGATCCCAAATTACGATCTTTTGTATTAGATCCTTCTGGTAAACGTAGGAATGATGTTCGAATGATTCATAATTTATGGATTCTTAAGCATTGTATAGCAAATCTTTTAAGTTAACTCTTATAAACCAATCTATTAGATTAATATAACATTGTAGTATTAGGTTAGGATAGAGTATAAAAATAGGAGGGTCATAACTTGACGCCAATAAATATTGATAGGATAGCTTGTATATTACTAACAATCTTATCATACCGTAGAAGTAGATGTCAGCAAACAATTAACGATCAGGCATTACATGAGCTTTTTGAGAATATAATCCCATATTTCCATACTCCAGGAATGTACGTTTATTACCCACCACTAATTCAACCTCTGAGAGTTTCGCATTCTTGGAGAGATATTTTTGATCGATCAATATTAAATAGATACTATGGTGGCAGATTAAATGTGGATGTTGATAGCATAATTGGAGAAGCAATCTGGAACAGAATAAGAAGACATACAGGTATACAGAATCCATGCCCTTATGAATTTCAAGTTGAGGCAATAGTTGCAGGTCTTAATGCTTTAGATGATGTTAGAGCAAACTTAAGAACAGGAAACGTTAGGAATATTCAATTAAACCCAAATCCTTCGATAATAGCGACATTAGCTCCCACTGGGGGTGGTAAAACCGAAGTCTTTGAAGCTTTGCTCTTACAAATAGCATTAGATGCACATTATGGTAATTTAGGCATTTTTACGAAAGCTATAATCGTATATCCTATGAAAGCTTTCATGATTGAGCATTTCAGGCGCTTTGTAGAAGATTTAACTTATATAAACACACATATAAATGCAAACATATCTATAGGGATTTTAGATGGTGATACGCCTGATAGACTTTCGCCACAAGGTATTTTGAATAGACTATCTAATTTGTTAGGTTCCAGATTATGTCCATTATGCGGTCAAGTGTTAAGAGTAAGGGGACAAGCTCCTTATTACATCATTGAATGTAATAGGAGCCATAGGTTAAACGTTAGAATAGCAAAAGATATGATATTTGCGCATCCTCCAGATATACTTCTAACGACTGTAGATTCATTTAATCATATCCTTCTCCAACATGGAAGACATTCACTTTTAGGAGATCCATCAAGCAGATACGTTGACACGAATTTACCACCTATCATTCTAGCGCTTGATGAACCTCATGTATATACAGGTGTCTTTGGTAGTAATGTGTCATTAATAATAAGAAATTTTGAATATGCTGCACAAGAATATGCTCGACGGATAGGACTTCAGACTTATAGACCACTTAAGATTGTGACAAGTGCCACTATGCCTCATGCAGAGGAGTTCTTAGCACGTCTTTTTGTTGAGGATCCAGGAAGAATCAGAGTAATTCAATCTCAAAATATCACTAGTTCGCAGAATAATAAGGGTTTCTTAATGTTTTTGCCAACTAACGAATTCAGATTTGACAACGCCGTTATTGAAATTGTGCCACTAATAGCAGCAATTCTTCCAAGACAGTATAGGAAGATCTTAGTATTTGTGGATTCAGTTGAGCTAGCAGAGCGATTTAAAAGGTATATGGAAGATTTCATTGAAAAGGGTTTGCGAGACTATGCAGGCTGCAGACATTTACTCCAGCGAGATGTTTACGATCCATCCAGAGGGTTCGATCCTAATGCTATTAAAGTTGCTATTCATACTTCATATATACGCAGAGAAGATAGAGAGCGAATTGAGGAAGGAATAAGAAGATCGCCTCCCGAATATAACATTGTTATAGCTACTCCCACCTTAGAGTTGGGTATCGACATAGGAGACATTACAGTAGTAGTTATAGCTGGTCTACCACCCACGCCAGAAAAGTTCGCTCAAAGAGCAGGACGTGCTGGGAGACGAGGTCCTGGACTTGTAGTGATTATAGGTAATGTTAGCAATGCCGTCGATAGGTATTATCTCACTGATTATAATAGAGCTATTGGATACTTACAATCAAGCCTTGGCGCAGTTTCACGGCGAACATACATGCTTCCATTAAATCCAGTTAATTTAGAATCGATAAGAAGATTTTTAGGGAATATCATGGTCACATATGCACACATAAGTCGGATATCCAGGATTCGAAGACTTCAAGCTCATAATAACAGAATTTTAAATGATTTACTATCTTTAACCATTGATAGACCAGCTTCATCGTTTTCTGGAGTGCGTTCAGCCTTACTCCAACGAGTGGCTACATTTGCCTTAGGTATAAGAACAAACTTGCAAAATCAGCTTATGCAGAGATTTAACGACATAATTAGTAGATTTGGTCAAAGTTATCCAAGTAGATTTGCTGCTCCTGGTTTCGCTAGAGGAAGATATATCGCAGGACAAATTAACTTTATCCCAATAATTGATGATATTAGATCTTCCACTAGACCTGTAGAGCTACACTATTACACAAGGGTGCAGCCACCACGTCAACCGCATCAACATCCGTATACGACGAAGATCGTTAATGCATCAGTAGCTTTAGCTCATTATTCAATAAAGTATGTTGAACCTTCGACTTCACCTTATCATTATTTCTTCCTAGATATACAGGCCAGCAGAAGTAGAACTGGACAATACATGCCCAGAGGAACTCTTCATTATTTAAGCATCAGGCATGGTGGTGACATGATTAGCTACTTGTTTGAGGTAGCTGGGCTTTACTATTCTCAATTGGATGCTCTTAATAATTACAATGCTATGAGGCAAGCGTTAGATGAATTTAGAAGGAATATTGAAATCATTGGAGCAAATTCGTTAGATCTTGATCAACAAATTTCTCAACAGCTATCACGAACTGGTCGACATCTAAATGTTTTGGTTAGAAGATTTTACATCTTAAGAGAGTCCATTGATCAATTTCTTAACGTTAGCAATCAAAATGATCCTCATATCGTTGAACCTCGTATATTCTATCTCTTAGCTCCTGGTCTTCTTGGAAAGGATAATATAAACATGCTGCACGATATGATAGGAGCTCGACAGTTTTTGGTACCTTTAGATTACTTTGAAGTAGAACCAGTGACTAGAGGAAATAGAAGTTGGTTTGAATTCTACAAAATATCTTCTATTAGATGTTGTCACTGCAATAGCGATTCAGTAAGTTTTGTGGAATATGATAACACAAATCAACGCCTAAGATTAAGATGTATGCAATGCAATAGAGATTTTCTATATCCTTATGTAGATCATAGATTCGTAGATATGATTAGAATGTATCCCGTAACGTATGCTACCACTATTAGAGAAGATAGGTTCACAGAACCTATAAGAATAGGACTTTTTACGTTAACATTCTATGAGGACTTAAATGTAATGTTTGGAAATGTAGGATTCTTTACTAGTGCAAGCACTAGAAGAAGAGGAAGAAGAAGAGGAAGAAAAATGAGAGTTTTAGCAAGAGGAACAAACGAACAGTATTTATTGAACTTTAAGTATGAGACTCAAGGATTGGAGCTAAGAATCGACTGGACACCTTTAATGAATAATACACAAATATTAAGACAAATTGGCAACGAATATAATTCGTTAGGGATAAGATTGCCTAGAAGCTTTAACATGTGGAACGATTTTGTCATAAGAGTCACTCATACGCTAAGCCATTTATTGATGAACTTTGCTCCGATTTATACTGGAGGAAACAGATGGGATGTAAACGAGTACATAGGCTTTGATGAAAGAAATGGAAATATAACATCCAGTAGCATCATAATATTCGACAGCGATGAAGGTGGTAACGGTATAAGTGAACTGATTGGTTACTTCATCAGAGACATATTAAGCGATGCTATAGCTGAAGCAGCCAGGTATTACTTAAGACAGCGAGACCCATTAACAAGATTTCTAGGTGAGCCAGGTATCACATTTTTTGGCGTATGGCCCATATGTCCCTATAATAACATAGGCTTGAGTAGATCACTAACCCTATACTTTATGCAACATCTGCTTGGACTTTCAAATATCCGACAATTAACAAATCTAACAGCAAACAATTTAGCATCCGTAATACCATCACTTTAAATATGAGAGTGAGTGAAACATTTGTAAAGCCGATAAGTCACTATGTAAACGTCAGTAAAATAATAGAATCTATTCAAAAGCTTAGTCCTGAGAATCTTTTAATGTATTTAAGCAATCATGATATATTAGTTTGGAAAGTTTCTACTGATTTATTTATAGCTTTTGATCACGAATCAAAGCATAAGAATCTATATAGAGTAAGTGCAGTTTCTATCCCTTTAAATGAAGAAAATTTACTAAAGCTATCTTTAGAGAAAATTTATGGTGTAAAGTTATATACAGAACGAGACTTACGCAACATTCTAAGAGGGCTAATAATACATAAAGAATATGTTCATGCATTAGGATTTGTAATTCCATGCGAATCTGAGGTTAAAGTGATGGATAAAAATAAAAGAGTTGTAGGATCAGTCGATTTAGCTTGTGGGAATTTCATCATTGAAATAAAATCTAGTTTTGCTCTAAAACAAGAACATATATACCAATTACTTATATATATGGATGTATTAAATAAACCTTATGGATTTTTAGTATATTATGATAAAATTTTTAAATTTTCCTTAGATAAAGAGCAAGACAAACTTCTAGAAGCTTATAACAGACTTCGCAAGATATACGACAAAGTTTCTTCATTAGCAGAAAATATATCACACTATGAAAATTATATTCTTAAAAGGTTTAACATTAAGATTGGAGAACTCATGAAAAAGTTAGATAGCTTAGGCTTAGGCTAAAATCTATGATTTCAGAATAGAGTCGCTGTAACAGGCTTGCATATTTTATGGCCTTCTCCCTTAGCTAATTTTCTCTCGATCTCAAGTTCTCTGTACGGAACAGTCTCCTCACCTTTCCTAATTCTTTCAAAACTTGGACATTCATCCTTAAATGGACAAATTTGCTCGCAAAACTCCCTTCTAATCCAAATCTTAAGCTTAATTTTAACAACAAGGTTATCTTCCTTAACTTCGATGATTTCAGGAACAAATGTGAGCAACCATTTCTCAGAAATTGCTCCTCTTTCTTTCTTAGTCCCAACGACAGTAGCTAACCCTCTTTCGTAAGCCCATTTCATATACTTCCTTACAGTGACGTAGGGTATACCAACAGCTTCAGAAATTTCTTTAATGGTCTTAGGTTCGTTCACAATCTCTCTGAAAACGTATATCTTGCCACTAAAGAACATTTCCTTCACAGCCTCGTAAAAGTTCTCCCAAAATTCACTCATACTTTACACCTCCGTTAACGAAATGTATATATGTATAGACATTTGAAGATAGTGTATAGATGAGTACAACGAACATAGTTGAGGAAAAAGTCATTCATGAACTACTAAAAGTTGTCAACCTAGACATTGCCATCGAAGACGATGAAATACTCATTGAAGCTCTAGGTAGAACTCTCAAAGGAGATGTAGAGAGGCTAAACTTAGACTTGCATGAGATAGTCAAGAAACTAAAGAGAGAATACTTTAAGAGACTTAGAGAGGAATTTTTAGACAATCTAGCGAAAGTTAGAACTGAAAGAAAGCAATATATCCCAGAGAAGCAACTAATGTACTTAGCAGCAACAATCTTTGCCGAATCAATATTGAAGAAACCAGCCCCAGCGTCATTAATTTTTGAAATTTTAAGGTGTGCAGGTATGGAAGAAGAGAGAAATTTTCCGAACAGGTATTACTTCCTAAGACAACTTGAAGAGAAAGGATTTGTGAAGAAAGTCACAGTCGTGAATTCGAAGGCAGAACAGCTTTACTGTCCGACGGAAGAAGGGGTAAAAATTGTAAATGGTACGGAAGCGTTCAATCGGCTTATTCAGCTCAAAGAAAAAATAATAGGCGATAGTAGGGTGAAAAAACTCGTCGAGCTGTATTCAAAGGAAGAATTAGAAATATGTGAAGATTTGCCGAAGATTTTAGCAACAAGTAAAGTTATAAGCGAAAACGAGGACAGAGTCAAGGTATTGCTTTATGGTAATGAGGTCGTAAACCTTACAAGAGAGGAAATAAAAGAAATCAACTCCGTTGCAAAAAGTCTTGGAAGATTTGCACAGAGCGGCCTTAGGAAGCATCCTGATGTAAAAAAAGAGAAAAAAGCAATGGCGTACATCGTGTACGCCTACGAGAAAGGCTGGATAAGAGTTGCTGAGAAAGGTCCAAGAGATTCTGTAATATTTGAAAGGGTGCCAGACTATGAATTGGACGGAGATAATCTTTAAAGTTCTGAAATTGAGAGCGCATGAGGATTTAGTTATAGGAAAAAGTATTTTGTCTCATCCAAAGGTAGCTGGATTTATAAAAACCCTTGGAGAACCGCAAAGTCAAATAGCTGATTACGAACTTGTTCTAGAGGATGGGAGGAGAATACACGTACGTGAGTACGAAGATTACTACAAGGTGCACAGAGATATATCAGTAGGGCTATAGAGGAGGCATTAGATTATGGACAGAACATCAACGCAAGATGTGAAGTTGCAAAGAAAGCTTAGGAGATGAGAAGAAAACGGGAAGAAAAAGACGAAATTGAAAGTTATCTTTCAATTAGCAATCCTTAGATAGGACGAACATAGCTGAATCCACGTATGGATAGTTCTTCACATCAAAATCATCAGGTGATAGTCCTAGTTTCTCTAACATTTCCCTACTGTTCTTACTGAGTTTTAGTTCCTTGGGTGCCCTCAGATTCCACCATCTCATGAGATCGCATACAACCCATGGTAAAATCGTTCCTTCCTCAAATCCAAACCCTTTAATTCTTTTCAAATCCTCGTAGAACTCGTCAGCATCAATGTCACACAAATTTGTCCTTTCATCGAGGTTATATTTCTTGTTTAGATTGATTAACTTCTTGAGAGTTTCTTCAAGTTCCGAGGTAAAACCCAATTCATCTACTAAGTCCTTTAACTTTCCTTCGTTAATCCGCTTCTCTATAAATTCAGCGATCGTTGAAATTCTACTCTTTGTAGTTCTGAACTTGATATCGTAAAATGTCCTAAAAGCATAATCATCTCCTTTGCCACCAAGCCTTCTGATATTAAATGCTCCTAACAGAATGTTATTGAACGGGTTCTCTATTATTCTTCGCCAAACGTGTTTACTGCTTTCCACTTCAGTTCTTCCAAATTCTAAAATAAGTTTCTTCAATAATTCCTTATCAGCTTCCACTTTGTTCATAATAAGACTACTTCATTAAATATTTAAAAAAGTAGTGATGCGACGTCGTTAATAAGACATTTAAATCATTCACAATGCTAATCACATCAAATCTGTAGGGTTAGAGATGTTTGCGTTAAAATCCATCTGATATTTTTAGTCATTTCAGAACACCAAACGCATTTTAACGAAACCTTAAAATCAAACGAGATTTAACAATTCGACAAACGAATATTAACGTCTTCTGAGGCAAGAAAGTAGCATAGAGCAATCACATGAAATGTTACTTATTTCTTAAAATTAGCTACCTTGTGAACTACTGGCTCAACCGAAATATTTATATATATGTTATAACAAACAAATAAATTGGCTTTCGCAAAATTTAAATAGGATCGACTATGATGCTAAGGAAAATAGGAAAAGTTAGCCATGTGTCGAAGTCCGGGTTCATAGTCGTAAGGGCTAAAGATTTGCCAAAGATTGGTTCTGAAGTATGTAACAGAAAGCTTGAAAGGATTGGATATGTCTACGACATAATCGGGCCCGTTAAATCGCCTTTCATTTTAATCCGTCCTAAAGATAGGAAGTTGTTGAGGAAAGTTGAGGATGAATTGTTTGTAATTGAAGGAGGTGATGATTATGGTAGAAAAGGAAGTGGAAAAGGAAAAGGAGGTAGAAAAGGAAGTAGTAAAAGAAGTAGAAAAGGAAGAAATAATTGAAGTATGTCCAGAATGTGGTAGTCCGAGGATTGTTAGGGATTATAAGAGGGGAGAATTGATCTGCCAAGATTGCGGTTACGTTATTGAAGAAAAATATATCGATGCTGGACCTGAGTGGAGAGCATTTGATAGTGAGCAGAGAGAAAAGAGAAGTAGAGTTGGTGCACCTATAACGTACACAATCCACGACAAAGGTTTAACTACGATAATAGACTGGAACAACAAGGATTATTATGGTAAAGCCATTTCAGTAAGAACAAGAGCACAGCTGTTTAGGCTTAGAAAATGGCAGAGAAGGATTAGAATAAGTAATGCAACTGAGAGAAATCTTGCATTTGCTTTAAGCGAATTGGACAGAATGGCATCAGCTTTGGGATTGCCTAAGAGTGTTAGGGAAACAGCTGCAGTAATATACAGAAAAGCTATAGAGAAGAATTTAATTAGGGGTAGGAGTATTGAGGGTGTTGTAGCTGCGGCATTGTATGCTGCATGTAGACAGGCTGGAGTACCAAGAACTTTGGATGAAATAGCTCAATATTCAAGAGTTGATAGAAAGGAAATTGGTAGAACTTACAGATTCATTGCAAGAGAATTGGGTCTAAAGCTAATGCCAACATCACCAGCAGACTATGTTCCAAGATTCTGTGCTGCTTTGGGATTGAGCGGTGAAGTTCAGAGAAAGGCAATAGAGATAATAAAGAAGGCTGAAGAAAGAGAACTGACAAGTGGAAGGGGTCCAACTGGAGTTGCTGCGGCCGCTATATACATAGCATCAATACTGTGCGGTGAAAGAAGAACTCAGAGAGAAGTTGCAGAAGTTGCAGGTGTTACAGAAGTAACTATAAGAAATAGATATAAAGAATTGGCTGAAAAATTGGGAATAGATATTATACTCTAATTTTTTGAGCAAATATTTAAATTCAGATTACTTTATTTCTTTCAATGAATGATAGGTTGGTAATTAAGAGGAGCGGATATCCTTCTCCAGGTGAAATTGTAATTGGAACTGTTACAAGAGTAATGGACTTCGGAGCATTTGTTTCTCTTGATGAGTATGAAGGGAAGGAGGGAATGGTTCATATAAGTGAAGTTGCGCCTGGATGGATTAAAGATATAAGGGATCATGTCAAAAGGGGACAAAAAGTAGTTTGCAAGGTTTTGAGTGTAAATCCGAAGAGAGGACACATAGATTTATCAATTAAAGATGTTACAGAAAGACAAAAGAAGGAGAAGTGGCAGGAGTGGAAGAACGAGCTCAAAGCTTTTAAATGGCTCGAAATAGTAGGTGATAAACTTGGTTTAAGTAGGGAAAAGCTTACTGAAATAGGGAGAAAGTTGGTAAAGGAGTACGATAGTGTTTACGAATCTTTTGTTGAGTGTGCTTATGAAGGCTATGAAGTTTTAGCTAAAATTGTTGGTGAAGATTTTGCCAAGAATATGGCTGAAATTGCTAGAGAAAATATTAAGCCTCCAAGAGTAAAGGTTAGGGGATACTTTGAACTTAAAAGTTATGAAGGGGATGGTGTTGAAAGAATAAGGAAAGCTCTGATGAAGGCTTACGATGTAATAAGAAAGTTCCCGAACATGAAAGTAGAAATTGAATATGTTGGAGCACCCAGATATAGAATTGTACTTGAAGCTGATGATTATAAAATTGCTGAAAAAGCATTAAAAAGTGTTGTTGATAGCGTTTTAAAGACTATAAGGAAGTTGGGTGGGGAAGGAAACTTTGTTAGGGAACATTTAGGGTGATTTGATGATAATTTCTACAGTTGTTGGAAACTATCCAAGACCTGAGTGGTTCAGAGATTATTTGAGAAGAGTGGAGGGAATGCAAAAAGACTTAGATGTTAAAGTAGATAGAGATGTTCTTAAAAAAGCTATATCGGAAGTTATAGATGAGCAAAAAAGGGCAGGAATAGAGCTTTTGACAGACGGTCAGTTAATATGGCACGATTTCCTTTTAACAATAGCTTCAAGACTCGAAGGATTTGAAATGAACGGATTAGTTAGATACTTCGATAACAACCTATACTATAGAATTCCAGTTGTCAAGGATAAAGTTGAAAGAAGAGAAAAAATTCTATACGACTTTGAAATTGCTTTTGAAATTGAAAAAAATGTTAAGCCAGTTTTAAGCTGCTATACAGTTGCCAAACTATCTAAGAACAAATTCTATTCTAAATTTGAGGACTTTCTGTGGGATCTTTGTAAAGCTGTAAAGGAGGAGATTAGAGA
>Ga0190367_1001393_pt1 | contig 14108 bp, 14 predicted proteins | sample 4872181011_MG_FD_171838 | JGI IMG/M metagenome (GOLD analysis project Ga0190367, IMG submission 171838) | Hydrothermal vent microbial mat bacterial communities from Southern Trench, Guaymas Basin, Mexico - 4872-18-10-11_MG | ecosystem: Environmental > Aquatic > Marine > Hydrothermal vents >...
CCTCAAAGCTTCCCCAATTCAGAAGGGAGAGCCCCCGGAACCCCTCCCGAAATGAGGAGCGCCTCATCGTGGGCCTTCCCGGAGGCTACCACAAAGGCAGGCCCTGCCATATAAAGCCGGGCATCCTCTGCCAGGAGGGCTTTTATCTTGAGAGGGGGCAGGGGTGAGGATACTTGTTACCGGCGGGGCGGGTTTTATCGGCTCAAACTTGGTTGAAGAGCTTGCCGGAGAACATGAGGTCATCGTCTTGGATAACTTCCATACGGGCTCGATGGAAAACCTCAGGAATGTTCAGGATAAAGTGGAAATAGTGAGAGCTTCTTGTTGTGAGATCCTCAATTTGAAGCTTCCATCGCCTGATATCATTTTCCATTTTGGAATTCCCTCCTCCTCCCCCATGTATAAAGAGAATCCGAGGCTTGTGGGAGAGGCCATCAACGATGCTATATGTATCTTTGAATTTGCCAGGCAAAATGGGTGCAAGAAAGTGATTTTCGCTTCCACATCCTCAATTTACAATGGACTTCCTCTGCCCTTTAGGGAGGACATGCAACCCAAGGTGACCGATTATTACACCGAAGCGAGAATTGCCATTGAGCGTATTGCAAAGCTTTATTACGAACTTCACGATGTGAAATCTATAGGATTGCGATTTTTCAGCATTTACGGCTTTCATGAAAGGGCAAAAGGGAAATACGCCAATGTAGTGACCCAGTTCCTCTGGGATATGAAGGAGGACAGACAACCTCTCATATTTGGTGATGGGAATCAGACGAGGGATTTCACCTTTGTTAAGGATGTGGTTCAAATTTGCAAACTGGCGATGGATTCCGATCTCAACTGCGAGATCATCAATGTGGGCACCGGAAAATCTCACAGTTTCAATGAAGTGGTGGATATTCTCAACAAGCTCTTGGGCAAAGATATAAAGCCAAAATATGTCGAAAATCCCATAAAGAATTACGTCTGGCACACTTTAGCCGATCCCACGAAGATGCAAACCCTTCTGGGTTTCACCCCTCGCTATTCCTTAGAGGAGGGAATAAAGGAGTTATTGAAGGAAGAGGAGTGAAATCGGCGGCGACCGGAAACCTCAAGCGGAAGATCTCCGTAGTTATTCCCGCGCGGAATGAGAGGGAGGGCATAGAGAAGACCATTCGCGCCATTCCGAAAGACGAGCTTGAGCGGATGGAAGGTGAAGCTCAGAACTTGGAGAGACGGCTTCGGAAATTTCCTTTAATCTCGCATATTCTTGACAAACTCCCCGGCTGTTTTATCTTCTTTTACCGAGAGGCATCGCATACCGAGCCCTATCTCCAAATCCGGGGGAGGTTTGGCCGGCCTAAGTCTCAGAACCCTTGAAGGGGCCGGGCTGAGCAAGAGGAAGGCGACCGCAAGGAAGCCCAACTTTCCTTAGCCTCGGGAAGTTTTTTTTAATTCGGGAAAGAGCGTCAAAGGGGGAGTTTTGGGGCGCCGGGTCATTGTGGGGCTTGACGGCATGCCCTACCGCCTGATCGAGGACCTCTCCACCCTTAGGGAAGGGCTTGCGAAACTCCGGCATTGGTATCAAATCGAGGAGGATTGATCATGCAAATTCCGGCGGCGAAGATTTACTTTCCGGAAGAGGATAGGAAGGAGATCCTCTCGAAGATCGAGGAGATCCTCATAAGCGGGCAGCTTACTTTGGGCAAATACAACAGGGAGTTCGAGGAGGAATTCGCCAAATACATAGGGACGAAGTATGCCGTAGCTGTTAACAGCGGAACAAGCGCCCTTGAGATAATCCTCCGGGCTCTTGACATCGAAGGGCATTCCGTGGTCGTTCCCACAAACACCTTCTTCGCCACACCTGCCTCGGTCATCCATGCAGGAGGAAAGGTTATCTTCGCCGATATAACCGAAAACCTGTGCCTTGATCCGGAAAGCCTGGAGAGAAATATAAGGGGGGATACGAAGGCGGTCATCGTCGTCCACATCGGGGGCGTAGTTCCTCCTCAGATAAGGGAGATAAAGGAGATCTGCGAGAGGAGGGGGCTTTACCTCATAGAGGATGCCGCCCATGCTCACGGCTCCGCCCTCGACGGGAAGAAGGCGGGAAGCTTCGGGATAGCCGCCGCCTTCTCCTTCTATCCCACGAAGGTGATGACCTCCGGAGAGGGAGGGATGATAACGACCGACGATGAGAGGATATACCGGAGGGCCTGTATCCTCCGGGATCAGGGGAAGGCGAGCTTCGGACAGAACCTTCATGTGGAGCTCGGCTACAACTGGAGGATGAGCGAGATTCATGCTGTTTTGGGGCTTTATCAGTTCCGAAGGCTTGAGGAATTCATAGCTCAAAGAAGAAAGGTGGCCGGGATTTACGACGAAGGCCTCAGGGAAATTGAGGGATTAAGACCTCTTGCGATCCCGCCCGGGGTCGAGTCCAATTACTACAAGTACGTTGCCTTTCTCGACAGGGGCATCGACAGGGCTTCCCTGAAGAGGGAGCTTCGGGAGAAATACGGGGTTAGTTTAAGCGGGGAGGTTTATGAGATCCCCTGTCACCTTCAGCCGATCTTCAAGGGGCTTGCGGAGGAGGGAAGCCTTCCCGTAGCTGAGGATCTCTGCCGGAGGATGGTCTGCCTTCCTATCTCCGCCGTCATGACTGATGAGGAAGCTCACTACGTAGTAGATTCTCTGAGGAAGGTGCTGAGATGAACGTGGGAGTTATCGGAGGATCGGGCTTTATAGGCTCGCATCTTGTGGACAAGCTCCTTGAGCACGGCCATGAGGTCACCGTCTTCGATATAAAGAAGCCCCACCGGGACGATGTGGCTCACATCTTCATAGACATAACCGATCTGCACAAAACAACGGTGGCCCTCACCGGATATTTCGATGTGATCTTTCATCTCGCGGCGATGGCCGATGTAAACGATGTGTACCGCAATCCGGTTGAATCTACCATAGTGAATGTCGTTGGGGTTGCGAATGTCCTTGAGGCAGCAAGGAGAAATGGAATCCCCCGGGTTATCCTTGCGAGCACCACTTGGGTTTACGACCTTTGTCCTGAAGGGGAGAACTCCGAAGACACCCCCTTCCTCGCCGGAAGGGCGAATCACATTTACACCTCTCAGAAGATCGCGGCGGAGCTTCTCTGCCACAGCTACCGGAAGATGTACGGCCTCAACTTCACGATCCTCCGCTACGGAATCCCCTACGGTCCGAGAGCCAGAGGAGGGACGGTTCTCGCCACATTCGTTCAGAGGGCCTTCAGGGGAGAGCCTCTTATCATCTTCGGGGATGGAAGCCAGTTCCGTAACTTCATCTATGTGGAGGATCTCGCCGAGGGGAACGTCGCCGCCTTGAAGGAGATAGCGGTGAACAAAACCTACAACCTTGAAGGGAAGAGGCCTGTAACGGTGAGGGAGGTGGCTGAGGTCGTCCGGAAATATGTGGGCGATGTCAGGATAGAATACAGAGAGCCGAGGGAGGGGGATTTTCCCGGAAGGATCGTCTCCTGCGAGAAGGCGAAGCAGGAGCTCGGCTGGGAACCCAAGATAGATTTCGAGGAGGGAGCGAGAAGGTATATTGAGTGGTATAAGAAGTATGTCCTTAAAATTTGAAAAAGGTTGATGTGCGAGGGGAAACAAAAATGAGCTTTTGTTCAAAGGAAAATAGAAAGCCGAAGATAGTTGCTGCCATTCCTTGCTTCAACACCGAGCCCTATATTGGGGATATAGTCTCCAGAGTCCGCAAATATGTGGATGAGGTCGTTGTCGTAGATGACGGATCGCATGACGGCACCGCCGAGGCTGCGAGGAGGGCCGGCGCCGTTATAGTAAGCCACGCCAAAAACATGGGCTACGGAGAGGCCATCAAGTCCTGCTTCGAGGCGGCGAGGGTAAATGATGCAGATATTCTGGTCATCCTTGACGGCGATGGTCAGCATAATCCAGATGAGATCCCCAAGCTCTTAGAACCCATCCTCAGAGGAGAAGCGGAACTTGTCATCGGCTCCCGCTTCCTCTCAGACAGCTCTATCGGTGAGGCATCAGAAGCGATTAATCCTGCTCGGCAAACTTTGGCCCTGAACTCTGAACTTAAAAGCCGGGATTCCCGACTTCCCGTTATGCCCCGATATCGCAGATTCGGCATTCGTGTTATCACGTTCCTCTGGAACTTCGGATCGAAAGTAAAGGTTTCGGATGCCCAGAGCGGCTTCCGGGCTTATAGCAGAGAGATATTTAAAGACCTTGCTCTTTCCGAGAGGGGAATGAGCATCAGCATCGAGACCTTGGAGAAAGCTAGGAAAAAGAGAGCTACTATAAGAGAGGTTCCCATCTCCTGCTTTTACACTCCTTCAACCTTAAATCCGGGTGCGATTAAACATGGACTTAGCGTAGCTCTTTCGGTGATCAAAATTCGCCTTAAAAACGCTTTCTGTAGCTTTGTGGGGAGGCACTAATGCTGGAGATAAGAGTTCATGAGATAAGGGGCAAATGTCCGGTATACAAAATTGGGGACAGGATAGTGATAGATGATCCGAAGATCTTGCTGGATAAAACCGATGCCCTCTGCACCCATGCCCTCTCCGTCATCCTTCATTATTCCACCATCCTTGAGCATCACTGGTGTCCGGTGGAGCTTGGGCTTACCACTCCTGACAAGCCCGATCGAGCTTATCTTCAGTGTGTCGATCCGGGAAGCCCTTACACCGAAGGCGGAACTGTGATCTTCGAATGCCGCAGAATTGAGAAATGAAGGTAGCAGTTATCCTCGGCACCCGTCCCGAAATAATAAAGATGGCCCCGGTGATAAGAGAGCTTGAGAGAAGAAAGCTCGATTATTTCATCCTTCATACGGGTCAGCACTATTCTTACAATCTTGATGAGGTTTTCTTTGAACAACTCGGTCTTCCCAAACCCAAATACAATCTTGAAGTGGGCTCTGGAACCCATGCGGAAGAGACCGCCAGGATGCTTATCGGAATAGAAAAAGTGCTCCTTGAGGAAAAGCCCGATATTGTTCTTGTTGAAGGCGATACTAATTCGGTTCTTGCCGGGGCTCTTGCTGCGGGAAAACTTCATATTAAAGTGGGACATGTAGAGGCAGGACTTCGTTCCGGCGACAAAACTATGCCTGAAGAGCTCAATCGTATTCTTACCGACCATTTGAGCGAATTCCTTTTCGCCCCCACCGAAAAGGCGAAGGAGAACTTGCTCAGGGAGGGAATTCCCGAAGAGAAGATTTTTGTTACCGGAAATACAATCGTTGATGCCGTCCTTCAGAATGTGGAGAGGGCAAAAACGCACTCGAACCTTGCAAGTTCAAAGGAATTCAAAATCTTAAACCTTAAGCCGCAAAATTATCTCCTTGTTACTCTTCACCGGCAGGAGAATGTGGATGATCCGAAAAGATTTGCTTCCATTCTTGAAGGTTTAAAGAAGGTGCGTGTCGAATTCGGACTCCCGGTAATTTATCCCATACACCCTCGCGCTCAGAAGATGATGAGAGCTTTTGATCTACAACCTGATGGAGTGGAGCTTATAGAGCCTGTAGATTACTTGACCTTCCTCTGGCTGGAAGCCAATGCTAAGCTTGTGCTCACCGATTCAGGTGGTGTGCAGGAGGAGACTTGTATATTGGGGGTCCCCTGCGTCACCCTAAGGGATAACACCGAAAGGCCCGAGACCTTAGAGGTGGGTTCAAATATCCTTGCCGGAGCTGAGCCTGGGAGGATCCTTGAATGCTGTAATATGATGCTTACGAGGCGAAATAGCTGGCGGAACCCCTTTGGGGACGGAAAGGCTGCCGAGAGGATCGTTAAAATTCTTTTAGGGGAAGGATTTGATGAATTAAAGCTCCCTCAGAGGAGGCATTATGGCTAAAGTATTGGTAACAGGGGGGCTTGGCTTTATAGGCTCGCATCTTGTTCGTGAGCTGAGAAGGAGAGGGCATGAGGTTTGGGTTTGCGACCTCTATCACTCTCATGAACCTAATTATATCCGCTGCGATGTCTCCAAATTCCGCCAGCTTGAGAGGGTTATCGAGGAGATAAACCCCGAATATGTCTACCATCTTGCCGCCGAATACGGTCGCTGGAATGGTGAGGATTATTATGAAAATCTCTGGCTTACCAATGTCATAGGAACAAAGAACCTCATCCGGCTTCAGGAGAGGAAAGGATTTCGTATGATTTTCTTCTCCAGCGCTGAGGTCTACGGAGATTATGAAGGGGTTATGACCGAAGATGTTATGGTGAATAATCCCATCAAGGATACATATCAGATGAACGACTATGCCTTAACAAAATGGGTTGGCGAGCTTATGTGCATCAATTCGGCGAGAATGCACGGAACCGAAACCGTAAGGGTAAGACCGGTGAACTGCTACGGGCCCGGCGAGCACTACACGCCCTATAGAGGCTTTATCCCTAAGTTCATCTACCATGCCCTCATGGGCAAGCCCTATGTTGTTTACAAAGGGCACAGGAGAATAATTGATTACGTCGAAGACTCGGTTAGAACCTTTGCCAACATCATCGAGAACTTCATCCCCGGAGAGGTGTATAACGTGGGCGGAAGGCCGGAGTGGGAGAAGGACATCAAGGAGTATTCCGACATTATTCTGGAAGCGGTGGGAAGGGACGACTCCATAGTAATCTACAAAGAAGCGGAGCCCTTCACCACGAAAGTAAAGAGGGTTGATTGCTCCAAAGCCATGAGGGACTTGGGACATGATCCCAAAGTTCCGCCTGAAGAAGGAATTCGAAGGACGGTGGAGTGGATGAAACAATACTACGGAATAGGAGGCAAATAATTATGGATCTTGATCGAATTTATTCCGAATATGAAGACAAGGTGGTGCTTGTGACAGGAGGTGCGGGGTGCATTGGGAGCAACCTCTGCCGAAGGCTTTCGGAGATCGGATGCCGAAAGGTCATAATCTTGGACGACCTCTCCGCATCTTATGAGTGGAACATTCCGAAGGCGGGCAACATCTTCTTCGTAAAGGGAAGCGTGCTCGATGACGAAGTTTTAAAACGGGTTTTCAAGGAAAAGCCCGAGTTTGTCTTTCATCTTGCTGCTCACTTTGCCAATCAGAATTCCGTAGATCATCCCGAGACTGATCTTATGATAAACGGCATGGGAACATTAAAGGTTCTTCAGTATGCCCATCTTACCGGGGTAAGGAGATTCGTTTATACATCCTCCGGCTGCGGCGTTTACGGACTTAACTCCAAAATCCCCTTTGAGGAGCATGATATCTCCATAAGCCTTCACACTCCCTACCAAGTGACAAAGCTACTCGGGGAATTATACACGAATTACTTTTACAATTTATATGGTCTTCCTATAGTCAATGCGAGGCTCTTTAATGTCTACGGTCCGGGTGAAGTGCCGGGCAAATACAGGAATGTTATCCCTAATTTCTTCTACTGGGCGATGAACGGAGAGCCTCTTCCCATAACCGGAGATGGGACTGAGACCAGAGATTGGACATATGTAGATGATGTGGTCAATGCTCTTCTGGCGATGGGAGTGAAGGAGGAGGCGGTGGGGGAGGCGATAAACATTGCCTCCGGCAAAGAGCACCAAGTTATAGAGCTTGCGAATATAGTAAATGAACTTACCGGAAACAAAGCAGGAATAAGATTTGTCCCAAGGAGAGACTGGGATGTAAAGCGAAGGCTTTTGGCTTCTATTGAGAAGGCAAAAAAGCTTCTCGGTTATGAACCCAATACTGAATTCAGAGATGGATTGGAAAGAGTTCATCGTTGGTTCAAGGATAACTGGGACAAGATAAAATCATGCGCCGAATTCTGATTTACAAGTGGGGTTTGAATGAGAAACAATAAATATACATTAATTGAACATCCTCTTCTCAAAAGAGAGAAAATTGTATGTCTTACACTTGATGTGGAGCAGGATTACGGGGATTTACTCGAAGAACCAAGTTTCGAAGGACTTAATTATATTCCTGAAGTTGTGAAATTCTTCAAAGAAAGGAAGATGCCCCTAACCTGTTTTGTACAGGGCTCTCTTTTTGAGACCCATCCTGACAAAATAGAGCAATTAGCGGAGCTTGATGTTGAATTTGAACTCCACTCTTATTCTCATCCGAATCCAAAAAAGATGAATACCGAATTAGAAGTTAAGAAGGGCAAAAAGGCTTATCAGCGCTTCTTTGGTTCAAATCCCTTAGGATATCGTGCTCCCTTGGGTTTTATCTTAGAAGAAGATTTCAGAATCTTAGCTTCTGAAGGTTTTAAATTTGATTCAAGCATATTCCCTTCGATAAGACCGGGGGTGTTCAACAATCTCCGAGCACCCGTACAACCTTATCTCTTGGATGATTTCAATTTGGTAGAGTTTCCTATTACTGTTCTATCCAATCATATTAAAATTCCTATAGCTTTAAGTTATATTAAACTTCTTGGAAAGCTTTATTTTAGGATCCTTTTCTCACTTCCACAACCCAATTTGATAATCTTCAATTTTCACATTCATGATCTTTTTGAACTCAAAACATCAACACGGCTTATGCTGGAAAAGCATCCTCTTATATATCGGTGTATATTTAACAGAATTTACAAGGGAAGTGAGAATGGGTTTGTTATATTGGATAAATTGATAAAGGCATGGTACGAAAAAGGATATGAGTTTTGGAAGTTATCAGAGCTCTATAAAGCAATATTTGGTTAAGAAATGGGATTCGAGATTCTAAAAGTAATACCAAATATGGTTATTCATTGGGTGAATAAAGAGGAGATATGGACGTCCTCTAATTATACTATTTTTAAGAGTACAGACGGGGGAGATAATTTTAGTAAAATAGTAGAATTAAAGGTGCCCATCTGGTTCTCGATAGCGGGGGGAAACCGTTTAATTGCACGAGCTTTGCGCTTAGGTATCAGAAGCTTAAGAATCCTAAAAAGCGGAACAATTTTAGCAATTGCTAATAAAAGAGTTTTTCGGATAAGAGATAACAAAGCTGAGGTTACTTATATATTTGAAAGAGGACTTGGGCCCCTGAGACAAGGGTGGTGCGAAGATGAAGAAGGTAATGTTTACATAGGTGAATATTTCCTTAACAATAAACGAGCTTTCCCTGTTCGCTTGCTTAAGTCGAATGATGATGGAAAAACGTGGAGAACCATTTATTCTTTTGAAAACATTCGACACATACATTGTGTGCAATTTGATCCTTTTACAAGAGCAATTTGGGTGGGAACGGGAGATAGGGATGAAGAATCGGGCATCTTTTACTCAAAAGATGAGAAAAATTGGGTTGCTATTGGGTCAGGCAATCAAATGTTTCGCACTGTAAGTCTCATTTTTACAAAAGATTATGTGTATTGGGGCACAGATATTCCTACAAGGCAGAATTATATTTGTCGATTTGAGCGAAAAAGCGGCAAAATAGAACGTTTAGTAGCGGTAGACGGTCCGGTTCATTACTCAACTATCCTTGAAGATGGGACTTTAATCTTTGCCACTACTGTTGAAGGAAATAGTGAGGGAAGAAGCGCTGAATGGGACAAAAGAGCCCATATATGGGCATCAAGGAATGGAAAAGATTGGGAGGATATTATAAGCTGGGAAAAAGATCGCTGGCCTTACCTCCTTGGATACGGAAGAATTTTATTTGGCCAAGGGAAACATGGAAAATTCCTTTTCCTCACCACTCAATGCCTTAAGGGTATAGATAATTGTCTAATCAAAGGAAGGCTAAAAGGGGAGGATCATGTATAATGAAATTGATTCGAGAGAGAAAAACCCCGTTTTAGTTCTTGGACTTTCGGCCACAGGACTTGCTGTGGCAAGGATTCTTGGCTCTCATGGTGTGAAGGTCTATGGCACTGATACTTCGAGCTTCCAAGTAGCTCGTTTTTCAAAATATATTCGAAAGCCGCCGTTCGGATTCAAGGTGGAGATGAATTCGAATTTCGTGAAGGAGTTAATTTCATTTGCGCAAAAGTTCCGATTAAAACCTGTGCTTATACCGACTACTGACGAATTCATCGAGTTTGTTTCTCAAAACTTTTATATCTTAAGCGATTACTACGTTATACAAGAATCCCTTTCTCCAGAGATTTGTCCTCGTTTTCTTAGCAAACTGGAATTTTATAAGCTTTGTAAGGAATATGGGGTTCCACATCCTAAAACTTGTTTTTTAACGGGTAAAGAAGATGTGGAAACTTTAATTAAAATGCTTCGATTTCCTATAATTATTAAACCGCATTTTATTCACAAGTGGAGGAAATTCCTTAAAGGAAGGAAAGTTATCCTCATAAATAATAAAGATGAGTTAAAGGAGATTTTTAATAAGGGGAGGGAGTTGTTACACGATTCTATAGTCCAAGAGGTTGTTCCAGGACCCGATAGCAATATTTATATCTTTAAAGGTTACTTCGACAGAAATTCCTCCCCACAAGCTTGCTTTGTGGCAAGAAAAATCCGCCAATTCCCTCCATATTTTGGCTCCTTTAGTTTGGCCGAAACCATTGAAAACGAGGAAGTTAAAAAGCTGAGCATACAATTTCTCAGGAAAGTAAGGTTTAAGGGTCTTTGTGGCACAGAGTTCAAATATGATCCGAGAGACAAAACTTATAAAATAATAGAGATAAACATAAGGCCACAACTATGGGAGGGTATAACTCAAGTTTCTGAGTGTGAAGTATTGTGGGTTGCATACAATGATTTAATTGGTAATAAGATTGAGCAAAACCAAAAGCAAATAAATGGTATAAAATTCTCATATCTCTCTAGAGATTTCCTGAGTGCTATTATAATGTTGAAAGATGGAAAATTGAGTTTGAAGGAGTGGTTGACCTCCTATTCCAAAATCAAGGGCGATGCTATAATCAGTTTCAAAGATCCCCTTCCTGCAATTGGATCGGTTATTTCATCTCTATGGGAGCTTTACACATATAGGATCAAACCTGTTTTGGGAATAGGAAAATGAAAATCCTTATCATTCAGAACACTGATTGGATTAAACGCAATCCGGCTCAGCAGCATCACTTAGCAGAGTTATTATCACTTCGAGGTCACCAAATTAGGGTTATTGATTTTGAGATTTTATGGAGAGCTGAAAAGAAGAAGGAGCTTCTTTCAAAGCGGAAGATTTTTGATAATATGAGCAAGATTCATCCAGGAGCTGGTATTACCGTAATTCGCCCTGGTATTATAAAGATGCCGCTAATAGATTATGCTTCGGCAGCATTTTCTCACTTTAGAGAGATAAAACGGCAAATAAAAGAATTTGCTCCGGATGTGATAATGAGTTTAGGAATTTTTGCTTATTTAGCAGGAAAAGCCGCTAAAAAGCACAATATTCCTTTCGTTTATTACTGGATAGATGTTAGTTATAGACTGATCCCTTATAAATTCCTTCAACCTTTGGGTCGATTAATTCAACAGCGAACGCTTAAAATGGCAGACAAAATTTTAACAATAAATGACAAGCTTAAAGATCATGTAATAAAATTGGGTGCCTCTCCGGACCGAGTCCAAGTATTAAGAGCTGGCATTTACATCAATAGATTTAATCCCAATACCTGTAATGGTCGAAGAGTGAGAGAATTTTATGGGATCAAGAATAATGAAGTGGTTCTCTTCTTTATGGGCTGGCTTTATAACTTTTCGGGCCTAAAGGAGGTGGCACTGCAATTGGCGCAAGCCAAAGATCGCAACCTCAAGTTACTTATTGTGGGCGAAGGCGATGCCTATGAGGAACTCAAAGAGATAAAAGAGAAATATGGTTTGCAAGACAGACTTATCCTTGCCGGAAAGAAGCCTTACGAGGAGATTCCTAATTTCATTGCCGCTGCAGATATCTGCTTACTACCGGCTTATCCCTGGGAAAAAATAATGCAGGACATTGTTCCCATAAAAATGTATGAATATATGGCAATGAAAAAGCCCGTAATTGCCACAAGACTCCCCGGGATAGTGAAGGAGTTCGGCGAAGGTAACGGTGTAGTTTATATTGATAGGCCTGAGGATGCTGTTACGAAAGCGGTTGAGCTCTGGGAAAGTGGAAAGATAGAGGAACTGGGCTCCAGAGCACGAGGCTTCGTGGAGCGTTATAGCTGGGATAAAATTACTGATGAGTTTGAGAGGATTTTAAAAGAGGCAATTAAGGAGAAGCAAAAGGTATGAAAATTTTGCAGGTAAGTCCTTGCTTCTATCCCGCTTGGGCTTACGGAGGACCTGTGCCTGTAGTGTATCACCTATCCCGAGAGTTGGTTAAGAGGGGACATGAGGTGGTAGTTTATACTACAGATACCATTGACGTAACTACAAGACAAAAAGTGAGGTATACAGAAATAGAGGGAATCAAGGTTTTCTATTTTAGAAATATAAGTAACAGCCTCGCTTGGAGAAGATACTTCTTGCCCTTAGGCATGAGCTTTAAACTTCAAAAGGAGATTAGAAACTTTGATATCATTCATGTGCATGGCTTTAGAGATCTTCCTTCTGTTTTCGTTCATTATCATGCCAAAAAACACGGAGTTCCTTATGTCTTACAAGCCCATGGCTCAGTAATAACCTTCTTTCAAAAAGGGATGCCCAAGAAGGTTTTTGATAGAATATGGGGCTATAGGATTTTAAAAGATGCCTCAAAAGTGATCGCCCTCACAAAAATGGAAGCTGAACAATATAAAAGCATGGGAGTAAGCAAGGACAAAATTGAGATTGTTCCCAATGGAATCGATCTATCTAAATTTGAGAATCTACCTAAAAGAGGAGAATTTAAGAGAAAATGGGGCATAGATGATGGCCAAAAGACGGTTCTCTATTTAGCTAGAATATATAAGTTCAAAGGACTTGATATCTTAGCAGAAGCTTTTGCTGATCTTTCAAAAGAAATTGAAAATGTTAAACTTATAATTGCTGGACCAGATGACGGATATCTGTCTCCCTTAAAAAAACTGGTAACCGATCTGGAAATAGGCGATAAAGTTTTATTTACCGGTCCACTTTATGGAGAAGAGAAATTAAGAGCCTATGTGGATGCAGATGTTTATGTTCTACCTTCGGTTTATGAGACATTTCCGGTAGCCGTGCTTGAGGCATGTGCTTGTGGCACGCCTGTAATTGTTACAGATAGATGCGGTATTGCAGATATTGTCGATAATAAGGTTGGATATGCGGTCGAATATAATAAAGATCAGCTAAGGAACGCGATAATCAAGGTTCTGAATAACGAAGGATTGAGAAGAAGATTTGGAGAAGAAGGCAAAAGGTTGGTGAGGGATCAGTTTAGTTGGGATGTGGTGGTCGCAAAAGTAGAAAATATATACAGAAATGTAACCCGAAGTGGATGATGGTGAAGCGAAAGGTAATTGTCATAGGAGTAGATGGAGCTACCTTCAAAATCATAAAACCCTTGGTAGAGAAAGGTGAACTTCCGAACTTCAAGAAGTTGATAGAAAAAGGTGTATGGGGAGAATTAGAATCAACCATCCCTCCACTTTCAGGCCCAGCTTGGGCTTCGTTCCAGACCGGCAAAAGTCCAGCTGGTCATGGCATTTTCGACTTCGTTAATAAAAAACCCAATTCCTATGAAACTTATTACATAAACTCAACTCATATAAAGGGTGTTCGCTTTTGGGACATATTGGGAAGTTATGGATTAAAGGTGGGGATAATTAATGTGATGGTCACTTATCCACCACGGCCGGTCAACGGCTTTCTCCTTACCGGGGGATTAACCCCGCGAGGTAAGCCCTTTGCCTATCCGGAATCCTTAGGGAAGGAAATCGAAGAACGATTCGGAACTTATCGTCTTTGGGATGTGGGAGGGATAAGCTTGACAGAAGGGAAAGAAAAGGAATTTATCAATGCTTATTTCTCAAATGAGAAAAGAAGGATAGAAATGGCAAAATACTTAATGAAAGAAAAGGAATGGGACTTCTTTATGGTTATGTTAGAGGGTGCAGATCCATTGCAGCACGAATTATGGAAATACATTGATGAAGGCCATCCTTTGTACCAGCCTGATGCTCCAGAATATATAAAACAGGCCATCCCGAATTTTTATAAAATGGTGGACGGATTCTTAGGCGAATGCATAGATATGTTAGGAGATGAAGCCACAATTTGTGTTATGTC
>Ga0190367_1001394_pt1 | contig 14095 bp, 10 predicted proteins | sample 4872181011_MG_FD_171838 | JGI IMG/M metagenome (GOLD analysis project Ga0190367, IMG submission 171838) | Hydrothermal vent microbial mat bacterial communities from Southern Trench, Guaymas Basin, Mexico - 4872-18-10-11_MG | ecosystem: Environmental > Aquatic > Marine > Hydrothermal vents >...
ATACTCTTCGCAGCCCAATCAGAGATCATGAGCATGGGCTTCGGCGAGCGAGCAGCCACGCAGACCCTAGATGGGGCGCCACTTACCCTAGGCTGGGCTCAGGCCACAGCCTTCATAGCTTACAACTGTGCCATCAATGTAGCTATTGACGCTACAAACTGGATCCTAGCAACAGCAGGTCTCGCTCTAACGAGAGAACAGCTACTGACATCAATAGCAGCAGTAGCAGGCACAGTAGCTCTGTTAACATCAACCAACTCCTGGATGCTTAGATGGAGGGCCATATACGCAATGCCCCTCGTAGCCTACCAGGCAATAGTCCTCAAAAACGCTCAGGGCAACATAAAGATCCTAACCCTCTTACTCCTAGCTAACTACACGATCAATTACATCCTCAATATAGGCTAACAAGAGCTTTAGCTTCATTTACTGTAGATCAGCTTTAACGTCGTGGGGAGTCACTTTGAGACTTATCAGATCAGAAGCTAGTGAAATGCTTGAAGCAGATAACGCATCCTCAAAGCTCAATGAAGCGATACGTATTTTTCTTATAAAATAGAATACATATATTGTGACATGGTTTACAAGGGAAACCTATGCTATTCACGAGAAGATCTCACTCTGTATAAGATATGCTCAGTCTGGTCTCTATAGCTAGCTGACTCAGCTAGCTGTTACGACTAAGGACTTCAGAGGAATTCTTGATAGCTAATCAGATAACTAGAAATTTTAGAAATTAAGTAATGTAAGCTAAAATCATATTTATCTATTAAAACCTCATTCCATATAAAAGCATTAATTCTCTTAACGTCTCCTCGAGGAATTCGACACTATGAACGCATATCATATATGCCTCTTCCTTCTCCGAACTCTACAACATGAATCCTCGCTTCATCATCGCTGTAGAGGCTAATTCTTATCTAACGCTACTAGGATCTCAGTACCTACAATCAATAACCTCGAATGTTTAGCTGTGCTTATCTAAACACCCAGCTAGTAGGAGTGGACATGTATACTTTCGTTAAGTCTCTCAGGATCGTTGAGATCAAACACTATAGCAATTACGTTGCCATGATCATCAATACCTTGTACATAGATCCACATCTAACCAAAATGCATTCATTTAATCCTAATGTAGGATGACAACACTTGCTCATGTGTGCAGTTCATAGTAAAGCCTCCTGATAGTTTCAGCCACGTAGATCACCTCCTCATCGTCTATCTTAGGTCCACTAGGAAGGTTTAGACCACGTTTTGAGAGGTACTCTGAGACCTCATATCTCGCGTTTTTACCAATGTATCGTTTATATAGGGGCATCACATGTAATGGGTAGAAGAATTTTCTAGTTTCGATGCCGTATCTAGCTAGGTACTCCATAACACGATCTCTACTAGCTCTAAATTTGTGTGGATCTATTAGTATAGAGTAGAGCCAGAAGATGCATTTAGCCCAGGGCATCTCTGGGTGAAGCTCTATTCCTGGAATGTCCTCGAGAATTTCAGTGTATAGCTTAGCGATTTCTCTCTTCCTCTGTATAAGTCTATCAACTTTCCTAATCTGTGCTATTCCAAGAGCTGCTTGAAGACCTGTCATCCTGTAGTTAAACCCTAAGACTATGTGCCAATACCTAGGTCTCATACCGTGGTCACGCATAAGCCTAATCTTATCGGCTATCTCATCATCATTTGTAACTACCATACCACCTTCACCAGTAGTAATTACCTTGTTTGCATAGAAGCTAAACATGCCAATATGTCCAAATGTACAGACTCTACGACCTCTAAATTCAGCACCATGAGCTTCAGCACAGTCCTCAATAACATATATACCATGCTTCTCAGCAATCTCCATAATCTCGTCCATCCTAGCGGGATGACCATAGAGGTGAACAACAATTATTGCCTTAGTCCTAGGTGTGATACTTTTCCTTACTTGTTCAGGGTCTATACACCAGTGATCACGTGTAACATCTACGAAGATAGGTTTCGCACCTACAGCTACTACCATGTTCGCCGGGGCTGCAAAGGTGAGATCAGGAACAATAACTTCATCCCCTGGACCGATGCCAAGAGCCAATAACGCAAGGTGAAGAGCTGCTGTACCGCTTGAAACAGCTATGCAGTGCTTAACCCCAAGCCAGGACGAAAAGAGATTCTCAAACTCTTTCACATATGGACTTATACCGCTTATCCAACCCTCTTCAATAACCTTCAGCAACAGTTCTTTCTCTTCTTCACCGATTTCAGGAGAAGCTACTGGGATCTTCTTACTATTCATACCACTCTATCACCAATACTACATTCTGACTACTTTAGCAAAAATCTTGGCTTCACTTGGATATAGTGGTGCGTCCCATGGAAATCTCTCTCCCTTTAACCATCTTTCCCATCGCTTAAGCTCTTCTTCAACCATTATCTTCACAAGCTCTCTAAACTTCGTCTTCGGCTCCCAACCGAGCTTCTTCTTGGCCTTACTATAGTCACCTACAAGACAAGGTACGTCTAATGGTCTAAACAAGTTGGGATCTACCTTAACGTATTTCTCCCAATCATTAATTCCAGCATACTCAAAGGCTAACTCAACGAACTCTCCTACACTATGCGCTTCACCCGTTGCTAGAACGTAGTCATCAGGTTCTCTCTGCTGCATCATAAGCCACATACCGTAGACATACTCTGGAGCATAGCCCCAATCACGTTTAGCCTCAAGATTACCAAGCCTAAGCTCTTTGCTAAGACCAAGAGCAATCTTAGCAGCCTCATTAGCTATCTTCCTAGTCACGAACTCCAGACCTCTAAGCGGAGATTCGTGATTAAACAAGATCCCATTTACTACATATAGATCATATGCTTCACGATATATTCTGCCAAGCCAGTAAGCAGCTAGCTTCGAGACTGCATATGGAGACATAGGCTTGAAGAAATCATTCTCATTAAGAGGCTTATTAACCTCCGCCCCCGTTCTCCCAAACATCTCTGAAGTCGCTGCTATGTATACCTTAGTACCTGGTAGAACTTGCCTAACAGCTTCAAGAACTATAGCAGTACCAATAGTATTTATCTCAAGCGTGGTAATGGGATTTTCGAAACTAGCGCCAACAAAACTCATAGCAGCTAGATGATAAACTTCATCAGGCTCGACCATCTTGAGAGCCATGATAACGCTGCTCATATCTGTGAGCTCCACCGGTACTAAATTGACCTTACCTATTATACCTAAGTACTGAAGACGCCAGAAGTTAGGCGAAGACACTCTCCTAAACGTGCCCCAAACCTCATAACCCTTCTCAAGCAGAAGCTTAGCAAGATATGCACCATCCTGACCGGTAATACCCGTGATTAACGCGCGCTTAACCATGCTTTGCAACCTCTTCTAGCAGTAAAAATATGGAATATTAAGGATTTACGGGTGCGCCAAAGGTGATAGAACAGGTATTTGTTGCCTACACAGTGCGAAGGCCTTAGCGACACGTGTCCTTACCACGGGATTCGATGTCACGTAAGCTAGTATCTTGGGGTGCATAAATGCTATTATTATGGACGAACATGTTCTCCACTTTATGTCGTATCCAAGTAAACGCTTCGCTATCACTTCATGAATGCGTCTAAGTGCATCACCTAAGTCCATTCTCAGCTCTTCTACATCCTCAACCCTGATGAATCTAAGGTATTCTTTCACAACATTCACAAATTGAGAGGGATCCATGTTTAGAGCTGGCATACACCTTTGTATGCCCTCTATATTCTCAATACATGATGATAGCAAGGCCGAGAGATAACGGAGCTTGTATTTCAATGCTACTACGTACCCCATCTTAATAGTGTCTCTCCAGGAATTCGGTATTCTTGCTTTCGCTATGTATAATAGGTTTTCAGCGATCATCGAGCAGTACTTGGCGTAGTCCCTTAAGCTACTAGCTGATAGAAGTCCTAGCACTGCAAAGGCGAAGTGTAGTAGAAGCCACCTCCTATCACGCTTCTTCGTCACTAGCTTCAGTATGTACTTCATACGAGACTTGTAAAAGGGATATCTAAGCAGTGTTATGGCTAGGAAGATGTTGCCTAAGATGGTGGGCGAGACAATAATATATGGAGAAAATGATACTTTAATACCTAGCTTCTTTTCAAGCTCGTTCTCTATCTTCTTCTTACGTATGAGTAGAACTATGTACTTACCTATATCCCAAGTTAAGTAAACCACATCTACATCACTACGTTTTTCTGAATCCTTAACAAGCCAGCTACCGCTTATTACGATCATCAGCTTGAACCTCTCTCTATCATATTATAGAGTTTAGGGGCATCTATATCGATATCCTTATCCCTCATCACATCCTTAGAGGCTAGTACAACACCGTGTTGACTGCTATAATTAGGGCTATATGCATGCATACCCCTAGGTTTTAGCCAGCTAAAGAAGTTTGGATAGAGCACCACTCCCTCACGTAGAGCATACACCTCATCACCGTACCGCCTATCCATAGGTAGACGGTATCTCCTAAAGTCTTCCTCTTCAAGCAGAAAAGCCTTGTTGCAAAGAAGCCTCTTTATCCTAGATAGTATAGGGCTGTCTCCTCTATAGGAATCCAAATAGAAGATCCTAAAGAATGTAGCATCTATACCGACAACATAGGTCTCCCCATAGTCAGGATCTCTGAGGATATAGTGGTAAAGATTGATGTACTTCCCCACTGTAGCCATACCATGGTCGGAGAACACTAGATAGCTAAACCCTCTACCAATAGCAAGTTTAACCAAATGCTTAACGATACCTGAAAGCCATTCCAGCAGGGCTATGTACTGGGGATCTTCAACACCGTATCTATGTCCCCAGAAGTCAGGTTCATCAATATATGCAAACACCGCATCGTTATGCTCCATACTCTCGGCGACAGCCTTAGTGAACACGTCTAGTCTATGTCCATAAAACCTGTCCTCGAGCACAGCATACCTGGTAGCCCTAGCCTCGAACTTGCTAAAGAGAGTCCTAAACCCCTTAGCCCTGAGATAACGATCTATCTCCGCAAAGGAGGATTCGGGGTTCACGCCTTGCTCCACTATGTTGCTCCACGTCCTGACGTGGAACATGTGAATACCGGTAAACTTGCTGAGAACGAATCTTAAACCTCTAACAGGTAGAACATCCACGTCAAGAAACCGGCTAAAGACCTTCGGTATAAGCCTAGGTCTAGGAAAATTGCTGAACGCGTATGAAACCCAGTACCTATGTTCATCTGGGTACAAGCCCGTAAGCAAGCTAACCTTGAAACAATCGGTGTACCCGAAAACCGGTATGAGCCTAGCATACACAGCATTGGGATCAACCTCTCTAACCCTCTTAAGCAACACGTCGATGTACCTATAGGGCCAAGCATCTAGGTAGAGAACCAACAGCCTCAAGACCTTGCTACCTTCCTCACCTTCTCATAGAACCTCAGCAATCTATCCACATAGCTAGGGATAGAGTACCTCTCTCTAAAAACCTCGTAACCTCTAGAACCCATCACCGCCCTGAATTCACCATCCTCGATAAGCTTCCTAATAGCGGAAACTACCTCCCCAACATTATCATGAACGAGAATCCCTGCACTACTACCTTTAATATGCTCGGTAGCAGAGCCAAGGTCTAAAGCAACGATGGGTTTTCTATGACTCCAAGCCTCAAGAGCAATCCTACGGAAAGTCTCAAACCAAGAGAGCTGAGCAACAAATACAAAGCTCTCGTACAGCATGTACAGGGCACTTGAAGGCAGATTCTTCAACAGCACGATGTCCCGAAAACCATATCCCTGATCTTGCTGATGCCTCATCTCTATAACCTCAGTCGCTACTAACAATAACAAGCTTCAGATCCTTATATTCATTCTCGAGAACACCCTAAGCCTTTATTAGCAGATCATGCCCTTTATATTATTCAATTCTTCTAGCATCCAATATGTAGCTATTTTCTTTAAACCATATTTGGTTAAGACATCTTCTAAGAGCTTGTCGTTAACATGTGCTTACCTCTACGTACTCACTTAATACTCTGATCATCAAACTCTTATTATGACCGCGAAGAATTCTGCTTAGGCACTCCTTACTTAAGCTTCTGCATAGTTTAAGTGATGAAACCAATAGATTTGGCACAGTAAAAACGATATCTGCTCCAGATAGCGCCTTCCTAGCATGTTCTTTATTAATATCAATATTTGTCTGAGATAGTGGTAATGCCCTAAACCCTATTCTACGTACCTCGACCCTGTCAATATATAAACTAAGATGGCATTAAATGTTGACTTCATTTTCATCAATCTGATAACTTAGAGTTAAAGGAGTCAAATGAGCTAATACTAAATGATAGTGTAGAGTACAGGAATTCCATTTGGTCTTTAGTGAGCTTTACTATAGGCCTCTTAAACATTAGTAATAAGTATATATAGGGAAGAGGCTTTTTAGAGCGTAAAGTCAGATACCCTAGAAGAATAGTTGCTGAACGACCTCTACCCATGCGACAACCAATATATACCTTCCTTTGCTCTTTAACCAATTTACTTAGTATTGACATTACCTTCATAAAATCTTTATCTTTGGGTGCAGAATCATCCTTTATTGGTACGTTAAAATAGCAACCATGTGTTACCGACTTAAGTGTAACGGTATCCTTTATTTCGTGATCCTCTCTTAAATCTACAATACATTCTATATCGTTTAAACGGATAAATGATAAGATTTTTTCATTGTCTGCAGCTGGGCCTATGTATATATTGTCTACTATTCTCGATACGCTGGATAAACATTGTAAGCGTTTAATATGCCATACCACAATAAGTATAAAATACTTCAATGGGTATTCGTATCTTTCTGCTATGAAGACACGTCCCTTAGCCTTCTTAAATGTTTCTAGTAAAGTACGTACGCTTTCTCTTATACCATTTCTTTTTAAATCTTCCTTAACTCTTTTAAAAGCTCTCAGCAAACTTACGAAATATGCTGTATGTTTAGGATAATATAAATGCTTGCTACGTTTGTTGAAATATTCCACTAATAACTGTGCAAAATTAACTCCAGAATGTAAAGCTAAAGGTGTTGTTCCCCAAAATCTTGGGTTTAACTCCATAAAGAATAACCTACCATCTTTTGACTCCCTAAATTCGACCATAGCAACACCTTTCCAGTTTAAACTCCTGAGCAGCTTAAATCCTTGCCTTATTGCGTCAGGATGCATATAAGTGTAAGCACTAACACTATATCCTCCTTCCCTATGTACTTCTACGACACGTTTATGGCCTGTCACAGCTATTAGATCCCCATATTTATTGAAGAGGAATTCTACTCCAACACCTATACCTTCGATATATTCCTGAGCTATTACAATTCCATGCCTTGCTAACTTATTAAACACTTTTTCCAAATAGCTTTGACTAGGTTTCTTTTTAAATACGTAGAATCTTGAGCCTAGACCTGGAGGAACGTTTATCTCACTTGAAACTTTTAAGATAAATGGTAAACCTAGCTCATCTATGAGAAGGTCTGCATCTGGGGGTTCGCGTAGGAAAAGCGTTTTAGGGACATTCAGACCTAACTCTATAGCTCTTCTTATCACGTATGACTTGTCTGTAGCCCTTTTAAGAGTGTGATAGTCTGGTATCGGTATGGTAGCTCCCATGTCTTCAAGCTCTTCTTTGACCTCTGCTACAGCTAACTGTGTATATTCGAGAAATGGTATAATGAAGTCAAAGCGTTCCAGAGATGCGGCTTTCTTAATCCACTCAGTAAAATCGTGTTTTGAAAATAATGGATCAGGATACAAGATTTTTCTATAGTCATTTAGAGCTAGAATAATCTCTGGCCTGATTTTATCATTAAAAGGAATTCCTAAGATTATGCTGTGACCTAGCTTTTTTAGTTCCCTAGCTATTACGATTGAGTACGTTGCGGTACCTATGTCTAATGCAAGTACTTTGTATATCATGTTTATCACCGTGTATGAATTGATTATTGTTTAAGTCTATGCTTGCGCTTAGCTAGAGGTGAAAACATCATCGCTGCCCATGACGATACGTAAATCGCTAAAAGTCCTAGACTTATAACGACATATCGTTTCGTAACTAAGTAAAACTTGACATTCTTTAACAACTCAGCATCAGGATATGATGAGGTCTTAACTATATAGATATTTGATAGTCCATATAATCCACGTATATGATAGAGCAACGTTATATTCTGGTTCTTTGGCAGACTTATCTCCCACGCTGGCCTGTAACTCTGCAGGAGTACTACGCTTAGTATATGATCTGTATTATAATGTTCCTTAATAGGTTTATTTTTGGCAAATATTATAGCAATGCCATTGTTGGGCTTTATATTAAGTAGATTTAACTTAAGGGTTTGTTTACTCGTTGAGTTATTTAAGTATCTGTGGGCGATATTGAACTTCTTTATTATTAAGATCGTATCCCTCCCCCAGCTTATTAGAGCTATATGGTTACCTACATTTTTGAATCGGGTTAAATCATACGCAAATTTTATCGAATTGTTACCTAACTCTAAAGCTATATTGATCTCTTCTTTGTACCTGATTATATTGATGTGAACGCTAGTCCTATTGTGGACGTATAAGAGGTGCAAAGGTTTCTCGAGCCTTGTAGTGTTAATTAGATAAGGATTGCCGTTTATTCTCTTCCACAGCTCTACCCGATATATTGTATTATCACGATCTATGGGTACCTTTATTTCGAGCCCATGTCTGCCATTGTGATACAGGCCTAATCCTACGGCACTCCATTTACCTGTAGAGAGGACTTGTAGATCCATTACTATGTCTATTTCTTCTCTCTCTGATTGAAGGGCAGGCATTAGTATTTTCTGGTATCCTTTGAGCCTAATATTGCGCATTGAGGCTGTATACATTGTGGTCGGATATTGTATTTGGGCACCTTCTATCAGTGCTTTAGCGTTTTTACCCCACTGTATTACTCCGAATAGGTTTCCGTAAACTTTGTCGGCATGAACGAATAAGGCTGGCACATTATCGATTACTACTAATACATTTCTGGATCTTAACTCTACGTATACATTAACGTTATGGTATCCATTCTTTAGCTCTATTTCTCGTGATTGTAAGAATATGGGCTTCTTATTTATTCTCTTTATTAAGTCTACCCTATAAATAGCTTCATTTCCTGATTTCGATCTCAATACAAACTTTACTTCGTATCCATAGGTAGTGTTATGGAATAATGCTATGCCAAATGCATTACCTGGAGAGTAGTTTAAGGGATCTATCGTGAAGTTCAAGTGTAGTAATTCATATCTATGGTGTTTAGCAAAGTACTTTATAGGGATAGACCATAGGTATCCAGCAAACCCTTTAAGCATAACCTCATTGTTGGGGAGTAGCACATAGTTGTACCCTGTAGTGTATGGCGCGAGTAGACTGAGGTTGAGTCTTTCTGTGCTCCTTGACATATTGTAGTACAGTACTTGATATCTTTCAAACATGGTTTTCACCGATATGGGTTCTAAACTACTTATGATTGTTATGTTGCTGTTGCCCACGACGTAGAGTTCTTTCTCATTCCCTAGAGCTGGGAAAATGCTATTGTTGAGAGATGCGGTTCCCTGCGCTATTACGCCTAGTCCAAACATGTTCACCCTCTTTATACTCTCTGCATGTAGGTTGTAAGGCATTAGGGCTATGTAAGTGGTGGTTCTTCTAAGCTTTGAGACTACATTGTTGAAAGCTTCATAATACTCCTCTAGCGGTGTGACGGCTATGCAGTCTAAATAGATGCTTTTAGACGCCTCTATAGATATCTTGATTTTTGATCCGTTGATATGGAAGATAAACCATGTAGGTTCATAAAAGGGGATCCCCGTAACCCCCGTCGTTATCTCCTCTCTATGACCGTTTACCTCAACAAAACCGCTATGCCCTTCGGCTAGAACCCTTACTAGGACAACATAGCTCTCATCTTCACTCATGTCTAGTGTCAGCGTATATCTTGCTCTCTTCTCTAGAAGCATGTTCCCATCATAGAGTGAGTAGTAGGGCTTCCCTATGTAGCCCCACCCTAACCTCATAGCCTCAATTCTACACTCACCATCGCAATGACCCGCGTTCAGTAGCTGGAATGAGTTAAGAATTCTAGTGTTAGGCATGTGTATCAGCTCTGCTAGAACTAGATCGTAAAACCCGGCTTTATCCATTAAGACGAAGTAAGCATGGTCTAGCAATTCACTTATGTAGGGGAGCGAAGCTTCATCTACAATAATAGGATAGGTATTTATAATGTTCTTGTCGATAAGCGCTAGAGGCAATAGCTTAAGTATGTTAGTAGCGATTATACTGTAACTACTGTACACTCTCATGCACCCTCTGCTAAGTACGTCACCTCCTCCAATGTTCAGTTCATATAGCTTAATATCGCCGAAACTTGCAGAATATTTGACGCCTACTTGCCCTGTAAGGATAGACGCCTCGTCTCTAAGCCACGGAGCAGTAGTCTCAACATAACCATCAATAGCAATATACCTCACACCCATGTAATACATTAGCACTGACATCAAATCAGTAAGGTTATACCTAGCAACGTATTCAAAGTAAGGCCTGAGGTAACTACCCGTAGTCTCAGACACACCATTCATCGATAAAACATATCCCAAAATATTATGAGGCCAAGGAAGAACTGTAGCTCCTTTAAACATCTTTATTATTTTTGAAGCATTGGTTAATTTATGAGGAACAATCCATTCAGTTGAGGGTATAACGTAAGCGTACTTACATTCTCCTCCGTAGCTCATGATATATGAAGCAGAGTCATTATATGATATGGGTAACCGAATCGTAATTATGAGAGAGGATAGCTGTAAGAGGAAAATAGACGCAAATACTAATATTAAGACAAATATCGCAACTGAATAAATTGGCAAATTTAGTTTATTTGATGTAGTTATAGTGAAGTGGAATTTATGTCTTAAATGTTTCCTAGGTTCAGCATATGTTAATGTAGTTATTCCTACAAGTATAGAGGTACAAAAACCTGATATCATTGCAAAACGAAAAGGTGCTCCAACAATTCTTATTAGAGGGATGTAAGTATATAGAAGCTTGTTTATTACATTAAAAGGTATTGGGGCTCTAGAGCCCATACTCAGCATTAAAAATGGTAATAAGAGTAGAAGCCATGTAATTATTTCGGTTCTATATATTGTTCTTCTGCATGAATATATTATAGAGATTGATATCATGATAGCGAAAATTAGCATATACACTATAGAGAGATTTCCTAATTGTAGAACAGTATTATCGTTAAAGGATAGCGAATAAATAGGTAAAATGGCGTGCCACGATACAATGCTTTCCACGTTTCTGTGTGTTTCTGCTATAAGAGTAATATAGCTTGGTGAAGGACTATTTCCAAGCATGAATTCCTTGATTAATAAAACAAACGGAATAAACAGTATTAGACTAAGAACTAATACAATAATTAAATTCAATGTTACTAGATGATTTTTTCCGTCTGTGTTCGATCTATTTTTCCAGAATGCCCAGAAAGTATAAATGATGGCATAACCAAGAGTAATTAGCAAAATTAACGAGGAACTTATAGGATGAGTTAAAGAGATCGCTAATATTGTTATTAGTAAAATTATGTTTCTCATTATTATAATTGTAATTGTTTTATGTTTGATTATATCTGAAATTGTTCTACGTGCTAGTACAAGTATCCAAGGGCACATAGAGTAACTCACTAGGTATGTGATCATTCCATGATATAGATTGCTCCATAAGCCGGGATTAAGTGTGAATACGAGAGCGGAAGCAGTTGTTGCTAGTAAGATATTGCCGGAACTGTGAATTTTTATCTCTTCCAGCAACTTGTATATTCCTATACTTCCTATAACTAATAATAGCACTATTAGAGAGTACATCGTTAGAAGCATGTTTCCGTTTGTGAAGTACCATAATGTTTTGACCAAGAGCGCATATACTATTACTCCAGGTAGTGTGTTTAGTGGTGTGATTCCGTAGTTAGCTGTTGGTATCCATAGTTCTGGTATCTTCAGTTTTACGTAGTTATGTATCTGGGTTATAGTGTCACTACCTAGTAGTATGCAGTTTGAGGTGTTGCACGTTGTTAGAGGTCTCCAATATATAACAGTTACAACTATGAAAACCGTTAACACAGATACCGCGATGCTTAGTGCCCGGATCATTCTCATAGCCTAACACCTCCTAGGGGTGCTCAATCACAGTTTCAAGCAGTTCTAGGGGCTTGCCCATGTTGGTTTGAGACTGAGCTGTTTTCTGCTCCTCCACATGCTTTGGATCACCTCCAGCGCTCATTTCGGGCAAGCCTTAACAGGAATCTTAACCACTATTAAGCTACGTTACACCATATAGCCGTCAATTCATATAGTAGGACTAATATTAAGTTCTTTTATCAACAGCTTTTCCAACCTATGTCTTGTTCTCTCTAGTGAGAAATATTGAACTGATCTATATGCATTGATTGCTAATTTCTTCCATAATGACGTATCTTCGATTAGCTCAATAGTGTACTTTACAAATTCATCGTAATTATTAGCAAGCATTGAATTGTATCTATGGACAGCCCCATCTATTCCCCCATATTTCATAAGTACAGCAGGGGTACCGCATGCCATGGCCTCTAATGGTGTTAGTATATGATGTTCTTCATGTAAATGCCAGTATATGTATGCTCTTTGGTATAAATCAAGTACTACTTCATCGGAAGGATTAAGGAGAATTTTAAGATTAGACGCGCCATATTTGGATCTTAGAATGTTCTTCGCGTAATCTATGTAGTATGGATTTAAACCTCCTGCAAGCACAAGAGTTAGTTCGTCCTTCTTATTTTTCACCAAGCTCATCAACTTTTTAAAAAGTTGTATCATTATATCCTGTCTTTTAGAAGGCATAAATTGTGATATGCTTATAACTAAACCATACATCTTTTTCTCCCATGATGGTTTAAAGAAGTTCGTGTCTATTGGCTCATGTATAACATAAGACTGTACATTCATAGTTAACTCTAGTATTTTTCTAGAATATTCTGAAATGGTAATAATGAGATCAGCGTGAGAATATATTTGCTTCTCGTATTCCTTAAGTACTACTCTAGATAGTTTCCTTTGTTGATAGTAAGTCTCCTTTATGGAAAAGCTATATGCCAAGAAATACGGGAAAAATACATATAGTATTATTTTAAGCGAAGGAAGCATTTTTTTCAACATCGGTACAAGATAATGTCCACTGAATAGCATAATTGTATCAACTTTTTCTTTCCGTAATAATTTTATAAGGATATCCACACGTGGTAGTTCAAGAAAACGCCTCGTCCCTATCTTAATTTTTATTGCAGGTCTTAATGTGCCTAAGGAATATACATTAAAGAATTTCAGGAAACGTATTTTTTCGGTTATTTCCGGGGAAAAGATATCTGTAAATAAGACAACATCATATCCTATATCTTTCAATATTTTTGCAAAGTTTGCCACTACTCTTACTCCGCCAGAGGGATGAGTTAATTTAGAGTAATATAGCCCTACCTTCATACCATCACCAGTAGTTGAGCTTCTCTTCTACCCTATGGTAGCACATATGTGTGGCTTTATTATTAGTAAAATATTTAAAAGAAATGATATAGCCTCTATCCTGTTTGGGATATTCCCACGTGGATCTCATAATGGTTCTTAGGTTGTACCATGGCTTGCCCCACAACCTTTCCCATATTGGTTTGAGACTGAGCTGTTTTCTGCTCCTCCACATGCTTTGGATCACCTCCAGTGCTCCTCTATGACTCTGCGGTATACCTTTATGGTCTTCTCCGCTACTCTATCCCAACTATATTCTCTTATAACTACTTCTCGTGCGTTGGTGGATAGCCTTCTCCTCAGGTTTGGATCTGATAATAGTTGCTCTAGTGCTTGAGCTAACTGCTTCACATTGTCTGGCTCGACTAGTAGTCCTGTAGAGCCGTGTTCAACTACATCGACTATGCCAGGTACCTTTGTTGCTATTATCGCGCATCCGCTGGCCATGGCTTCGAGCATTGAAAGGGGGAGACCTTCTGCTTTACTTGGTAAT
>Ga0190367_1001395_pt1 | contig 14089 bp, 13 predicted proteins | sample 4872181011_MG_FD_171838 | JGI IMG/M metagenome (GOLD analysis project Ga0190367, IMG submission 171838) | Hydrothermal vent microbial mat bacterial communities from Southern Trench, Guaymas Basin, Mexico - 4872-18-10-11_MG | ecosystem: Environmental > Aquatic > Marine > Hydrothermal vents >...
AGGAAACATTTCATCTTCTTGTGGGAATTCGAAGTATTTAAAGCTACCAACAACCCCTTCACTGCCTCCTTGCGTATCCCAGCCTTAAAAGGCGAGATTTTGCAACGATTTCATAAACAGAACGGACCGAAGGAAGCTTTCTATTTCAAGAAATTGAAGGATTTTTTGATATTGGGCTTACGAATATTAAGATCCTCTAAGGTCATCTACCTAACTTAATTAAACAATAGTGTTGGGTAAGAACAGACTTAGTATGCTTGCAAAGGACTGTATTGAAACGATGTACCTTCAGACGCGATAAACTGTCGAATCATATGCCCCATCCATCCGGCTGTCTCTTATTGTTCTTCAGAGGTCTTTGACGATCTCTTATATGAGGATTCACATCCTCTTTTTCCCCTTTCATTAAGGGTTTGGGCTGGGAAAAGAAGATATTCTACGCCGAATTGCAACCTATGCAACGAACAGGCGGCATGTATATACCAATCCGCACAAATTCGTGTATTTCTCTGGTGCGTCGATCTTGAAGGTACGGTAATAACCACCATCGGTGTGAAGACAGGAGTAATCGTTTAAATCTACATTCAAAAATTTCTAAAATCTTTATAAAAGAGATCGAATTTTTTCTTTTTAATGGGGCAGAAACATATGATAAGGAATGTTATTATGTTAAATTAACTCCGCTCGGGATGTGGGAAGTGTGGATAGTAAACCCGAAAGGGCGGAGCTGATAAATCAGAAGACAATTCCTTTGAAAGCCTCCGAATTGGGATGTGGAGGGAGAATCCCCGCTAATCAAATGTTATGAAGGCAATAGAGAGTCAGAACGGAAGTGCGAAAAAGAGAAGTGTGCATTCAATTATTTTTTATTTTTTATAAATATGACAAATTTTCCTCCTTTTTAATGAGGGTAATCGGATCTCGACGCTATCGGTTGCAGATATTTTTATAAATATATTTATATAATGTAAATGGAATTGTATAAATTATTGGAGGTTGTTGTATGTGAGGAAGGGAATATTCTCAGCTACGGAAAGTGTCATGAGGGAAGAACTTGTATTCAAACACATCTGCATAGGATTCTTCAGCCCGAACGAGCGATTGAAGCTCGATAACGCGTCATATACGCATCGGCGAACCCTGCATTTCTGGGGTTCGAGGAGAAGGGCAAACCTACCTTCGAAGATGCAGAAGTTCGCAATTACGTCCTAGCGGAGGAGAAGAGAAAAGCCGTGAGTTGTTCGGACATTTACTGTTACTTCCGATAAAAGAGCAGAATTAAGCTTCTAAAGTAAAATGGCTGCGGTTATCCTTTGATCGGGTAAATGACTGCGGCAGAGTATGCTCGGGAAACTTACATAAGAAGGATATCGACCGTTGAACCGGAACGCCTGGTGTTACAGACATCCCCTTCGACTCTCTCATCACATATAAGCTTTGGAACGTGAAGCCGGTATGCTCCGAGCCAGTTGAGGAAAGAAGATCCGTTAAATGCAAGCAGTATTGGTAAAGATGAAGCCATGATATCGTTCAGAGATGGGCAGAACTCATTCTGACATTCTAAAGTAACAATCTTAATTTATAATTTGTAAATTTTTATTATTTAATGTCAACTGTCACGGTTATTTGTCCGAGTTTAAGGACAGTTGAGGATTAACGACCCAGAAGCTAAGTTTTAAGGGCCCGGACCGGGATTTGAACCCGGGACGACAGGATCCACAGTCCTGCGCTCTACCTCTGAGCTATCCGGGCCAGTCATAATGTAATACATTTAATTGATTAAAATACTTTTGCTCAATCATTTATGCATATCATGTGTCCCATTTTTTCCTTCTTTGTCTTTAAGTAGCACAGATTCTCCCTAGATGGTTCGACTTCTATGGGCTCCCTTCTAACCTTAAATCCATACTTTTTCAATTCTTCGATCTTTAACGGATTGTTTGTCATAAGTCTGATGGATTTGACACCCAGATCCATTAGTATCTGTGCAGAAATACCGTAGCTTCTCAAATCGGGTGGAAATCCAAGTTCTATGTTCGCTTCCACTGTATCCTTTCCCTCCTCCTGCAACTTATATGCCATGAGCTTATTTATCAGACCTATACCCCTCCCCTCATGACCCCTCATGTATATGAGCACTCCCTTACCCTCCCTGTCTATCATCTTCAGAGCCTTCTCAAGCTGCTCTCCGCAATCGCATCTTAGGGAATGGAATACATCTCCGGTAAGACATTCCGAATGTATTCTAACGAGCACGTCCCCCTCGGAAACGTCTCCCTTAACAAGGGTAATTATCTCACCTATAGGCGTCTTGTAGCCTATTGCCTTAAACGTCCCGTAGAACTTGGTCGGAAGGGTTGCCGAGACCACTCTTTCTATTAGCTTTTCATTCTTTAACCTGAACTCTATCAACTCGTTTATACTTATGGCAACCAATCCCTTCTCTCTTGCAAATTTAAGACCGTAGTCGGGATCGGCTGTTTCACCTCTCTCCGTTATAAGCGTCGAATAAACCCCTGCCAGTTTATATCCGCTCAACCTGGCAACATCCAAGCTTGCTTCTGCAAAAAAAGGTCTTTCAAGAACTCCTCCTTCTTTTGCCTCCTCAATGAAGATTCTACCGGGATATCTTATCTCGTCGAGATTTAGATTTTTATTTACGAGAGTTCTTATGAGTTTTGCCCTTTCTTCTGCCGAAATCGCTTTAAAATCAATTGGAATAGCATTTCCATTATAAAACCTGAACCTGTTCAATCCCAACTCAGATATGTCCTTCCAGGGAAGAGCAACTCTTATCTCATCACAGTTCTTCATTATAAAATTTATTATGTCACCCGATACGACTTCAGCAGGAATTGTTAAAACAGATTTAGATTCATCGTAAACCACTATCGGTTTTGAATTTCTAACAGAATTCACAACATCCTGCATAAGTAGATGAGATGTTAAAGACTATATATAATTTTTGAGATGTTTCTCAAAAATGTTATCGCTGTCGCCGAGTTCGGTGACAAGCCCCTCAATTCTACTACAGCTCAATGCCTGAAAAGTAAAAGTGGTTCATCGACCAGGACACCTAATTCGGGGTATTCGTCTTTATTATCATTAAAGGCAGTCCGATTTTCTTTGGCTGTTCCTCTTCTCATCTCTATATACCTTCTCACCCTTCCCCTCCACAAAATTCGCAATTTCTCTTGCTTTTTTTAGTTCTTCATACTCCCCTTCATCCATCTCTATTATGAAGCTTCCGATGTATCCACATCTTTTACACATGTATTTTCCTGTATAACCACCGGATTCAAGTTCGATTTCCGTTGATCCGCATACAGGACATATCAGAACCCTCCTCATAAAGAGAATAGTTCATACCTATAAATAACCTGTGTGAATTCAACAATTGACGTGCTCAGAAAATCGTCATTTGATTTCATTCAATATCTTCTGTACAGAACTAACAGCCTTCAGGTTTATGAAGTAATCCTCGATAGCGTTTATCATGGCACCTATTTTTTCCGTTTTTATTTCAATCACAAGGTCTTTGCCCTCCAACCTGCAGTAACTCCATTTGAGATCATCGGGGTTCAGGGCTCTAACGATGAGATCTGCTTCATCCATTTCTATCCTTATCTTGCCATACAGCACAGTCTGTCAACCTCCTTTATAAATTCCTCAACCTTTTCTGAGCTTATATTTGCTCCCGCTGCAACCCTATGCCCTCCCCCTCTACCCCCAACCTTTTCCGCAGCCTTTCTCATAACCTCAGCCAAGTCTATTTTTATCTTATCATTTCCTCTCGCGGAAACCTTAGCCTTTTCATTTTTTATATTCACTGCTACAAAAGGCTTATCGGGGTATAGATATCTTGAAAATACAGTGGCAATTGGTCCAGTTGTCTGCGCGTTTTCCATGATCAGATACCTTATACAAAATCCCTCCCTGATATCCTCTCTCCTCCTGTGTATCTCCTCAAGTAGATCCACCGTGTACCTCCTCCATATATCCAGTGCTCTCTCCAAATACCTCCCATCCCTCATGCAGAGGGCAAATCCTATGCTGCAGGAAGATATCCTTCCGCATGCGTTAACGACATCTGTGAACATAGTTATGCTCTTTATCAGTTCATTCTTTAGAACTATCCTCCTACCGACGAAATCCTTAATAGCTCCCTCGTAAGCTCCCATTTTAAGTAACCTCAAGACAATTGCATTTGAGAGTCTGTGAAGCTCATCCCTCGTCAGATCATCCAAATCCTTATCGCCATCTATTCCTATTCTGGACAGAAATTCATCCAGTTCATCATCCTTTTTATAAAAATCGAGAAATGGTTCTATTGAAAAAACGAGCACATCTCTTATCTTTCCCGAATGAATATTTAATCCATCCATTATTTCTATAAATCCGTTCCTTATGCCCTCCCTTAATATTTCAGCATTTCCACCTGTTATCTTCTGTTTATCTCCCAGCGCACCAATTAACGCTATTCCTGCTAGATCCTTGTTATTTCCGAGCATATTCGCCAGTACATATGCCGTTCCACTGGCCGATAGCTCATAAGTACCATCGAGTCCCGCCAGATGTGGATTTATATGAACGCATTCTCTTTTGGCCTCTATTCTACCAATGGGGTAATGATGATCGATTATGATTACATCCGCATCTATATTCGAAATTATATCTGGATATCCACTCCCCATATCCTCCAGAATTAGGAGTTCGTCACTCGAATACTCTATCGACTCGTTCAACCCTCTCAAAAAACTTAAATGATATCTCTTATCAATTCTTAAAAGAGCTCTTGAAATTATAGCCCCAGCTGTAATTCCATCTGCATCGTTATGCGTATAAATCCTTATGAAATCGTATTTCTCGATCAATTTTACTGCTTTCAAGGCCTCGGTTTTCAGTATGTCAAACATTGCAAAGATTTTGAAGACATGAGAATATAAGTCTTTAGCATGCACGGGATTTGAAGATCTTTTAGGTATAATTAAATTTAAATATAGTGGAAATATAAAACGCATTTAAAAGTTCTGATCTCCGTGAAATTATATGAAAATCTATGCTAACTCCGCTTTTTTACCCTAGCTCCAAATATAAACATCAGTCTGAAGGAGACGATTTTAATACCCAAGGAGAAATTAGTCTTGATGGGCTGGAAGGTTCATAAGGATGTGGAATAATCTGAAATTGTTGCATAGCTTATTGTCTGAATACACTCTGGATGCAGGGTGTATGGCCTTAAGAGGCTCTAAGTTGAATGTGCGTAAAAATTCGAACGTCACAAAATGCAAGGGAGCTCGGCCCTTCAGGGCGGAGAGGGATTAGGGGAGTGTTTAGATTATGTTGTAGAGAGTTGCAAACTTCTCCCTAAACATTTTTATTCCATTCTTCTTATCCTTCTCCTAGAGGGTTGCTCTGACCTTGTCCGATGACAAAAACCGAAGCATATGATGCTGTCGTGAGACAGATCTGATGGTGGTTCCCCTATGGGGAACCCTCGCCCTTTAGAGCGGGAGGAGTCAGAGTACGGAATTTATAGATCTATATACCCATTCATTCGGATGGAGTTTGCAAATCCAAACATGACATTTCTCAGCACATGGTATAATCCTATCTGATAGATTTAAGCATATACATTTAGGAACATCTGTATCCTATACTGCACATCGAATTTGAGATACATTAACTGCTCATAAATCCTTTAGACTGTCTGCATTGAGCAAAAACTCTAAGAAAAATTTGCGAATTGTATCTGCATCTGAACTGAAATACACGACCTTTCGCGGTTTCACACCGGGAATTTCCTATGCGTTTGTTTTAAAAACAGATGTACTAGACTAGGATGAAATGGTCAAAGTATACGTAGAAACTTATGGTTGCACAATGAACCAGGCTGATTCAGATATAATAAGGGGATTTGTGTCCAAGGAGTTTGAGCTAGCCGACAGCATAGGCGATGCGGACGTAGTCGTAATAAACTCGTGTGGTGTAATAGAATTCACGGAGAGAAAGATTCTGAAGAGAGCAAAGGAATTGAGGAGTAATGGAAAAAAGGTTGTAATGGCGGGATGCTTGCCGAGGATTTCAACTAAGAAGTGTCTTGAGTGTTCTGATGCGATTATAAGCCCCGATAATATAAATTCCGTGAACTATGCGATAGAATCCGTGCTCAAAGGTAATAGGCCAGTTATAATAGGTAAAAATCCTCTGGATAAGTCCTGTCTTCACAAAATCAAGAGGAGGTTACGTGAAAACGTAATAGCAATAGTTTCAATCTCCGAGGGTTGTACGGGAAGATGTTCGTTCTGCGCAACGAGATTTGCTAGGGGGAGGATCAGGAGCTTTAACATCGATAGAATAGTTGAAGAGGTCGAGAGCTGTGTGAGGATGGGATTTAAGGAGATACAGATAACTTCGCAGGATACAGGTGCCTATGGGCTTGACATGGGAAAGTTAATGCTCCCAGATCTACTGAACAGGATATCAAAGATAGAAGGTAACTTCAGGGTCAGGGTGGGAATGATGAATCCGAATCATGCCGTAAAAATGCTGGATGACCTTATAAATGCGTTTGAGAGTGAAAAGATATATAAGTTTATACATCTACCCGTTCAAAGCGGTGATAATAAGATTTTAAAGGACATGAATAGATACTATACTGTTGAAGACTTCCTGGAAGTCGTATCAGCTTTTAAAAGGGAGTTTGAAGATGTAATGATAGCAACAGATATAATCGTAGGATATCCCACAGAGGACGAGGAATCCTTCTGGAGGACATACGATCTGATAGAAGAAGTTAAACCGGATATAGTGAATATAACCAGGTTTTCGAAGAGACCGTTTACACAAGCCTTCAAGCTTAAGGAGATACCGGGATGGATAGTTAAGGAGAGATCCAGAAAATTAACAAAGCTCGTAAGGGTTATAGGATTTGAAAACAACAGGAGATTTATAGGAAAAGAGTTTGAAGTGCTCATAACAAAGAACGGGAAGAACAACACGAGAATTTCGAGAACAAACTCCTACAGACCGGTTATATTGAGGAATGGAAGAATAGGAGAATTTTTAAATGTTAGGATAACGGACTGCTCCTTTAATTACTTAATAGGTATTGAATGCTGTTCTTAAATTAATTCCAGCTACTTCATTTTTTAAAAAAGAATGAAGAAAAAGAATTAAGGATTGATTATGATGGACAGCATGCGAATAGGTTTATTATTGTCACATCGGATGCAGGCATATCGCCTTCGAATGCATGGAAGTTCCACGACGCATCGTCCAGTGCCCAGTCGTATCCGACCTGCCATATTAGGTATCCCGCACTTGCCTTGTGACCTGTATTACATGTCGTTATAATCTTCTTAACCTGTTCAGGGAATTTCTCACTAATCATAGACCTTATCTCTTCCGGATCCTTCAGCTCCTTTAAATACTTGTCCTTCCAGAACATGTAGTACGGTATGTTTACGGCAGTCATTATGTGTCCTCCCCTTATAGTCTTAGCCTTAGAGCCGTTGTAATATGCTGGAGGTCTCAGATCTGCAATTCCTATGCTAGGATTCTCTATTGCATTAAGGATGTCATCCCTTGTTGCATACATGTACCACCTTATTTTACTTCTATCAACCGTAAACTTCCCCGTTTCGGGCCAGGATGGATCGTATGTTTTGAAGCTACCGGTCAAGTACCTTTCCCCTATAACCGTGTAGTTCACGGGTAAGACCTTGGCCTTATCGAAACCCAAAAAGTAAAGTGCGTACCATACAACCATAGCATCTGTCGGATCCCTTGCCAGAACTATCACGGTCTTATCCTCGTCAACACCGAGCTGTCTGAATATGTGCTGAAGCTCCTCAGGATCAAACTGGCCGGGTTTTATTGGATATCCCCATATACCCTTAAGTAAACCGTTCTTCTGCCTGAATACCTTAAAACTCGCCCATATAGCACCCTTCACAGTCTTATCGGGCTTTTTCTTACTGGCATCGATTATTACGTACTTTTCCAGATGAGTCATGGCGTGCTTGACTTCATCAATCGTTGCCATAACTTCTGGATGCGCCCAACCGGAGTTCTTACCGGTTGCCAAGGCCCCGTACAACCCTGCAGCAGCTATAATGCATATTATAACTGCCGCAAACAGGGCCTTTCTCATACAAATTCGGGTTGTTTCTAATGTTATAATAGCCTTCCTTTTTAAATATGATGATAATTATAATATATATAATTAAATTGCTTATAATTTTAAATATATATTTATAGTTAATTCTGGCAAATTGATTTATATCATCAACCTAGTCATGCCAATGGCTTTAAATTTTAAGCCCAAGGTTGATTATGCACATTTCCATGCAAAACTTATTCTTGATTATACGAACTGATATCGTGCAGATTCATCGCGTTTAAATTCTAGCTTAGAGGATACGGTTACGTAAATACATTTCACACAGCTTTGTTAAGAATTCGTATCCTCATGCTATACCAGCAAATCGAGAAATCATTTCACGTTTACATCAAGAGAATTACTGATAATGGGAGTAATTGGAGCGCCCGGGTCGGGATTTGAACCCGAGTCGCGGGCTCGACAGGCCCGCATGATAGCCGGGCTACACCACCCGGGCCCGTTTAAAGATTGAGACTCATTGTTTTTAAATATTTTGTTTTAAAGTAAAATATAAAATTTAAAAGATTTATACTGTATTTAAAGAATTTTTCATTTCAGCTCATGTCCTCAATGCAAGTTTTATGTCCTCTGCTTTAACCGTCTTTCTTCCTGCATGTTTTGCAATTTCAACGGCTTTTCTTGCCACTTCACTCGCCCACTCCTCGAGTATCTCTGCCAGAGTTTCTCTGGCATCTTCACTAACCCTTTCGGCACCAGCCTTTCTTATTAATCTATCGATAGGTGCAATGGGTAACTCACCCATTCAGAATCACCTCCTCTAAACCAAGCTTAAGTTATTTAAAATATATATAGTTTTCGTTTGAATTTGAAGAATTCTAGTTCAATCTATTTCAGACCAAAAGATCTCAAAATTTCTGGTTTTAAAAATCACGATAACTAACAGTTTTTAAAGAAGACTGCGAAATACCTGTGAATAATTTAAAATGAACTATCATGATATTTATCTCAGAAACCATTATATTTCAACCAATTTATAAAGATCTTATGAGATTTAAATGCGTTCAATACAGTTGGGATGACGTCTACAAGCTCTGTAAGGAACTTGCTGAGAAGATTAAAAGATCAAAATTTAAACCGGATGTTATAGTTGCCATAGCAAGAGGAGGTTGGATTCCCGCAAGAATTCTGGCGGATTTCCTTCTCATAAAGGATCTGTATAGCGTAAAGGCGGAGCACTGGGGCATAGTCGCGACAAGAACAGGAGAAGCAAGGATAACGCAGCCACTGACTGTCGATCTGAAGGATAAAAGCGTCTTGGTGGTTGACGATGTCGCCGATACAGGTGAGACAATCGAGCTAGTTTCAAAACACGTATTGGAGAAGAATGCAAGGGAAGTCAAAACAGCCGTTCTCGATTTCAAGCACACTTCGAAATTCGTACCGGATTATTACGCTAGGGAGATGGAAAGCTGGAAGTGGATAGTCTATCCGTGGAGCGTGTACGAGGATGCGAGAGATCTGATAAAGAAGGTAATCGAGAAGTGCGATAAAACTGATATAAAAAGGATTAAGAAGATATTGGAGGATGAATACGAGTTCTTTATCAATGAGGATGTAATAAGAGAAGTTTTAAAATATTAATAAAATAATAAAAATAAACCAAAACAGATATAAGCTCGTGTATACACTGAATTCTATGCATGAGAATGTGAGCAGAAGATTGATAGACGTTTCTCTGGGAAAGGAAAAGGCTGATCTGGTTATAAAAAATGCTGAGATAATAAACGTTCTGACAGAGGAATTCATAAAGGCTGACATAGCAATATGCGAGAACAGAATAGCCGGAATAGGTAGTTACAGCGGTATTAAGGAAATAGATGCGGAGGGTTTGTATGCCGTTCCTGGACTGATAGACGGTCACACTCATATAGAGATGTCCATGCTAAGCATAACCGAATTCGCCAGGATTGTTGTTCCCAGGGGAAATACATGTGTTATAGCAGATCCACATGAAATCGCAAACGTTCTCGGTAAGGAAGGGATTAGGGTGTTTATAGAGGAATCAAAAACAGTACCGCTTAGGGTTTATTTCATGGTACCTTCATGCGTGCCCTCATCGCCCCTTGAAACATCCGGGGCTGTTATAGAATCGGATGATGTCGCTGAAATACTTGAATGGGAGAACGTTATAGGACTCGCTGAGGTCATGAACTATCCGGGAGTAATAGGTAAAGATGAGGAGGTCCTGAGAAAAATAGAAATTGTGAAGAAGGCTAACAGAATAGTTGACGGTCACTGTCCAATGTTAAGGGGCAGGGAACTGAACGCTTACATATCAGCTGGTATTTCATCGGATCATGAATGCATAAGCGAGGACGAGGCTATGGAAAAGCTCAGACTTGGTATGAGGATTATGATCAGGGAGGGATCCGCTGCTAAGAATTTGAAGTCCCTGCTGGGATTGGCTAAAAGGGCTTACAGATGGTGCATGCTCGTTACAGATGGCGACAGAACACCGAGAGATCTAATAGAGCAGGGATACCTTGATTACGTGTACAGAAGGGCTGTTGAAGAGGGAGTAGATCCGATAAAGGCTCTTCAGATGTGCACGATAAATCCGGCAGAATACTTCAGACTGAACTGCGGTTTGATAGCGCCCGGAAGATTTGCAGATATAGTTCTGCTAAGAAATCTCGAAGGATTCGATGTCAGAAGGGTTATCGTGGATGGGGAGTTGATAGGTGAAATAGTCAGGAGATACGAATATCCTGAGTTTGTGAAGAAAAGCGTTAGAATTGGAAAGAAGATTACGCCTGAAGACGTAGAGATAAAGGGTTCAGGTGTTGCGAGGATAATCAGGGTTATAGAGGGTGAGATTGTGACAGACGAAGATAGGGAATTCGTCAGCGGGATAGATGTGAACAGGGACATACTGAAGGTCGTCGTGGTTGAGAGGCACAGGGGAACGGGGAACATTGGTAAAGCATATATAAGGGGATTTGGTTTGAAAAGAGGAGCCTTTGCATCCTCTGTTGCTCACGACGCTCACAACATAATCTCAGTCGGTACAAACGACGAAGACATATGTCTGGCAGTAAATAGGATAGCTGAACTGAACGGAGGAATAGTTGTTACCGATGGTAACAGCATTAGGGCTGAACTCCAGTTAAACATAGCGGGATTGATGAGCGAGGAGAAGGCGGAGGTTGTTGCGGATAAGATCGACAGGATTCACGATGAGATAAGGAGACTGGGATGCGAGCTTAAAAATCCAATACTAACGTTATCTTTCATGGCCTTACCGGTTATTCCGAAGCTAAAGGTAACGGATCTGGGGTTGATAGACGTGGAAAAATTCGAGGTATCGGATGTATTCGTTTAAAATACGTATGCATCGACTACTACGTGAATTACTCCCGGAGAATAATTCTTGACCTTTCTAAAATTCAGTACCTTTACCCTTTTTCCCATCTTTCTGCATGCATTCTCTATTCTCTTGATGGGTCTGTCGATTATCTTCTCAGGAACGGATTCATGGTAATGTATAACCCCCTCATCCCTCAGACAGCTTATCGCTACCGGTAGAAACTCGTGACAGAATATATGTCCCATTATAACTCTGTCGGCAACTCCTTCGGGTGAAACGAATCTGGAGTCGCCAAGAATAGGTATTATGTTGTCAACACGGTTTAGCTTTATGTTCTCAAGCAGAAATCTGTAAGAGCTCGGATTTATCTCTATCGCATATATCTTCCTTGGTTTTGCGTGAACAGCTATGGGAATTGAGAAGTAACCTATTCCTGCAAACATGTCCACTACAACCTCATCATCCCCAACGATTCTCGCCATCCTCATCCTCTCGCCCTGATTTCCAACGCTGAACATAACCTCCCTCACGTCCAGCTTGAACAGGCAGCCGTTTTCCCTGTGAATAGTTTCGCTTCCACTTCCAGCTATAAGCTCAACCTTCGGTTTTCTGAGCATCCCCTCCTTCCCCATATCCCTCCAGACAGCCTTACACCTTTTATGTATTCTCAGAAGTTCCCTTCCGATTATATGCTTGTAACTCTCAAGATTTTCCGGTATCTTAACGAGTATTATATCTCCAACTATCTTGTATCTCCTCGGAATGAAATCGTGCAGTTCTCTGGGTATCTTTTCCTTTAATATCTCAAATATATTTGCTTTTTTTGCGAATACCGGATTTTTCTGCTCCACTATTTCAAATCCCTCGAAGTATCTCTCAAAACCTTCAAGAATAGGTATTTCAACAAATTCTCCGCTAGAAACTATAAGTCTGCTCCTGTCCTTCGCCCCTATCCTCTCGGCAAGTCTCCTAACTTCTTCCGCCCTATGTCTTGGAACTCTTACAGCCTTCATATATCTCCTTCGGAATAACGTAAATGTCATTTCCGTATTCGAACACGAAAACCTCGCTTCCTATTGCTATATCCGCCTTGGGCCTTCTCGCACATATTACCCTCTGCGTAACCGGATGCAGGACCTCAACGACGAATTCATCGCATCCAACCACAACACTCCTCCTAATCTCTTCCCTCCTTATTATCAACTTAGGATCTCTAAGATTTACCGTCGTTCCGTCCAGCGATAATGCCTTTGCATCCTTCTGGTTGATTACAACGCAAATCGTCCCGTTCTCATCTACAACATCTCCAACCCTGTAGCATGGAAGCCTGACGGAATAAGTAAATCTGTAAACCTCTCTTCCATCCAAAACCGTATGAAGCTTTTTGCTCTCAGTTATCCTTCCTCCAAGCGTCCTGACTACCAATCTGGAAACTTTCCTTCCGATATTTCTGTCTCCGAAGTAAAAGTCTATTCCTTCCTTTCTCTCAACTATTTTGCTTATAAACGCCTTCTGATGACCTCCTTCCCTGTCCATTACATCCCTGACTATCTCCATAATTTTTTCAATCTCTTCATCCTCTATTTTTCTCCCGTCCGCCCTTATCTGAACTATGGACTCGTAATATCCTCCTGATTCCATGCTGCATCTTTTACAAGTTTCTCTTACGATTCTGACATCCACAACCCTTCTTATCTCAACCTCTTCTCCCTTAAAATACCCCCTGATCATTACACTGTAATCCTTTCTGGATTTCTCTATTTCAATATCCCTGATTTTAAAATCGGGATGGACATCCATCGATGAGCGCACATGCCTTATCACGGCCTCTTCAAAACTCATATCGATCCACTTCCCTCCAATCCTGTAAAACCCACATCTTGGACATCTCGTAATACGTATAATCCCGTTAAGCTTTACGAGCTCACCCCTCTCAACGTAACAGCTCACACAAAGATCCGTATCCTTTACAGGCCTACCGCAGATAGGACATCTCCTCATCCCGATAACATTATTTCGATGATATAAATAAGGTGCGTCTGGACGTTATCATCCTCATCTAATATATCGGATGATATCATCCTTCATCCTTGGGTTTCATCGGATTCGGGGTCACATCTCCTTGACCCCGTTCACCGTGCACACTCACATGGCACATCTCAATATATTAAACCACTTATTTACCAAATTAATCACTGCCACCGAATCCTTATCCATCGTGAAACCACAGTTCTTGCAGACAAGAGCTCTACCTTTAAGTTCGGTGTTTAAACTCCTGACTTAGGACAAGTTTTTGACGTGTTCGTAGGATTAACGTAAATAACTGCCAGACCCTCTTTCTTAGCCTGCCTTGTGTAACAGACAGTTGGTATATAGATTTATAATGTTTTCACTATCGTGTTTTGTTTTAACACAATTCCTTTATTGTTAGATGATAATATTTTTAATGAGTTTATCAAAAATCTGACCTCCTCCCGCTCTAAAGGGCGAGGGTTCCCCATAGGGGAACCACCATATCTGTCTCACGACAGCATCATATGCTTCGGTTTTTGTCATCGGACAAGGTCAGAGCAACCCTCCAGGAGAAGGATAAGAAG
>Ga0190367_1001396_pt1 | contig 14085 bp, 6 predicted proteins | sample 4872181011_MG_FD_171838 | JGI IMG/M metagenome (GOLD analysis project Ga0190367, IMG submission 171838) | Hydrothermal vent microbial mat bacterial communities from Southern Trench, Guaymas Basin, Mexico - 4872-18-10-11_MG | ecosystem: Environmental > Aquatic > Marine > Hydrothermal vents >...
ATTTTTTTGAACTAAATATTGTTCACCATTTATATAAGACCATAGTAATCTTCCCCTACCTACCGGGCCCACGGCTGTGTATCCGAACACATACTAGTATTGCCAATTATGTTGGTAAAAAATATATTTCCTTGTGGCGTAGTGGATGGGCCCAGCTTAAATTTGGCCCTCATAGAGAAATCCATAAAACCCGCCCAAAGAGCAAAATAAATTCGAGTCATATGATGCTAAATTTCATAGTAAATATAACTATTCCGTCTCTGCTTTCGTTAATACTAAATATACTTAACATGAGCTAAACCGAATCCAGCACCAGTGTACCATTTCTTATTTTGTGAGACGCCAGTATATTGAAAGGCAAGAGCTAGGGCGGAGACGCTTTCATAGTTTCCTTCGATTTTAATGGTTGTTCCTTCTGAGAGTGCAGGCTGTCTTAGAGGTTTCCCATTAGGGGCTTGTGTTTCATCCCAGTGAGTTATTGTTCTGATGACAAATGTAGATAAGCTAAATCTAAGTGTTTGGGGGCTAATATTAAATGACTTGAGAGTATCTATTATAGCTTGCCTTAGGTCTTTGAATACATAACCAGATTCTAGGGGTATTGGTGTTTTCAAGGTGATGCATAATTTATTAGTATTTTCACTCTTATTTTGCACTTCGATTCCATGCATATAAGAACTTTCGATATACCCCCAACCCCATGAACGCCGTCCACCAAGACCCATCCCCCTTAATGAACGGATCGCATTAGCTATTACCTTTGCCTCCGATCTTCTATCGCCTAGTAATACAATTTTTGATGATATATCGATATATCCCCTTGAGGATATTAGAGCTTCGTATGAAAATGTGGATTCCAGTATTACTATTTTTGTTTTACGATTTATAGCGATTCTTGTGAAGACTTTCTTCTGAAGATTCCTTGGTAGATCTGCTGGATGAAAATAAGCTACTTTTGCATGTTCAGATGATCTTATTAGTTGATAATAAAGACAATTAGACATCTCTCGGCATTTTTGGCAGTTAATAATATTTTTACTACATGTTATCATAGCTAAAGATCTCCCTATCAAACCTCTTAGTGTGTATCCAGGAATATATCTATAATGCGTCAGACGAAGAGCTCCTATCCGCATACCGCAACCAATATGAATTGGCGTTTGGATTCTTAGTGAATAATTTATAATAGTTATTGTTGTAGATACCATCTTAATCACTTTCTCACTTTTAATAATTGTGCAAATAATAAGGTTCTAAGCAGATCTGGTTGTGTGATGATCACATGCCTTAATTTCCAAATACTCACTGGCAATTTCCCTCTTGCAATGAAATATCTTATAAATTCCTCTTTTAGCGATCGTTCTTTTAAAGATAGAATATCATGTAATATTCCACGTATTTCAGTTGTATTTAGAGTATGTATGAGATTTAACGCCTCTTTAATTATTTCTGGTTCTTCATATGTTTTACTGAAAACCCAAGTGCTTTTTGGGATTATGCATAGCTTAAATTCATTTCTTATGAAATAAAGCTCAATAGTTACATTCATAGATTCCAATTCACAGATATAAATATTATCTGCATATTTTTTCGCTTGATGAGTCTCCCGATGTAATTCTACTAGAGCGCTCAGTAATAATACAAAATTAGTAATAAGCAAGGGGTCAAATTCTAATTTTGGATTAGCAATATGCTTATCATCAACATGAATGCATATACTAAGTACCACTTTTTTAAGCGTCCACACTGTAAGTTCTTTACCCGACAAAATATCATGCATAAGGTCGTTGGTATGCATTAATTTGTCAATAATCTCATTACATACTATAGTCACATAATCAATGTCAAGAGGGATTTTTTTGCCTTTAAGCTTCTCTACAGATTTCCGCAACTTATCATCAAAAACTTCATTGAATACAATTTCCTTGATTTCTGCTTCTTTTAGTTTTAAATGGATTAATTCGTTCATCTAGCTACGCACCCTTTGAGCTGCTAGATACAGAGGATATTTCCTATGGACAACAATTGTTTTTATATTGAATATCCTTTCGCTTATCTGAAAATTCTGAAGCTTATTGATTACTGCTTCTAAAGCTTCAGTCAATTTATCGGCAGGCAATAGCAGAAGAATTTCATTTGAAGCTATGAGGAGAGGTACTACTAAGTTTTTGCCAGGGATCTCCTCGATTTTCTGGATATTAATAATTTTTCCTTTAAAAGTTTCACTTTCCAATATAATATTAGGTTTCACTTTTTGATATCCTGTTATGAGGCTGAGATATTCGTTATCTTTGATATCTAAAAACATTATTATATATTTGTTATTATTTGTGTCCGCTACAATCAAAGAATCTCCTTCTTGCAATTCTCTCACTGTATGCAACAATTCCACTCTGCATAATGATCTATAAAGTTTTTTAGTAATAGATTGTTGTATTGCATTAAATATCTGCCACATGGCATTAAACGAATCGGAAGCTATTGCATGGGCTCTGGACGGACTCCATATTACGGGAGTTGATACTTCTATTCCTTCAGTCCCATAATTGTAAGTAATAGCATAATAAGCGGTGGAAGTAGTATTATAAAAAATTAGATCATACCAATCCCGTATCGCAATGAAAATTAATGCAATGTAATTGCTTGGAAATGCTATCTCGTCTATTAATACGCCTAGCTTTGTCTTTTTATATCTCTTTGCGCAACGATAACATAGAAATCTTCGACTTACTTTAATTTGAGCAGGTCTATGGCAAATCTCACATAGTGTTAGGAGTGTACTCGGTGCAGCGTCGGTTTTAATTTTTAATGATTTAGGTTCAAAGAAAAATAGGTCTTCTTCACGAATCTTTGTTATGCTTCTTAGATCTCTTCTTAACATATAAGCGTATAATCTGTAAATCTCATTTTTTTTACGAAAATTATACGATTGCTTTATTCTCCTAAACTTTGGAGATAAAGCTTCAAGGAGGTCATAATTATCAAATACTTCGAGATAAGTTTCAGCAATTTTTATTGGTATTCGCTCGATTGGTGGGAGAAGGAAAATATGATTATCAGATGCACAAATAAGATTCATTAGTAACTCAGTGCGGCTCACACCATCTATAAAATGTGTCAATGTAAAAATTGCTGATATTCGGGGAAATATTAATGAGATCATTGGACATAATGGATATTCATCAATAGTAGTTGAATGCAACCTTATGAGAATATCTTTAAAGGCATCCCATAGCATTTCTAATTTCATTCTTTGTTCCCTCAAACGCCGAGAAGACACCAGAAATTCACTAGAATTTATTGAAACCATAAACAATTGTGAGTGGACATCAAATGATACTTTGTCGATGTTATCGATGGAAAACCATAATACATCGCCTAAAGTAGTAGTAATGATTATATGTTCAAGAAGGGAATGATCGTTTAGAGGGGGTCTAGTATCGCTTGGAATTTTACCTAAAAGCAAAAGAAATTCAAATAAATTTTTATCACATGTATTCTCATCGACGATGCATTTAAATACAGCATCAAAAAACTCCTTTGGGGACAATCTACTTAAAGGCCTAAGAATATTTTCTATATTTTTTTCATAGTCTTCATTCCTAATAAAGAATTTGCTACAACCTGTAAGAGGAAGCTTTAATTCGATTCTACTTCTTTTGCCTATTAAGTAAGCTGATGGTTTATCAAGCAGCGCAGAATTTTTATCGGCAACAAATGAAATATACCAAAATCTGCTTGCTAATTTCTCCATTAATAGCTTGCTAAATTTTTCAGATAGAAATTTTCTTAAACGCTTTCTAGCATTTGATCTTGTACCTACTTCATGTGTACAAGCAACTAAGATACTTAATACATCAAATCCCAATTTCACCAGAAGCTCGGCTCCTTCCTTCTCATGGTTCTGATAACTTCTTAACTTTCCAATATCATGCATAAAAAGTGCTAGACGCAACCTCCATATTGTATCAATTTCTGATGACATAAAGCTATGCCCTCGCCGATTTTAATTGCTCTATATATTCCCTAAATTTCTTCTTAAGATCACTTATAAATTTAGTTAACGCAACACCTTCATAAGTAATTTTAGCTTTTCCCTGGATTAGAGAGTCGGGCGTATAAATCTCTATTTTGATTATTTTGAACTCTATTTTTCCACTTCCTCGGCTAGCAAAACCTCCTATGCTCGACGTTTTTGCTACATCTTCCAATAGTGTGAATATCAGTCCGAGCATCCAGTGCTCGGGGTTCTCAAATACTATTTCACCTTCAAAAATAACATTTGGTGGTATTAATTCAACAGTATATGTTCTTCGTTCAATAACAGTTCTAGTTTTTCGGTTCATAGCCACCCTTGTTTGCATAAATGGCGTAATATCCTTAGCAGGCATTAGATCTCTAACAATAAGCCTACTTGCAAAATTAGGGGAGCCAAAAATAGCACATGAAGGGCAGGGGTTACTAGCATTGCAAGTATAATTCGGTCCAACACAGACTTTCATGTTCAACTTAAGGCTACTCAATAATCTTTCAGTTTCCACTCTAAGAAATCCTTTTAGAGATGAGCCCGGTATATATGGTTTATTATTAGGTAGTTTTGCAATTATGAGGTCAGCCTCACCAAGTTCTTTCTCACCCCTTCCAGCACCTACATGAAGTGTAGTAATTGTTCTCAGATTTAAATGAATGATCCAACGTTCTTTTAATGGTAAAAACATTTGAGCCCACCAAAATACTAATCATAGGATTACTAGTAGATGATATATTTAAAATTCATATTTTTAAGCAAAATTAGGTTTATAAGCCTTGGGTTATCATATGCTGATCGACAAAACATTTAGTGTGACTTATATATCGAAGGGAATATGTTTATTGGAGTCAAAAATAGAATTTGAACTAGAACCAGAGAAAATTAAACAAAAGCTTTTGAGCGATATTAATAGTCATAAACATCTCTCACAAGACATAGATAGAATATGTATTAAGATTCTCATTAAGTGTTATTTGTCAAGCGTACTTGCTTTATTTTCGTGGATCCTTAGAGCACTATTAAGTGCCGAAATAATTGTAGACAGAGTTTTTATAAAGGCCTTAGAGAGTAATTTTATTGCAATAAAATTGCATTCAGAAAGTATTCCTCTTGATTTAGAGGGATTAATATACCGGGAAAATGCCCAAAATTTATTACTGGAACTTTGTGTAACTTCTCCTACCATATTACAGAAATTCTTAGAAAATCCTACATTTACAATTTGGGTAGAAAGACTATCAAAATTTCTAAATAGAATATACTATAAGGCTCTATCAGAAAATACAGTATTAAGTATTGCAGATAAGTTAGCTGATAAATTGAATGCAAAAATACTAAGAATTTTTGCTGAATTTTCTTGCGAGCAACCAATACTAGTCGGTCAGCAACGTTTTATGGAATATGATTTAGTACTAGAGATAAACAATGAAATAGTTCTAATTGAAGTAACTCAATATTCTTCTCAAGTTTTTGAAACAATTTTGGATTTTATATCTAGTTGTCAGGATTTCCTAAGAGACGAGCTAACTAAAAAACTTAGGAATATATTAACATGGAGCATCTCATCCGGGATAATTCCTAAGAAAATAATAATTATGGTTTTTATTCCACTTCTAAATAATGATGCGGAGATATACGATGCTGAGGAGATAGTCGAAATCTTAGAATTATCAGAAGAAGACTCCAAAATGTTTTCATTCCTCAAATCTGAATCATGCGACTTATTGTTAGCAGTAGGTAGCGATCTAGAGAAGATTGTTATGAAGGTGAAAGAGAGATTTTCATAAACTTCTTAATGTCAGATGGATAGTATTTCAAAATTGTTTGAATTAGCGTACTTTGGGAAAGATTTCTGTCCAAGTGAAGTTCCACTTTAACAAAGAACTTCGGAGTTGGAGGGAAGGACACCTTAACATAAAATATCTTAGCTTTAATTTCTTTCTCAATTTTATCAAGATTTTCTACAATAGGCTTGATAAACTCAAACTCATAAGAGAGGATAGCTAGAGACAGAATACGTAATGCTTCATTTAACTCGGTTTTATTGAAAAGTTCTCTAAGTACACTCGCAATTCGGGGAGCTATAATACCACGTGCTACTTGTCTTTCTAAGTACCTAATAAATAATTCCCTATCCATCGATTGTCGTGATCTTCTCGCTATATCAACTAGCTTGGCTAATTGAGAAGGTCTAACGCCATATGAGGCAAATAAAAACCGTAGATCTTCTATTGAGGACATAGACACCAAACCCTCAAAATTTAGAGCATCGTCTTACAATAAAATAAGATAAAATAATAATTTTAAATGTTAACCCTCTCTTGAGGAATTCTTTATGATTCTGCGTATTAGTAAGCAAGATATAAGGATTTTTCTGATAGATTTCAACCCTCTCTTGAGGAATTCTTTATGATTCACTATCATATGTTTACCTGACGCCTGGAACATACACTGATTTCAACCCTCTCTTGAGGAATTCTTTATGATTCTCCTTTTAGTTGCGCATATTTAAAATGTTTTGCACGCAATTTCAACCCTCTCTTGAGGAATTCTTTATGATTCTCCGCATATATTGGGTGTTAGTGGAAACGAGATTTTGGAGAATTTCAACCCTCTCTTGAGGAATTCTTTATGATTCTCTCTAAATATTGCTGGGCCCGGAGACTTGCTTTAACAAAACTTATTTCAACCCTCTCTTGAGGAATTCTTTATGATTCATTCGGTGTATTCGTCAAGCATGGTTTTGGAGACTAGAAGAATTTCAACCCTCTCTTGAGGAATTCTTTATGATTCGTCGTGATAAACGAGCTTCTTCAGATGGGGGTTGATTGTATTTCAACCCTCTCTTGAGGAATTCTTTATGATTCTGAGGTGCGGGGGGATGAGAAAAGTATTGACTAGATGGAGAATTTCAACCCTCTCTTGAGGAATTCTTTATGATTCATTTGTTACCACAAAAACTCTTAGAGTTAAAGACAACAAAACATTTCAACCCTCTCTTGAGGAATTCTTTATGATTCGGTGTTATCTGTGTCCCAGGGGTTGTCACCGATGAGTTGATTTCAACCCTCTCTTGAGGAATTCTTTATGATTCCATGGTGACGGAGCGTATCGAGAGCAGGCTGTATGAGCTGATTTCAACCCTCTCTTGAGGAATTCTTTATGATTCCGATATGTATCGGCATCTGAATAAGGTTAAGACGAGCCTAAATTTCAACCCTCTCTTGAGGAATTCTTTATGATTCTTGAAAAAATTATTTGGTATCCCATATGCCAAAGAAATAAAGATTTCAACCCTCTCTTGAGGAATTCTTTATGATTCCTGGGAGCAAGTAGTTATCTACATCAGGGGAGAGGATAATTTCAACCCTCTCTTGAGGAATTCTTTATGATTCCATATTGTTGAGCTGTTTCCAGAGCGAGAATATGCTGCATTTCAACCCTCTCTTGAGGAATTCTTTATGATTCAGGCATAAACTTAGATGACATGTTGCAACATACGATATACATATTTCAACCCTCTCTTGAGGAATTCTTTATGATTCTGCGGATGATATACATTATCCTACTGTTTTTTATTCTGTGGCAATATTTCAACCCTCTCTTGAGGAATTCTTTATGATTCAATAGTTGAACCATTTGCGGACATGTTGAAATCAATAGCTACATTTCAACCCTCTCTTGAGGAATTCTTTATGATTCATCTAACAATGCGTGAGGCATCGGAGGTTTTAAATGCACAATATTTCAACCCTCTCTTGAGGAATTCTTTATGATTCACTCCCATCGGGCGTATTGAATTCACAGCTATAGGTGAATTTCAACCCTCTCTTGAGGAATTCTTTATGATTCATTTTGATCCCGAAGAAACACCAAAAAGCTCGCATACCCGTGAAAGATTTCAACCCTCTCTTGAGGAATTCTTTATGATTCATTGGTGTGCTCGGCGAGAAGCTGGACTCACTTTACCTGATTTCAACCCTCTCTTGAGGAATTCTTTATGATTCAACATCGTGCTTGTGTACAGAGTCATTGGAACAAAATCAATTTCAACCCTCTCTTGAGGAATTCTTTATGATTCCCTATAGATCGAGAACCTCTGGTTGAATTGCTTCAAAAAATAAATTTCAACCCTCTCTTGAGGAATTCTTTATGATTCTCATACACATTTATCTACTACGTAAGATACGAGCTTAGGGCGCTATTTCAACCCTCTCTTGAGGAATTCTTTATGATTCAATAGCACTAATATCAAGATCGCTAGGTGGTAATTTGGATTTCAACCCTCTCTTGAGGAATTCTTTATGATTCTCTTCTTCTCCAAGGCCATGTATAACAAGATATACGATTTTATATATTTCAACCCTCTCTTGAGGAATTCTTTATGATTCGTCATAATTATTTTTGAGAACAATCCGCAAGCAAACTATATTTCAACCCTCTCTTGAGGAATTCTTTATGATTCTTCTCGCACTCGTGTAGCATTATTTCTAGTTCTCGGATCATTTCAACCCTCTCTTGAGGAATTCTTTATGATTCTTGAGGGACCTTCCAAGTGTTGTTCCTGGGTTCTTGAGCGAATTTCAACCCTCTCTTGAGGAATTCTTTATGATTCTTATATTGAGTTTCTATATTTGTTATGAGACAACAATATTATTATTTCAACCCTCTCTTGAGGAATTCTTTATGATTCATCGTTAAACAAGAAATACAGCGCAATATTGATTTAGATCTGATTTCAACCCTCTCTTGAGGAATTCTTTATGATTCATAGAATACAATGTGAGGGTTGGTCTTGGGTATGATCCATTTCAACCCTCTCTTGAGGAATTCTTTATGATTCATAGAATACAATGTGAGGGTTGGTCTTGGGTATGATCCATTTCAACCCTCTCTTGAGGAATTCTTTATGATTCTTCTCCTGCTGATGCACTTATGGTGAATACCCTCCTAAACTTGAATTTCAACCCTCTCTTGAGGAATTCTTTATGATTCTATCCAGGGATGAAGCCAGCAGAAAGCGAGATATTTACTATTTCAACCCTCTCTTGAGGAATTCTTTATGATTCCTCGTCATACTGTCCATAGTACATACTAAAGTGATCTTTATTTCAACCCTCTCTTGAGGAATTCTTTATGATTCCTATACCTTACATCCGATAGGCACAACAATATTTACCTCATAAAGCATTTCAACCCTCTCTTGAGGAATTCTTTATGATTCTCATACACCACGTAAAAAGCCTTACCCTTCCTTATTGCTATCATTTCAACCCTCTCTTGAGGAATTCTTTATGATTCATTTTGGTGTTTTCGTCTTCTTCCTTAACAGTTGTTCACTTGTCATTTCAACCCTCTCTTGAGGAATTCTTTATGATTCAGCCTACAAGATAACCACACCACTTGGGGAGTTTATAAGAATTTCAACCCTCTCTTGAGGAATTCTTTATGATTCATATCTCGTCAGGAGTATACTGCTTAAATACGATTTGTTTATTTCAACCCTCTCTTGAGGAATTCTTTATGATTCAAAAAGAGGAGTATGAAGCTACTTTCTATCAGGGAACACGGCCAATTTCAACCCTCTCTTGAGGAATTCTTTATGATTCTCCCGTTTTTTCTTTCTATCTTTATTGTGGTTTTCTTGAAATTTCAACCCTCTCTTGAGGAATTCTTTATGATTCACAATATATGATGTTTCATATCTGACTTATAAATATGATATTTCAACCCTCTCTTGAGGAATTCTTTATGATTCTTGGAGACCTTGAAAATAACAAGTTTGCTAGGCTAATCAGAATTTCAACCCTCTCTTGAGGAATTCTTTATGATTCATTTGAAAGCTTCCTGAAGGATTGGTATGAGGCTATAGAAAAATTTCAACCCTCTCTTGAGGAATTCTTTATGATTCATATTTTTGCTTGATGCTCAAGATCGGCAAGAAGATTTATTTCAACCCTCTCTTGAGGAATTCTTTATGATTCTGTTGTTGGTGCAACTTGTTAATGGCGCCCGGATCTCCGATTTCAACCCTCTCTTGAGGAATTCTTTATGATTCTCGGCGGGAGGCCGAACTGAGGGAGTGGGTGCGGCACCTTGCTGATTTCAACCCTCTCTTGAGGAATTCTTTATGATTCAAAGAACTATCTGGCTATACAACAGGGTGTATAGTGGATTTCAACCCTCTCTTGAGGAATTCTTTATGATTCCAAGCTAACGCTTTGTGGCGTTGATGACAACGAAGAAAAAATTTCAACCCTCTCTTGAGGAATTCTTTATGATTCCATTTCAATCGTTTTCGGAAGAAGTAATATCATCAAAAATTTCAACCCTCTCTTGAGGAATTCTTTATGATTCGTTACTATAATACTAAAAGAAATCTCTATATCAGACTCAATTTCAACCCTCTCTTGAGGAATTCTTTATGATTCCATAACATATTACTACTCCTTTCCGAAAAGTCTCCTTAGCATTTCAACCCTCTCTTGAGGAATTCTTTATGATTCCTGAAAACACAAATTACCCCTAAGTCAGCCACAACTATGGCATTTCAACCCTCTCTTGAGGAATTCTTTATGATTCATTCTGGGACCACGGCAAGTATCTGATGCCTAGAAGAATAGAGAATTTCAACCCTCTCTTGAGGAATTCTTTATGATTCCATGGTGTCTGGGATTTCCTAGTGTTTCTTTTCTATTTCTTATTTCAACCCTCTCTTGAGGAATTCTTTATGATTCAGAACTTATCCGTAAACTTAATGACTTTCACCGAAATCGAATTTCAACCCTCTCTTGAGGAATTCTTTATGATTCTCGCGTATCGGGAGCAACACCAATAATGCGTACCATCCCGACAATTTCAACCCTCTCTTGAGGAATTCTTTATGATTCAAATAGTTATGTTATATGCTACAATAACAACAAGATAATTTCAACCCTCTCTTGAGGAATTCTTTATGATTCACAGCACTAATATGTTTGCATGTTGCCGCACTGATACTCTTCTATATTTCAACCCTCTCTTGAGGAATTCTTTATGATTCTAAAAAACAACAGGGGGATCTCTATGGCCGAGGACACCTGATTTCAACCCTCTCTTGAGGAATTCTTTATGATTCAATCTCTCTTCACTTCGACATATGGTGGGCTGAGTTCATTTCAACCCTCTCTTGAGGAATTCTTTATGATTCCTAACAACAATTGTATTAAGAACAGGTGCCCCGTGGTATGTAATTTCAACCCTCTCTTGAGGAATTCTTTATGATTCTCATAATATTTGCTATATAGTATGTCTGGGTCTACTTCAGGAATTTCAACCCTCTCTTGAGGAATTCTTTATGATTCCTATTATCCTATAGTACTATCATCATTATAGCATTAATTAATATTTCAACCCTCTCTTGAGGAATTCTTTATGATTCAGGAAAGACGTTAGAAGGCTCAGAAACCCCTACATTATAGTATTTCAACCCTCTCTTGAGGAATTCTTTATGATTCTTTTGTTTATGACCCAACGCGTCACGAAGAACATCAATTTCAACCCTCTCTTGAGGAATTCTTTATGATTCAATAATATTTAGTATTCGCTAGCGTTAGTATCTAGTGAATTTCAACCCTCTCTTGAGGAATTCTTTATGATTCTCGACGACACAAACGACAAGTTCATATTCAGACTTGCGGAATTTCAACCCTCTCTTGAGGAATTCTTTATGATTCGCCCCACTTAATTGATTTGGAGAGTTCTCCTTTACCCATATTTCAACCCTCTCTTGAGGAATTCTTTATGATTCTATTGTCGTACATAGTTCTTGGCCGCTTGATATATGATATTTCAACCCTCTCTTGAGGAATTCTTTATGATTCAAAAACCTAGGCCTCATATATCTCCCTTAGTTGTGCTATTATTTCAACCCTCTCTTGAGGAATTCTTTATGATTCTATATACTGATACGTAACATCTTCTTGGTGATAGGTATGATTTCAACCCTCTCTTGAGGAATTCTTTATGATTCTTCGAAAAGCTCAAGGAAGCAATAAACAACTATGATAAAACCATTTCAACCCTCTCTTGAGGAATTCTTTATGATTCCAGTATTGTTTGGCGATTTGGATACTTGGTATGAAAACTAATTTCAACCCTCTCTTGAGGAATTCTTTATGATTCTACTATCCTATTGTGCAATAATAGTAATAGCACTAATCAACATTTCAACCCTCTCTTGAGGAATTCTTTATGATTCAAAGATAGAGCGATGGGCTAGGAAGGGACCAGCCTACAGCGATATTTCAACCCTCTCTTGAGGAATTCTTTATGATTCATTTGATATAGATTAGGAGGTGCGGGGGGATGAGCTACTATATTTCAACCCTCTCTTGAGGAATTCTTTATGATTCAAATGCCTAGAATGTGGAGCCGAGTTCCTAGGCTAGTGATTTCAACCCTCTCTTGAGGAATTCTTTATGATTCGTTTTTAATATTTTTTCCTCAAGCTTCTTCAATGGTATCTTATTTCAACCCTCTCTTGAGGAATTCTTTATGATTCTAACGCTTCTAAGAGTCTACCGTAAGAGCTATAGCAAAAAGAGATTTCAACCCTCTCTTGAGGAATTCTTTATGATTCTCTAATATATGCGGAATATAAATCGTGGTTGTTTTAATAAATTTCAACCCTCTCTTGAGGAATTCTTTATGATTCATGATGAGGTATCTCAAACGCATTGTTGATGAGGAGTATTTCAACCCTCTCTTGAGGAATTCTTTATGATTCTCCCAACAAAGAAGAAGTTGGAGGGAGCATACCTTAAGGCTATTTCAACCCTCTCTTGAGGAATTCTTTATGATTCTCTACCAGACTTTTTAGTTAAATCTTTGATGTTAAGATAATTTCAACCCTCTCTTGAGGAATTCTTTATGATTCTCTTTTGTACAGGTGATGGGGCGTGAAAACATTTAAGATCGATATTTCAACCCTCTCTTGAGGAATTCTTTATGATTCATCGTATACTTTCTACTGTAGACACACTCAAAATCGCAAACATTTCAACCCTCTCTTGAGGAATTCTTTATGATTCCGCCAAGAAGAATTAATGAGGAGGGCGGGGCTAAAAGATTTCAACCCTCTCTTGAGGAATTCTTTATGATTCTTACATTTTTACTATTGGTGATTCATATGGCTGAGAAGAATAATTTCAACCCTCTCTTGAGGAATTCTTTATGATTCACATCACGCAGAATGGTAATGTTGTGCGTGTATACATATACAATTTCAACCCTCTCTTGAGGAATTCTTTATGATTCATTCTATGTCCTCTGGCCTCTCAACATGAAAAACTGTGATTTCAACCCTCTCTTGAGGAATTCTTTATGATTCATTGCTATTTGTGTTGGATTAAAATCGAATGACGCTATATTCTTTCTATTTCAACCCTCTCTTGAGGAATTCTTTATGATTCGAGAGACCTCCTTACTTTGTGGAATAGAAAGATTAAATTTCAACCCTCTCTTGAGGAATTCTTTATGATTCTCACGACGTACCTCCCGAGAGAGGAAGACGAGGTGCTGAGAAAGAATTTCAACCCTCTCTTGAGGAATTCTTTATGATTCATAGATTATCAGTATGCTTATAGCTATGAGGATGCTAGAATTTCAACCCTCTCTTGAGGAATTCTTTATGATTCATTAAGGGTCTGCCTCTGGCATCAACGATAGTCATACCAGATTTCAACCCTCTCTTGAGGAATTCTTTATGATTCATGGAGAAGGGAAAATTCATACATCCGCTAATCATAAAGACTAAAATTTCAACCCTCTCTTGAGGAATTCTTTATGATTCATGTTTATTGGACGTATTATTTGTTTAGTATCGTAAAGATTTCAACCCTCTCTTGAGGAATTCTTTATGATTCAAGATTCCGAAAATTACATGTTTAATGCCTTGATTAGGTATCATGATTTCAACCCTCTCTTGAGGAATTCTTTATGATTCAAGTGCTGTTTAAAGTGAATGCTGTTTATTGCGATACGGATTCCGATTTCAACCCTCTCTTGAGGAATTC
>Ga0190367_1001397_pt1 | contig 14083 bp, 18 predicted proteins | sample 4872181011_MG_FD_171838 | JGI IMG/M metagenome (GOLD analysis project Ga0190367, IMG submission 171838) | Hydrothermal vent microbial mat bacterial communities from Southern Trench, Guaymas Basin, Mexico - 4872-18-10-11_MG | ecosystem: Environmental > Aquatic > Marine > Hydrothermal vents >...
CCGCCCACGGGCGAGGCTTTTAACCCGGTGGTCGCGGGTTCAAATCCCGCCGGGCCCGCCAGAACACGCCCAAGCACGGAGGACATCATGAAATGGGCAGTAGGAGGCCCATGGAGCCCATAAAAGCCCGTTTCCTGGCCAGGCCCAACCGATTCACGGCTTTAGTGGAGCTGCCAGGGGGGCGCATTGAGCGAGCGCACGTGGCTGACCCGGGGCGCCTGGAGAAATTGTTCTTTGAGGGAAATGAGATCTTAGTAGTCCCTAAACAGAGTGGGAAATACAGATTCAGGCTCTTAGCGGCCAGGATGGAGGATTCCTGGGTCCTACTCGACAGCAGGCTTCACAACGACCTGGCTCAACTCATCCTACCCAACATACCCTACCTCTCGGCCTCTAGGACTTTGAGGCGTGAGGTTCGCTTGCTTAACGCCCGCGTGGATTTTAGCCTAAATGGTTACCTGCTTGAGGTCAAGGGCTGCACGCTCTTAGAGGACCGGATAGCCTATTTCCCGGACGCCCCCACCCAGCGCGGCCTCAGGCAGGTCAAGGCCTTAAAAGCCCACGGCAAGGCGGGCCTGCTCTTCCTCGTGATGGCGGAGGCTGATCTCCTGGGCCTCAATTACCGTGTTGACCCGGCCTTCAGCCGTGGGGTGGCCAGCTCTGACCTAGATCTCTTCGCATACGCCTTTAGATTTAATGCCGATAGCATGGCCGTGGAGCCCCTGGGCCTGGTGCCCGTTACGCGTGAGGAAGAGGCCGAGGCCGTCCTGCCCTTCTTGGCCGAGCTACGGGAAGCTGTAGAGCACTATAACCGCTCCCACGGGCCAGAGGCCCATTACGACATTATAGAAGTGAACGAGCACAGCTTCGTCCTGGCCCTGACGGGCTACGCCAGCTGCTCCTGCTGCCTCTTCGATTACATCGAGGACATAATATACGAGGCCGGCCTAAAGGGCTGGCGGGTAGCGAGTTGGAGAGAGAACCGCGGGCATTTCTTGGTCAGATATGAGTGCACGCGTCGTTGGACTTATGTCAGGCCCTGAACCATTTGAACATGAGGTACCTAACGTCCCCTGTCTTCTCGTCCACGAGGGCTATCACAAACCTCTTGCGCACCGTAGTGGCTAGCCGGCCGGCTCTGACTATCTCAGGCGCCGTGATGCTATCGCTCGGCTTCCTCACGGATACAAGGAAAGGCGCGTGTTCCAGCCCTGGCCCACGCCGATAGACGGCGAAATCACAGCCGAACTTGATGCCGGTCGTCACGACCAGGCCAGAATCCCTTAAATCCTTATAAACGGCGTATTTTAAATCGAAGTCGGTATGTATCCTGCGCCCGATGCCCCTGAGCTCCTCGGGGCTTACTTCACGCGCGCTAGGGCCCTCATAAACCGTTATCAGGCCTTTCTCGACCAGGTAGAGGCCCTCGATTAAGTCTAAGATGAGTGGGGCGTCGAACTCAGCCCCCTTGGGCTTAGGGATGCCGAGGGGCTTGCCGTAGAAGCCTAACTTATAAACGCTCCTGGCCTGCTCTATGTCCCATATGACCAGGAAATGGCCCACGAGCTCGGCCCTTGTGGGCGGGGTCTTAGTCTGGCCAGCGGCTGACATGGCCATTTAGCACCTAGAGGACCATGGCCAGTATCCTGGCCGTGTCAGCTGCGTCTAAGGTCTTGTCCGCGGCATCCTCTAGGAACTTCGCCACATCCCAGGTCAGGAAGAGGACTTTGAGCTTGAGGTTCTTATCGAGGATGGACATCTCTATCTCCCGGTAAAGCATATCTATCTCGCGCTCTAACGCCTCTACCTCGGCTATAAGATTGCGGACGGCAGCCGGGTTCAGCGTGAGGGCCACGGCTACCTCGTAGAGCTTCTCCACGATCCGGCCTACGGCATCGGCCAGCTTGCCTACCTCCTCCCGTAGAGCCTTGGGGACTCTCTGGCTCTTCATGAGCTGCACCATCCGAAAGACGGCTCCTTCAAAGAAATCCGCTATCTCGCCTACTTGATACAAGAAGCGCATAACATCCTCTCTGCAGGGGATCATGGTGCTGGCCCTGGCCAAGCTTTCTATTATGCGCCCCCGGTCCTCATGTAGGGCGTCTTCTAGTTCCCTCATGCGGGTGAAGAGCTGCTCAGCGCCATCCTTATCCCATCGCTTAAAACAGTCTATTATCTCTAACATGACCCGGGCCATGTCCACAACTCGCTTCACGTACTCCTGGCAAGCTCTCAAGACCGCGACCCTGCCCCTTAGCGCTACATCCGCGGGTAGCACTTCCCTCACCACTAGGCCCTTTCTCCGTCGCCACCTACCACAGGAAGAGTAGTGAGAGCTCCTAAAAATATTTCTTAGACTTTCGCCTTAAGAGGGTTCGCCTAGCTGGTCGAAATCAAGCTTGTACTTAAAGTAAGCCGACAGACGGGAAGGCAGCTCCTCTACGGGTGCCCTGACCTGCCGCCACGTATCGCGGTCCCTGAGCGTCACGGTATCGTCCTCTAAGGTCCTGTGATCCACCGTGATGGCTATGGGCACCCCTATCTCATCGCAGCGGGCGTAACGGCGCCCTATGAAACCTGCCTCATCGTACTCGATCTCAAAGCCCTCGGCTTGGAGGAGTTCGTAGATCTCACGTGCTTTCTCGGGCAGGCCATCTCGCGCCAGGAGAGGTAAGACGGCCACCTGGACGGGCGCGATATCCCTAGGCAGTTTCAGCACCACGCGTCCCTCTCTGACCGTATAAGCGTATTCGAGCGTTACATAGACGAGCCTGTCGAGACCGAAAGAAGGCTCTATCACGTGTGGGACCACATGCTTGCCCTTAACCACTTTCTCCGTTTTGACGACAGCTAGGTGCTCGGCCGTCAGCTCATAAGGGCCTACCCTCACGCGCTTATCGGCCTCGAGACCTCTGGCTAGTGCTTCTTTATCGGCCTCGGCCAGAAGCCTGAGGACTTCCGGCGCTTTTTCCCCGAAGTCGCGCTTTATGGCTTCAATCTTAGGCTTAACGGCCAGCTCGATTACCGCGCGCGGCTTCCCCAGCTCCTTGAAAGCCGTGAGGTCCACGCCCGACCACTTCATGTGCCTGCCCAGGTCATAATCGGTCCTGTAGTTGTGGCCAGAGACCTCTACCCAGCCCCAGCGCTCCGTCCAGACCTCCTGGTCATAGCCCTGGACGGAGTAGTGGGCCCTCTCCCAATCCAACTTCTCTATGAAGCGCTGTTTCTCGCCTGGCACTCCCAACTTCTCTAAGAAGCGCTTGGCGAGGGCCATGAAGTAGGCCATCCACTCCATCTTTATGTAGCCCTTCTCTAACGCCTCTCTGACCGTGAGCTCAAGGGGTTCCTCTGAGCCCTTCAGGCGCACCTCGGCTGGCACCAGCCTCAGGACCTCGTCTTCTACCTCGGGCAGCCTAGGGCACGCGGGGTCCTCAGGGTCAAAGAAGAACTCGTAATCTATGATAGTGAACTCCCTCAGCCTTATCGGCCCCTGCCGTGGCGATATCTCGTTCCTCAGCGCCCGCCCTATCTGGACTACGCCGAAGGGGAGTTTCTTCCTGGCCTGCTCGTAGAGACGCCTGAACTCCACGAAGATGCCCTGGGCTGCCTCAGGCCGCCCATAGCCGACCGCGTCCGAGTAGGGGCCTATGGTGGTGGTGAACATGGTCGTGAAGTAACTGGGCTTGCCCAGCTCGCCCCCGCACTCCGGGCACTTCACACCCCTCGCGGCCATCTCGGCCATCAGGTCCTCAAGGCCCAGCTTCTCAGCGTCCTTCACGCCAACGGCCTCAAGAAGGTGATCTGCCCTGAACTTCCGGCCGCAGGAGAGACACTCCACCATGGGCTCCTTGAAGTGCTCCACGTGCCCTGAGGCCTCGAAGACCTTTCCGGGCATGATGATGGGCGAGTCTATTTCAAGCGCCCGGAGGGGCTTCACGTATATGTCCCTAAACTTCTTCACAATACGCTCCTTGAGAAGCACGCCCAGGGGGCCGTAGCAGATGAAGCCGGCCACACCGCCATATATCTCGATGGCCGGCCAGAAGAAACCCCTCCTCCTCGCCAGCTCGCTTACCAGCTCGTATTTGTCCTTCTTGCTCGCCAAGGCAGGCCCCGCTTACCCAAGGCACGACTAGGATATAAAGTCCTGTGGCCCCCGCCAACGCCCAGGCGCTTGACGGCAATTGACGGGGGCAAGATATCTCCGAGAGAAAAACCCGGGTTTAAGGCTTCTTTTCCTTAAGGAATCACGTTGGTTCTTCGGTGAGGCCGCCGGGCACCGAGGCTAACACGCCGTCAATCTCGAGGGAACGCAGGACCTGGCGCACCCGCCTCTCCTTCCATCCGGTCTTCACCAACGCCCCTGAGAAGGTCAGCTTGCCGGTTCCCAAGAACAGCTCTAATACCTTCCTCTTGTCGTTCGTGAGGTCCAAGTGGAAATCGACCATTATCTCGCCGTCCTCGGCTCTCCCTAAACTCACAAGCTTGAGTCCTCTAACAGCTCCAGAACGGTAGTTAGCTCCTCTGGCTTCAGGAATATAGGCGTTTTGGCCCTGACAGCCGCGTAGAGCTCGGACAGCTTGAGGATTCCCCCGTATTCTATGTGGCCTCCCGGCCGACCTCGAGGACTAAAGCCATGACGGGCCTATGCCGTATCACATCTAACACCCGCGGTTTCTTGCCTTCTAAAAGCTCTTTGAGTTCCCTCTCCGCGCGCCTCATCTCCCAGCCGTACTTGTTTTTCAACTTGGCGTAGAGCTCATCGGCCGTTATGAGGCCCGCCGCGAGTTCCCTACGAATGCGGATTAGCTCTTCTATGTCCAACGCGAGCTCGCGGGCGTAGCGGATGAGGAAGTCCGCGCCTCCCCCACCGGCCCCCACGGCGCTCTCCACGTCCCCCAGCACAGAAGCTAGGCCCTCGGCTTTAGCGAGCACGAGGAAGTCCACTAACGATGCTACATCAGGCTGTTCCCGGCTGAGCCGAGGTCCTAATTCCTCATCAGTCACCCGAACCTGGGGTGCGGTACGCGAGGCCTCTCCTGGCCCATGTGCTAGTGGCATGGAGCTTAGCCGCGTTGTCCTCCCGGCGGCTTCATGAGATTTAGTAATGATATAGAAGGCTATTCCCAGGGCTGCTACGATACCCAAACCTCCTATCAGGAGTAACATGTCGGTCGTCAGCGGGGGAGGCAGTGGAGGCGGCGGGTCTATCGCCCCGATGGCTCTGGATACGAGGACCGTGATGACGCACGGGAAGGATAAAGCTGTTAAGGCCCGCCATCCAACCATGTGGGTCATTATTATGACGATACCGCTGACTATATAAGAGTTTTGGGCGCTGAACTAAACTTCAACGGCGTTTTGGCGGATAAGCCGGGCCCACGTGGCGCCTCCCGAAGGACATAAGGCCCCATGGGCTAAGCCAACTCGGTGTGCGCCTTGAGGCCAGCAGTGCTCATCACGGACCCACTTCATCCATCTGGCGTTGAGGCCTTAAGGTCGGCCGGGGTCAAAGTTGATTATAGGCCCGGTATCCCGCATGAGGAATTATTGGCCGTAGTGGGCCGTTATGACGCCCTGATAGTAAGGGGGAGGACTAAGGTAACGCGGGAAATCTTGGAAGCTGGCCGGGGCCGCCTGAGGGCTGTGTGCCGTGCCGGTGTGGGCTTAGACAACATAGATTTAGGGGCAGCTAAGGCTCTCAGGGTGCGCGTCTTTAACACGCCGGAAGCTTCTACAGAAGCCGTGGCGGAACTCACGGTCGCCCTCATGCTCTCCTTAGCCAGACGCCTGCCCTACGCTGACAGGAGCATGAAGGAAGGGCGCTGGGCCAAGAAAGAGCTCATGGGCTTCGAGTTGAAGGGCAAGACACTCGGTATAGTGGGCTTCGGCAGGATAGGGCAGAGAGTAGCAGAGATATGCAGTGCCCTGGGAATGCGCATACTGGCCTATAGGCGCACTAGGCCGCTGGGCATAGAGGAGGTGCTGGCTAGGACGGGCGCTCGCTTGGTCGGGAGCCTGGAGGAGCTCTTGAGGGCCGCGGACATCATCACGCTCCACGTCCCCCTCACGCCCCAGACGAGGCACATGATAGGGGAGCGCGAGATCGCCATGATGAAGGAGGGCGCTATCCTGATAAACACCTCGCGGGGTGGGGTAATAGACGAGGAAGCTCTCTATAGGGCCCTGGTGGAGGGCAAGCTAGCAGCTGCGGCCCTAGATGTCTTTGAGGAAGAGCCCCCGAGGGGCACGAGCCTTAAGTTAGCCCAGTTGCCGAACGTGGTGGCCACGCCCCACATAGGCGCTCAGACAGTAGAAGCCCAGGAAACTGCCTCTAGGCTCGCGGCCCAGAAGCTCTTAGAATTCTTCAGGTCAGAAGGGCTCTTACGAGCCTCAATTGACCCTCCTCAGACGTCAAATAAGAGCCTCAAGAGCAGGCGGCCCCGAACAGAACGCCATTCGTAGGCCAGGATGAGGGCGGTGGCTAGCAGCACGAAAGCGTAGACTAGCAGATTGCCGAGCCACAAATCGCCGAGTGGCACAGGGGCGCTCACGTTCTCGGACGTGAAGGGAAAGAGAAGCGGGCTGTAGGAGTGATGAACGGCGTCTATTAACACATGCGAGAGGTTACCTAAGGTGCAAGCGGCGTAGAGGTTTGCTAATCCGGGCTTGGAACGGCCTAGGGCCATTAGATCGCGCTCAAAAATCGTGTAGAGCGCCATAACCACAAGCATGGAGATAAGGGAGCCAAGCGTCACAGAGCCCAGCAGGCTGTGGAGCACGAGCCTATGGGCCTGGACGTAGGGGGCCTGGGGCGGCAGAATCCCTAAGCGCCCAGCTATCATGAAAAATGGGCATTCCAAATCGGGCGTGAAAGAGCCTATGACCAAGCCCGCCATATCCAGGTCTAAATGGGCTTTATTCCCGGCCTTACGCATGATATAGGCAAACGGGTAGTGGAGGGGCGTGAATGGCATGTTATTCTCCCTCCCCGTAATTGTGACGGAGCTTTAAGGCTTTGGCCAGGGCTTTCTCGACAGCTGCCTTCGCCAGAGTACCTGAGATATGTATCATATCCTCGCCCAACACGGGATCTTCTACGTGCGAGGCCAGGCAAGGGTAAATCTGCACGTAGAGGCCGGCTAGCCTCGGGGCCTCATCCGCTCTAGCGCCCACTAGCCTGCGGGCCATGTAGTGTGTTGAGCCACAGGGGGCGCCCCTCAGCACTTTCACGGCCGAGACTACATCGCCGAGCAGTTCTAGCTCAACTAAAGGCCTCCCGAAGCGCTCCGCAAATAAGCTTATTGGGCCTTGACCAGCCGAGAGGGAGCAAAAAGGCCTGGGGAAGGCGTAGAGCACCCCTGACTCGTGTAATTCCTCGGTTAGCTGACGCTCAAGGCCCCTGGGCACTAGCCTATAATCATCCACGGGGCATATCACAGCCCTTACGTCTAGCCTAGAAGCCAGCTCGGGGAGCAGGAGGCAGGCACCTGTCTCTTCGGCCAGAAAGAGCATGAGATCGGTGCCAATTGCATCACTCGGCACCCGCTCGGCCACCAGCCCTGCTAACCTCTCAAGCGTCTCGTCATCCGGCAGGCGGGGAAAGCCCTTGCCCATATCAACGGCCCTGACGGTCCAATCCGGTGCTTGTTCAGCCACATGCCCCGCTATCCTCTCGCCATACCAGCCCTGGTAGAGAGCCAACACCTCCATGGCCCCGGCGCACCCCGTTCATGTCCTCCTCAGCTTAAAAAGGATGGGCCTCCGGGTGGCTACTTCGAGCGCGATACGGGCGGTCTCAAGCGCCCGCTGAACACCGGCCTTCTTCCTCACCCACACGACTAGTTTAGCTGGCTCCACGGCAGCCTCGGTGGCTTCCAAGCCATAAACAGCCTTAAGGGCCGAGAGGACCTCACCTTCATCTACCTCCGGGAGCTTCTCCGGGCAGTTATTGGGACAGTGCGTGCAGAAGCCCCTCAGCCAACAGAGGTCAGCGCAGGGGACACCAGCACAGTAAGCATTAGCGCAGCAAGCGGCCTTAAAGGCCAGAAGGCCTTTCTCCCGGGCTATCTTGAGCGCTTCCTCCTTCAAGTCAGGGCAGGAGACGGCCACCAAGCCCTTGAGCGGCGGCTCTCTCTTAAGCCTGGCCCTCACGGCCTTATCCAGGCCCAGCTTCCTCAAACGCGCGAGTATGGCCTTTGAGACCCGTAAGGTGCCCACTACTACGCCTACTGCCCCGGCTTTCCTGGCCTCAAAGACGAGCTCCTCGAGCTCATGTTCCACCAGGCCCGGGATGAGGGGTCTTAAGAAGAGCGTAGGCTTCAGGCCGGCCTTCCTCAGCTCCCTTATAGTCCTTAAGCGCTCCTCGGGCGGGGGCGCCCTCGGCTCAAGCTCCTTCGCTCTCTCGAGTGTTACTATGGTTATCAGCGGGCTGAGGGAGAGGCACTTAGCTGCTAGCTCGGCCGCTAGCCCTGGCCCTAAGACCATTTTGGTCGAGAACTGCGTGGGGTTTCCCAGGTAGCGGGCCACGGCATCTAGGATATCGAGTGTCTTTCCGGCCAAGGCAGGGTGGAAAGGATCGCAGATAGCTCCCATGGCCAGGAAAGTGCCCATGTGCCCCGGCACGAAGTAGGGGTTAGAGACCAGGGCGTAAGCCAATTCAGGGCCGGATAAAGGGAGGGGCTCGGGCTCAGAAGGGCTCGTGCCAAGGATATCGCCCACGTAGCAGTAGAGGCAAGCATTAGGGCAGCCCCTGCCGGGGTGCACGGTCAGGCCGCAGGGCCTCGGCTTCCTCCTGGCGTGAGGGTCCCTCCTGGCCTTAAGAGCGCCTTCACGTCCGATTAGCTCCTCGAGCTCAGCCCTGAGCTCAGCCTTAGCCATGATGGCGCTCGGGCCAGACGGCCACGTCATGCGGTTAAGGAGTGGCGGGCTCGCTAAAATTCTTAAGGAGCAGCCATCACGTAAGGCAAGGTGGGAGCTTGCGTGCTAAGACCACGCTGCTCGTGCTGCTAGCCCTCTGCCTCCTCACTTCGGCCACCGTGGCTTGCTTACCACAGGCCGTGGCCCAGGAAAGTGGTGAAAGTGAATCAATCGCGCGATTGCAGGTGCAGGTGGCGGATTTCGAGGGCAATCCCTTTGATGGCGCTACGGTAGAAGCCCGGAACACGACCGGTGCCTTGCTGGACAGCGCGACCACAAATGCCACGGGATGGGCTACCCTAGAGGTCCCTAACGGCACCACCTGCGACATAGAGGTCTCCTGGATGGACGCGATAGTAGGTGCCCTCGAGAGCGTGCAGGTAGCCGGCAACATGACCTTAGGCCCGATACGGTGTTCCGTCTGTGGATTACACGTGAGGGCAGTGCGCCAGGACGGCACGCCGCTGGTGAACGTCAAGGTCGAGATAACAGGCTCTTACACGAACCGCCAGGGCAATACAACCACCTTCACGAGGGCGCTGACCACCGATCTCTCGGGCACCTGTACCCTAAAACACGCCTTAATGAACTGCTCTTACGTCATAAAGGCGTACAGGCACGGCCTGCCCAAGCCCTTCGATATAGCTCGCCTGCGGGCCTTGAACGGCACGACCACGGTCAACTTGACGTGCCCCATGTTGGTCCTCAAGGTCAGCGTAGTGGACGGGCAGATGAGGCCTGTCGAGGGCGCTAAGGTGGAGGCCTGGGATTGGGGCACCGGCGAGCTCGTGGGCACCGCCCGAGTGGACTCGCGGGGGCTGGCCATCTTAACGGTCCCCTTCGGCAAGTGTAAGCTCAGGGCGCTGAGGGAAACGCGCCTCCTAGCTGAGACAGAGGCCTCCGTGCAGGAGAACAATACTTGGTGCTCGCTGGTCTGTGGCGCCCTCAACTTAAGCCTGCGGGTGCTGGTCCAAGACGCGCTTGGGCGGCCGGTTAAGGGTGTGCATGTTAGGCTGGTGGACGAGAAGAGGAACACCTTGGCGGAGGTCACCACCGGGCGCGATGGGACAGCCGAATTCAACGGGCTGACAGAGGGGACCTATAAGGTCATCGTGCTCCACGGGGACAAGGAGCTAGCCATGAGGACCTTGAGCCTCGCCGGCCCCACGAGGTTGGATATCAGGTTAGCCGATCAGGTGGTGTTATTCGGCACGTTAGCGAGCGTCCCAGCCCTCATGCTATCCATCGCCGTGGCCATCGTGGTAAGCCTCATCCTCGTGGCGGCCCTCATCTGGCCCAAGTTAGCGGGCGAGAAAGCCTTATAAGATGCTGGGCTTTATCCATCGGCGGCGCGGTGGGGTTGTGCCCGCGTTGTCCGCCCCAAAGCGCTGTACCCCCTTGTGCAGGTTCTTCAGATGTGCTAAGAAGGCGCTAGTGAGAAGAGGCGATAAGTTCTGGTGCCGCTGGGCCAACGACGAGTGCGATATAGCGAACTGCGCTTTCGCTATGTGCGTGAAGAGACGCTTGCTTCCGGGCGGCATCTGTGGCGAGACCGTCAAGCGCAGGACAGAGGAAATCGGGCCAGAAGCCATACCAGCCATAAAGGTGAGGGCCAGGATACTGAAGAAGCTGGGCGAGGAAGAAATTGTGTTCTGAGGGCGTTAGATCCGGCTTCCTTAAAGCCTCATCAGGGGGATCAAGGTCAATACGTCGCCGTCCTTCAAGACAGCCGAGAGGCCACCGAGGACATCTATGTCTCTCCCGTTCAGGAGTACTAAGAAATTGGTCCTCGGGTCCCCCGTGTCGGCGTCGAACAAGGCCTGCGAGAGGTGGGGACAACGCTCACAGAGCTCCCTCAGGGCTGTTAAGACATCGGAGCCCTCCTTGAGCTCAAGGGATACCTCGTCTTTCCCTGCCAGCCAGCTTAAAGCTCCTATAAAGCAAACCTTCACCTTCAAGGCCAGCTACTCTAAGACATAGACCTCTTCCTCGTAGCGGCGCCCCTCTATCACGCTGCCGGGCGGGTAACGCCTCACTCGCCTAGAGGCCAGCATACGCCTGAGCTCTTCTTCGAGTTCCTCTAAGGGCTTCTCGCTCCTGAGGGCTTCGAGCGGTATATTGAGGAACAGGGGCCTAGCCGGGATGACGTGCCTCGTGGCCTTATAAGGTAGGACGCGCTTTGATTTAGCAATCCTCACCACATCATCTTTTGTGATCCTGGGCGTCATGAGCACTACATCTGCCTCACCGCGCGTTAACTTACGCATAGCGTCCTTCTCCGTCTCGAAGCCTATCTCAATGCCTAGCGATGTCAGGGCTTTCTCTACTTTCCTCACCAGGGCCCAGGCGTCCCACTTGTCCCGGAAGTCGGCGACCGCCCTAGCATATGACTTGCCGTCCGTCAGGGCCAGGGCCGTGGGAGGTTTTCCTACCTCCTCGGGTCTTAATGGGGCGCACATCTTTATTGCCAGGCCCGTCCTGCGCCTCAGTTGCCTCAGCAGCTCTTGCAAGGAAGACACGCCCCGGAGGGTCCTGTACCAACAGCCCAGAGTTATACCGGGGTGGGAATAATCCACTAGGCAGGCCGGCACGAGCCGACACTTGAGGGACTTCAGGGCCTCTATCCTGTGCGTCCCGTCTAGCACCACGAACGTCTCGCCATCTAATATGACCGGGTGCTTGAGGAAGCCATCGCGTTCTATTTCCCGGGTCAGCTCCTCGAGCAGGCTGGGTATGACCTCCTCGTGGTGATAGACGCTCTCTATATCCACGAGGGCTATCGTGAGTTTTATGGGGCCGTCTATGACCATGATGGGCGAGGAGCCAGAGCTCATTCAGCTTCCTCCCCCAGGACGCCCTTAACGACCCGGGAGGCCAGCTCAACGGCCTTAGATGCCAGCTGGTAAGCCTGTCTCGCGTCTTCTGCCTCTGAGGCCGCCTGCACCAATTTCTCCACGGCTAACAACAAGCGCATCACCTTGTCCTTTGGAAGCTTCTCCTGCATCATGACGTCCAGCACCAACATCTCTAGGCCATCTGCGTTGCCCAGGCAGTGGTAGATGCAGGCCTGCGCTTTCCTGGCGGCCTCGAGCGAGAACATGAGCGATAGCCTTGGCTCCTCGCGTGCTAGTCTAAGCTCTGCTCTGGCCTCCCTCAAGTACCTGAGAGCCCACCCTCTGTTGGTCAGCCCTATCAGTTCCATATCTGCCTCTTCCCGGGGAGGAAATGGGTGCACGAACTTAAAAGCCCTACTCAGAGGCCTCCTCACTACCGACCTGGACTAGGCCCCTAGCTATCAGGTGCGTTATATAACCGGCCACCTTATTCCTCAATCGCTTGGAAATGCCTTCGACCAGCATATCCACGGCCCTCTTATTGTGCTCGTAATCGGCCGTGAACTTGCCCGGGTAAGTGGTCACCAGCTCCTCGGCCAACCTCTTCACTAGCTTCGTCCTCACTTTGCCCAAGCCCATCCCCTGGCAGTAGGGCAGCGGCCGCCCTGCCTTTTATCCCTTACGGGGCCGCCTGCCGCGGGGATTGGCCCCCTATAAAAACCCTGCCGGGGAGCGGGGGTCGGCTCCTAACCGTGTTATGGCCAACCGTGTCGGCATGTTATAAAGCCGGGGCCTGCACACAGATGATAGTGCATGTTAAATTCCATCATGCAGCATGCTGTGGTGTGACTGTGAAATAGCAGGGCATATTCACGCACGACCAAAAAAGTTAAATACCCTTTGAAATACAGGTCTTAATGCGGAGGGCATGGGAATGCCTAGGACGGAGCTTTCACGGGCTGCTGCCTGGAGGATCTGCAAGCGTGCCGGTGCCGAGAGAGTCAGCCACGCTGCTGCTCGCAAGCTAGCCGAGGTGCTAGAGGAGGTCGGCCTCCGCATAGCCAGGGAGGCCCTGGACTACGCCCAGCACGCCGGTCGCAAGACGGTCAAGGAAGAGGACATCGTCATAGCGGCCAAGAAGATCGTCGGCGGCTGAGCTAGCCGGCGCCAGGCGGCCCGCCCCCCTACATTTTTTTCCCTCATCACAGCTCAGGTTGTGGTATGCAAGTGATGCTCCGCTAACGCGTCGGCCAACGCCCTCCCGGCTTCTGTTAGGGCATAGGGCTTACGAGCTCGCCCCTGACCTCCGGTTATCAATCCTAGCTCCCTTAACTTAGCCAAGTTCCATTTCACAGTCGAGAGCGGGAGACCTCTTGAGGTAGCTATCGCCTTCGCCAAGCCCGTGAGCGTGAGGCCATCACCTTCCCTCTCATGGGCCTCTAAAAGCAGAAGCTTCTGGAGGGGCGTCAGCTTAGCTCTGGCTAACCGCACAAACATAGAACGCCAATAGGCAGCTCTGTCATCTCGCCTGACCGGGCGGTAGGAGAGCAGGGACTTAATGGCCAAGAGCAGGCTGGACCCTCACGACCCTCCTACCTCGTGTCTTCCTGCCCCCATCGCTCATAAAGGCTTGCCCTCACCAGGCTAGCTCAAGCCGGTAAAGCGCTTTAATAAGGTGGGCAGCTCATCACGGAGCCCCTTGGGCCAGCAGGCCCTCAGGACCCCACGGCAGCCGTCATGGCCTGTCGCCCGCCCGACCGCGCCCCCATCACAGGCGGGAGCCACAGGCAGGCCCTCGGGGGGTGTGAGAAGGCGGGCCCTGCCGGCTCGGCAGTATCGGCTCGTGTGGGGGTAATAAATTTGCACTTGTGGCATGAAATGGACGTAAGGGGAGGGGGGATGGCAAATTATGGAGACAAGGCGGGGTATCGCTCACTTTTAGCACGTCCACGACTACCATGTCGGTGTCTACGAGCACCGTTATCGGGTCCCCGAGCTCCTTGGATAATAGCAGGTAGACGTCCTCTGGCTCCAAGAGCTCTACCTTGGCCAGGACATGTACCACAGTGCCGTTCTCGAGCTTTATCTCGAGCCAGATGCGTGTGTTCCCGTTCTCCACGTACTCATAGCGGCCTATTAGCGTCCCGCTTATCTGGACATGCTCTACGGGCTTGTGGCCGACCTGAGCGTAGGCGGCCGAGATGGCTTCCCTGAGGCCCCCAACCTCAGCGCAGCTCACCCTCACGCACCACCTGTCCGTGGCCCTCACGAGCGCGAAGTATGCGGGCGTGTAATGGCCCTCTTGGTAAATGAAGATGGGGATGTGATAG
>Ga0190367_1001398_pt1 | contig 14079 bp, 10 predicted proteins | sample 4872181011_MG_FD_171838 | JGI IMG/M metagenome (GOLD analysis project Ga0190367, IMG submission 171838) | Hydrothermal vent microbial mat bacterial communities from Southern Trench, Guaymas Basin, Mexico - 4872-18-10-11_MG | ecosystem: Environmental > Aquatic > Marine > Hydrothermal vents >...
AGAGCATCCAAGAATACATGAAATGTTAGCTATGAACAAGATTCCATGCATAATATTGAATCCCGTACCTGACTATCCTATAGTCCCTATAGGTAACATGAAAGTAATATCTCACATGTTCTTTACACCAAAAGTCATCTATTACCCGGAATCTATGAAAAAGTACGCCGATGCATTTAAAGAACCACCTAAGGTGGTTACCGCAGGTAAGGAAGAATTTCTGGAAATTCTGTGTAATTCAATTGAGCTATATCTCCCTATAGTCGAAGAACTAATAAGTGAAGACTGGAGAGTTTTTTGGTTAAATCTAAGCGTGCCAGACCGTATACACCACAAGGTACCTGAAGTTTTACTTAAAGGCAAAATAGGTACTAGGATAATCAAAATTTTCACTACGGTAAACAAAATAGTGAAAAGACTAAGAGAAAACGCCGATGTACTTATCATACTCTCAGATCACGGCTTTAAAGTGTATCGGACATTAATAAGTATAAATGACTTCTTAACTAAGGAAGGATACGCTAAAGTCTCAACTGAAGCTGGACATACATTGAGAGAGCATAGTGAGATATTTCTTGAAGAAAGAGGTATACGCAGAAATATAAAATATGTAAAAATAAGCCCCATTTTACTCACGCTACTGAAGCCATTTAAATCGTTAATAAAGAAAGCGTATAAACTGCTAACAGGAAGCGAAATTAGATCACTAAGATTACCTATTGATCCTAATGCTTCAGTAGCTTTTTTACAGTCACATTCCTCCTTTGGGATCTATGTAAAAGATGAAGCACTAATTAGGATTATTAAGGAGAAACTATCACAAATCCATGGAATGTTATGGGTAAGGGAAAGAGGAAAAGTTTTTCAAGGCCCTTATGTTTCACGTGCACCTAACCTATTTCTCTACCCTGATTTTGAAAGGGGATTTTCAATAGCTGATAACAAGGTTTATGGTAGGGTCTTCTTAAAGACGAAGAGCGTGGGACATTCGCCTTTCGGTGTCTTCATATTATACTATGGCGATACTTCGTTGGAGCTGAAAATACCTAGTACAATAAAGACTTATCATATAACGCCAATTATCATGCACCTAATTAATGCACCATTATCCCACATTACAGACGATATCCCAATATTAAGAACTATTCTAAAAACAAAAGAACTTAAATATCGTAATTATATCTCAAAGTGGAGAATACTTAAGAAAGTAATCCATGCTAGGAGAAAAATATGGTAAAGTATTTTTCTTTAACCCCTTTAAGATATCTAATACAGGCTCCTGCAAACTCCCTGAACTTACTACTAATAATGTATAGTGTAGCAAAGTATGCCAAAGTTGAAGCTAATATTGCTGGTGTTAAATGTTCAAGCAGATCCCATACTCTAATGTAAGGTTTAACAGGCATAATGAATCTAATGAGAACTATAGCAATAGAGGCTGCAACAAATGTTCCAACATATTTCAAAAGAACACGATACGGCAAAGAAACGCTGAACTCTTTCTTAAGCATTGTATTGTAAGCCAGCACTAAGAGCGCAAAATTAATTAAATATGCAATACCCCATGCAATACTTAGCAGTACGTAGTTATATTGTAGAATACAAGATGCTAACGATAGGAAAGCTAAATAGACCATACTGGTTACGGTTCTTACCACAGGAATTTTGAAGAGAATAGTTTTTCTAAGTTTAACATTCTTGTACATGTAATCTCGTGTTTCAAGACCTTTAAGAGTGGTTGACAGTATCGTAGAGAATGCCCTGATAAGCGCTGATAAAGCAAAAATCCTTAGTGTCCACGAGGCAGGAACATAGTTTATACTATAAACCGCTATTATGGGTTCAGCATACAGAATTATTCCCATAACCATGGGAATTAAAAGCATATAAGCTACCCAAAAAACTTCAACGACATCCCTAATATCCCTCTTGGCCAAGAGCCTAGCATATAGTGCGGGCATAACCCTTGTAGGTACAGCTAGTAAACCTAGTGTTGAAAGGGAAACACCATAGTATGCTATGGGTTCTTCGGAGCCAGCAAAAATTCTTACTATTAACACGTCAAATGCGGATATTCTAACAGCAAAACTGGAATATAAAGGAAGCCAAGACTGCTTAATCCATTTTCTAATTGTAGCTAAACTTATGTTAGACTTCGAAATTATTTCGGCATTCACTAAGTATAGGAGTATTATCGAAGACAAGCGTCCTATGATTACTGCGAATACTGCTCCTAATATTCCAAGTTTATAAAATAAGACAAGCAATACTGCTGATAAAGCCTGAGTAGTCTTTAGAACGAATTCCGAAATACCACTGTATTGCGGTTTATGAGCTATCGAAATATGTATTAAACAACGATTTACATATTCTTGAAAAACTATGAAGGAAGCAATAAGTAATGGAACAAGCGGTTGGTTGAAGAAAAAGGAAGCACCAAAAGCCACACCTACATAGGCTATTGAAGCAAACAATCCTATAGATACCGCCATAGCTAATCCTGTTTTAGCAGTATTTACTCCACGGCTTATCGTCCGCGGAAGCCAGTAAGTATACACTATGATAAAGGGTGTAACATACCCTACATATTTGAAGATCATAGTCCATATACCGAATTCTTCAACGCTTAATCTCCTAGTAACCGAAATAGTGAAGAACAAACTAGCAAATACACTCGAAATACGCGATAGAATATTGACTAATGTTGCGTATCTAAGCCTTACTCGAGCACCGTATGCTATGTTATTTTCCAATTTTTATCCTCTAACAATAATCATTAACGTTATTTTCAAAATAAACTTATTATAAACTTATTTAAGGATTGAGTTGTTTTAATTATGTTAAACCAACTATTTTGATAGGGTTTCACTCGCCAACGCATTAAATATCCTATTAAACTTCTCATATAGTTTTTCGTTACTGTATTTTTTAATAACGAATTCTCTAAGATAACAACCCACATCATATATTTCATCCCTTGTAAACGTTAGGATAGAGAATACTTTACTTTCAAAGTTCCTGTAATTGGAAGGTTCGTAAAGCACTACATCCTTTATTCTTGTTGGAAGTGTTTTCCAGTATTCTCCTATACCACCTATATTAGGAGCTATAAAGGGCCTAGCGGAGAGAGCAGCTTCTACTACTACATACGATGTGAAGTTAGGTAAGCCCATATACGGAAAAAGTATGGCCAGCGATTTCCCCATATATTTCAGAACACTTTCCTTACTTAATTTACCCACGGCATTTACATTACCTGATATGCTCTTCCCGTACATCTTCCATATAACTTGCTGTATCTGTTCTTTAGTAACATTTACAATTAGTTCTGCTTCATGGTATTTACTAGTTAATTTTGATGCTAGTTTTGCTATGAACGATATACCCTTTGCTATATTCATGCCTCCTACATAAAGTAAGGTATTAGTTATGTATTTTTTATCTTTAGCATGTATATTTTCTGGTATGGGGTTAGGTACTACTGTAATTTTTCTCTCAAGTTCCCTTAGTTTTTCCTTGTCCTGCTCTAGTATTTTAGAAGCTATGGTCATAACGTAGTTTTTGTGAGCATTGGATGATACTATTATAGTATTTGATTTGCTAAGCCACGTGAAATACTTTTTTGCCAATAGTGAATCCGCAAGGCAGCTTAGTAATGTTCTAGCCTTTAACCTAGTTTCCACGCCAGTACTTCTGGTAAGTTCTAAGATTGCGTTTTTATATTTAAGTAAGCACTTAAAACAGCTAATCGAGGGTTTGTCATAGCATATAGAAATTTCACGGAGAGTCTTGTTTAGGATTTTAAGTTTATGAGGATACGGACATAGGGTGAAATGATCGTGCAAATGCGTTATGACTGGTTTACCTTTTCTCAGAGCTAATGATGAAATCCAAAAGGCCATTCTAGGAACATATACGAGAGTAATTTTTTCTAATAGGCTACTAACTAATTGTAAAGCCTTTATAGTGGGGTATCTGTTCAAACTCCTTACATTTAACACTTTAGCCCTTGGTATAAATCGATTTATGATTTCATAATTGCAACGTCTACACAAGAGGACTATCTCATATTGTGGTTTCAGGAAACGTAAAAAGCTTAAAGATGCATATTCTGCGCCACCTATGGGTTCTTCTACCTTGTCAAATACTGCTAGTACTTTTGTTTTCATCAATATTCACTAATTTTCTCTTAAAGACGGTACTGTAATAGGGTAAACCGTAACCGCTTATATAGCTATGTGTTATAAAACTCTTGAGAAACCGGAGAAACATTAAGTTAAAAATAAACCGTGTGAAAAAATGCGCGCACTAGTACTACATAACACACTTAATAGTATTGGTGGAGGAGAAAGGCTGTGTTTACACACCATTAGAGCTCTAAAAGATATAGGTTTTGAAGTATGGTTAGGTGTGGTTGAGCAAACGAACTGGGCTAAAGTGCGTAAAATTATGGGAATTAATGTTTCTGTTGATAGAGAATACTTCATTATGGGAAACATTAAAATGTTTGGTCTCTATCAGAGACTTCTTTCAGCATACCATATCATGAAACTTAAGTCTAAAGTAGATATTATAATTAACACGTACGGTGACTTATTACCCTTACCTACAGACTTAGTATATATGCACTTTCCAACATTGGCCTTGGTAAGAAAAGAACCTTGGATGAAGTACGTTAAATACACTAAATCGGCCTTCTGGCGAGCCTACTTTGCACCCTATGAATTAATACAAAGTATGCTAAAAATAATCGCTAAGTACAGTATTGTCTTAACAAACAGTACATTTAGCGCCAGAGTAATAAGTAAGTATTTTAATAAGCATGCTCTTGTCATTTACCCTCCTGTTGAAATAGCAGACTACATTAGTGTCTCCCGCAATGACGATAGAGAAGAAGCTGTTGTGTCCATAGGTAGAATGTCCCCTGAAAAGAATTGGCATTTAATCCCATATATCGCCGCGAAAATGCCTCATGTGAGGTTTTACTTGATAGGGTCTATCAGAGGTTTTCGAGCAAAACAGTATTATGATAAGATAGTGTACTTGAAGAACAAACTAAACGTAAAAAACTTAGAAATAATACCTAACGCTCCACATGCTGTAAAGTTGAAAGTATTAAGTAAATCAAAAGTTTATCTTCATTTATACCCATATGAGCACTTTGGAATAGCGGTAGTTGAAGCTATGGCTGCAGGGCTAGTACCTGTGGTCCATATGAGTGGTGGCCAGTGGCTAGATATTGTTGAAAAAGGAAAATACGGTGTAGGCTATAGTAGCTTAGAACCTAAATATATCGCAAATGCGCTTTTTAAAGCCTTAAATGCATGGAGCAAACATGTAAAGGACAAAGTTATAGAGAAAGCTAAAACATTCTCAGACAGCTTCTTCAGGAGAAAAATATCTAGAATAGTTAAGAGATATGTCGAAATTAAGTCGGAATGGAGAGGTGCTCACCTATAATACCTAAAATCAGTGTTATCGGCCTTGATGGCATGAATTGGAGTTATCTAGAGAAAATATTTGAAACAGGCAGTATGCCATATACTAAGAACCTAATAAATAAATCACAAAAATATGTTCTCCAATCAACATTTCCCCCTATGAGCTATCCTTCATGGCTAAGCATAATGACAGGTGTTAATCCGGGAAAGCATGGAATATTTGGCTTCACGTTTGTGGACAGAACTTTATGGAAAAGTAAAGTGTTTAATACGCTTCACTTGGAACATCCAAGAATACATGAAATATTAGCTATGATCAAAATAAAATCGATAATGATAAATCCTATGCCTGGATATCCGATAATACCCTTGGATGGAACCCATGTTATTTCTGACGTATTTGTTCCACGCACAATATACTATCCTAGCATTATGGAGAAATATGCAAACATACTAACGGATAATAAGGCTAAAAAAGGAAGTTACATCGAAGAAACCTTAGATAAACATATGAAGTACTTAAGTATAGTTGAAGATACTGTAGATAAATTAAGTTGGAGCTTGTACTGGATCACATTAAGACAGCCAGATGAGGCAACTCACAAGTCTCCTAGAGATGTTCTAAGATTAAGCCATGGTCTTAGAAGGGTTTTTAAAATAATAGATAAGATTATTGAAACCCTTGCACTAAGAAGCGATATTGTTGTAATAGTTTCAGATCATGGATTTAAAATGTGTAAGTACGGGATATCTATTAACGACATCCTATTGAAACATGGTTTTGTATGTTTAAAGAAAAGTTTAAGTTCGAGGGAAAGCAGTAGAACAGCTATGTTCTTGGCTGCCACAAAATTCGTACAGAAAATACCACCGCTAGCTAGGTTTGCCAGAGATATATACATTAAGTTAAGTTTGAAATTCCGTTTCAAAACATATTATAAACAACCAGACTTTAGTTGCTCTCAAGCTTTCATGCATTCTGCAAGCTCCTTTGGAGTTTACGTGAAATCACCAACTATATTATCCGAGGTAAAAGCCGTACTTTTAAAATACAAGGGAATAAAGTGGGTTAAACAGCCAAACCATATATATCAAGGCCCTTACTTGGCTAGGGCACCAGATCTTCTTATAATGCCCGATCTAGACAGAGACTTTAAGCTTGCTTCAAGTAATATACATGGTACAGAATACATTGCAATGAATGAATTTGAACATTATCCAGAAGGCATATTCTCAATCTATAGCTCGGAAGTCAGCTTAGCGAAAACAATAAGGAAAGTACCAGCTTGGACTGTAGCTCAGCTCATACTGACTTTCCTTGGAGTACCTATATCTCACTTATCAGATGACACTGCTATCTTGAATAAGATTACCAGTGAAAGTGTAAGAATAAAAACATACAACTATACCAAGAAATGGGAACTTGTTAAAAAAGTATTTTATCTTAAGAGAAAAATTCATCCTAAAATTACTTAGGTTGCAATAATGTCACTATAATTAACCTATTAACTGTGCGTTGTACTTCTTCAAAAGACTTCTCTGTATTTATAACGACAGCCTTTTTTATTTTAGCTAATCTGAAATATTCTTTCCTAGCATAAACATAGTACCACAGCGGATGCTCTCCTCCTCTCCTCTTATAGCTTATTAAAGGATTTACATCGAAAATTATCAGTAAATGAGGAGCTGGTGTTAGCCTGTACACGAGCCACTCAATAATTTTAGGTACAGGGTATCCAAGGACTCTGAATCTAATGTAGTAATCATAGAAGTATCTGTCGCAGATAACCCAGCGTCCCTTTAGCATATTTATCAGCAATGTTGATCCTATGAAGATCCAGTTATCTAATAGCTGCAATAAAGGTCTAAAAATTGCTGCGCTTGTTCTTACTTTCTTTCTAAAACTATCTGTATAAACTTGTTTTCCTTTAGTATATCGGTGAATGATTATTGGTTTTTTGAAAAGTTTAGCGTAAATTATAGATACCATAGAAACAAGCAAGTGCCTAAACCAATGGTAGGCGATACAGTCAACACCTATGCTTCTTAGAAATTCTTCGGTCACTTTACTATGAGAGGTTTTGCCTGAACCATCGATCCCTGTAAACACTATTAGTTTCCATTTAGCTATTCTTCTTAGTCTTTCATCGTTGGAAATAATAGATAATATGAGAAATAGCGGAGTAATGTAAAGCGGAATACTAGGTAGAGCTGTAGGTAAAACTAATGCTACTCTAAAAGTGTTTGCTCTATCTCTAAAGACTAGAAAGAATAAGGTAGGTATTACTAGTATTAAAGCAAGTGCTAATGGCACTTCATAGGAAATTTTTAATCGTAAAAGTATTAGAGAACACCATAGTGTAATCAATAATATTTTCATTTTTATTTCAAATCACCTTAGCTGCATGGCTCATAGGTAATACGACATTATATTCCTTTGAAGATATGTACTCCATAATTTTCTTGTATATTCTTCCACCTTTCATACTATATGATTCCTGGTGGAAAAGTATTGTAAAAACATGTGCTCCCTCCGATTCAGCTCTCTCCATTTTCCACAATACATATTTTAATGCTTCTTTTTCACTTAATTTTAATCTACCAAAAATGTCTGCATCCATAACACCTATAGGTATCTCTAATAGCTTTTCCATTATAGGGAATGGATCGTAGGTATTAGCTGTTTCAGCTCTTAATGTACTATCATATTTTATTCCTTCTTTCTGAAACATTGTAAGAATATCATTGTTTAATATGAGCATGTGTACTCTTACGCCTTCCACAGGGCCTATTTCTTTCTCGAAATACTCTTTTTGCATTCTAAACAATCCTAAATATTGGTTAGATTCATGTACGTAATGTAGCTGAACTTCCCATCCCTGCTTTCTTATGTACTTTATGATATCGATGATTTCTCCTATATTAAATAGGAAAACTGGCACGAAGAATACCGAACGATAACCGTACCTATCCTCTAAACTTATTATTTCTTCGATATTATTGTACAGATTTTTTAATCCTAATGCAGAAAGAACAATATCCCTTATCCTAAACCTTTTTCTCCGTTGCCAAATGTGTTTAAAGGGTTTTCTTATGGAGTCCACGTCATGAGTAAGTATGATATTCATGAACAATACCTCTTCTGAAGAATTATGTATTTTAATGCTTCTTTAACATTTTTGAAGCATGGAATACCATACTCTACGAACTGCTGAAACCTATAAGGGTTGTCTGTTATACCGACAGGGATCATGTTTAGTTTTACAGCAGATGATATATCAACTATAGTATCTCCAAGCATTAGTGTCTTTTCTGGAGATATCTTTAAGCGTTTTATTACTTCTTTTAACTGTTGAAGTCTTAGCATTTCAGTCTCCCTACCTATGATTACGGAGAATATGTCCAGAATTCCCATTTTACTTAATATGTTTTCTAATGTTTGTTTCTCTTGCTTAGACACTACAGCAAAGTACTTTACAATCTTGGACAATTCTTTAAGCAAAATAGGGAGCTCATGATCGCTTCTAATTTTCTCTACTGACTTTTCCTCGTATGTCTTCACGATTCGGTTAATTTCATAGTATATGTTTTTTCCCTTACTTTTGTAGAGACTTGCCATTATGCTATTCCAAGGTTTAATTAGTTTTTTGCTCATTAGCTTGTTTTTCACTTCACTCCATGGAATCTTGAGTTTAGTTAGTGTTCCGTCGAGATCAAAAACTATGCACTCTATGTTCTTCTCTTGAAGTGTTTTCCTAAGGTATATTAGACTTGACCTGTAGTTGCCTTTTACGTTAGTTTTTAGCGCGGGATGTTTTCCCGTAAGTATACTTATGAACATTGTTAATATTAAGTAAAGTAATTCTGGAGGGTCGTTTAAATGAACATCTGTTTGCAGAAAACCTGTGCTTAACCCTTCCTTTAGCATTTTAAACCATACTTTTGGATTTTGCTTTAAATAGTAAAGTCCTGAAAGCACCCACGCGAAGCATCTTTTTCTTCTCATACGAACTAGTGGCTTGGGTTTCTTATTAAACAAAAATGCTTCTACAAGGTATCTTGGAATATCTATCCCCAGAGATGTAGCTAATTCTAAACTACCCCAGAATTTCGGATTTATTTCTAAAAGATAGTATTCGCCGGTTTCCATGTTTCTTCGAAACTCAACCATAATCACTCCTGTCCATTTGAGTTCCTTCACTATTTTTCTTCCGAGAAGCAGAAGCTCAGGATTGAAATCTAGGCAAGAAAATATGCTAGGACCACCACTAGGTTTCTTCTCAATAATCCTGACATGAGTATAGTCTACTATGACATTGCCATCTTTAGCTAGTGCGAAATACCCACAACCTATGCCGGGTATGAATTCTTGAATAAGTACATCGCATTTTTTCGCGGAAACTATTTCGTTTAAAGTTTCTCTGAGAAAAACGTACTTAGGTTTTGAAGAGTCATAGACGCTTTTAACGACAGCCGGCATGGATATCTTAGGGACCACGTAAGTTTGAGGGTACCTTATTCCTAACCTATCACATAGTTTTATAATGAGGTCCTTTCGCGAAACCTTAATTAAAGTCTCATAATTGGGGACAGGTATAATCACATTGCGTGGCAGTAGTTTCTTATATTTTGAAATCAATATTGTATCTATGTAGCCAACGGGGATTATCATTAATGGTTCTTCTTTGTTAACTATGGAAATTAATTCAGCAATGTATTTTTTCTCATCTGAATAAGGACTTGTCACAAAATATCTTTTGGAAACGTATTTTGAAAATACGGGAGATTTCCACGAGTGGAATAATGCAATAGTTTTAAGCCCCATTTTGGAAACAGACTTTAGAATAGGGTAGGCTTTCCTATAGTTGGCTGTCGCAACTAGTATCCCTTGCTTAACATTGTTGACCATAATAGTACATACCTTCCTTAACTAAATATTTTGAAGCTTCCCTTCTACTTTTATGGTCTTTACATAGTTTTAAATTCTTTATCTCAGAGAACTATATGTTTAATTGGTGTCAGAAGAGTGGATAACTCAGTAGTACCAAAGAGAATAGGGGTAATAGGCTTAAGACATGATGTAGATACTAAAATAGGGCTCCTAAAAGGTGTACCGAAGGTAATTGAAATAGAGAATAGGTTTGATGTAAGGAGCACATTTTTCGTAAGAGTTAAAGTGCTTAAATCTTCAGGTAACGAGGCTGTTGAAGTATTAAAAAACGCTGAGAAAAATGGTTGGGAAATAGGTTTACATTTAGATAATACCTTAGCTTTAGAAAGTATTGAGTCTCCACAATGGGAGCTCGAGGAGCTTTTAAAGTATGGATTCAACATAAGAGGCGCTACACCCCACGGAGGAATTTTTGAGGCAAGCGGGGAAAAAGTATGGAAAGTGCTTGATACTCTAAGCTTGGTTTATGTTCAAGGTTATAATAATCCTCCTCCTAACCTTAAGAGCATAGCTTTACCACAACACATTACACTTGATTGGTATGTCAGAAAATACGGTACCAAAAGAGGCTATAGGATATTCTTTAATGATTTAAAGAATAGGCTCAGTAAAAAAGGAATGGCTATTATCTTGACTCATCCTGAATATTTCGTTTTATCTACAGGTATTTTAGGCTCTCTTAAACCTCGAAGCCACGGTTTTAGGGTCAGAATGCTGAAGTACTTAAATAAATTGACAATAATTCCCTTAACATTTCTTAAGATAAGAATCCTTAGCGATATTTACGCTAAAATGTTATCTGAACTTAAAGAAGAGTACGTTTTTAAAACCCTTTATGAGTTATCTTTACTTATATCCAGGACTTAACATGAAGCAATGTAGATGGAGGTCTTGATTTAACTACATTGCTTAACTTTATAGCTTTAATGTATAATTCGCTTAGTGGTCTCAATATTTCTCTTGTATGGAAGCTTATTACTACTTCAGGTAGGGTTTTAAAGCCATGCTGTTTGAGGAAATGGTTTATTCCGGGATTCACATTTCTCCAGTACCCGTACTGCAAGATTTCAGCCTTCCTATTTTCTATAAGGTCTTTAATTATTTCAATAAGCAAGCCGTTTCCTACACCATATTTCATGTAGGAATAATGTGTCATGAAACGTGCTACGTAAGCGTGTTTATTCAAATGCGGTATGTAGGCGTATCCTACAATTTTGCCATCTAATTTAGCTACATAAAATGTCGCTATACCTCTACGAACATCGTAGCCCCACATTTTAGCGTTCATAATTACTTCACGAGGTTCAGTGTAGCTTCTAGGTAAGGGTCTTCCCTGTCTTATGGGGCTTGAAACATTAATCTCTAATATTTCGTGAATGTATTTTTCAGGGTTCGCTTTAAATACCACGCCTCTATTTCTGACAAAATATCTGTACCTATTTCTGGCTTTTTTACTCATACTTTTCCATATGCTGTTAAAATCATGTAGTTTAAGTATTCGCGGAAATAAGTATGTGTAAGGATATTTTTCTTTAGCAAACTCTATCAAATGCATGTGCGTTTTTATCCATGATCTTAACGTTAAAGATACTATATGGCATGTGTGCTTAATTCGGTCTAGAAAGTATGTCCAAAAAGTCTTAATGTCTCTTTGACATGTAGCTCCTAAAGGTATAAGTCCTCCGTCAACATCTTTCCCAAAGGACTCGCAGATTATCAATTTACCTACTTTTGCTAATCTCAAGGGTAAGAGATAGTATTCACCATTATATCTTATTAGTAATTTGTAGGGTGGTCTAAGTGCCGGATATGTTGCGTGAGATGCTTTTAACACTAATTTATACCATAAGTCAGAATCTTCTACTCTTATTATACTCATTCTGTGTGTTTTCAATCAAACCACTAGGTACTATACTCTAAGTTAATTTATCGTTTTGTAAAACAAGGTTATTAAGTTTAAGTAAGTGGTCCCGCGGGGGGGATTCGAACCCCCGACCACCCGGTTTCTACTTGGGTGCTTTTGTTGCCGACGTATGCTCATCCCCATAAGCGGATTATACACGCGTCGTCGCATACGCGGGGGTTGCGCACCCACCTACAGCCGGGCGCTCTGCCGCTGAGCTACCGCGGGACAGCAATGACCACTGAATAACTTTATTTCTCTGAGTTATTAAGTTTTATTTCACTATCCTCTACAATAAGGCTTGCTGACCTACTTTACTATAAATAAGGGAACGCATCTCAACTCAGGTACCATAGCATCTATTGGGTGGAAGTATAGACCATATTCACCAAGTAATTCGCCATGATCAGAAGTTATTGCTACCTTGCCTGGTAAATGGGGTACTAATTTACTAACATAAGAGAGAACAAGTTTTAGATTTTCTTCGTAAGCTCTACGCAATACATAGTTTACTTTCCTCAAATCATTTAGTACATCCATTAAATGAACTAGGACAGCATGATCAAGTACAACAACTTTCCTCAAGTTCTTCATGTAAAAATCATATATCCTACTAAAATTTATAGGACCTGCTATATAGGGCGAATGCGGTTGAACATAATGTATGACCATTCGAGTTTTTTTAGTATGCAAACCAAGTCTACGTTTTATATTTAAGAACTTTAAATATCGAAGGACTATATTATTCATTTTCCATGGAGGGACAGTATGTAATCTTCTATCCCATCCTTTATCCCAAGCATCAACTATTTCAAGAAACTTAGTACGGAATTTCCTATTCCTCCTAATGAAAGGAACTGATGATATGTATACTACGTCTTTATAATTCCCATACCATGTTCTTTCAAACCATTTGATGGTATAGCCTCCGGGACTTAAAACTCGCAATAGCTTACCATCCATAAAACTCCATACGTGTTTCTCGAAGAAATCATATCTACATGCATCTAAAATTATTAAAAAGTCCCACTGTTTAGAATTAATAAACCGTGTCTGATAGTAAACGCCTAAAGAAGGAAAAACATAGAGTCCATCAAACATACCTGCTTTAGCATATATTTCAACGTATTTGAGCTTGTACTTTAACCTAACAGGAAGTCTTATGGACTTCTTGGTGAATCTTAGTATCCGACCCAGAACCTTCTTATATGCTGAAATTATATTCTTCAACATAATCATTTCATTCTAAGTAAAGTAACGGTCCTCTATTTAAGCTTAAATTGGCGGGCCCGCGGGGATTTGAACCCCGGACTACCAGCTCCGCAGGCTGGCGCCCTATCCAGGCTAGGCCACGGGCCCTCCTTGTTAATATTTAACCAGATTCTGGAAATATAAAAGTCTGGGTCTCAGCTTAAAGGGGGATTTTCTTTTTAAACAGTTATCTACTTATGTAGGGTTTAGAGAGTAAGTGACAGACAATGGGTCAGCAACTGACGCTAGACAGTTTCATTACCAGGTCTAAGCCCAAAAAGAGGAAAAAGGTTCATGTTATTAGGAGGAAAGTAGAAAGGCATACCAAAGCTTTAGAAATTAAGGTCACTGAAAGCAAGAACACAGGCCCTTGCTACTTATTATCAGTGGTTTATGATGGTAAAAAGCAAAAGGCCCTGGTTAAGCTCTACGATCCTCAAACAGAGGATATTGTTTTTTGGTATGATAATACAGGGCACTTACCCTACTTTTTAACAGATCTTCCACCGGATAAAGTTCATGAAATAGATAAG
>Ga0190367_1001399_pt1 | contig 14079 bp, 19 predicted proteins | sample 4872181011_MG_FD_171838 | JGI IMG/M metagenome (GOLD analysis project Ga0190367, IMG submission 171838) | Hydrothermal vent microbial mat bacterial communities from Southern Trench, Guaymas Basin, Mexico - 4872-18-10-11_MG | ecosystem: Environmental > Aquatic > Marine > Hydrothermal vents >...
CGTTGAGCCCTTCCTCGGCAGGCTTGCCTTCCTCAGGCCAGAGGACGCTCTAGCTAGGAGGAGCGGGGATGAGCGGCTAGCCCTGGAGCTCCGGGTTCCCCCCTGGCTGCTGGCCACCCTCAGCAGGGAGCTCGGGAGGCGGAGGGCACTCTCGGTCCTCAGGGCCTTCCTCGCGCCCAGGCCGACCTACGTGCGCGTGAACACGCTCAGGTGCGATGAGGATGAGGCCCTGGAGCTCCTAGCCGAGGAAGGCATAGATGTCGAGCCCGTGGAGGGCGTAAGGCACCTCTACATGGTCGTGGAGGCCGGGAAGCCCTTGGTGCTCGCGCGGGCCTACGCGGAGGGCCTGGTCTATCCTCAGGACAAGGCGAGCTGCCTGGCCGTGGAGGTGGCCGCGCCCGAGCCGGGCATGACGGTCCTAGATGTGTGCGCAGCACCGGGCGCGAAGACGAGCTACATGGCCCAGCTCATGGAGAACAGGGGCCTGATAGTGTCCGTGGACTTCTCGGCCAGGCGCCTGGCCACCTGGAGAGCCCTCATGGCCAAGCTGGGCGTGAAAATAGCTCGGCCCATGCTGGCAGACGCCAGGTGGCCACTCCCCACGCGCCTGAAGGCAGATTTAGTGCTCCTCGACCTCCCCTGCACCAGCACGGGCGCCTTCGGCAGAGCGCCATCAGCGAAGTGGCGCCTCACGCCCCGCTCGGCCAAGAACATGGCCCGCGTCCAGGCCCGCATCTTGAACGCCTGTGCAGAGCACGTGAGGCCCGGGGGAACTATCATCTACATCACCTGCAGCCTCCTCGTGGAGGAGAACGAGCTCGTGGTAGAGCGCTTCCTCAGGACGCACCCTGACTTCGAGCTTGAGAGAGCGGAGCCCTTCATGGGCCTACCTGGCCTCAGGGGCCTCAAGGGCGCCCAGCGCCTCTACCCGGACTTACACGCCTGCGATGGCTACTTCATAGCGAGGCTGAGGAGGCTCGGGCCTTGAGCACGGGAATGCGCCTTAATAATGGCAACCTCCCTTAAGGCTATTGGGGGCGTGCGCTCAGGTATGGTTTCACTAGAGTTTGACAAGGAGGCCTGCGCCCTCTACGTCAGGCTCAAGGAGAGGAAGCCCGCGCGAAGCGAGCCTGTGGGCGAGAGCATCATCTTAGACCTAGATGAGCGCGGGGAGCTCCTGGGCATAGAGGTCCTCCTGCCGTCCGATGTGGATGAGGAACTCAAGGAGGAGCTGGCCCGGGCGAGCTCAAGGACGAAGCAGGCAGCCGTGCCTTAAGCAGCGCCTCCCTAGCACCTTGCCTTCTCAAGCACGAAGGATGCTATCTCGCGAGCTATGTCCACGCGAGAGACGCTCTGAAGCCCCCTCCAGCCTGGCTGGCTGTTGACCTCTACCACGAGCGGCCCCTCCGGGCCTGGCAATATGTCCACGCCAGCCATCAGGCAGCTGGTGGCCTTCGCTGCCCTCACGGCCAATTCAGCCAGGTCCTCTGGCAGCTCGTGGGGCTCTGGCCGGGCGCCTTGGTAGATGTTCTTCTTCCAGGCGTGCGCCACCCTCCTCATGGCCGCGAGGACGCGCTCTCCCAGCACGAAGGCCCTTATGTCATACGGGTCGTGTGGGACGAACTCCTGGATGTAGATGACGCCGTGCTGGAAGGCTATGGCCCTGAAGACCCGCAGGGCCATCTCCGGGTCTGTTACGCGCACGCTGCCCACGCCCCTGGAGCCGAAGATGGGCTTCACGACCACATCTCCCCCCAGCTCCCAGAAGGCCCTCATGGCGGAGCGCACGTCCTCCGTGGCCACGGTCCTGGGCACGGGCAGGCCAGCGAGTTCCATGTGCCAGAGCGCCCTGTATTTGTCCGAGCACACCTCTATGGCCTCGGCCGGGTTCACAACCAGGACGCCCTCTGCCTCAAGGCGCCTCAGCAAATCCATCCTGAAGATTATCTCCTCCAGGGAGCCGCGCCCGATGGGCCTGACCACGAGCGCATCCAGCTTGGCCAACTCGGCCACGTCGGGCGAGCGGTGGGAGGCGAGGGGCCTGGCTCCCACGCGGCCCGCCAGCCTGTTGAAGCGGAGGAAGTGGACGCGGGCGCCCAGCTCCCTGAAGGCATGGGCTAGCTGGCTAGAGCACCAGGCATTCGGCCTCCTGGTGAGCAAGCCGACCTCTATCACATGCCCACCTGGGCCGAGCACCTTATAAGCTAAGGGCATCTAAGCACAGCAGGGGAATGGCCTCCTTGCCTGAGCGCGGAGACGCCCTTGAGGCCGTGTTGTTCGTAGGGGGCCTGGCCTTCCTGGCAACCGCCATCACCACCCTCGTGCTCTGCCTCCTCTGGCACGTGGCCAGGCATCCGCTCAGACGGGCCCTGGGCCTCTTATGCCCGATGGCCACGGTCATGCTCATCTGCTTGCTTTTATTCCTCGTGGCCGCCCCAATCGTCCTGGCCATCTTGGGCGGTGGTGAGCGTGCCAGAGGGAGGGGGAGGGAGGCGGAGTTCCTTCGACTTGGAGCTGGCGAGGCTGAGGGAGCTGGCTAGCTCGCTCAAGGGGGGCAGGCTCCTCGTCCAGCTTCCCTTCGGCCTTAGGCGCCACGCCAGGGAGATAGCGAGGGCGGTTGAGGAGAGTGGCTGCCTGCCCGTGCTACACGCTGACCCATGCCATGGTGCCTGCGATTTACCCCTCTGTGCTGCCGAGGCCCTTGGGGCCGTGGCTATCGTGCACTACGGGCACTCGGAGATGCTCAAGGCGCCCCACGGCCTGCCCGTCCACTACTTCGAGGCCCGCATGGACATGGACGTAGAGCCAGCGGTCAGGGAGGCCCTGAAGCTCTTGGCCCCCTATGGGCGCGTGGGCCTGGCCACCACTGTCCAGCACGTGGGCGTTCTCCCGCGCGTGGCTGAGCTCCTTGAGGCCGAGGGCCACGAGGTCTTGGTGGGCAGGGCGGGCGGCCGCGTCCGCTACGATGGGCAGGTACTCGGCTGCGATTTCACGACCGTGAGGGGCATCAGGGAGCGCGTAGATGCCTTCCTGGTGCTCGGCAGCCGCTTCCACGCGCTAGGCGTGGCCATCGCCACAGGGAAGCCCACCGTGCTGGCGAACCCCTACGAGCAGGTGGCCGAGGACGTGAGCCGTGAGGCAAGGCGCGTGCTGGCCAGGAGGTATGCCAGCGTGGAGGAGGCCCGGGGGGCCTGCTGCTTCGGCGTGATAATAGGTCTCAAGCCGGGCCAGATGAAGCTCCGACAGGCCCTGAGGGCAAGGGAACTGCTCCTGGAGGCTGGGCGAGAGGCGCTCATCTTGGCCGCGAGCGAGATAAGGCCTGAGTGGCTGGCGGACTTCAGGGACGTGGATGCCTTCGTGAACACCGCCTGCCCGAGACTCAGCCTTGAGGACGCAGGCGCCTTCGAGCGCCCCCTCCTCACCTTCCCGGAGCTCCTCGTGGCCCTAGGGCACCTGAGGTGGGAGGAGCTTTGCGAGAACGGCTGGTTCGACGCTCCTGGCTGGTGAGGGCGCTTGAGAGCGTGCCACCTCACCCCAGCCCCACGGCCTGGCTGGAGCAATACACCATACCAGCCGACCTGGCCGCTGACATCCTCTTCCTCGCTGCCTTCACCTTTGACGACATCTGTGGCAAGCGGGTGCTGGACTTAGGCTGTGGCACGGGCCGCCTGGCCATAGGAGCTGCCCTCCTGGGCGCTAGGGAGGTGCTGGGCGTGGACATAGATCCCGTGGCCGTGGAGGTGGCTGCTGAGGCCGCGAAAAAGCTGGGCGTGGCCGAGAGAACGCTCTGGGCCGCGGCAGATATAGGGGCCGTGGTGGGGCGCTTTGACACAGCCGTTCAGAACCCTCCCTTTGGGGTGAGGAGGCGCGGTGCCGATAGGCCCTTCCTGGCTAAGGCCATAGAGACCTGCTCTGTCGTGTATAGCTTGCACAAGGCGGGCGAGGAGAACAGGCGCTTCCTCACGGGCCTGATAGGCGAGCTTGGCGGCCGCATCACGCATGTGATTCCCATGCGCCTGAGGCTGAGGGCCACGTTCCCCTTCCACCAACAGCGCTTCCGGGAGGTGGCCGTGGACCTCTACCGCATAGAGAGGCGCTGAGGCCCTGCTTCTCCTTGTCGACCGAGCACGGCATAAGACAGCGTCAAGCTTAAATCACCTGCCCATTCGCCTTTCCCCCGGACCCGATGCATGGCCGGGGTGGTGCAGCGGCAGCACGGGGGCCTGTGGAGCCCCAGACCCGGGTTCGATTCCCGGCCCCGGCCCCACATCATAGGGGATGCCTCTCGGAGACCAGCAGGTCTCAGGCTAACCTACGATAACTAAGCGCATCACTGCTAGTCCTATCGCTAGAACAAGTCAAGCCCCGATTAGTGGCGGATTGACTTGTTATCGTAGGCCGTAGAAGAAGCCGTCCTGAGGGCCTACTGGGCCATAAGGACGGGACAGGCCGAAGCCTACAGAGTTCCTAAAGCTGATATCATGACTAAGACCGGGCCACATGTTATAAAATGGGACGAGAGCGTGAGGGCCAAATTCATAGAGTGGCTGGAGGCGGAAGACCTAAGCGAAGACTACGTGAAGGATTGCGTGCGTTATCTCGATAAATACATGAGGCCGATAAGGAGCCCGGCGGACGTAGTATCCATGTTCGCAGCCTGTAAAAGGGGCCGCCAGCACCTCGACAGGGGCTTCAGGCGGCTCCTGGCCTTCTACCGCAAGATAATGGGCTTCCCAAAGGCATTCATAGAAGACCTCAAGGAGGCCATACCGACCATAAGGACGGGTCGAGACACCTACGTGCCAACGGAAGAAGCCGTGATAACCACATTAAGGTTCCTCAAGCGTGGGCCTATGGGCTACTACTCCTGTTCTACCAAAGTGTCAGACACAGAATTGGTTTGCTTCAACTGGGTTAGTGGCGGCCCCGGGGGGATTTGAACCCCCGACACCCGGCTTAGGAGAACTGCTCCACTCACCATTAAGATGGGGGGATAGCCCCCCATACCCCCCATTTAGCATGGCTATGCTCATAGGATAGCCATAGCCAGGCACCGAAATGACTATTGACACCACTATCACGGTGGGCGAATCCTGGCCGTGAGAGCTCATCACGGGAGCTCTGGCATCACCGAGCCTGGCCGTGAGGTTTGAGAGCACACTTAAGAGCTGGGCCACGGCTTGGCTTATGGGCGGCTGGCTCGGCTGAGAGGTCGAGCTGGCTGCCTGGGATGGGCCTGGCTCGCCCATCTTCCCCTCTCCACCACAGGCGAGGACGCAAGCACACAAAGGGCTTACGGAGAGCCACAGAGCCAGCCCTAAATGAAACCCTCAGCCCTTGCCCTCTCGATGATCCAGGCCCGCAAGTAGCTACTCAGCTTCAAACCTCTAGCCTTGGCCTCGGTCTCAAATTTCTCGACCAAGCTCTTTGGGAGATAAACTTGAACTCTCACGAGCTCCTCAGCCACCCTCACCACCCAAGGGGAGTTTATTAGAGCCTTTTTAAGGCTTACCTCTACTCAGAAAGTCTTAAATAGTCCCAGCCACTCTTAGAAAGTGGGGAGCGACATGGCGGGGCGTGAGGTCGGTGAGGCCCTCATGGCCAGGGAGCTCCTGGAGCTCTTGAGGGACGCCGAGGATTACGGAGCCTATAAAGCACTTCTCTGGCTCAGGCGAGCTCTGAGCGAGATCAAGGCCCAGGATATCGAGGACGTAGAGGCACTCTTAGATCAGGCCATGGCAGCCCTTAACGAAACTGTGAGCCACCGCTGGGCCGTAAGCCACTTCATATTTGAGCCTCACCTGGCCAGGCGCGTGCCTGTGTTAATTCCTAAGGACCTATGGCTCAAGGCCCGAGAGGCAGCCGAGAAACTTGGCCGTGATCCTGAGGAGCTCCTAATCGAGGCCGTGAAAGAGCACAAGGAGAGGATCATGGAGAAGCTGACGGCTTCCCACGGCCACGGTGCCTGAGCTCAGGAGCTCCTGGCCAGCCTGAGCCCCAACCCGTTTTTCTCTCATCCTCTTTCTCACTATCCCCGTCATGATAATGCTAGCCCGTGCTTGAAATGGCTCATATAAGTATTATAAGAGTTTGATGAAATTGCGATATAAGTGAGAAAACTTTATATTACTGAGCTCATTCTTAGTGCCGGGTGAAAGGATGCCCAGGAGAGCCAAGTCCAGGAAGCGTGGTTTCATCACCAAGAGGGGTATAGAGCGCTTGCTAAGGGGCTCAGGCCGAGGAAAGCTCAGGGTTTCCCGTAAAACCGTCAATCGCATGGCTGGGGACATGGAGAAAATCGCTAAGTATATAGCTGACGAGGCCGCTCGAGTAGCCAAGGAGAGAGGCCACAAGACTATAACCGAACTCGATTACCTAGAGGCCCGTGATAGGGTTCTCGGATACGAGGACTAGCTAGGAGTTTCAGCTACTTAAGGAGACGGCCCAAGTATAAGGTCGGCCCTTAAGCCATCGCGCCCGAATGCCGAGGGCTCATAGTGAAATGATTAAAAAGCATTAAGCTCCATGAGCTAAGGGGAAAGGGCATGGGAAAGCTGGGGACGGCTGCTGTCTTAGTGGCCTTGGCTTTCCTGGCCTGGCTGGCCTGGGAGCTGTGGGTCCCGAGCACTTGGGTCTCCGTGGCTTTCGGCCTTGACTATATTGACGTGAGCACGCTCCTAGGCCTTACGTGGCTCCTCGGGGGCCTAATTGTTATTGCTGCTGCCCTCTTAACGGGCCTCGCCAAGCTAATTAGGCGGGAGCATCGGACGCGGGTTAAGTATAAGGCCAGCCGGTGAGGCGAGATGGTGAGAGCCCGGATATTCACGCCTTACGAGCGGGAGCTCCTTAGACGGTGGCTTGGCCTTGACGATGAGAGCTGGGGCGATTGGGAAAGGGAATTAGGTTATGAGGAAGCTAAGAAGCGGTGGCGTTCTCTCAAGAAGCTAAGAAAGAGGATTAGGAAGTTTAAGGAGCTCAGGGAAGACGTGAAACTCTACATCCTGGCCCTCGTCAAAATGAATAGGGATGGCGAGATTGGGCCTCTATCATGGGAGCTAGAGGACTTAGAGGAGCTAGAGGACCCCCTGGCTCCTCTCTGAGAGGGGGAGAGGACTAGACCAGGGGGGGACCCCCTCACTTACTTTATTATATTCGTTCGTTCTCAGGGGCGTGAGCTGGCCTCTGTTATCATGGTCTTGGGATGGTAATTGTTGCTCTTGTGCCCCCAACAAGAGCAAAGCTTTAATATACCTTTCGGCTTCAATTTAGAGAGAGGGGGCCACTCGCATGAGTATCCCCGAAAGGCCGAAAGAGGAGCCCAGCCTAGCCCCCGAGGTCCTGAGGGCGCTCACAAGGCCAGGAGACCCCGAGGACAAGGTTAAGGAGCTATCTAAGGTCCTGGCCGAGCTCCCCGAGCCCCTGAGGACCCAGCTCTTGGAGTTCTACCTTGACAGAGCTGAGAGAGCCCGGTCTATTCACACCAAGCTCCTATATGCCTATGTGGCCCTCAGCCTTGCGAGAGCTGGCCTGTCGGACTTGGGTGAGCTGGCCGCGAGCCGCGGGCGCTACCGGGCCTGGAAGAGAGGGCTCGTCCTCTCCGGCCTGTCAGAGGTCTCGGTGAGGACCTATATCCGCTCGGTAAAGACCATGCTCAGGTGGCTCCTCGGAGAGCTCCCGGCTTGGCTAAAGGCCGAGAGGTCCTCGACCTGGGACCTATACCGGACGGGCGAGATCATCAGGGATAAGGTGCTCAAGCCTGGCGAGCTAGAGGCCCTCATGGTCGTGGCCAGGCACCCGAGGGACAGGGCTATCCTCGCCATCTTGGCCGAGACAGGCGTGCGGATAGGGGAGCTCCTGAGCCTCAAGCTCAAGGACATCGAGAGGCTGCCGGACGGGAGCTTCAGGCTCATGATCCGGGGCAAGACCGGCCCCCGGGCCGTGGTGGTGATAGATGCCGCGCCAGCTCTAGCCGAGTGGCTAAGGCACAGGCCCCCCGTGGGCCAGGGGGGAGAGGGAGCGCTCTTCACGACCATAAAGGCCCCATATCGGCCTCTGAGCCCCCACGCCTGGCGCGTCCATCTTAGAAACCTAGCCAAGAGGGCTGGCCTCAGCCGACCGGTCCATCCCCACATGCTGAGGCACACGCGCATGACGGAGCTCGCGAGGGTCCTCACGGAGCACGAGCTCAAGGTGGTGGCCGGATGGAGCCGTGATAGCCGGATGGCTGCGGTCTATGTCCATCTCTCGGGCCGAGATGCTGAAATGGCCTTAAGAAAGGCTCACGAGCTCCTGAGGACCCAGAGGCCAGGCTGAGCTCACGGCCAACCTGAGATGTGTAAAGTAAAACAGAGCGGTGAGGGGGGCGAAAGGCAGATACCCTCACCTAGCCTGAGCTCAGTTAATGGTGAAAACGGGCTCTCCGGCATGGAAGTTAACAATACGCACCGTATTGTTAACCGTGGGTGCTCTAAGAGCCACCTATCCCCCTTTTCACCGGGGGATAAGGGGGAGCCTTAACGTATTAATGAGCGTTAGCGGCTTCACGGCCAAGCTAGTCCTCATCCCACGGATCCTCGGCATAGCCATCGCTCGGCCACTCAGGGCCGCTCGGGCCGACAGGACCATCCGGCCCCTCTGGCCTCTCCGGCTCTCCGAGCGGCCGAGGCTCCCGGTCCGGCATCATATCCGAGCCCTCACCACGGCAAGGCCAGGAGACCCTCGGGCGTCCTCACCAGCTCGCCCGTCTCTATGAAGTGCTCCACGTATTGACGTGCCTCTTGCTCCGAGAGACCCAGCTCCGCCTTGAGGTAATCAATCACCCAGCCATCGGGAGCCTCACGGCCACGAGCCAGCAAGGCCTCTTTGGCTGTCCTGAGGACCTCGCCTAATGTGGGCCTCTCGGCCTTGGCTGTCTCGGCTTCCTCGACCCCCTCAGACCTCTCGGGCCAGACCGCATCAGGCGAGGGCTCCCTGATCTTCTCGACCCGCCAATCGACCACCTGGCCGCTCTCATCCCGGACGGGCCACCACACCTCGATGGGCTCCCGGGGCGGTGGCTCAGGCAAGGCCAAGCTCCTCAAGCCGGGCGGCTCACGGCCCCAAATCCCCTCAGGGCTAGCTCCCCGCTCCTGAGGCTCGCCCTCGGCTTCCTCGGCCGGAGCGTGTCTTGCCCAGCCCTTGCGCACGAGCATCTCAGCCGCCCACTTATACGTGCGGAAGCGCTCACCCTTGCGAGCCCTCAGGTCAAGGCCAGGCAGCTCAAACGGGATGTCTGCCAGGGCTATGAGCTCCACCATCTCGTGGGCGTGGTCTAGTCCTGGCTCAGGCCCCTCTGGGCCAGCCACGCAAGCAGACCCAGAGGACGCCAAAGAACTCGCCTTAACTCGCCCGGCGAGATCTTCGGGCTTCTCTCGGCCAGAGGGCTCAAGTTTTACATCTGCCTCGAACTTCTCGAACTCGCCCACCCCCACCGACTCAGTTTTCTCCGGCTGGGAGTCTTCACCCCCAAAGGGGTAAAGCTCCGGACCATGCTCATCAACTTTGCGTTCGCTTGCGATCGGAGCGTTCCTTTGTTCATTAAGGCCCTCTGAGGGCCCGGTTTCTGGCTCTGTTGGGCTTCGCTCTCTCGCTCGCTCTCTAAGTATAGGAGAAGACAGGGAGCTCTTACTCACTTGGGGGGTGAAGTTTATGGTCTCGCCTGTTATCGGGTCTATCACAGGGGCCGCTATCATTTTATAGAGCTCCTCTAGGCCCTGTTTGTCATCGAGTTTTATGATTTTGTCGGCTGGTGTGAGTGGTTCATCCCCATAGGTTAGGGCTAGCTCGGGCTTGAGCCATGCCATCCTCTGTCCTATCCTGACCACTTCTACTCTACTTGGAGAGCGAGCGTGCGAGCGATGCCCATCCAGCCACGTTTTGAGCTCCTCTAGGTCAAAGGCTGCCAATATTGCGTTCGGATCGCTGACGAGCGTGTTTTCAAGCTCCTCTCGGAGATGATATTTGTATGGTTTAGAGCTCTCATCACGGCTCAGGAAGCCACGACTATATAGTATGTTGAGGTATTTGCGGGCGGTTGGCTCGGAAAGGCCAGCTTCATCGGCCACGGTCTTGCTGGTTACTTCAACGCCACGCTCGACCAGCCGCCTAACAGCCTCAAAGACCTTAAGAGCTGTGGGATGGAGCCCGGCTAAGGTGGGTTTGAGCGATGGGGCCGTGAGACGCCAGGCGATATAGAGGTCCGCAAAGGTAGCGATGATATACTTGCGCACGTCCTGGGTCTCCTCGTTATAGAGGATGAGGATGGGTCTCTGGTATTGGTGGAGAAAGGCCGAGGCTTCTATGACACGCTCGAACTTATGCCTATCCCGCCTGAACGAGGAGTTATTTGTCGGGAATTCTATGAGATGATCGAACGGGATCATAACACCATCATAGGCACCAGGGTCCGAGAGCCAAGCCACGGCCACCCGTATTAGCTCGGCCTCTTCCTCAAAGAGGTCCTTTAGCCAGGGGTAGCGCTTCATCTCGGCTTGGTGCCTAAAGATCCGCTTGGTCTGCTCCTCGCTTTCGTCCGGGCTGAGGACCCATGTCCGGTTTGCTATCTCGGGCTCGGTCTCTTTAGACGTGGTGGCGGCTATGACAGTTGGCCAACCCTCGATCACGATCCTCTTTGTGATGAGACGGCCCCGCTTATCCTTATCGGCCACCATGTGCTCGACCCGCTTGCGATCACCGCTCATCAGGGGCTTGAGAACCCCGTAAGCGCCCTTGGCCTCGTCTTCCTCAAGGAATATGAGGACCTTGCCCCACAGCTTCAGCTCCGCCTTGGTGAGATGGACGAGAGCTCTCGGGCTGAGGCTCCCGAGCTCAAAGCGCATTTCCTCGGGGATCAGCTTGGCCACGTTTAAGATGAGGTGGCTCTTCCCGGCCCCAGGCTTGTCCGAGACCACCCTAACGTGGAGCGGATCGCCCATCTTGGCCGAGACCATGGCAAGGAAGAGGAGTAGCTTGTTCTCGTCCTCGCCCACAATCACCCTGTCCAAGACGCGCTTGACTTGGTAGAGGAGCCCCGGGTCCCTGAGCAGTTCCTGGACCTTAGGCCAGAGCTCCTCATAGCGTTTGAGAGCAGCCTCTATCTCCTCGGGCGATGGGCCCTCGGCTATGGCCTCAGCCACGCCAGCCCACTCGGTCTCGCCTGGCACGCGCCTGTCGAGCTTGGGCTCGCCATCACGCATGACCATCACCTCACGAGCGGCATGAAGTTGGCCAGGTCCCAGGGGTCGGGGCTATTCAGCTCCCCGGCCAGCCAGAGGACGTAGCCCACGAGCTTGTGCCACTCACGGTGGAAGACATCGAGCGGGAAGACGTGATAGCGCTCTATCAGGCCGTGGCCCACATCGCCCACGAGCTCGCCCGCACGCTTGCCCTCAAGGACCTTGAGGAGCTCCCGGCCCGTGGCCCACAGGACGGGCGCGTCAAGGGTGCGCATGTGGGCCTCAAGGACGTAGATGTAGAGGTAGCGCTCGGGATCGTGAGCCCTGGCATAGGCGAGCTTAGAGGGGAGCACCCAGACGCCCTCACGGGCGAGCCGGTCTATCGCCAGCTTGGAGCCGGAGACCTCTACATCGGCCACCCACCGGCCAGCCTTGTAGATCCTCAAGTCCGGCCTGTGCTCGGCCTGGTCCTCACGATAGCGGACACGCTTGACTTGGAAGCCATCACCGAGCGAGAGCCTGAGCGTGTAGAGGACCCACCGCTCGCGGGGGCGTCCGTGCCAGACACGCTCATGGCGATAGGCAGCCCTAAGGCACTCTTTCCTTGGCGAGGACTTAACCCACTTAGCGGAAAGCTTTAACCGCTCGCTTATACTAGTGCCTCTGGGCCCTGGGCTCACGGTGGCTCACCTCGTCCGGTGTCGGCCCGCTCAGAGGCCCGGTGGTGGGCGCGGGGTCGGGGCCGGGCCTCTGAGGAGCCGTGGGCCTGGGGTCCGCCATTTCTATCACTCTCCTAGAGCACCCACTCGCGAAGAGCAAAGACAGGGCCTTTGGTGGTGTCTATCATCTTCAGCTTGCCCTTGACCGCCAGCCTCAGGAGTATGGAGCGGGCCGTGTGCCAACTCACGCCCAGATGGTGAGCCACGTAATCGATGCTCACCGGAACGCCAGCCTCACGCACCACCTCTAAGGCATGCGTTTCGACCTCTGGGTTGCCCACTAACCTAAGCATGCCTCTCACCACGCGGGAGATATATCGCAATCAGTATTTTATAGCTGAACACCCCGCCCCGTTTGACAAGGACATAATAGGGGGCTCTATTTTTCCTGTATATACCAACAGCAGCTTAGAAAAAAGTGATCTCTAACTCCTCTGGCCCGATGGCCTAGTTTATGAGCATCCTTAGCCCGTGAGGTCTGCCCTTGCTCCTGGCTCGGCTAGATAGTGGGCATATCGGCCATAATCGGCCTTGGCCCTTAGGATGGTGAGGTCGGCTTTCTCATAGATGGCCCTGAGCTCCCTGAGCCCTCTGGGCGTGTAGTATTGTGCGATCACGCTCTTGGGCGCTCGGCCTTGGAGCACGTCCACGTAGCGGTCTGGCACGCCAGCCTGGGCGAGCTTCCAGGCGTGCCATATCCTGAGGTCCTGTGGCGATATGATGGGGCCATCGGGGCCGAATAGGCGCTTGGAGATCCGCCTGAACTTGGTATAGACGCCTGAGCGTGTGAAAGGCCATAGCCTATCCTCTGGCTTGAGCCCAGCCTGGCGGATATAGGCTCTTAGGAGCTCGGCTAGCTCATCATCGAATAGGGCCACGCCAGCCCTCTTGGTGCTCGTGTTATGCCTCAGCCTGATGACCTTATGCTCAAAGTCTATGTCCCTCACCCTCACGGCCAGGAGCTCCGAGCACCGTGCCCCCGTCTTGGCATAAGCCATGGCGAGCGTCTTCCAGGCCAGGTTAGGCATGGCCTCTATGATGGCCCTGACTTCCTCATCGCTCGGGCATCGCCCATCTTCCTCGCTCAGTAGAGGCCAGGATGCCTCGCCCCTGGGCGTGCTCGGTAGCTCTATGCCAGCCATGAGGTCTGGCCGGGCCAGGTAATCCCTGAAGAACCGCCTTAGGCTCTTGATCTGATTGGCCCTCGTCCTCGGTGCCTTATCCCCATACCTCTCGGCCAGATAGGTTAGGATGAGCTCCCTCGTGATAGGCCCTCGGCCCCTGGCCCACTTCAGGAAGCGCCTTACGTGGGCCACATGATCCTTGATGGTCCTCTCCTCTCGGACCCTCTTGGTGGCCGTCCTAAGGTAGCCCTCAAAGCCCCTGAGGACCTCATCCATGTCCTCTATCACGAGGCCGTGAGCGCCGGCCCTGAGGCCGGTGCGCACTTCACCCTGACAGGCTCCGTTTGGCATGTGCTCTATGGTCCTCTGGCCTTGGCTTGAGCCTTGAGAGCTTAGGCCGGGGGGTATTGGGGGGCAAGCCCCCCAATTGGCGGCCCCGGGGGGATTTGAACCCCCGACACCCGGCTTAGGAGGCCGGCGCGCTATCCTGGCTGCGCCACGGGGCCCTCTGTCCTAGTGGCCCGGTAAGATGCCTTAAAACCGTTTCGCGATGCCTCCAGGTGGAAAGGGATATTTGCCTCTTCTGGCCACGGCCCTTCGGTGCGGGGGTGGCCGAGCCCGGTCAAGCGAGGTTGGGGCTAGAGGCGCGGGGCTTAAGACCGCTTGAGGAGTCCTCAAGGGCCAGGCGGGAGGAGACCCCGTCCCCGCAGGGGGTTCGTGGGTTCAAATCCCACCCCCCGCACCACCTCTCGGCTAAGCTATTATCCGGCCGCTAGAGGAACCGCACTCGGGGCTGGTGGGCTTGGGGCTGGAGCTCTCCTACAGGGGCGTCAAGATCAGGGTGTCGAGGGGCGATATCACGCGCTGGTCGAGCGAGCTCAGGCCATGTGCCATCGTGAACCCGGCGAACAGCCTGATGCTCATGGGCGGTGGCGTGGCTGGCGCCATCAGGAGGGCCGGTGGAGCCGAGATAGAGGAGGAGGCACGCAAGCACGCTCCCGTGCCCGTGGGGCAGGCCGTGGC
>Ga0190367_1001400_pt1 | contig 14069 bp, 16 predicted proteins | sample 4872181011_MG_FD_171838 | JGI IMG/M metagenome (GOLD analysis project Ga0190367, IMG submission 171838) | Hydrothermal vent microbial mat bacterial communities from Southern Trench, Guaymas Basin, Mexico - 4872-18-10-11_MG | ecosystem: Environmental > Aquatic > Marine > Hydrothermal vents >...
AATATGTAGATTGGCATAATGATGAGCGCAAAGAGTACTTTGCAATATTTGCAAAATCTTTTAAAGAAAAAATATACGAGTACAAAGGTATGAAGGTATTTTGCTATGATTTAAGAGATTTGGAAAACCTACTAGAATAATCTTAATTCATGTAGCTTCTCAGGTCTCTCAAAAATATTTACTCTTCCTTTCTCAATTCTCAATCTAAGCAAATTTCTCTTTTTGAGTAGTAGTCCTTTAGATTTTCTTCATTAGAAATATATTTGAACAATTCTTTCTTCCTTAGCGTTTTCGAGAAGCATTTCCTTCTCTTTTTCAAAACCGAAGATAGCAAAGGATCTTACTTTCGTCAGGGAAACGCCAAAAACGCTTCAGATGATCGAATGTAACCTAAGCCATATTTTTCCCTAATTATTTGAAAAACAGGGTAGGAATGTCCAAAGCTGATTAAATGCCTAAAAGCTTCTAGGATATACCATTCAACATCTTTTTCTTTAGTGATAGTTTTAATAATCTCTCTGCAACCTATCGGATCCGAAAAACCATAATCAGACTTACCGCAAATACATTTTGGAATCTCTCTAATTAATCTCTCAGAAGGGTTTGCATATGCCATATCAGATTCGGAGATAATTACAGATTTTTCTTTATCAAACCCACCCTCCTTAAACTTCTCATTTTCAAACATCGAAAATATTATATCAACTATTTTAGGAAGTCTTTCGAGAAGGCCTTCAAATAAATAAAAAGTAGGTAAGTGTCTTAAAAGGCGTTGCTGATCACATTATTTAACTCTAAACCTAAACTAATTTGTTCTACTGTATATTTTTTATTTAGACTTCCATCCCAATGTTTTTACGCTAGCAACTGGATCTAGATAAAGATTTATACCTTTTAAATGGATGGGGAAATAAAGCAGCATTCTTTTTAAATAGTTTTTGACTTTTGCAGTAGATCCAAAAGTTGATGATTCCATCAACTAGATTTGAGGGGGTTGTATAAATTATTTACTTAAACAAAACACATTCTTCGAAATAGCCATACCATACATTGCCTTATCTCTTGTGTAAACTATAGCGTTGATTCTTTTTGCTACTTCTACAATAATTTCATCTGTAGTCAGATTTTCACTGTTCGGGATAATATCTTTTGTATTAACTTCAAATAAGTTTATTCTACTTATTGATGCAAAATTACCCAATCTCTCTAATTCTCTCTTACCTCCTGGACTATCGCATTCCCTTCTAACTTCAGGTAACAATACAAAAGTAAATCCCTCAAAAAATCTAGATTTTTCCAAGTCTTTAGATATAACACCTGCCAGTATCACACTGCTATCTGGAATTATGTAACCACAATAATAAAGAAGAGTTACATTAAGATTTTCTATTATGGCATTACATTCTGGATTACTACATCTTCCAACAATTTTTCCGTTTTCTGATGGAGTTATTTTACACGATTTCAAAGAGTTACCGCATTTTGGACATATTATTCTTAAAGAGTCTATTGATAACTTACCCTCCTCAAATAACCATTTAGATTCCTCAGAAAGTAACTCATGTCTTATGGGAGGATCCACCTTCTTTACCTTTTTACCGATTGGTCTGAAAGATTGTTTTACAAACCACGGCCATGGCTTTCCCGTTTTTCTCCAAGCTTCTATCCAAGCTTTTGTAAGAGGATCTCCCGCGTTTCCGCTACCAACAGGAATTCTATCTAAAGAAAATTCTTTATTTATAGCTTTCATTATCCTCTCCCGTTCCCATTTTGAAATAAGAGAAGCCAATCTACATTCCAGATGTTTCTCATCTGCCTTACTCTCAACTATAATTTCTGCTCCATTTTTATGCAAAAATTCCAGATATCTTGATAAATTAGATCCAATTCCATAATCATCAATAACAATTCTGCATTCTGAAAGATTAACTTCTCTGGTTATCTGACCAAGAAGCCTCTGATACACGACATCCATAATTTTATTTACATTATACCTATCAACATGCCATGGAGGTATTTTTTCTATGAAAAACCTCAAACCTTCTTGTTTAAGCCTATCAAGTTCGCTAAATAAAGAATCCCAATAAGACACGCTTTTTCTTCTTTTTGTATTTGCAGAACCTATTATATAGTCTATTTTTCTAGCAATTTTTGAAGGAAATATAACACAGCACAAAACACAATGACCCAATATTTCCCCCTTTCCTGTTTCATCAAGTCCTATCAATACTTTTTTATTATTAGTTTTGATTTCTTGACCTAATATTTTCGAAATTTTCTGAGAAAAACTTTCATCAATTCTGTTAACAAATAAAGTCCCTTTCGTATAGAATGTAAAAACACTATCTCCTAATCTAATTCTCCATTTTTCACCAACACCTTTTACTTCTTTATCTTCCTTTCCACCAAGATCTAATAAAAATTTCTTGATTTTTTCTCCTTTTTTAGAAGATATATTTCTCCAAGTTTTTGGTTTATTATAAACCATAATCAATCTCTAGTTTAAGATTTTTTAATTTTTACTTTTCTTGTTTTTGGAATTTGGAGATTATTTTTTTCTTAGTTGTAAATTGAGTACTTTGATATTAGAAGGTCTAATGGGAGAATTCACGGGTGCTCTTTTCTGTGTATCAAATACACTTTCTGGGTAGAACAACAGTTGATAGAATTATCCAAACTTTTTCTAAAACTTCCAAATACCCTGCTCTTTACTTAGATTTTTTTAAAACACCTGCTGTTTACGTGTCACATTCTCACTTTTAAAAAATTCTATAAAATTGATGTTAATTAGAAAATATTATTAAATTTATTCCATAAAAGTTATTTCATTTTTTTAATATCAGATTTTTAATTTTATTAATTTTGTTGTAATTAAAATAAGTTTTATAATCCTATCCAACTGCAACCAAAAAGAATTTGCAACACTAATTAATTTATTATGAAAGAATACTGGATAGAAGAAAAAGAAAGATGGGAGAAAAACCTCTCCTATATATCGAATTCGAGCATGCCTATGTTAGAATCTTGTAGAGAAATTTGCAGAACTTTTTCAATCAGGAGACTATCGAAAATCTTTCAGTTTGCGGGCCCTGGAGAATGGGGGATTAGCTTTGCCAAGGCTCTTAATGCGGAGGTAATTATAGGGGATATCAGCAAAAGAGTAGCGACGCTTGCAAAAATAAAGTTAAAGCACCCTATAATCATAGTTTTCCCCATAGTTTTGGAACTCTATCATTGGCTAGAAAAAGAAGAAAAAAAGGCTTTATTGAGGCTTAGTGCTCTTAAGGAAGGGAGGAAAATTTTAACTAAAAAAGACTTTTCGAGGAAAGATATAACCCAATTGCTGGAATGCAGTAAAAGGGTATTAGAATGTCTGCTGGAGAGAAGTCACCATAAGGAAATTTTCAGAAAATTTATTAACGATTTTTGCGGAGGCAAAATTGATTGCAAAAGTAAGATGGAGGGAGATGCTCTTTGTTTGGTTGGAGGTCACAAAAATTTACCTTTTAAGGACAATTCTTTTGACATGATATTATTGTATGAAATTGATATAATTATTCCCAACAGGAAAGTTGCTGAAAGCATTTCCAAAGAGTTGCATAGAGTTTGCAAAAGGGATGGGCATGTTCTGTACATACCTCCCCCTTTTATAAAGGACCAAACGCTGGTTAATGCTTTGTCAGGAATGTTTAATGAAATAGAGCTAAAAAAATTTGAGATAAAAAGCTACTTTGCAAGAGCTGGTGAAGTTACGGTGAGAAAGGATAGCGTCATCACTACAAGGAAAATCCTTGCTTTTAAAAAATAGGACAATTTTACTAGCAAATTTTATATAGGTTTGAATAAAAGTTTATAAATCCTATATTTAAACCCATCCTCACTACCCATGTCAACTTTCAAAATTTTTAGCAAGCCATCCCGATGGCTAGCTATTATGAAAGCTATCTTTTTTGTAGGAAAAATTTTTAATTGTCATAATCTTTGTGAATATTAAGGAATGTTTTAAATGTCCTGCAAAGGGGTAAAAGGTTTAAAAAGTTAACTTTCCGGTATTTTTCTGACAAAAATGCCCTTCCGCATAACTATAAGGGAGGTAGAAGCGCCGAATATGGAGAGCAAAGAGGAGCTAGCGGAGGCTATTCTAAAAGCTCTAGGTATTATGCGGAAGGAAAGTAAAAGTAAAGCAGATGTTAAGATTTTGCTTGAATTGCTGGAATATAGAAAGCTAGATTTCCCCCTAAAACCTGAAGAACTTGCTATGTCTGCTGGTATAAAGAGGTCGCAAGTATACGAACATCTAAGAAAATATAGCGAAGCTGGATTGATTAAAAAAGATGCTGCAATAGTTGGGGGTAAAATAAAGAAGGGATATCTGCTCAGGGATAAAAATCTTGTAAAAACACTTGAGAAGGTGAAATTGGACATCGAAAGGCAGTGGAGTGAAATTCTAAAAATGGCTGAAAATTTGCAGGAGTTAATTCGAAGAGAGAAAATAAGGAGAGCAATGATACAAAAATAATGATTTATCTAATTATCTCCTTCTTTTTCTCCTCCTACCTTTTCTTTGAATTTTTCTGATTATGGTGTTAATCTCATCAGCAATTTCATAGCCTGTCTCCGTCAGCTCTATTAATTTTATTCTTCCATCTCTACCTCCCTCAAGCTTTTTCTTCTCTTTGCTAGATTTAATTAAACCCAAACTCTCAAGTTTTTTAACTAAGTTTACCGTGTAAGCTTCATTACTATCTACCTCTCTTGAAAGGGGGGCAATATACATCTTATCCTTTTTCTTATACAGGGTAAGAAGCAGCTTTACTGGTTTTTCCTTGAAAAGTAATTTGATAATATCTCCCATTTTAACTTTAAGTTTAATTTTTTTGAATCTAATATTTAAATTTTATTTTTTAAAATTTAAATTTTTGGATCAAATTTTACAATATTATAAATATGTTATTTCTTTTTTAATTTAAATTTAAAATAACATTCTTATAAAAAGTGAAAATAAAATATTAAAATTCTGAGCTCCTTTTAGGAAAAATCACTTAAAATACCATTATCTGGATTATTTTTCGTAAGATTGTTAATTTTATTAATTTTTACTAAAAATTTAAAAACTTGGATTGCTAAACTAGTTAATTACCTCTGACTAGAGAAAAAACAGTATGACTAACTTATTTTTTTATGCAAGGGGTGATAGGTTGACAGCTCCCTTATAACAATGCAACCTTTATAAATTTAAAAAGATTAATAATATGATTATGAAGAGAATAACAACAGGTATTTTCGGCTTAGATGATTTGATTGAGGGTGGTTTTCCTAAACCTTCTAACATATTAATTGTAGGATCCTGCGGAACTGGCAAAACGACATTCTCCCTACAATTTTTAGTGGATGGTGTGAGAAAAGGCGAAACTTGCCTATTTATATCCCTTGAAGAGACCCTTTCTGACATCGTAAAATTTTGCGAAAGGTATAACTGGGAGCTAGATAGAATGTTTAAGGAAGAAAAAATAAGAATGCTAAAGCTTAATCCATCAAGAATAATAAAAAGCAGTGCTGTGGAAGAGATTTCTGAAGTAGTGGCTCAAATTGTGAAGGAATCTAATATAACACGTATTGTCTTTGATTCGCTAACAACATTTTGCTTGTTATTTGAAAGTGAACTCGCAAAAAGAATCGCTATTGCTAGGTTATGTGAACTATTCAAAAAACTAGGTTGTGTATCTGTTATGACAGGAGTTATGCAAAAAGGTGCTATAAATCCTCCCTTTGCGGAATTTGTAACGGATGGTGTTATTTTGTTATATTATGCTATAAAAGGTGATGAAAGAGCAAGGGCTATTGAAGTAAGAAAAATGAGAGGAACCGATCATAGCAAATGGGTGCACCCCCTAGAAATAACACCTGAAGGTTTAAGAGTAATTTCAGCACAACACGTTCCTTACCAGTCTTTAGAACCTTACTTTAGAATATAATGAAAAGATGCTTAACTGGCATCAAAGAGCTTGATGAATTACTTGGGGGAGGACTCCCACCTGGTGATACCCTTCTTATAGGACCGCCTGGCTGCGGAAAAACTACTTTTTGCACTCAATTTATAGCGGAAGGTCTTAAAAGAGGTGAAGCCTGCATTTATGTTACTGTTGATAATTCTCCAAATTATATAAGGAAGCATTTGAAGCTTAGAGGTGTTGATCCTCATTATTACGAGCAAAAAAATCTTCTAAGAATTATTGATTGTTATTCCTTCAAAATAAAGGGATGGTTTCCAGAAAAAGTTAGAGAGGAGTATGTGGTAAGCAATCCTGCTGATATGAATGAGTTGCTTGATAAAATAGAGAAAGCTAGAAGCGAGATAGGGCCCAATGGAAGAGGGGTTATTGACTCCCTCTCAACTTTAATATTAGCCACACATCGTGAAGATGAAAAATATAGCTATGCTTTTACTCTGCTTGACTTAACGAATGCTAGAGTAAAAGAATTGGAAACTTCAGCAATAGTAGTGTTAGTAAAGGGTTTGCACGACCCTAAAGTAGAAGCTAGAGCCAGATATATTTGTGAAGGTGTTATCGAAATGATTGTTATGGAAAAAGAGAGTGCTCTTGAGAGATACATTAGAGTGTCTACAATGAAGTTCACTCATCACGGAACAGATCTACTTAAGTATAGGATAACCGAAAGGGGTATCGAGATTGTGAAAGATTAGAGAGGCCCCTCTTCCGCCCAAGGACAAAAATCTCCCCAAACTTTACGTCTAACGATATTTTTAGATTCATAGGGTCTGTAAAGATAATTCTCTTTTATAAGTTCCGCTATTATCTCTTCAGCCTTTTCCTTGGTAATACCTCTTTTCTCAGCCTCTTCAATTATATCCCTATCAGCTAAATCTATTCCTTCCTTATACTCAAGCTCCTTTATGATTTTCATTATTTCCTTTTTCTCGTCGTGTGCCATTTTTCTGATGTCTTATTTGATTTTAAAATATTGATTTCTTTTATAAAAAAGAGAACTCCATCAGATATATAAGAATTATAGGAGATGCAGAAAATTAATCCTGCGTAAAACATGTAACTACGGGAAAAGCAAAAATAACGGATTTGAAATGTTAAATTGTTGCGAAAAATTCTAAATCATCCCCGAAGTTATTAGATTATATGATAAATTTAATAGCTAAACTAAAAATTCAAGGATGCCTCTGAAAATATTTTGTTGTTGAGCATCTAGATTACATCTATAAAAGACTTGTAGATAAATTCGACAGGGAAAATGGTAGATATCTTGCGTTGGAAAAACCAAAAGATGCTGAAAGCAGAATTAGAAATTATTTAACCAAAAAAGATTTGAAAGGACTAAATTCCTTTTTGGAGAGGGCAGGATGGCAAGACGAAATTTTTCACAAGGAATATGAACCTCTCTATAGGTACCTTGCCAACAAAAAGATAACAATCTTTTGTCATGAGAACCGGGAATATTTCGAAGATTGGACTTTTTTAAGAGATTTTCTGCATTCAGAGTGTTTAGGTGTACCTGCTTATGAAACTTTCAAGGAATACATAGAAGCTACAGAAAAGCGAAACAGAGCTTCTGCAGATAATATAAAGGATATTACAAAAAAATATAAGATAAATGTTCTTTATGTTGAAAGTGGAGTAATACATGCAGGATTTATAGCAGAGATTCTCAAGGAACTGGGGTTTGATGTTTATCTTTTAATACCAAAAAATGTCAGAATGGAATTGGTCAGTGAGGAGGTAATAAAATGTTTGAAGCTCGGGATTAATAGTAGGAGATTTGAGGAATATGTAAACATTTTTCGCAAGCAAGCGAGAATTCTAGAAAAACATGGAATATGGAGATATCAAAGAGTTAATCTAAAACTTTATAAGGAAATTAGAGATAAGAAAATTAGGGAATTTCCTTTAATTTTAGATATTTATAGGAAATTCTTTGGCGAATTTTTCAGGAGAAACAGAATTGATTTCTACTAACTGGCTAGTTACTAGTTAACTTGTTCCCAAACTAACTTAAATAAAATTTTTAAATTTAAGCAAAATCAAACAATCACAGCAATATGAAATTTGAGAAAAACACCTATTACCTTGTTTCAGAGAAAGGTTTTCAAAAAATAAACGCTACTGAAGCTGAAAAATATTTGGAGAAAAAAATTGGAAACCTAAATGAATCCTTTAAGCATGCGGAGTTGGGGGATCTGGAACGGAATACATTTTACCCTCGCGGAAGGTGCATGCTGGAGCTGCTAAAAAAATATTTTGAGAAGTTATTTAAGGATACCATTCTTCTGGAAACATTTTCCTTGAAGGAATTTTCTCCACAAATCTTTCTTAAGGAAAGAAAAGAAAGTACCCCAATATCGGCTTTTGAACCTGAAGTTGGAGAAGGTAAGCTTGAGATACATCCCATTATTTATGTACAACTGAAAGATCTGCCCAAGGTTAAAGAATTTATCTTAAACACTATCCGCAAAATGAAAAAGGTAGCGGAGGACTTCAAAATAGATTTGGATTGCATAATAGAGATTAATGATAAAGTTTATAAGGAGTTTAAGGAGAAGCTGTCTGAGATTTACAAAATCTGGGGTCCTTTTATAATAAGAAATCAGGATCACTTTTCAATGCACTTCTACTCAATGGGATATCTCTTTGCGGAAATAAACGTTTACGAGGAGAAGAATCTCTGGATTTCAGTTCTAAAATACGCATCTCTTGACGATATTCTCAAACTTATTGTTGCACATAGCGAAAAAAGAGCGGGAGAATTTAGGGTATATCCAACGTTTCCTTTATGGATTTCCCCTATTCAGGTTACTATCTTTCCGAGAAGCGAGGAGAGTTACGAAAAATCTAGAAGAATATCCGAAATTTTAAAGAAAATTAAGGTGAGGGTTTCAATAGATACAAGTGAGGGGTCTATTAAAAGAAGAATTGAGAGGATAGCAAATTTGCGTATTCCTTATGGCGTTATTGTTGATAAGGAGGAGCATAAAGGGATTACCGTTATAGACCTGAGGAAATCCTCAGAAGTTTATCTGGAGAAGAAGAGGATGGAGCTGGAAAACTTTATTAAAACAATCAGTCAGGAACTTAACGGATATCCTTCCCTTGATTTTTAGCTATTTTTTTGAAGTCTCCTTCTAACTCAAAATACTTATTAAATTTGTCCGTTACTCTTATAACTCTTCTCCTTCCCTTCTTTTCAATTTTTATGAACCCCATCTCCTCAAGTTTTCTTATGTGCTCATATGCCTTATTTCCTCTAATCTTTGCGACCTTAGATTGAGAAACGGGGCTGTAGTATGCTATAATGGCTAACGTTCTTAAAATTGGTTTCTCAAGCTCGACTTCAGCAATATTTTTGAGCAAATTTTCATAACTAGGGTCAACATCCATTTTGTATAGATTATTGCACTCCAGAACAGTTATAGAGCTATTTATGCGAGCATAGACATCCTTCAATTTTTCAATTGCCTTCTTAACGTCATTTATGCTAAGATTAGAAATTTTTGCAATATCTTCAAGCTTTATCCAGTTTCCAGAATAAAATAAAATGGCTTCTATACGCTTCTCCTTTTCACCTAACATGGATCTCGATATCCCCAAATTGTTTTTCTTGCTTACAGATTATCTTGTTTCTTGCAATTAGATGCAAGAGAAGAATAAAAGCGTCTATTACTTCAATCTTGCTTTTTCTTTTTTTAATCAATTCCGAAAATAAGCAGGAGCTTCTTTTTTTAGCAATTTTCATAATTTCGAGATAAATCTTGAGCAATCTTTCTTCAAAATTTCTTCTTTTTATTTTAATAGTTTTTACCTTAATTTTTTTAAGCTTTCTTTTGTGACGTCTCTTCGTAATATTCATTGCTGCCCTCAGAGCTTCCAGAAGATCGACTATCGTTGCTTTTTTCCTGACAACCCTCTTTTTTATAAGTGTACTTGACAGGAATGTGGGAATCTTTCTTTTTGGAGCTCTCTTGATATCAAAAATTCCAGAATCATAACTCTCGGGAATCGCCACGAGATCCTCATCGGGATATGAAAATTCTGGAAGATCCTCATCTTGGTAGTATAATTCAAAGTTTTTGTACCTCTCTAAAAGATCGTTGACCTTCATTTTAAGCAATATCGCTATAGCAAGAATAACCCTTCCTGGTATTCTGAAATCTAATTCCCTCTCTCTTTCTAACCTTTTTAAGCATTTATCTACAAGTAAAGCAATATCGATGTCCCAGGGATCGATACCTTCCTTTTTAATCACGTCGACCAAAAAAAGCTCCCAAGGATTATCGGGATCTATTAGTATTTCAATATCAAACTCTTTCATAGCAAAGAATTTTTTGGAGTTTTACTTTTATAAAATTTTTAAGTTACCAATTCTCATAGCATTTTTTCCTGAGAACCACATAACCTTTCTTTGGGATTTCTTCGAGAAATTCTAATTCGCTATTTTCGAATATTTCCAGAATTTCGAAATCGTTGCTGATTTTATCATCCAAATGCTTCACACTTTTTAAAAAAACTTTGGGGTAACCATATTTTATTTGGTCAGAAATTTGAACTTTTAGGCCCCTTAGACATTTCTTCTTTAAAATTCTTGCTATCTTAACACCAGCACCCCCGTAACCATAAACACCTGTATATCTCACTTTTGTTTCCTTTGCCATCTCCACACTCCTCATAAGAAGATCATCATTATCCCCCACCAGGAAGTTAGCTTTTGCCTCAACAGTTTCAGGCCTTTCCGTATTGTAGCGCAGAGTTATGCAGGGTACTCCCAGAATGAAACTTTCCTCCTGAACACCTCCAGAATCTGTAAGTACATAATTTGCATTTTTCAACAACGAAAGAAACTCAGCATAGCTTAACGGTTCTATTATCCTTACCTTTCCTGCAAGCTTATCCAAAAGTTTTAATTGTTTAAGTCTTTTCTTAGTTCTAGGATGGATGGGGAAAATTATCTTATCCCTTAGCTTCAAAATGTTGCTTACCAACCTTCTTAACCTTTGCTTATTATCAACATTTTCCTTTCTGTGAAGGGTGAGTAGAGCATATCTCTTCTTTTTCAATCCAAAATGTTTGAGTGTGCTATCATTTATTAAATGAAGATTTTTCTTCAGAGAATCTACTATTGTATTACCTGTAAGGAATATTCTTTGCTTAGGTATTCCCTCCGCAAGAAGGTTTTCAGCAGCAACCTTACTGGGTGCGAATAATAGGCATGAGCAGTGATCCACGATGATTCTATTTATTTCCTCAGGCATGCTCCAATCAAATGATCTTAAACCAGCCTCGATATGAGCTACTGGTATCTCAAGTTTAACAGCTGCTAAAGCAGCGGCAAGCGTTGTGTTAGTATCGCCTAGAACAACTACCGCATCTGGTTTAATTTTCTCAAACTCTCTTTCAAGCTCAACCATAGCTATGGCAACTTGTTCAGCTTGAGTACCAGAACCAACACCAATATTTATATCTGGTTCTGGTATATCAAGCTCCCTAATAAAAACATCACTTAGCAAATAATCGTAATGCTGACCCGTATGAATTATATAATGCTCAACTCTTTCATCGCGTAATCCCTCGATTACTGGAGCTAGTTTTATAATCTCAGGTCTGGTGCCAAAAACTATTGCAAGTAACATTGAAATATACAAGGCTTAAATGATGTTAATATTAATTAACTTTTTAGGAGGGATTGGATGTCTGAAAGCGAAATAGTTGAAAAGCTTAAAAAAGGAGGGGCAAAGCTCGTAGTGTTAGGAGCGGGTTATATGGGGTTACCTACAGCTGTAGCTTTTGCTCTAAAAGGTATAAAGGTTATTGCTGCGGATATAAACCAGAGCGTTGTAAATGCTATAAATCGTGGTGAGTGTTTAATAAAAGAGCGCGGTTTGAGGAAATCGCTTAAAAAAGTTGTAGAAGCTGGTAATCTTGTAGCTACAAGTGATATTGAGAGGGCATGCAAGGAGGGAAGCGTTTATATAATCTTAGTTCCGACACCCATGTCGAAAGGTGAAGTTGATTTATCAGCTGTTGAGAGTGCTAGTAGAAGTATTGAGAGAGGCCTTGAGAAGGGAGATGTTGTTATTTTGGAGAGTACAGTCCCTCCTGGTACCACGGAGGACATCGTTAAGCCAATTTTAGAGAGGAGTGGTTTAGTAGCTGGTAGAGATTTCTACTTAGCGTATTGTCCAGAAAGAGCTATGCCTGGGAGAACTTTATATGAAATTGAGAATAATAGCAGAATTATTAGCGGAATTAATGAAGAAAGTGCAAGAATTGCAAAGGAAATTTACAAAATAGTTGTAAGAGGGGATATTTGGATAGCCAGCAGCCTTAGAGTTGCTGAAGTAGTTAAAATTGCCGAAAATGCCTATCGTTTTGTTAATATAGCTTTTGCTAATGAACTTGCACTAATTTGCCAGAAAATAGGTGTTGATGTCAAGGAGGTGATTGAATTAGCAAATAAGCATCCCAGAGTGAGTATTCATAAGCCTGGAGCAGGAGTTGGTGGTCACTGTTTGCCAAAAGATAGTAGAATTCTTGCTAATGAGGCAATTAGCTATGGATTGAATCCAAAGCTTCTTAACGCAGCTGAAGAAATAAATGATAGTATGCCGGAATATGTTGTTTCCCTTGCTGAGGATGCTCTTAAAGAAGTCAATAAAAATTTAGAAAATAGTAAGGTTGTCGTTTTGGGATTGGCATATAAGGGTGGAACAGACGATACTCGTTGCTCTCCTGCAGAAAGGATTATAAATCTTCTTAAAGATAGGGGTGTCAATGTTTTTACTTATGACCCATTTATTCACAGGAAAAGTATTGAGGATGTTCTTGAGGGGGCTGATTGCATTATAATAGCTACAGATCACAAAGAATTTTTGGGTATAGAGGATAAAATTATCGAAAAAATGAGGAATCCAGGGGTTATTGTAGATGGGCGAAATATTTTAAACTCTTCGAAATTTAAATTTAATAAAAAAGTGGTTTATAGAGGTGTTGGAAGGTGAAAGATTACGGTTGCGTGTCGTGTGGTATAGCCTTAAAATCAACAGATACCTACGTAGAATTCCCCTGTCCAAACTGTGGAAAATTTTTGATAAGAAGATGTGATAAGTGCAAGAAGCTTGTTAGACCGTATAAGTGTAAGGAGTGCGGATTTGAGGGGCCATGAGTGAGGTAGCATTAACGATAAAAATATTTCCAAGGGAGGGAGAGAAACCTGATCTGATTGTTGATGAGATTAACAAGAAAATTAAAGTGAGGGAATTTAAAATTGAGGATATAGGGTTTGGGATAAAAGCTTTAAAAATTTTATTATTAGTGGATGATAAGGAAGGTGAAGTGGAGAGGGTTGAGCAAATTCTGAGTAGCATAGATAAGATTAGTAGCTTTGAAATAGAGAATGCGACAAGAATTTGATTTGCTGAGGATTCTAAGATGCACAAATTGCAAAGGTTTGCTTGAAAAGTGTGGAATGTTTCTTGTATGCAAAAAATGCGAGTTAGCGTATCCTATAGTGGAAGGCATACCAGATATGCTAGTAGAGGATGCTTGGAAGATGAGTGAAGCTAGAAAAGCAAATTTTAAGCACAATTTAAAACTTTAATAATAGTTGATTATTATAGCAAATAAAGATACTTTAGGAATAAAGGTTCCTGGAAGAATAAGGAATTTGAGAGAATTGCAAAAGTATGGCATCTTGATGAGATGTATGTTAAAAGCTAGAGGGAGAAAGCAAAGAAGTTGTCAGATTGCTTAGAAAAGCTGTTAAAAATGCTGGATGGCATGGATACGATAATAAAACCTTGCGGAGAGTTAAGGGTTAGAAAGATATATTTCCTGAGCAATAACAGGATGGTTTTATATATTTTATGGCGTGGCGTGGAGCCTGTCAACCTATCACCCCCCTGCATAAAATAAGTTATATAAAGCTGCAAAAACTCAAGCAAAATTCATAAACTGCCTTAAATTTGCTAGCAAAGCTTTTAGCGTGAAAGCAATTGTAAAATTTCTTGGTTCTGTGCTTCAACAAGAAAAACCATCGCTCAATAGCAT
>Ga0190367_1001401_pt1 | contig 14059 bp, 12 predicted proteins | sample 4872181011_MG_FD_171838 | JGI IMG/M metagenome (GOLD analysis project Ga0190367, IMG submission 171838) | Hydrothermal vent microbial mat bacterial communities from Southern Trench, Guaymas Basin, Mexico - 4872-18-10-11_MG | ecosystem: Environmental > Aquatic > Marine > Hydrothermal vents >...
CACGGCAGGCTTATACAGTCTATCTCTCCTCACGGCGAAGTCGAATCTCTCCTCCCTTATCGGGATGAAGTCGAGGCCGTATAGTTTCGCGACATATCCTATCCCCACCCCGACATCCGCCCTACCATCCTTGACCGCCGAGGCCACGGCTGTATGGGTCTTGGCCTCATAGACATATCCCTTAATCCTCTTCTCTGGATCCGTTATTCCCATTCTCTTAAGCTCTATGTCTATTAGGGTTCGTATTCCCGATCCCTTAACCCTGTTGATGAAGACGACGTCCTCTCTCAAGAGATCTTCGAATCCGTTAATATTCTTCGGGTTTCCCTTTGCGACCATGAATCCGATCTCCCTAATATATCCTCCATAAATCTCCACCTCATCCCCAAGTCCAAGCTCTTCGGGCATGTGGAAATTGTATCTCATGGTCTTCTCGTCTAGGAGGTGGGTTCCGGAGATGTCGGCTGTTCCGAGCTTCAACGCCCTCCAGCCTGAAAGCGATCCAACGTTAATCACCTTCGCGTCGTAGATACCTCCGAGGTTCAGGATAAGGTCTATGGCTGGGCAATGGCTTCCGATTATCGATATGCTTGGAATTCTAAGCTCCTCGAATAGATTTACCTCGACCTCCTCTCCCTCATCCACGAAGACCACGTCTTCGGGTATCGTTATGAATCCATCGGACTCGGCTAGGGTCGAAGCAGATCCAGATCCTCGGAGAATCGGGTAGACCATAAGCCCATTCGGCGAGTCAACTATCTGAACTGGAATATACCAGGTTTTTCCACCTCCCGTCTCGATCTTGATAGGTAGCTTGGCCTTGGCCTTCCAGTAGCGGGGCTCTTCCCTAGCCCCGGTCAGCTTATTGAGTAGGGGTTTGATTAGGTGGATGAAGACCATCGCGCATGAGAGGGGGAATCCGGGCAACCCTATCAAGAGCTTCCCGTTTCTAGATAATCCTATGACCGTGGGCTTCCCGGGCTTAACCCTTAAGCCGTGGACTATTATCTCTCCAAGCTCCTCGAAGACTCGGTAGATCACATCTCCAGCTCCCGCCGACGTGCTCCCAGAGGTGATCACGAGATCATACTTATCTAATGCGTCTCTAATCGCGTTTAACATCGCGTCATATCTGTCTGGAAGTATTCCCAAGAAGTCCGCATCCAATCCGAGATCCCTTAACATGGCTGGAACAACGTATCCATTCACATCGTAGATCTTACCGGGCTTTAATGGATTCGGCGGAGATATTAGCTCGTTTCCTGTTGAGAAGAATGCGGCTCTAAGCCTCCTGTAGACCTTGACCCGATCATATCCAACCGCCGCTAGGATCGCAATATCTCTAGACCTTAACCTCCTACCCATCCTCAAGACCAGATCTCCAGCCGTGATATCGGATCCCGTCTGCGCCACATTCTCCCCGGGGTGGACGCCTCTATAGATCAAGATCTTGTCTCCGATCCTCTTCGTGTGTTCGACCATCACTACGGCGTCGGCTCCTCTAGGTATGGGAGCTCCGGTCGCGATCTCCACGCATTCACCGGATCTAAGCTCCAGCCTTGGAATCTCCCCAACCTCAACTCCTCCGATCAACCTCAGCTCGACCGGGTTCGCCTCATCCGCTCGATAAACATCCTCGGCCTTCACCGCGTATCCATCGACTACTGCTCTGTCAAATGGTGGTGAATCAACTCTAGCATAGATGTTCTCGGCCAATATCCTACCAAGAGCATCGGATAACTTCACGACCTCCGGCTCAGGCTTCTTCACCGACTCCGCCCTCTCCTCGATTATCTTCAACGCCTCCTCAGGTGAGAGAAGTTTATGGAATATTCTCCTCATCTCTCATCACCTCTCTCTATTGGCTGGAGGAGCTCCACCTCCACGGAGCTTCCCTCATCATATCCTTCAAGCTCTTCAGGGATTATCAATAATCCATTCCCCCTCGTAAGCGACGACAATATCCCGGATCCAGTCAACCTCAAGGGCTCAACCATGATCCTACCATCGGATTCGAAGACCCTAACCCTCACATAAGATCTGGTGTTCGGCGGATTAACAACCCTTCTCGTAAGGATTCCTTCAACTTTAGGTCGAGGCTCGATCACGCATCCCTGCATATGGGCTAAGATCGGCCTCACCAACGCCTCGAATCCCACCGCCGCCGCAACCGGGAATCCTGAGAGCATGAAGATAGGCTTTCCATCTGAAACGGCTGCTCCCGTCGGCTTCCCAGGCCTAATCCGCAATCCATGAAATATTATCTCTCCTAATCTCTTAACGGCTTCTGGGACGAGATCTCTCACACCTATGCTTGATCCGCCCGTAACTATCACTCCATCAGATTTCCTCAGGCCCGTTAAGATCCTTGAATGGATCTCGTCCACATCGTCTCCCACGATTCCTAGATCCAGTGGGATGCAGCCCTCAGCGAGTAGGAGGGCCATGAGCATGGGCTTAGTGGAGTTCACTATCTTTCCGGGCTTGAGCTCTCCTCCAAGCTCGATCAGCTCATCCCCAGTCGATAGAACGGATATCTTAGGCCTTCTGAAAACCTTCAACCTCTTCACGTTTAAGGATGCGAGGGCCCCGATGTGCCATGGCTTAACCCTAACACCTCTCCTGATCACGGTCTCTCCCCTGGCGAAGTCTTCACCCCTTCTGGAGACGTTTCGATATGGGTGGACGGGTTTCAATACCTCGATTCCATCCTCGACGACCTTCACGTCTTCTGCCATCACAACAGCGTTTGCATTGGATGGCATCGGAGCTCCGGTCATGATCTCGGCCGCCTCACCCCTCTCAACCCTTGGGATGGTTAATGGATTCGATCCGGCCAAGATTCTGCCGACGAGCTTGAGCTTTACCGGATTCATCGGCGATGCCCCGAATACATCCTCGGCTATAATCGCATAGCCGTCCACGGCGCTCCTATCATAGGGTGGGACATCCATCCTAGCCTTCACATCTTCAGCGCATACTCTCCCAAGGGAATCCATTAGCTCGACCTCCTCGACCTTCCTTATCCGATGGGCTACGGCTTTCCTCAACTTCTCCAAGGCCTCGGAGACCCCGATGAGCCTCTTAAATCCCCTCATCCTCCTCAATCCTAAACCCTCATCGAGTCTAGGTTCCGGCGAGCTTAAACTCTTTTTAACTAGGCTAAATGAGACTATACTCGATGGAGAGGTTCAATCTAATAGTGACCACCTTTAGGGGTCAGGAGAACGTTGCGGCGATCGAGCTTGAAGATCTCTTGAGGTCGCTTGGAGACGAGAATCCCGAGATCATGATGACGAAGATCGCTGGACTATTGACCGCCCGCACAAATCTAGATCCATTCAAGGTCATCGAGGAGGTTAAGAAGATTCTAGCCGAGGAGCCTTGGAGGATAAGCAGCCTCCTAAGATTCATCCCGATAGAGCATGTCGTGGAGGCCAAGCCTGAGAAGATCGCGGAAGTGGTCGAGAAGCTCTCATCCAAGATCCCAGAGGACGCTAGGTTTAGGGTGACGGTCGAGAAGAGGCATACAAGCCTATCGAGTAGAGAGCTTATCGAGGCCGCGGCAAGCAAGGTCGATCGGAAAGTAGACCTCGAAAACCCCGACTGGATAGTCTTGATCGAGGTTTTAGGCGGAGTCGCCGGAGTCTCAGTCCTGAAACCCGATCAGATACTGAGCACTAAAAGGAGAGAGGGATGATCGCGAAGATCGAATACGGCATAAATCTCCTTGCCCATGCAATGAGAATGTGATAATCTACAGGAAGAAGGAATACTTATTAGCCAAGGCGAGGCTTTATAAATTTCGAGGAAAAGATAGGTTAATATTCACTTTGACGTTTCAATTACACCGGTAATGGTGTTTGATTCGCCGTTTGGCGGGATGAAAGTAGTGGCTCATAGAGGAGCTTCAGGCCGTGCACCCGAAAACTCCATAAGCGCTATCAAGTTAGCCTTAGATATGAAAGTCGACTTCGTGGAAGTAGATGTTAGGATGACGGGTGATGGCCATTTAGTCTTAATACATGATAAGAAGATAGATAGGGTGACTAACGGAAACGGATATGTTAGCAAGATGCACTTTAAGAATATTAGAAAATTCGATTTGATCGATGGTGAAAAAATCCCCACGCTGGAAGAGGCGCTCGAGCTGTTTAGAAAGGAATATGCAAACTCTAAATCAAAGCTCAGAATTCACGTCAAGAAGCCAGGATATGAAAACCGAGTGCTTAATGCTATAGTGTCTAGAGGGTTATCTAAAAAGGTTAGGATTGTAGGTAGGAGACCTATACTGAGGAATTTCATAGCTGTAATGAAGCAGGAGAAATGCCGCCTTGAGCTAGGTCTAGCCGGATATCTTCAACCATTGAAGATGGCTAGGGAGTTGAAGGTTGTAGAGGTATCTCCCCATATATCTGTCTTGACGAGATCCTATGTCGAAAAAGCTCATAAACTAGGCATGGAAGTTTTCGCATGGACTATTAATGATCTTGAAACCTTGGTTAAGGCTCAAAAGCTTGGAGTCGACGGGGTGATCACAGACTATCCCGATAGGATAATCTCCTACCTGAGGAAGCTAGCTTAAAGTTATTTGCGACCCTAATCAAGCTAAAAATTTTTTATGTTCTTGACGTGCCAAAAGTTCCCGCATATCCTTCATGGCGTATCTCATGGAGTGAAATTTATTAGGAAGAATCATAAACACCTCTTCTGTGGGAAAATGTCGCCACTAAGTAAGCGCGTTCTCGCGATTATCATTGTAATAGCGATCGTTGTTGTGGGTGCCGTGACCTACTACTCCTTTGTACTGACAAAACCTCCGAGAAAAGTTGAGTTAACGTTATTCACTAAAGCTGGCCTATGGGCGGACTTTGTAAGAGGTTCAGGCGCCATCGAGAGATTCAAGGAGCGTATGCTTAAGGAGAAGAACATAGAGGTTGAGGTTAAGCTCCTAACAGCACCTCATAGGGGCTATAGTGAGAAACTGGTGGCAACCCTCGCTGCAGGAACGGTCCCAGACGTCTTCTGGGTAAGTCTCGTCATGATTCCAGACATGGTAGAATCTGGATACGTACTAGACTTAACTCCGTATGTTGAGAAGTGGGATGAATGGGGCAAATTCTACAAGACGATCAAGGACATGATCCGATGCAAAGGAAAGATATATGCCATCCCAAACGATGCAGCCATAATAATAATCTACTATCGTAAAGACATATTCAAAAAGGCTGGTCTACCGGTACCATGGCAACCTAAAACTTGGGAAGATGTCTTTGAAGCCGCTAGAATTATCAAAGAGAAGGTCCCGGATGTTAAAGTTCCTCTAAGTCCATACTATGGGGGTGAAATTCAAACACCTATATTCTCCGCTGGAGGCAAGATATATGATCCAACTGATGGAAAGTTCATCGTAAAAAGCAAGGAGATACTATTCCTCTTCAAAGTATACTACGATGCCTTTTACACGTATAAAGTTACCCCTAGAGAGCTGATATTGGAGAGGTGGGATACGAGAAAGCTCTTCCAAGAGGGCAAGCTAGCCATACTAGTCGATGGAACCTGGTGTTATAGCGAGAAATGGGGTCCTGGAATGGCTTATGAGATACCTAATAGGGAGGAGACTGTCGGCTACGCATATCTACCTGGTTCGGGAGCGGCTGGAGCTCCGAAGTATGTTGTGACTATGAGGGATTATGCGTGGGCTATAGGCGCGAAATCGGAACACCCAGAATTGGCCTTCGAGCTAATAAAGGAGCTCGTTAAACCGGAAGTTATGTCTAGTTGGGGTTACAAGACCAGTCACCTAGTTGCACGTGCCGATGCGGTAATAGGAGATTACGCTAAAGACGTATTCCTTAAATGGAATACCGAGGCTATGGAGAAATATGGCGTAGCGAAGCCTTTAGCCCTGGGTATTAGGAAGTATCTGAAAGTTTTGCAGGATACCGTGAAAAAGGAGTTAGTAACCGAAGGTAAAACTCCTGAGGAGTGCATGGAGGCCTTTGCAGCAGCGGTGACCGCCGAACTCGGGGCCGACAGGGTTAAGAGCAAACTCTAAATACAATACTCCTTATTTTTTATTGGTGGATGAAGGAAATTAAAGACCGAGTAAAGGTTAATGCCAAAATCTTGGTCCTAACTTTATTTTTAATTCCAGCTCTGATAATCTTAGTGATATTTCAGCTAATCCCAACGATATGGACTATATGGATAGGCTTCACGGATATGGCGCTTGTAGGCAAAAAGTTCTTACATTACAATTTCGTAGGCTTAGAGAATTACATAAAAGCTCTTAGCGACAGTTACTTCTGGATCTCGATGAAAGTGACTCTTTACTATTGCCTCGCATCCCTAGCATTACGCTTCCTCCTAGGTCTCGCCGCAGCCTTTTACATAACCTCCAAGGCTTTCAAGGGCAAGGGGGTAATGGCCGCCATTTTCCTTCTACCTTACATAATCCCTGGAGCTATACATTCATATGTATGGTTAAGCATGCTCGAACCTGACTACGGAACGGTCAATAGAGTTTTAAGAGCTTTAAACCTGCCTCCCCAAAGCTGGACATATGAGAGATTAACTGAGAGCATAATAGCGGTTAACTGTTGGGCCGGATATGCTTTGGCCATGCTAGTCCTAGCATCGGCTTTAACAAGCATACCCAAGGAGTATTATGAGATATCAGACATTTATGGAGCATCTAGGTGGTTTAAGTTTAGAAAAATAACCTTACCCCTAATCAAATATCCTCTGATATTAACTTTAATCCTCATCTTCAAAGAGGACATAGACGATTTCACATATGCCTATATGTTTACAGGAGAGACACCCTACCCAGATTACAAAACAGAACTCATCTCTCTCTACGCCTACCATAAAGCTTTCAGCGACTTTGAGCTAGGTTTTGGATGCGCCGTCGGCTTCATAATAGCGATTATAGTATTCGTGCTCACGCTACTCCAATTAAAGATGAGCGAGGTCAGGGGGTGATGTTATGAGTAAGATGCTAAAGAAGATTGCTGAGCCAAGCTTTACAGTTATAGGCTATGTCATACTCTTCACCTTATTCGCCTATGTGCTCACCCCTCTAGCATGGCTCTTTGTCACAGCCTTTAGCGCTACGGGAAGCCCTTATCTTGAAATTCCTAAAGAAGTCACATTAGATAACTTTATCAGGATTTTCACAGAACAACACACTAAGGGGATCGCTGGATATGCAGCTCACCCGATTTATATGTCTAGATGGATAGCAAATAGCTTATTTATAGGATTTGCTACAATGATCATCACCATTGTACTTAGTGCTCCGGCAGGCTATGCTCTCTCAAGACTTGATTTTAGAGGGAAGGATCTCTTAATGACCGCTATATTGCTAATAGGATTCATGCCCATGACCGCTAAAATGCTTCCACTATACAGGCTTGGTAAACTTCTCGGGCTCATCGATAATCTCCTAGGAACGGCGATCGTCATAGCATCCGGAACAATTCCAACTCAAATCTGGATCATAAAGGGATTCTTCGATCATATACCTAGAGAGATAGAGGAGCAGGCGTGGATATGTGGCTGCGGCCACTTAATGACCTTGTTTAAGGTCGTCTTGCCAGCGGCTGGTCCGGGGCTAGCCATAGTGGCATTCTTAAGCTTCTTAAGCGGGTGGGGGAACTTCATCGTGCCGCTCATCATGATATACTCTGAAGACCTCTATCCCATATCGCTGGGCTTAGCGTCCATATTCGTACATAATCCCGGCGAAATAGGTCTTGCCATAGACTATGGATCAGCTTGTGCCCTGTCTGTGATCTATACCATCCCTCCAATATGTATATATTTCGCATTTAGAGAGCATCTGATGAAGATAAAGCTCGGAAAAATAGAGGTTAGATAGCTGGGGGTTGCATGGCATGGTTGCAGTAGCTCTTGAAGATGTTACAAAGAAGTTCGGGAGAGTAGTTGCTGTAGATGGCTTAACTTTTAAAGTAAAGGATGGTGAATTTATGGTGCTCTTAGGGCCAAGTGGTTGTGGCAAGACAACGACTCTTAGGATTATATCGGGTTTGGAGAGAGTTACTAAAGGTCGCGTATACTTCGGCGATGAATTGGTTGATAATGGGGAGACGATATATGTGCTACCGCAGAAGAGAAACGTATCGATGGTCTTTCAGAGCTACGCTCTCTTCCCACATATGAACGTATTCGATAACATAGCCTTCCCCGCATATATCCGAAAACTTCCAAAGGAGGAAATAAGGAGAAGAGTATATGACATGGCAGACCTTCTTAGGATAAGAGATCTTCTGGATAGAAAGCCCCACGAGCTTAGCGGCGGACAGCAACAACGAGTTGCTCTCGCTAGAGCTTTAATAATTGAGCCCGCTGTCCTCTTGTTAGATGAGCCCTTAGCAAACTTAGACGCTAAACTGAGAGTGTATATGAGGGCTGAGCTTAAGAGAATTCAGAGAGAATTTAGATGTACAACGATCTACGTCACCCATGACCAAGTTGAGGCGATGAGTATGGCGGATAGAATCGCCGTAATGAACTTAGGAAAGATACAGCAGATTGGTACCCCCGGCGACCTCTACGATAAACCAGCTAATCTCTTCGTCGCTGGCTTTATAGGTAGCCCGCCGATGAATCTCCTTAACTGCTCGTTAATCACGGCGGGAGCCCTAGACTTCGGGGCTTTCAAGCTCAAGATCCCCGATAGCTGGGCTAGCCTCATTCAAGGATCAGGAGAGCTGATATATGGCGTTAGACCTCAAGATTTGAGAGTTTTTAAGAGAGAGGAGAAAGGGAGTATAGAGTTCACCGTTCATGTAGTAGAACCTTTAGGAGATAGGATTGTATTAACCTTAGTAAAGGATGGCTTATCGATTAAAGCCCTAGCATCACCTGACTTTAAGGTGGAGATGGGCGATAAGGTATGGGTTTACTTCAATTTCGATAAATCACATATCTTCGAGAAGAAGAGCGGGAAACTAATAATTTAGATTCTTGACACTCACTTGATCCCATGAGAGGCAATCCACCATCTCAAAACCCGATCGATAGAGGTTAGCATAAGATCAAATAGGAGCTATCTCTTAGGAAACGTGATGATCGAGGAGGTTGGGAGGATAGCTGTTAAGGTGGCTGGGAGGGAGGCTTCTAGAAAATGCGTGATCGTCGATGTCATAGGCAAGAACTTCGTCTTAGTCACAGGCCCCAAAAGCCTAACGGGTGTTAAGAGGAGGAGGGTGAATATCGCGCACCTCGCCTTCACCCCCCATAAGATCAAGATCTCCAAGGGCGCAAGCGATGAGGAGGTCTTGAAGGCCTTGGAGGAGGCTGGGCTGATCGACTATATGAGAAGGAGGGTTGAGGTTAAGCCCACGGCCCTCCCATCGTAGACCTTATAATGAGAGAACCCGATGGATTGTTGGATGATCTTCGAGGCCACAACCCCGCCTTGGGAGGAGAGACATAGAGTTCTAGTTAGACTTGAAGCCGAGACCGATCCAGACTATGGCGAGGACCCATATAGGAGGAGTGTCGAGAAACTTCTAAGACTGGGCGTGGTTAATCTGGATAAGCCTAGGGGGCCAACCAGCCATGAGCTATCTGCCAAGATAAAGTCCTTATTCAAGGCTAGGAGGGCTGGCCATGGAGGAACCCTTGATCCAGCGGTCTCAGGGGTCTTGCCGATCCTCATAAATGATGCGACAAAATGCGCGGGGGCGGTTATGCGCGGGGGTAAGGAGTATGTCTGCGTCCTCAGACTTCATGGAGACGTTTCAGACGAGGAGCTCGCCGAGGCCATAAGATTATTCACTGGAGAGATCTACCAAGTTCCACCCATTCGATCTAGCGTCTCAAGGAGTATAAGGACTAGGATGATCTATAGGGCTGAGCTGATCGAGAGGGATGGGAGAGATGTTCTATTGAGGATCTCATGCTCGGGCGGAACCTATATCAGAAAATACTGCCACGACCTCGGACTCTACCTAGGATGCGGGGCGCATATGCAGGAGCTTAGGAGAGTTAGGGCTGGGCCGTTCACCGAGGAAGACTCGGTCACGATCCTAGACGTTTATGATGCCTTGAAGAGGTTTAGGGAGGATGGGGAAGAGGGGCCTCTGAGATCAGTTGTGAAGCCCGTTGAGGAGGCAGTTAAACATCTCCCTAAGATCTATGTCCTCGACACAGCTGTCGACGCGATATGCCATGGAGCGGATCTAGCGGTTGCGGGAATCTCAAGGGTTGAGGACTCGGTTAAGAGGGGTGAGACCGTGGCCTTAATGACCCTGAAGGGAGAGCTCGTGGCCCTAGCCGAGGCCAAGATGAATACAGAGGAGATTCTCGAAGCATCTCATGGAATCGCCGCGAAGACGGAGAGAGTGATCATGGAGAGAGGGACGTATCCCCCCATTTGGAGAGGTGGGAAGAGGAAGGTTAAGAGATAAGCATAGCTTACTTCAACATGGTGAGTTCTGGGTAGTGTAGGTATATTCCTCCTATCTTAACCCCGCTCCTTCTAATGGTCTCAATAGTATCTCTAGCATATCTCTCAAGTCTATCCTTATTCGACATAACCTCATATGCCTCCCAATACCTATCTCTCAGAAACCTCCTAAACTCCGCTCCAGCGGCTCTAAAGTTTAGGAACTCGAAGAGGTAGTATGTGACGAAGCCTCTGGTATCGCTTATTATCTCCTCGATGTCCGTCAGCTTTGGAATTATTGGGGAGATGAAGGCATAGTTCTTGACCCCGCTCTCATGTAATCTCTTCAATGCCTCGATCCTCCTCCCGATGCTCGGCGAATATGGTTCGAGATCATTCTTGACGGATTCTTCGAAGCCATTCACAGTCAGCCCAACTTCGATATTCCTAAACCTCTTGAATAGCTCTAAATCCCTCAGAACTAGGTCGGATTTCGTCAGGATCGAGATCTTCACTCTCTTACCCATGTTTTCGAGAATCCTCCTTGTGAGTTCAAATCTCTTCTCGATCGGCTGATAGGGATCGGAGACGCTCGACATATACACCTTTCCAGCGACATATCTACCCTTCACAAGCTCCGGCATATTCTCCCTCACAACCACCCAAGAACCCCATCTCCCATAATCATACCACTTACACATGAACTTGGCATAACAGTATCTGCAGGCGTGTTGGCAGCCGATATATTGGTTAATCACCCACCTCGCTCCAGGGATCTTCGTCGGAGAAAAGGCTCTCCTAGCTTTCTGCTTGATCACCTTCACCTAAATCACTCTTCCAGATCTAGTCTAAGGGCCTTTTCGCCGAACTCCTTAAATCCAAACCTTCCATACCATTTCACTAGCTCATCCTTGCATGTTAAGATGAGCTTATAGCATCCCCTCTCCCTAGCCATCTTGATGCAATTCTCGATGAGCTTGACCCCTATTCCCCTGCCACGATAGCGCTGATCCACGACCACGTTCTCTATGAATCCATAGGGCTTACATCCATGGGTTAGGTTGTGTTTTATGACGAGTTCCGCTGTTCCAACGACCCTCCCATCGATCTCGCAGACCATGATGAATTGCTGATTGGATCTTGACAGCTCCCTGAAGACCTGCCTCGCCTTCTCCAGATCGCATCTCTCCGCCCGTGGATTGAGTTGGCTGAGGATGGAGATTAGCTGTGGTAGATCCTCCTCCCTCGCCACTCTAATATCCATCATTTCACCGTCACGGACTTCGCCAAGTTCCTGGGCTTATCCGGATCATACCCTCTCAGAACCGCGAGCTGATAGGCTAGGATCTGGATAGGTATTATCTGGACTATTGGGTTTGCGACGTCGCATTCGGGCACCTTTATCCAGAAGTCGAAGACCTCGTTGTTCTTCGGCGAGACCCCTATTATGTATCCTCCCCTAGACTTAATCTCAACCGCGTTCGATATTATCTCCTTCTCATTCTCCTCCGAGACGAAGACTATGCACGGCGTCCCATCCTCTATCAAGGCTATGGTTCCATGCTTAAGCTCTCCACCCGCAAAGGCTTCGGCATGAATATATGAGACCTCCTTTATCTTAAGAGCCGCCTCGAGCGCCGTCGCATATTGTAATCCCCTCCCGATGACGAATATGTGCTCCTCATCCTTCAACCTCTCAGCGAGCTTCTTTATCATCTCCCGGCTGGTCCTAGAGGTCAAGTTATACACCACATTCCAGAGGTATCTAAGCCTCTTCCTACCCTCCTCATATCTCCCAGCATATGCGTAGGCTAGAAGGGTTAGTAGAGCGAGTTGAGATGTATAGGTCTTCGTGGCGAGGACGCAGATCTCGGGGCCAGCATTCAGTAGGAGGAATCTATCCGAGTATCTAGTTATCGAAGACCCTCTAACATTTGTGATCGAGATGACCTTACTCCCCTTCTCCTTCGCCGCCCTCACGGCCTCCAATACATCAGCCGTCTCACCGCTCTGGGACACCGCGAAGACCAATGTATTCTCGTTTAGGAAGTGCTTGAAGTTTGGGAACTCGGAGGCCAGCATCACGTTGACGTGGAGGTTTGCGACCTTTGAGAAGATATAGCTCCCGGCGAAGCATGCGTGATAGCTTGATCCGCATCCAACGAAGAATATCCCCCTCGCCTTCCTCATCTCCTCGACGATAGCGGCCACTATACTCTCATCCTGCATCGCGGCCCTCTGAATGGTCTCGACCTGCTCTAAGATCTCCTTTATCATATAGTGTTTGAACTCGCCCTTCTTGGCCTGCTCAGCATCCCAATCTATCACATCTATGCTCCTCTCAACCTCTTTACCTTCTCTCAAATTGTAGAACTTTACGCCGTTCTTGGTTATGACCGCGAAGTCCCAGTCGTACATGAAGATTACCTTCTTCGTGAATTCTAAGAAGGCCGGTATATCGCTCGCCACAAAGTATTCTCCATCCCCAACCCCTATGACTAGAGGTGATCCTCTCCTCGCCGCTATAAGCTTCTCCTCGCCCTCATGCATTATGACTACGGCGAAGCTTCCCTCCAATCTCTTTAACGCCGCCTTACACGCTTCTTCGAAGTTCTTTCCCCTCTCCATCTCGTATTGGATGAGGTTTGGGATTACCTCTGTATCGGTCTCGCTATAAAAATTGAACCCATTCTCCTTTAAGAACTCCCTCAGCTCTTGATAGTTCTCGATTATCCCATTATGGACTACGTAGATCTTCCTGTTCTGTGAGAAGTGGGGGTGAGCGTTCTCCTTGGTGACTTTTCCATGGGTCGCCCACCTCGTATGCCCTATGCCAACCTCACCCTCCATCTCCTCAAACCTCAACCTCTTCTCAAGATCCTCAATCTTCCCGACATCCTTCCTGACCTCGACCCTTGAGCTCAGAGTCGCCATGCCCGCGGAGTCATAACCCCTATACTCTAGGTGTTTGAGACCCTTCAATAGGATTGGGGCGGCCCTCCTATTTCCAATATAACCTATGATCCCACACATCTTATCACATCCAATTCAAGATGGTGGTTAATGTTAATCTCACTTTCTTCTAGAGGGTTGAAGCCCTTATAAGGTTTTCCAAGTTCTAAACTCGTAGAAGGATTCTAAATCGATGGAAGGAGATGTTTTGGAAAAATCGAGGATTATTCTCGGATGTATGGCTTGGCGAGTGCCTTTGGAAATCTCTTGGAGCCTACGATGGCTAGGGCGACTATGGTCGCGATATATGGTATCATCTTGATGAAGTAGTGTGGGACGACCTCCTTAACCCCGGGGGTTATCATGACGGTGAAGGCTAATCCCTCGGAGAATCCGAAGATGAATGATGAGACTGCCGCCAGGATGGGGTCTAGACCTGAGAAGACGACCGCCGCCAAAGCTATGAATCCCCTTCCAGCCGTTATCTCCTTGACCAATCCGCCGAACCACCCTAAGGGCATGAACGCTCCTCCAATACCGGTTAAAGCTCCGCAGACGGTACTGGCCAAGATCCTGATGTGATTAACGTTCACGCCGGCCACGTCTATGGCCTCCGGCTTCTCTCCAGCTGCTTGGATCCTAAGACCTAGAAGCGTGTGGTAGAGGATTATGTCGACGACTATCACC
>Ga0190367_1001402_pt1 | contig 14053 bp, 11 predicted proteins | sample 4872181011_MG_FD_171838 | JGI IMG/M metagenome (GOLD analysis project Ga0190367, IMG submission 171838) | Hydrothermal vent microbial mat bacterial communities from Southern Trench, Guaymas Basin, Mexico - 4872-18-10-11_MG | ecosystem: Environmental > Aquatic > Marine > Hydrothermal vents >...
ACGGCAGTACACATAATCATTAAAGAACTTGGTGATCTTGTACTTATAGATGTAGTTGAAGGTCTTCCTCAAGGTGAAGCTCTAGATCTTGCACATATGGCTGCTATACTCGGCATTAATCTTGACGTTTATGGATCTAATGATTTTAAAGATCTAGCTGATTCAGACATTGTCGTAGTTACTGCAGGAATTGCTAGAAAACCAGGAATGACGCGTGAGGATCTTCTTGAACAAAATGCAAAAATTATCAAGGATGTGTGTGAGAAAGTGAAAGAGTATGCACCTAAAGCTATACTCATCATTGTAACTAACCCTTTAGATGTGATGACTTATTTGGCATGGAAAATTACAGGTTTTGAAAGAGGTAGGGTAATAGGTTTTAGTGGTATTTTAGATGCAGGTAGATTTAGATACTACATTGCTAAGAAATTAAGTGTATCACCGTCAGATATTGAAGCCGTAGTTCTAGGTCAGCATGGTGAGGAAATGATACCAATACCAAGACTCACACGTGTAGGTGCACAAGCACTTACAGAACTCTTAACATTTAACGAAATTGAAGAGGTAGTACATAAAGTAGTCAAGGCAGGTGAAGAGATAACTAGATTGAAAAAATGGAGTGCATATCATGCACCAGGAGCTGGCATTGCGTTAATGATTGAGTGTATAGTTAAGAATCAGAGAAAAATTATGCCATTAACAGCTATACTAGATGGAGAATATGGCTATAGCGATATAGCACTTGAAGTGTTGGCTATACTTGGACGTAATGGTGTGGAGAGGATAGTGGAATTATCATTAACGGATGACGAGAAGAGTAGATTAGACAAAGCAGCAAGTTACGTGAAGTCTCTAATTGAGAAGCTGAAAGGGAAGTACATATAGGATTACTCAGGTATCAAGTGCGTTCCATCACATGATTTAGCATTAAACCATTCAGAACTTTTTAAGCCTTCTCTGCAAGTCGCATACTCCATACCTAATCTTCTAGCTTCACTAATTATAGGCTTAAGGAGTTTCTCTCTCATCTCCTTTCTCAAGTATCTATATCTGTGAACTATGAAGCCTTCATTATAGTATAGTCTTCTTAACCTATTTTCAACTTCTGGAAACATGCTCACCACCCTCTTAAAATTATCAGGTCTTGCCTTGTATGTTGAGGTCACTACATGCTTCACACCTAAGTTATGAAGAGTACATACTAGTTCTCTAAGTACATAATCATCATCATTTATGTATGGTATTATTGGGTCAATCCTAACACTCACAGGCACTCCATGCTTAACAAGTTCTTCAATAGCTCTTAATCTTTCTCGAGGACTTGGAGCGTTAGGTTCTATCTTCTTCACTAAATTCTCATCGAGATAAGTAATAGTTATACTTACAGCAACTCTACCTACGCTGATAAGATCTAAATCCTTAACAACCAAGTTGCTCTTCGTAGTTATGAGAATTTTGCAATTATTCCTTATTAAAAGTTCAAGAACTTTCCTAGTAATTCTTACCTTTTCCTCAATAGGTGGATAAGGATCACTTGATGTTGATAAATTTATAGGTAAGGAGTAATTAATTCTCTCTAAATCCTTCATTACACGTCTAATAATGTCCTTCTTGGGAGTACTTTCCCTATAGCCTATATATGACGTTGCATAGCAGTATAGACATCTATGTGAGCATCCAGTGTATGGATTTAATGTATATTTGGGTGGGCAAGTGCATAACCTGCTTTTCCACGGATCGAAAGGTCTTATAACACTCACATACCTAAACTTTACTTACTATAGTTAAAGAGTTACTCTCTTAACATATCCAGGTTTTGGCTGATAGAGTTCACCACTCTTAATTAACATGCTTATCAGCTTATCTATAGTCGTTCTATCCATACCGTAATTCTCGCCTTCTCTATATATATCATCAATCTTGACAGGTTTTCCATTATTGAACTCTTCAAGTTTTGTAATTATGTTAATGAGTGCCGCCACTTTCTCCTGAGTACTTCTTGGCTTTCCTGTCATTATGATGTCAATATCTATCTTTCCTGTCTCTACATCAATACCCACACTTTGTAAGAACTTCATGAAGAGTTTAATTGCTCTTTCAGCATCTTCTGCAGTAACTATTTGACTAAGTCTCATTCTTGCTTCAGCCTCAGCAAGTCTAATAAGTGCTTCTAACTGTCTAGCAGTTATGGCTACTGGTGAATGCGGTTCTGTAGATTTACCTCTCATTTGTAGATAGAACTGTACTATTCTATCTTTTGCTTCTTTACTAAGTATTGGCTTTATGAATTTTCTAGCATAAGCGATATACTTCCTCAATAAGTCTGGAGGTATTATATCCCTATATTCTTCAGGTAGCTCACCTGCATGTAATGTTGATATGTGAGTTGCTACAAGCTTATCCTTATCAAGTTGAGGTTCATCCCTAATAATAAAGATTAGATCAAATCTTGAAAGTAAAGTTACGGGAAGATCAACATTTTCAGCGACAGTTCTATTAGGTAGATATCTACCAAAGGCAGGATTAGCAGCTGCAAGAACGCTGCACCTAGCGTTTAAAGTAGCAACAATGCCGGCTTTTGCAATTGAGACACTTTGCTGTTCAAGTGCCTCATGCATAGCAACTCTATCCTTAGCATCCATCTTATCAATTTCATCAATAATACATACACCCATATCAGCAAGAACAAGAGCACCAGCCTCAAGGTAAAAATCACCACTCAATTTGTCCTTTACAACAGCGGCAGTTAATCCAGCAGCACTGGACCCCTTACCTGTAGTGTACACTGCACGGGGAGCTATTTTTGCAACAAATCTAAGTAATTGACTATTATGTACAAAAATTAATCCCCAACCTGCTACGAAATTTTCATAATCTTCAACAGAAAGATCATATACATATTCAGAATGTTCAGGTTCCACTTCAGTTATAGATACTTCATGTACTTTCTCAATGACATCCCAACCGACGTGTTCATTATCTAGAGTTAACTTTAACTTGTACAATCCTGGATAATCGGTTATTTCCTTAGAGCTTCTATTAACTAGTTGTACCAAAGTATTTAATATCTTATATGCGTACTCCTCACCTACATAACCCCTATATACTTTTGCTCTAAATTCAGCTGCTTTGTTTCTAAGTAAATCTGTATTTATATTCAATTTACTCACATCTTGCACATTTTCTTCTGACAATGGTATTACGTCTATGCAGTTTATTTTCTGTTTCTTAATACTCATTAACTCATCTTGTTTTTCCAGTAGGAAGCTGAGAACATGACCATTACTATCAAGAATTCCTGAAATAAGTCCTTTTAGGAAATCTTCAGAAGCATTTAGTACTAGCTCAAAGGATAAACATTTAAGTCTAGTTTCAAATCCTTTAATCTTGACTAAGTGCAGTAATTCGGGTTTTGAAATTGTAAGTTTCTTTAAAAACTGAGTTAGAGACTTGTTAGTTGATATCAAGCGATACGTATTATCTTTTTGTCTATAAATATCCGAGTGTGCTTTGAAATATTTTTCAATTACTTTTCTTAAGTATTCTAATATCTCTTTGTTTGTGGATGTAATTTCAAGTCTTTCACCACTTGTAACTAAAGTTATAGAACCATCGCCTAAATATCTGCCTATGAAATAATCAATATTCCAATTCAATTCGCTTTTTAGACCGAGTTGTTTTGGCAATGGTATCTTCTTTAGATATGGAATAACAGTTCTTCTACCTGAAATCGATAATGGTTTAACTGGAATTATTTGTCCATCTTGAAATATTAATAAGCTATGATCTTTTGTTAATATGAGTTCTCTTCCTGATCTTGTCTTAACTTTAACTACTGTGTCTGGTGCTTTATGACGTATAACTGCTTTTACACGTTTCCATTCTACAGAAAATGTCTTGGGATTAATTGCAGGAACATAAAACTCAATTCCTAAATCTATTAGGTTTAAAATTTCTGTTTCTTCATCAATCTCAACACGATCCTTATACTTTTCAATTAATGAATCAACAAATTTTCCTATATATTCAAATTGTAATCCTTTATTAGGATCAAAATACAGTATTGGTATGCTGTATGTTAAGCTTTTTCCAGTACCTGGATCGCCGATTAAGAGTACGTGGATGTCTCCTCTTACTCTTATACCGTCTGGAAATATTTTAGGCACTCCTCCGAAGAGTAGGCATGCTATGGCTTCTTTAATATCTTCTAAACCGTAAATTGATGGTGCTATTGATCTTATTATTTTCTCTCTAACATTTTTTTGTCTAGATAATTCAAAGATTTTCCTCTCATCTTCTGGTGTTATTTCTATCTCTAGAAATTCTCTATGTTGACTTTCTACATAGTTAGCCTCTATGTAGCTTGAAATTACTGGTGGTTTGCCTCTCTTAATCTCATAAACATTCAGTTCGAGAATACCTGTAACATAGATTCTATCACCAGGCTTTACTGTATCTACGAGATCATCATAAAGTATAACTTCGACGCTTCTAGGTAATTGTCCTGGTGGTAATTCTTCAGGTTTTTCTTGAACAATAATTTTTTGCCAATCAATATATTCACTTTTCTCCGTCTCCAGAATGAAACTACCTGAACTATTACATCTAACGCACTTTCTAGGTACTTGCGGTTGTATACCCTTCTCGCATGGAATCTCCACAATAAGTCCACAATCTGAACATCTATAGATGAGCTTCTTAATGAAATGTTTTCTAGGTGTTTGTCTAGTAACTATACCTTCAATCATTATGAACTTACCAATAAGATCGCTCGTGAGCTTACGTACAGAGTAGATTTCAGGTAATCTTCTAAATCTTGCATAGAATTGCTGTATTGATTTTCCAAATTCTGGGTCTTTCTCAAGAATTAACTGTTTAATAGCTTCAGATGCTGAGGAAATACATAGTCTAGGCTTTTCAATCACTAAATCTGCTAATACCTTATCGTGAATGACGATATCGTGAAAATCTATAGCTATAGATTTTCTTCTCTGAATAATAGCGTTATTTATCTCATCTATATATTTCTCAGTACTTAATAGTTCCTTAAACTTATTGACTAACTCTTCAATGCTTAAAGTTTCAATGCTTAAGTCACTCATAGGTGATACCTAAGACGTAATTTACCCATTCCTTAAGAATTTGACTTAAAAATCTTACAAGAACTTCTTCCTCAATAGTTAATTTACTCAATAATTCTCTTGAAATTAATGCTTCAGGATTTATTAAAAGAAGTTGAAGAATCTTTCTCAACCTTAAGTACACGAGCTCCTTAAAATTTGTAATCATTTCTTTAAAGTTCTTATCATTACTGACCTCTTTGACGAGGTTTAGTCTAATGTTGATATAGTAATTCTTAGGTAAAGTTCTTAATTCATGCATACTTCTCTTCTCTAGCCATAAAGCATTATGTAGATCTTCATTACTAACTTTATAATCTCTAAATAATTCATAACCTTTTCTTAACAAGTATGTGGCTATTTGATGATTTGTCTCTAAATAATTTTCATCACTTCCAACTAGTCTAACTTCTTCAATATTTACATAAGTATCTAATGTCTGAATTATCATTACAACTTAAATATATGCAAATTCGTTTATAAAGAGGTACAATTTAATTTACAATATATTTTCCGAATCTTACCTCTTCTTAATGATCTCAATATTTCTCTGATGAAGGAAATTTAAGACAAGACTTCTTACATCCCTACCAATAGCTTTCCAATGAACTATAGCTCTCTCAACTTTTAAGATAGAACGTGCCATAGCCATCTCTAGAACCCTATCGTTAATGTTAATATACTTTGGAATAATGTGTGAGATACTTATCTTACCGTCAAGCACCTCATTTTTCAGGGTAGAGTAATGTAGATCACCTATAGATAATGTTACAGGACCATTACTAGTACTTAAATACTTATCAAAATTTTGACAGAAATCTTTAATGACATTCAACATTAAGTTTAGTGCCTTAATATCACTCCACTCATTTACGCTCGAACCTAACTCTAAAAAGAGTACAGGTATAGTCTCAATACTTGGACCATGATGTGTTGCCTCAATTTCGCATGAGTAGTACTCATTAAGCCTCTCTTCCACTACGTATTTATTAAGTACTTTAAATAATTGTGATGTCGCGTAGGGATGACTTAGAGATACTTTTTCAGGTTTTCCACCAAAAGTATTACCACCCCAATTACCACTAACGTGAACTGTAAACATTGGTTTAGGATTAGCCATTTCATGTCTACTAACATATAATAAAAGCTTAACATTTAGCTTTTTACTTTCAATTATATCCTCGACATCGTCAGTGTATATTAGGTCCTTATTTGTGAAGTGTATTAGATAAGTATCTTCCAGACCGTACATTTGATATCTTGCTCTATCTTCAATTATTCTCAACTTCAGTTCTTCAATAATTTTAGGATGAAGTCTTTTTGAAACTTCATCCTGTTCTGAAGTTACTATGATGATCAATATTGATCACCTAGAAGTTTAGTAATACTTAACTCAGAAACAATCACTGGTGTTTCAAGGTCATGTTCAAGAACAATTTCGGGTTTAACTTCAGCTACAAAGCCAATAACTTCATTATTAACTTCAATACATGCCGTTCTCTCAGGTATCATTGAGGCTAAACTACACTCTACAAATCTATACTTTAAGTCTAGACTTTTCATAAGAGAGTTGATAATTATTAATCCATCAGTTAATGTTAATTCTTTAGAAGTTATTGCAAAAGCTAAATGAACTTCTTCCTTAACCTTATTATTCGATTCTTCATCAGGATAAACAACATTACCAATTTCGAAAATTTTTAATCCTGAGAAGGTTAGTGGTTTATTTTCGCTTAAAACTTTAAGAAGTATGGGCCATATGGCATTTCTTAAACAGTTGTAAAGTTCTGACTTAGGATTAAGGACACTTACAACTTTATCTGCACCTGTAACTCTCTTGATAAATTCTTCAGAGGTCATTATGTAGTTAGAAACTTCCTGAAAACCAAGACCTAGCATGATATTTCTAATTAATTTACATGCTAAGGTAGTTCTTAGTAATGAACCTTTAACGGACTGATTGGGTATCTCTCTAGGTATCTTATCATAACCGTAAGCAATAGCTATATCTTCGACAATATCTACAGGATGCAGAATGTTAATTCTATAAGGCGCTGTAATTACTTTTAAATTATCATTATCATACTCAACATCATGTCTAGACATTAATATATATTTCACAATTTCATCTCTACTTAACTCCAGACCTAGATAGTCATTTACGTAACTAACTTGTAGTTTCCACTCATTGAATCTAAGTTCTGGTGTTTCTACTACACCCCAAGGAGCGTATATTTGAACAGTTTCAAAGTATCCGCCTCTCTCAGCAAGGTTATACATAACTATTTTAAGCATATTTACTGCACTTTCAAGATCTGTTGATGATGTTACATCAATAATTACATTCCTAGTCTTCTCGGTAATCTTCAATTCCTCATTGCCTAAGACAGGTACTATAGTTAGCACTTGATCTTCAGAGTCTAGCAGTGTTGCTATCTTTCCATTAAAGATAGAGTATTTACCATAAAGTCTACCCTTTTCAGTAAGCTCTAAGATCTCGCTACCTTTCATAACTCTAGACTCACCTAAGGGTATATACTTGACATCATCGGTATTCATTAATTTATATCTTAATGGTGGTTTCACTAAGTCAAGATCGTAAAGTCCTATAGCTATCTTCCTTCTATCTCTGCCATAAGTTATGTGTATCTTCTCTTGAAGCTGTATTATCTGTCTAATCGCTTCATCATCAAGATTTACATTTTTAACAACACCAACGGCTATATATGGCCTATTAGGTACATTTTCTACATAAACTTCAACCTTACTTCTTAAAACATTAACTTTCTTAAGTCCAAGTTCTATCTCTAAAATTCCCTTTAAAGCTCTTGCAATACCTTCAACAGAGAAGAAGTCTGGTCTATCTGTAGTAACTTCTAGTTTAACTTCATCATCTTCAATACCTTCAAGTTCACCTTTAACTCTATTAATAATGGTTTTAAACTCATCTAGACTTAAAGACTTACCAAGAAGTTTCTCTAAATCATTAAGCTTAAAGGTAATGACTGGCATTCTCTAGTTAATTCATGATTTACTTTAAACATATTTCTCTCATTAAATCATGGGAAAGTTGAGACAATACGTAATTAGTGATGCAACTATAGGTATTGAGAAGTTATCTTCAATACCATAACATTCAGCTAGGCCAATTGCAATAGAGAGTGTAATTATTTTTAAAATACCTACTTGTGGAATGAATATGTATAGTATTAAGGTATAGGTTAGAATTCCCATTAAAGTTCCTTCAAGTGTAACGTGAGTATATGGTATTTTTGTTCTACCAATTAAAATTCCATAAAAAGCACTTAAAGTATCATATACTATTAGTGAAATTATGCCATAAATTACGTAGTCATGAACAATTATGTAGCTTAAAAATACTCCAAGCATACCCATGAGAATACCTAAATATCCACCTCTCCTCTCATAATCTCTCTTAACATTTTCAAGTATCTCTTTAAAACTACTTTCAAATTTTAATAGATGTTCAGTAATTATGGACATATTTATTATTCCTGAATCGTTAAGTTTTGATAATTGTTGAATAATAGTATTTCTAATGTTTGAAATGGCTTCACTAAGCATGGTTGAGATTATGGGCTTCTTAACCTGTATACAGTAAATTATGGCTGAAGCTATGGTTAGTATAGTGTAGTATTGAAGTGTTGATAATCCAGTAATGGATAGATCTGCAATATACGGTATGATTAGGAAGATTGATAAAGATACGTGAGCAAGTTTTCTTAAAGCTAACAACTTCAACTCAGTTAATCTTCTATTCATCAGATAAATCACTCAACTATACTTAATCTCAACCTCTATTAATATTTAAACGTACATTCCTAAAACCCATATATTAACCTTCTCCTCACGAACTAGCTTAGTAATTAACTCTCTATCAATATCCTTAGCTGCCTTATTTGCATGTATTGTAAGTGTTGCATCATCTATGTATGAGCTTCTTCTAATAATAATCTTTCTATCACTACTTAATGTAAGCTTTGAAGAACCTCTACCTACAATATAATCTACAATGTCACCTACCTTAATTACAATAATCACTAAGGTATCATCTCTTCTGATAACGTTCTTCAATTCTGAATTTAGATCACTTAAAGCCTTATTTGCTGAACATGCAATTATGCAGTCACCTCTCTCTGTTACATAGTCATCTTTAGTTATTTCTATTGTAGATCTATGCGTTGCCTTGATGTTTTTGTGTCCTTTAGCTTCAATAAAATCCCACGCAATTTTTAAACAATGACTACTCATAACCTATCTACTAGAAATTTTTCTCTATAATGGTGAAAACTTATAGACCTCACTATCAAGCAATAACTTATGGATATTGAAGAGAAGATGAAGCTAATTACAAGATATCCAACTGTTGAAATTGTAGTAGAGTCAGAATTGAAAGAGCTTTTAGAGCAAGGCTACAAACTCAATCATTATATTGGTTTTGAAATTTCCGGATACATACATATAGGTACAGGCTTAGTTAGTCTTGCAAAAGTTGTTGATTTACAGAAAGCTGGAATAAACGTTACAATTTTTCTGGCAGATGTACATTCATGGCTTAATAACAAGTTAGGTGGTGATTTAGAGATTATTAGGAGAGTAGCTAACACGTACTATATTGAAACTTTCAGAAGAGTTATTGAACTACTTAACGGTGATCCTAGTAATGTGAGATTTGTAATGGCTAGTGAAGTGTATGAGAAGGAGAGAGAATACTGGTATTTAGTTCTTGAAATTGCAAGAGCAGCCTCAATCTCAGATGCAAAACATAGCTTAACTATTCTCGGTCGTAGAATGGGTGATGCCGTGCCTATGGCATGGCTTGTATACCCACTCATGCAAGTTGCTGATGTGTATATACTTAACGCTCATATTGCTCACGGAGGTATTGATCAGAGAAAAGCATACATGCTTGCTAGAGAAATTGACCATAAGGTGAAGTTAAGAAAACTACATGTAGGTGATAGAGAAGTTAAACCACTAGCGCTCTTCCATAAACTAATACCTGCATTAAACATTACAGGTAAGGAAGGTAAGGAAGAACTTTCAGAAATAAAGATGAGTAAATCCTTACCTGAAACAGCTATATTTCTACATGATAAACCTGAAGAGATAAGACAAAAAATACTGAAAGCATACTGTCCACCAAGAGTTTTAGAAAATAATCCAGTAATTGAGATTACTAGATTAATAGTATTCAGAGAAGAAAGGAAAGAACCCTTCATAATTGAGAGACCAGCAAAGTATGGTGGTACTTTAGAAGTCTGGACATTTGAAGAACTTGAAAAGATATATAGTGAAGGTAAATTGCATCCACTAGATCTAAAAGAAGCTTTAATTAGAGAATTTACAAAATTTATTGAGCCATTAACTAAATGGTATAGTTCAGGTTATGGTGCAAGACTTCTTGAAGAGATGAATCATTTAGTAAAGATTACTCGTTAAGAAGTCTAAATCTAAAGTATTAATTAAGCTCATTAATAATATTTTGCACGTGTTTAATAAAGATATCATCACTAAACCTACACATTATTAACGTTAAGATCTTAATTAATGATCTAAATCTACTCAACATGCTCACAATTACTTCTACATGATTATCATAATCCTGAACAATAACTTCACTATTATTCATAACTCTCAAGAGATTGTAGATTAATTCATTACAATTTCTGTACAGAATTTTCATCAATATATTCATTATGTACTCCATATTCCCATAAAGTTTCCAGTAAATTCTCGAGTATATATTGACAACTTTCTCAAGATCTGTCGCATCTACTATATTTAGAACCTTACATAGTATCTGTGATGATAAGGTAAGTACTGCAATACCACCACCAGTAAATGGCTTTACTTGACCTGCAGCATCACCAAGCAGTATAACTCTTCTTCTACCCAGAATCTTAGGTGAAGGTCCTAGAATTATCTTACCACCAGAAAATCTACGCATCTCTGTTGGCTTAAGTATTCTTAATAACTTGATGAGTTTAGGATATGTGTATTCTGTATCTGCAAGACCTACTCTGAACCATCCATTACCTAAAGGTACGATCCATGAGAAAAAGTATCTACTTAACTTATGATTGAAAATTACTATAACTTCATCATCACTACTTGGTATTAAGTAGTGATCTTTCACAATCTTACAATCGCACTGTAGTCCGTATACGTAATCGTATCTCCATGACGGAATTATTGATTTAGTAATTATGCCTTTTGAACCTTCAGCATTTATTATTAAGTCAAATTTTTCAATACCATCTCTAGTGACTACATGACCATCACTATCAATCTTCAATACCTTTCTATTTAATCTAAGATGTACGTTGTTCTCGATATTACTCAACAAGTTTTCTTCAAGTTTTGGTCTATTAATGACGAGTACGTTATCTTTAAGTTTAAATTCTATACTATTCTTCAGGTCTGTAATTACTATACTTTTAACTCTATTTAATGTAACTTCCCTCTTAACATTTAACATTCTAAACGTCGATTCACTAATTACTCCTGTACAGTGATTACTACCTATAAATCCATGCTCTTCAAATATGGTTATATCGTAATTTTTATCATGCAGTAGATTTGCTGTATATAGTCCTGCAGGTCCTGCACCTATTATGGCTATTTTTATAGTCACTCTAATGCTATATCTATAAAGTTCTTTAATATTTTCTTACCATATTCAGTACCTATAGACTCTGGATGAAATTGTAATCCATAAATCTTAGCTTCACCCCACTCCATGCCCATAATTTCATCATCATCAAGAGATATGGCGTTCAATTTGAAGTTTCTAGGAACGCTATCAACAACAAGACTATGATATCTCATGACTCTGAATTTCTCAGGTATTCCTTGAAAAAGTTTTGAATCGTAGCGCCTTACTAAACTTGTCTTACCGTGCATGATCCTTCTAGCTCTTCTAATTTTTGAACCAAATACATAACCGATAACTTGATGACCAAGACATATACCTAGTATCGGTATTTTACCCGTAAAGTACCTAACAACATCTATCGATATACCTACATCTCTAGAATTTTCAGGAGATCCAGGTCCTGGAGAGATAATTATAGCATCAGGTTTTATCCTTTCTATTCCTCTTACCGTAATTTCATCATTCCTTACAACTACTGGTCTAAAACCTAAATCACCAACAGTTTGAGCTATATTGTATACAAAACTGTCATAATTATCTATTATGAGTATTACGCACATTGAATGATATATACAGCTTCTGTATTATAAAAATTACTTAGTAAGAATCAGTGCATAGCTATGATAAATAATCATACACTAACAGAAACACTTAAGTATTCAGATGCAGAGTTAACGTTCTACTATGAGTATAGTTGATACTATTGTTAAGTATAGGAGAAAACTTGTAGAGTTTGAGAAAAAATATTTAAGAATTAATAATCAGAGAACTTCACCACTAATCAGTTTAAGAGATAGTATTACTAGTAGTAATAGAATTGGACGTATAGGTGTGATTGCTGAGTATAAAAGAGCATCACCTAAAGGAATTATCAGTCTTGAACTTAAACCTGAAGAATATGTATGTAGAGTAAGAAATTATGTTTGCGGTTTTTCAGTACTTACAGAACCTTTCTGGTTTCTTGGTAACTATACTTATCTAGTATTAATTAAGGAGTTGAGTAATTTACCGATACTCTTTAAAGATTTCATCATCGATACTTGGCAAGTAGACCTAGCTTACACTCTAGGTGCTGATGCAATTTTACTGATAAGTGAATTATTGAGCAATAGAGAGTTAGAGAATCTTTACGAATATGCTTTAAATAAAGATCTTGAAGTAGTTATAGAGACAAATAGTAAAGAGAAGGCAATAGAAATTGCAAATACTTACGATAAAGCATTACTTGGAGTAAATGCTAGAAATTTAAAGACACTTCAAGTCTCTATAGAGAAGGCAATTAACATTATTAGAGAAGTTAGAAATAGTGTTGAAAATTTGATTATTCTTGAAAGTGGAATATCAAGTAAGGAACATATGATATATGCGAAAGAGGGTGGTGCGAATGCTGTGCTTATAGGAACATCACTAATGAGAGGTATGAACGTTCTAGACATGATCATTTAGCTCTACATGTATTGTAAAATCTACTTACAACTCTTAATGTAGGATTTAAATATTGGATATGGGAGTTCTAGATTAGGTGATGATACCCTTCCAACATGATTAATGAAGAACCCTAGACATTACTGACCTTCTAATTTCTAAATATAGAATCAATTTCTCTAGAGACTTCCTCAACATCTTTAAGAGTATTAATTGCTCTCCAATACACATCTCTATAATTAATTGCTTTCAAAATTCTCATTCTAGCTAAAATGGGTAGCACTTCTTTCAATTCGCACTTATCTGGAAAGTATTTGAGAATTTGTTTAGAAAATCCATAGATGCCTCCATCAATGTTTATAACTCTTTCTTTAAAGTCAACTACATAGTCATTACTTAATATAACTTCAACTCTCTCGACTTTGTAAGGTATGATAGTCATGATAGCATTTTCATTTCTCAATTTTTCAATTAGTGATTCAAGTCTCATGTTAGTGATTATATCTCCATAAACAACTATGAATTTATCATTACCTATATACCTTACAGCTTTCTTCACAGCTCCTCCTGTTCCTAGTGGTTGTTTTTCGACGCTGTAGTATATTTTTACTCCGTAATCAGAACCATCGCCAAGTTTTTCAAAAATTTTAACACCACTAAATTTATTGACTGCAAGTATTATTTCTTCAATTCCTTGACTTCTCAACCACTCTATTTGCCATTCTATTATGGTTTTTGAACCAACTTGAATTAAAGGTTTAGGCTTATCCTCAGTTAAAGGTCTAAGCCTCTTACCAAAACCACCAGCAAGAATAAGAGCCTTCACACT
>Ga0190367_1001403_pt1 | contig 14051 bp, 25 predicted proteins | sample 4872181011_MG_FD_171838 | JGI IMG/M metagenome (GOLD analysis project Ga0190367, IMG submission 171838) | Hydrothermal vent microbial mat bacterial communities from Southern Trench, Guaymas Basin, Mexico - 4872-18-10-11_MG | ecosystem: Environmental > Aquatic > Marine > Hydrothermal vents >...
CAAACGGTTCCATATTAAGCTCTTTCTTTTTATATCCTTCGACAAAGGAATTCTCTTCTTTTGGCAGGAATTTGGTCTCACATCATTTTCAGGACAAACTCCCATATTTTCTCCTCTGCAACCAAACTTCTTTACAAAAGGAAAGACAGCCGATACTTCTTTTTTAATCATCTCAGCCAATTCTCTCATCTCAGGAGACGCTCTAACACAAAGCCGAAGTGAAAGGAAATGTCTCAAACTTCTCATATTCATGGTTACGACATATTCAGTATGAGTTGCGAGCGGAAGAATATATCTCGCTTTTTCTTTTGGAATTCCATTGCTTACCATCTCATCATAGAGCTTCTGAATCCTTTCCATTAAACGGAGGAATTTGTTATATGCCCATGAGGGAAGTTCTTTTGGAACATAGTAATGAAACTCTTTTTCCTCATTGTATCTTGTTGAGCGACCGGTATGAGAAACTCCTATTCTATGCTCAAGCAATTCTCGTGAAAGAGCTATGCTGATACCTTTAATTCTCATCGTTACAAAGATATGCTCAAGCACTGAGGAATAATCGTTTTCTATAACCAAATCTAAGAGATTGTCTATTATTTCGTCACTCAATTTCCTATCCGAAGTAATGATTGCGTCTCTTATTATTTCCTTCCAATTCCTTGTATATTCAAGGATTTCTACTTGCATTTTCTTTCTTTTTTCTCTTTTATTATCCTTATTGGATGGCCGGCTCATATAAAGGAATGTTATATTATTTTCCTTAGTGAAAGGAAGTTCATGCTCTTATTAAAGATATATAGCAAGGAAGTGCCGATCTATTCTTTTTCTATTCTTTTCATCACAGGCTAGATCGATCCTATCTTTATTTTTATTTGCTTTCTTTTTTTCTTTTACTTGCACTCTCTTTATTTTTACTTTTCTTTCCTCTCTTACTTTCGCTCTCTCTTTCTTTCTCTCCTCTTACGATCCCTCTTGATCCTCCTCTCTGAGCCCTCTCTCTTCATAATATATATTTCCCCACCAAAATTCCTATCCTGCTATCTATTTGCTATCTATAAGCAGGATTTATAGGAAGGAGATTTATTATCCCTCTCCTCTTTCCTCCCTCCTCACCTATATAATTTCCCCACCAAAAATGTATTCACTGCCTCGTATTTTTTTATGAACGATAGCATTCCGCTCATTCTTCTTTCCAAGCTATCACATATCCTTTATCCTTTTTCATGAATTCTGTTTCAGTGTAGTTATCCCACAAGTTAGAGAATGTATAAAAATGTGCATCCTAAATCTTAACGGAAATTCCTCCGTTGAAGGAATGGAGAGCTCTGGTGCGTTATTGAGAAAATTTAAGGAGTAGACAGTTCTGGTGTCTTCTTTTCAATAGAGAAGGGTGGAGAGCGGGTATTTCCTTTCATATAAATTTGAAAACACGAGCTCCAAATATTATATGTCTTGGACATCATCTTTTCAAAATTTTACGGCACTCAATTCTGGAGGAAAACAGATGGTTTCTTAAATACACGAATTTCCTGCGTCCAATTCCGCAAATATATGATTTGCTTAAAGATAAGAAATCAATTAGAATTGCTAGATATTCAAACGGGATAGATGGCAAAAATGATTTTTGGGTGGGGAAATATATTATATGAAGGAAAGAAAGATAAGGAAAGACGAGATCGGATGGCCGGCTCTATTTGTGAGTTCCGCAGGCGGGTGAGTATCTGCGGAATGATATAGGCGTTTTATGTGTTTTTTGATTGAAGGTATTGCACAACACCGTCTTCATTTATGACCAGCGAATGTCCATTGAAAGACCCAGTATTTTATCTTCCTTTCGTAGAGCGGAATTGGCTCGAAATCTGAATCAGGAATTACTATTGCATCCTCCTGCTCAGCCAAGAGCTCTTCTTACTTCTTCTTCCACTTCACTAAGACAGTGAATAAGTTGCTCGGCAAACCGAAATATTTCATTTCCAACAACTCCTTTTCGAAGCTTGTGATTTTCATGGCTCTAATCATCTTCGAGAGCTTTCTTAAACTTTTCCATGTCCTCTTTTGCAAGCAGCTCGACCACCAGCATTTGGTTCTGAAGAATTCCTTGCATATCTGGAAGCGGCTGTATTATTTTCTTCTTTTTATCCCACACCAAGTATCCTTTGTCTCGCATAGTTATTATTGTATTGTAGATGTCGGAATCATCACGCCAAATTCCGAGATGCGTCTCTTGCTCTATCTTTCTAATAATTTTCCGTAGCTCATAGAAGTTGATACCCGGCTGTCCCCTTCGTGAAAGAATATAAGCCATACAAACCTCACGCATAAGCATCTTTCTCACCTTCATTTTTCATACACATACTTATATAAGCATTTCTGAAGAATTCTGAAAGCTCATCTCGCACTCTCGCTAATCTTTCGGAGGTAAGAGAGTAAGGTAATACTATAAAAGGACGGCCGCCGTATGGCTGATGCTCCACTTCTATCAACTCGTTATTTGTTTGAAATTGCGAACCGAGACCTAATCTAAATTTATTTTGTCCCCACCAGCGTTCTTGCTCTATGCGAATGCTCTTTTCAGGAAAGTGTTTAAGAATTTCGATATTCTCTACCGCTCGCAGAAATCGCCTGAAATCAGCAGGCCTCATTCTGCCTATAATATCAAATTTCTCAGCTATCGTCATGCGGTGAATAAGATTTCTTTTTCTGCGTGGGCCAACTACGTCCCACAACACTCGGACATCCGCTGTCGGAACTGGTTTCTTAAATGCCCTAAGGAAGTACGCTGCTCTATTTCTATCCATCCGAAGTATAGTCGTATAGTCTTCCAACTTCGCTCCTTGCTCTATGTCATGAGAGCTGAATTTTAACTCAGCACCAGGATGCTCAAATATGTAATCTACAATTCTTCGCACTATCTCAAATGTGATTTCAAAGAATAGTGGGTCATGAATAAGAAATGCGGAAGGAGCTCTGTATTCTATGCCAGGATGCGCCTGCGGCACATCTCGTACTGCATCTACACTCTCGTCGTATAATCGTCCATATCCGTATAGACGGCGGATTTTATACGGCTCGTGCCTGACAAAATGTGAGCCTACAAAGTAATCAAGCAAATACGCTAGAGGTTCCACGAGGGAAGCGGGCAAAAGGTCGTCCATGAATTGATTTCTTATACAAATATGTATATGCCCGCCAAGCGGCTCGTTTTGCGAGACACATCGCATTGTCAATCTATAATCTCTCAAACGATGAAGTATGAATTCCAAGTTTTGTCTCAGCACCTTGGGTGAAAGAGCTGGTGGAACCCGTATTTCCAACGGCCCGCCTGTTCCATCCGCTCCTACGACGCCTGTTAGCGTATTATATCTGGTGTTCCTTGCTCGCACTCTAAGATCCGAAGAATAATGTGAAAGCTCTAGCTCAACATCTGTTCCTAATGAAACGACTATTCGTGGTTTTACAATATAGTTATCAACGATGTATTTGAAATTCTCAATGCTCGGTGTATAAACAATTCTATTGGCTGGACACACAACTCCACAAAGTTTGCCTTCGATATTATAAAATTCCCAGCATGGCGCTCCGCAAGTATTTTCCGCAGCTCTAAAGGGTTCTAGCTTTTTATTAATTTTAAATACCCGTTTTCTGCTATAATCCATAGGGAGACAAGAGGGAAGAGTGCAAGCCGACCAGCGCTCTGTAAATACAACACCAACAGCCTCGGGAGTTAGTGGAAAACCTCTTCTCAAAATCTCCACTCTTTCGGGTATCACAATTCGGACACACATATCTTATTCACCTAAAATGAATATTAATTTTTGTAATCCACTAAACATTATTAATCGAGCAGGCTAGAATATAGGTTATTTGAGGAAATTCTGAAACTGTCTAATTCGCTCCAGGGTATATAATACACTGTTCTATTTCCTATAGAGCGCTGATTATCAACTGTATTTAATGCCGTTAAGTTAGAGCAGCAAGGCGCGGCGAGACCAGCCTTTACGAGGGAAACGATCTGCTCCCCAAGTGCTTTATAATTTTTCGTTTCCTCTATCACTTCCCGCAGGCTTCGGGATAAACCAATCAAAATGACAGTGTGTCTGCTCTTTAAATGATCGGGGGTGCCTATTTGGCTATGAGGTTTACCTGTTATTTCCTTAGCGAATTGATATACGCTAGCTGGTATTAGTTTTTCGCATGAGCGAAGATTATTTCTCAATGCAAGCACATCCCCTCGTGAAGCCTTCAGTCCATAAATGTATGTCGGGACACTAATATCTAATGATTCCAGATATTCACAAGTTTCAAACTGGAATGAATTCGGATCGGCTCTCACTATATTTCTTCTGTTTCCTGTCCAATGATATTTAATATCTCGCATGAAATCAATGCCCAAACGAAGGCTGCGAAGTTTCCGTCCCTCTCTATATGCGCCTATTTTAGCGTAAGCCGCTAGCGTGGGCCCTCTTTTGTCAGCAGGAAATTCCTGCACGGTGAATAACTGTGTGAAATAGTATTCAACGACTTTCTTTATTAATGAAAATACAACTTTTGTTAGGGAAGGTCTCGTAAGCCAGAGGGACGACGGCCTGCGATATTCTATTCCATTAAAGTGTGATACACGAACAGCCTGCGGCGGGCTCAGATACCCGTGCACTCTCCGTGTTTCGCAATTAATTTTATCCACTAAAAATAGTGGTTGCAAAAAGAAATCACAGAGTTTCCATAACTGCCCTGCTGCGTTCGGATACAAACGAATGGAATGCCCATCTCGTGTTGTTACCGTAATATGTATATGGCCTCCGAGAGGCCTCCTGAACGAAGTCGTTAGATAGCCAAATCCATTATCAAGTCTGGAAATTAATTCGCTTATGTTTTGAACTATTGTTCTTGGTCTTCGTGTTGGCTCAGGACGAATTTCGAGCTCGTATCTCGCTCCGTCTATTCCGATTGGAGCATCAAGCAGCGAATCTATATCAGGCTCAGTAGTTTCGTAGTATTCATCAGTTTCTTCATCATATTCTTCTATAACATCTATATCAAAATACTCCTCCGCCGAAATACCTTGATAATTATCGTTAATTACGATCAGCTCTGGATCACAACCTAGTGTTATCTTCACGCTCTTCGGCTCTGGATGCTGAATGTAGTTTTTCAGCATATAGTTTTCTATTGCTGCATGTATTGTGGGCGAAGGATGATCCGCTAATTTATGATACTCGCTCTCCCCTATGAAAATCACTGATTTATCCAATACATAGATGCCCTCGTCAATTTTATAATTATCGCTGAGGAAGCGGACTTCCGTTTCCATCCAGTCGGGATAAATAATCAGTGAATTCTCCAGTTTAACATCAAATCCTCGGCTCTTTTTAATTCTTTCCTTAAGAGCCTCTTTTATATTTTCGTTCGGAAGAGCAAAATCGTCAGGAATCCGAATGACTTCGTCAAAGCATGCGAATATGTCTGCGATTAAAGGCTCCCAGCAGCAGGTTAATGGGTCCGTATAGGAGAATATAAATTTCATTCGTGTCTGATTTGCAGGCAAGCCCAAATTATAGAAGCCTCCACATCTTACCCTTCTCATAGCCAATTAATCACCTCTATTCTTTTAGAAAACTTCCTAACGATGCTCCAGAATTCCTCTCGGTTTTCAAATAAAAACACATATTTAAACCATTCTGGCTCTTTACCCATTCGCCAAGCTTTTCGTTTTACCTCTGTCGCATGCTTTTTCAGCAGAATTAAAAATGCGGAGGTTTCCTTGTTTTTTATCTTTCTTGCTCTGACTGTCTTATCCTTTATCCTTCCATGCACCTCCTTCAAATCATATTTTATATACTCGTCAAAGGATTTGAATACTGCTTTGGTGAATCCGCCCATGTCTCCAAAAAATGGTATTAAATCAAAGCGATAGAGCTCATCTTGCTTGTCACTGTGCTCCTTTATTATAAACTGTTTCTGTTTTATGTCCATCAAATATAATTTTGACTTTGCCATCTCTGCTAGCACGAGGAGGACGGCGCCAATTGTTTGTAGAATCTCTAAAGTCCTCGGCTGGATATCGCTCAATCTCTCCATGATAGGGTAATTGAACTTCTATAATCCAGCCTTCTTCTAAATGTGTTGGCTCGCCTGTTGAAGCAAACCTGAATGACTCGGCATGAAAACTGTAGGTTAAAGGCATGAACTCCCTAAATAAGTATAATTTTCGTAAATGTTCGTCGTAGAGCCAGAATGTACCAGTAGCGCAGTATTCTTCGTAAGCTTTCCAAACTGCTTGTTTAAGTGCTTCTCCTTTTTCTATTCTTTGAATCAGGGGAGCGAACAGGCCGTTAAAGCTGTCTGTTTGAATTCGCTTCCTCGACCAGTCCGGAGATGTATATGAACAATAACCATTATGAGCAAAATAATAGTGGGAAATCTTAAATGGATGATTATTCCTGTTTATAACTGGCTCACCAAAGGTGGCTGCTCTTGTGTGCATTAGTATTCCATAAGAGCTTTCTATAACAGGAGCTATTAACTTTTCAAGCGCTGATAAGACCTCCGTTGCGGGAGCAGGAAGCTTAAAATACCGCTTTACTCTTCCATGCCTGTTAAGAAGAAGAAATCCAAATGCATCTCGTCCTCGTATCTCAAGGCGGGATGCCGTGTTATAGACCTCATCAAATTTAAGTTTTCTATTCGCCAGTATTATTCCGCCTATCCCGCACATTTCCATCTATAGCCTTATAATATCACCTTTTGCTTTCAAAATCTTGCTATTCTCTTCAGAATGAGGAATTAGACGAAGGGAGTTTGTAATATACTTTGGAGTTACTAGCCAAATTCCCTCTAATTCAGCCATTCGCTCAGCTAAATTTACTACCATTGTTGCATCTTCACTTTGAATCTCAACCATATAGTTATTTAAATATCTCCAGCCCTGTCTCCTATCGCAACCGCCTATGATAATAAATGGTGTCTTCATTTTCTTTTTCACTTCCGGAAGTTGTTCAAGCAAATATTTAGGACTGCATGTAAGCGAGATGTCAAGTCTCGGAGTAATCAATGCGAAATTCTTAATTTTCCGCAACACCGAATTAAGATTCCGTAAGCGTCTTCGCACCAAAAAAATCTCTAAATTTTGCTCTTCTTCATTTATACTTCTCCAATAAATATTATCATCATAACTCTCATCTCTGTATCCTAGCTCGTTTATCTCTACTACTCTATTTGTCCAATCCACAAAAATTTCCCGCTCCCCTTCAAGCTTTCTGAGTATTTCAATTAACTCCGTATAATTAAGATTAAACATTTCTTGCAGATCGTCAAAGTCTAGTGCTTGGTAGATTTCTATCGCTTCCATAACATCAGCTACTGATACTTGATTTCTTACTCTCTTCTCTTCCGTGGAGAGATAGCCATCTTCGGTTATATAGACTTTCCTTGAATTGAGGAGCTCAGTTAATGCATTGTTTAGTTCAACAATATCAAATGTCTCCGATAGAATTGTCTTTAGTGTCTTTAAAGTTATTGGGCGAGGGCTTTCCTCTATAAATCGTAGAATGCATTCCTCCGGCGATTTTTCTATTTTCCATCTGACATTACAATAGAGCCTGCCATCCACGGATCTTACTGCACCATATTTTATGAGATGACTTACATCTATGTTCATTTGACTGAGCTCCACTGCAGATATTCCCTTGTTCTTATTTATAAAATTCTCTAATAAAGAAATATAGGAAAAAGAATTCACTCACGGCATCACCTCCGTATCCCTTTATTCATTTCTCGCAGAATTTTATCTGCCTCCTTTCTAAATTGATTGTAGTCTTCCTTAAGAAGAAAAATCCAGAATGGCCCAGCCCAAAGAGCCATCGCCAAACAGACATAACAACTGATTGGGTCCAGCTGTCTGTGGATAGCGGCTCTCACTTTACCAGTAAGATAATAAACTTTGTCTTTTTTCTCAACTTGAATGTCCCGTGCTTCTAGCTGTTCTGTTATATCAGCTCTCGCCAGAGGAGTAAAAACGAATTCACTAATTTTTATCATTTCAATATCATCTATTTAATCTTTTTATATAAAGATTGCCTTCCGAGTTCCTACTTTTTAAATCCTGCCGTCTCTCAGAAAGACTATAAGTGGTTACTGTGCGTATTGTCCAAATTTATACCACGCTAGGCTGTCTATATCAGTTTTCAATACTAACTTCTTTAATTCTCTGAAAACGACGCCAGGGACTTTATCCATCTGATTGTATTCCAATCTTCTATAATGAAGTCTTAGCGTATTATCAATATGATTGAAAAAAATTAAGAGGAATCCTCCTTGACTAAGCGAAGAAACCCACCGACCTCGTCCTCAATAGTATATGTTTCTCCATTAAATTCTGCTTTCTCATTGTTTATAATACGAGCTATGCGCCTTGGCACCAATAGAAGCCGTCCTTCAAGGAATTCTTCTATATCAATTTCGGAAAATAATGGAAGAATCTTATGGCATTTCGGGCAAAGAACATCCTCCAGCGAATCCTCTGTAACTCTACTATCAATCACATCCCATCTCTCTACTTCCACACCATCCTCGGTAACATACTGAATTAAATACTTCGTGATGCGTCGTTCTTCAAATTTAGCAATAACAGCATCTATTCTCATTCTGCAAAATGGACAAGTAGGCATCTTTATTTCACCTCAATATTGTTTAACAGTTCAGCTAGATTATCTGGAAGCTTTATTTTAATTGGATAGTGCTTTACGAATAGTAGCATTTCTTTTATCTTGTTATGATGGATAATCACCTTATATCTCTCTGGATCCGAAAAGAAGAGCTTGTCATTAACTTTAATTACAGCTAGCTTTTCTCTCCATCCTACCTCTGTATCTACTTCTATAATTTTCATCGGAATATTCTTATCAACTAAAATTGCTTCGCCCTTGAGTAGAGCTTCTGCTTCGTTCATACTCATTTCAAATTCTGCATCGCAGTGCGGGCAAAAGCATCTCTCTTCTTCGGTTTCCTGCTCATCTTCATCTATTACTTCTACACCGTCCTCCATGACCCTATATGAAGTTACTGTTTGTTTAAATATCACATCACAATAAAACATATCTATTTCTTCGCCACAAATTGGGCATCTCATATAGCCTCACTCTTATTCCTTTAAGGATATGAGTCACATCGGCTATAGTGAAATTCACCTTAAACTTTATAGAGATTTCGCTATCAGGCTCGTCCAGCAAATCCTCAAGGTAATCTTTTGGAAGAAATTTCTTTATTTGCTTCTTGATTTTCAAAGCTATCGACCCACTTATTCCAGCCGCTAATGTCATTATCGATGCTTCATATTCCTGCTCGGTTAATTTCATGGCCCTTTTGAAAAATTTAAGCTCATTTATTAATTCTATCTAACCGTTATTGTTCTTGGTTGCTTCAGAATACGCTCCCCGCCATTCTTCCACGAACAACTCTACATAATCATCAAGGATTGGATGAAAAACTTTTGCAACCTTTAAGACCTCTACCGAGTGTTTGAGAGCCGAGATAAGCGCTATGATAATATCAGGCGCATAGATGGTATCCTTTACGATATGAATAGTGCCGTCTTTATTATCAACCGTTAAAAGATACACAGGCTTCTCTCCTTGTTTTCTATTGTAGAAATATTCAAGCCTGCTATCAATACATTTCTCTATCTCAAAGAGTTTTTCAGACCTTCCCATTTTATTCTCACCTCCAACTACTCCAGATAACATCTTATTAGTTCTTTAAACGGCTTAGCGAAGCGAGAATCCGAGTTAGGAGCTCTATTTAGAGCAAATAGCAGAAGTGCATATCTATACACTATATAATTTTCTTCCCGCTCGTCTAGGTGGAGCTCGGCTTCCTCTACGAGCTCGTCCCAAGATTTTATTAGTTCTCTTATAAAAAATTTAAGTGCTTCTTTTCTTTTGGGCCGCATGACATCTCTTTCGTTTTCTCTCTGGAAAATGCATTCAAATCTTTTATGAAGCGGGCACCAGCATATTGTATGGTAGCATTGAGCACCGCAATAAGGACAGTATGGCTCATCCGAAGGTGGATTAAATAAAAAATTCCAATCTCCGTTATTCTCATTCATTTTCCAAACTACAGCCTTGTTTATATTTTAAAACTTGCTCAGCCATTTTGGGAATGACACTCCCGCCATAAATCCTTATTTCTTCAATTTCCTTAAGGATTTGCTTCCTCTCAGCCTCTCGGCCGTCTTCCTCCAGCTGTTTCATCATCTGCTCCCAAGATTCACGAATAATCTCAGCGTATGCTCCGTATATTTTTGAAAAATCTTCTGTGCTGATTTCCCTCTTACGCCTGAGCCTTTCCACAAGATTTTTTATTCTTTCAAACATTCCTAATCGCCTGCTTTGTAAAAAAATACAAAAGAGAAGGGAGGTCTCTAGCTCCTCTTGAAGTTCTCGGAAAACTTCTCTAAATTTATTACTTGCGATGGCTGGTCCTTTGCGGCAGCGAGTGTTTCAAGGAAGCAATTATAGTCAATTCCTTTAGGAAGCGGAATACTAATCATATTTCCTATCAGCTCTATCACGAGCTCAATCTCATCGCCGTATCTCTTTTTCAGCTCCATAATTTGTGCTTTCCTCAAATCCACCAATACAGGTTGCTTATTTTTATAATACAATAATACCGCCATTTTTATCCCTCCTCAAATGGGTTTTCATTATAATAATTTACAAAGCCAGCTCTTTTAAATGCTTCAATAACTATTCGCTCTGCATTATCGGTGCCTTCAATCTTCACATCTGCATAATCCACTATGAAATCCCTGTATTTTGCTTTCAGCTTTTTTGCTAGGACTTCTTTTTCTTTTGGTGTGAATCTATGTATAACATCGGGATCCGTATCACGAACGATTAAGCTCTTTCTAGCGAAGTTAATTTTTCTTTCTCGGGCTAAAAGCTTTGCATTATATTTTATAATGTAAAAAACTGTTTCATTTGGGAAACACCTCCACTATACACCCGTGCTCTTTGCTCTTATTAAAGATATCTACTAGCGTTCGCCAGCCGCCTTCTTTTTTAACTACAATAAAGCCTAGATGATAGGTGTCTATGTAATCTTCTCGATCAGGATAGATACCGACTTTGACAACTCCGCTTATCACCTCCTCGTTTGTTTTGGGTTTTTGACTACGATTTTATCGCCGGGACGAATGATTTGGTCATCTACGATGATATAAATGTCGCCACTTATTTTGACATCAATCAAAATCGGATCGTTGTATTTACAAATCGTTTCTCTAATTACTCCCTGCATACTCATTCTAACAGATTTTATTAAATTCCAAATTCTTCCTCCTCCTGCCCGCAGTTTCCTAATGCCTCCCATTTTTATATCTTTCAATTACTTCTTGAGGCGTCAGGATTAAGTGGTCATCGTGCTTAATTTCAGCGAGATATCTCAGCATTTTTGGTATCTCTGAGCGGTCAGGCACATCACAAATATAATATCCGATATTGTCTCGGTGGTCTTCAAAGGCTCTCAGCTCATATTCATTGTATCGTCCGTATTTAAGGCATGCTTTAATCACATTCATTCTTGACAAATCAACCACTCGCTCATCTTGAATAATTATAGCCATTTCCTTCATCACCTCCTTTTAATTCTTTTAGTTATTCAGCGATCCATACTTTCAAGCCTTTTCAGCTCTGCTATAATGTTAATTATGTTCTCAACTACAGGCATGAGCTCATCAACCGATTTGTAAGCGCTCTCTTGCACCATTTCAAGGAGCAATCGCACCTGCTCCTCCAACTCAGCCTCCAAATCAAAGCTTCTCCAAAGCCATTCGCACATTTTTTTCATCACCCCTCGGCGAATAGAACTACTCTTGTGAGTGGATCAAAAGCGAAGCAGTGTCTGCATCCAAAATTTATTCGGTATTCAACGCTCACATTTCGCTTCGTAAATCTACGAATCTTCTCTATTAGAGTGTGCTTCTTGCAAAAGGGACACTCTGCATCAAAGAACGACTCGTTTAGCGCTTGTGCGGTTATATATTCCACTCTCATTTAGAGCTCACCTCCTTCTCTACCTCATCAACCGTGATTGAAATCTTCTTATAAACACATTGCTTGCAAGCTATAACATGAGGAGTCCGCAAGGGAGCACGAGATTAACTTTACCATCAACAAAGATTATGATGAATGGCGGCTCCGTAGTGCGAAGCATCTCCACCATGAAGTTTGGTGCGTTCTCAGTTGGCTCCAGCTTAATGCTCTCAAAGAAATTCGGATATAGACTTAAATCCACCCATCCGTATCCATATCCGTATTCTTTATTTTCTCGGAAAAAGTCCCACAGAGCGCCAGATACCACCGTGTATTGGAAGTATTGCCTGGGATCGTAGCATGCAACGATGAATATTTTTGCTAGGCGTATTGCCTCCCTGAAAGTTTCAGGGCTCAAAGGCATGGGGAGTGATAAGCCTTTTGTTTTCGCTAATTCTAATAGAGCTCGGGAATTTTCATTATAAATTCTTCTGTCCATTCTATCACCTAATAGATTATAACTGCTCGCAGACTTTCACAATAGCATCCTTAAGTATATCTTCTATTTTAAGGGAGTATATTGAATTTTTTTTCGGCTGCCCGTTTTCTATACATAAAATTTCGGGATCGCAGACTGTATCTTGGGACAGAAGTTGTTTAGCTAGATCATAATATTCGTCGGCATCCAGAGTTCCATAAGCTATCTTTGGATCCTCATTATTTTCAGCTGCGAGCTTAAATAATCTTTTAACAAATCTGTTTCGCTCATCGTCTCCAGCTATAAGCAGATAGAACCGTTTAAAACGCTTTGTGATTATATCCACTGTGTCCTCTGTTATTGTTAGGAGCTTCCTCACGGGTCGTTTTTCTTCTTCTGCTGCTTTCACTTCCTCCAGGCTCTCTAAAATATCTGAATAGATAGCCTTTTTTCTTCTTATATTTTCTATCATTTTAGTTAGCTCCTCCATATCTTACACCCCTCTAGTTTATATGGATAAATGCGAGCTTAAAAAATTAAAGCCCGCTACAATTTAAATTTTTGTATGTGTCCAAAAAGACTTTCAGCCGCTTATACGACACCTGATAGTATGATTCTGCCTTTCTCCTGTAGTTCGCTCAGCATGTCTCTCCCTGGTCTTCTTCGTCTCTCTATTTTCTCCACGAACTTCAAAATTTGCTTCTTGGCAATGGGATTCTGCTTCGCTGCTTCAAGCCATTTTTCAATTAGTGCGCCCGCATCATCACGCTTCTGTATTTCCACCACTTCTCTTCCTCTTATATGAGCTACGCAGGGCACTAATCCATCCATTATCACGGTTTTGTCCTCCTCAGTTCCTACCACTAACAACCTCATTTCGGCATCGCCTCCTATTTATTTTTCATATTCTTCAAGATTTCCTCCTGTGATATCTTCTATATTAGTCTCTGGTATTAAATCAGCCGATATGATGACCATCGCATCATTTATTCTTGCATAGGCTTCCTTGTATTTTTGCTGTCCATGAGGTCTAAGCCTTCAATTAATAGTGGCAGCACTTGTTTTTCCAAAACTTCTGCTTTCTTCTTTTCCATTTATTTCACCTCTCTTGTAGGGCTTCAAGCTTAGCTATTTGATACACTATCGCTGATACAAGCCACAGAATATAGTTTGTATCACACTCAGCGCCTTTTCTATTAATATGGTGGATTAAGCAATCATTGCATATCCTTTTTATTTCTTCCAGCACAGCCTCTGGCGTGTCGTCTTCTCGAACTCGGATTTCTTTTTTCAGTTTGTTCTCTAGTTGCTCAATTCGAAAATTTAGCTCATTTATCCCAACAAGGCCATTTATCATCTCCTTTCCACCTCCCTCCCAGCTCCTGCTGGAGCTTTACTTTTTATTTGAGAAAAGATATTATTCATATCTTTGTTTGCATGACATTCCTAAATCACCTGTTACAGGCAGCACCTCCAATGCCTCCCTCAGCAGCTCTTTCTGCTCAATTGGTAGCCCGTATGCCCAATTTGGGCTCATTATG